>Ga0209345_10000865_pt1 | contig 38855 bp, 38 predicted proteins | sample Cruoilmetagenom7_FD_187294 | JGI IMG/M metagenome (GOLD analysis project Ga0209345, IMG submission 187294) | Oil polluted marine microbial communities from Coal Oil Point, Santa Barbara, California, USA - Sample 7 (SPAdes) (version 2) | ecosystem: Environmental > Aquatic > Marine > Oil seeps ...
GATCACCGATATAACCAGGGCGGCAGAGATAACGAAGGCCAGAGCATTGATTACAAACAGGACATCAAAACCCATCACCATCAGCAATGCCGCCGCCGCCATCGGGCTAAGAAGGTTCTCTAAATCATAGGCGAGACGCGACAGGGACAATGCTCGTGTGTACTGCTCTTCGTCTTCGAGAATGTCAGGGATCATCGCCTGGAAAACGGGCGTAAAGCCAGCTGAACAAGCATTGAGCAGAAAGATCAGCACATAGATCTGCCACACTTCGGTAACAAAAGGCAGTGCGCAAACCACGGCTGCACGCAGCAAGTCCAGGCTAACCAATAAGGTGCGCCGAGGCAGGCGTGATGCATAAGCGCCGACCAAAGGGGCAATGCCCACGTAAGCGACCATCTTGATCGCCAGCGCCGTGCCTAGCACGACGCCCGCCTGACCTTCGGCAAGATCGTGAGCCAGCAACGCCAGAGCAACCGTGGTCAGGCCAGTGCCGATCAGTGCAATGACCTGCGCTAGAAAGAGATGGCGGTAGACGCGGTGGGCGAGTACATCGAGCATAGAACTTCCTCAAATGAGGGGTGCCTAAAAGCGCTTACAGGTAGCGTGCAATCGTCTTGAACTCTTCAGCCCGTGCCCGTTGCGTTTGATTCTGAGTACCCAGGGCTTCGTCTAGGCAGTGGTCGATGTGATCCAGCACTAAGGTGCGTTTAGCTTGCTGAATGGCTTTTTCTACCGCATGGAGTTGTTGAGCGATGTCCAGACAGTGGCGTCCATCCTCTACCATCTGGGTCACACTCGAAAGGTGCCCCCGAGCGCGGTTCAGGCGCTTGACGATATCGGGATGTGACTGGTGAGTATGCATTGTCATGCTGGGTTCCTCTGTAGTTAATGGGTGCGAGATAGAGCACCTTCCGCCATGGTGAAGCGCTAACGAGCCGGGATGGTATGTTTCAAATGAGCGGGAAGGCTCTCCCTTGGAGTTGCGGCTTCATTGGGGAAGGCTTCGAGCACGTATTGCCCCATGAATCGACGCCTAACGCCAAAATACGGGGTGGCCTGACACATCTTCAGCCACTCTGACTGACTCACCACCGGCTGTAGGGCGTGTCGAGTGGCTTCATCCGCTTGGTCCATGGTGACAGGCACTGGTTTGCCGGCCTCCATGGCAATTGCATCCACTAGTCGATCCCAAAGCGCTCGAATCACGCCATCCCCGATCGCGACAAACGCAACGGGGAAACTCAGTCTCGGCAGCTCAGCGTAAGTATCGTTAATCGATTGCCAATCATCGACCGCGAGACTAAGTAGCCACTCATTGGCATTCGTCAGCAGCTCCAATATCGAGTAGTGGGTATAGAGACGGTTCAGCCCCCTGACTCGACATATCTGCAGGCTTACATGCCTCGCGAGGCAGGTGGCTTCTTTACGAACCCGCAAATATTTATGCATTGATCATTCTCCGCAACAGCGCAATGCTTTCAGTCCTCGTCACACTGAGCCTGAAGTAGGTCAGCAATTTCCTGCTCGACAGACGCCACCGCTGGTTGCAGCGTTTCGTCTACTTCGTCCCGACCAAGGCGGGCGATCTCTTTCCAGCGCACCAGTGAGTCACGGGAGACAAGATAGGTACGCGCACAATCACCCTCAGAGGCTTCCTTCTGAAGGGACTCCAACAGCTCCAGGTCACGCATCGAAAATACCTGAATGGCCGGCACAAGCAGTCCAGCCTCTTCTGCTTGTCGGCCTAGTGATGCCATGTCCCAGTCACGTTCAGCCGCTTCGTAGGAGGAATGTGTGGTGGTCTGGTAACCGCACCGCTGACACACCAACCAGTGGGCATGAAACCAGTCGGTGATTCTTTTTAGGTAGTCTGGACTGTCCTGACAGGCACAGACTGGGCATGAGGCTCGCTCGGTCATGGTGCTATCTGGCATATCATGGTGAATGGGGTGTGGGGCAATGGCGTTCATACATGCCCACCTGAAAGCTGGCTCAGGGTCTGTGCCCGAGCATTGGCTGACTCCCTCACGATGTCGGGGGAGAACCCTGCACCACAGTGAACCTCGTTGATCATCACGAGCTGAAGATAGCCGCGATGAATCAGGTATTGGCCAAAGCCTAGATCCGAGATGTCCCGATGCGCATAGGCACCGGAAGCCTCCATCGCGTTAATATCGTCGATGGTTAGGGTGCCCATGTTGAGACTATCCAGTGTCGCTTGGCGATAAGGGGCTTGTAGGCAATATTGCTCAGCCAGCTCACCCAGGTTGAGATCAACCAGGGCACGATATAGCCCGCTGCACTGGTAATGGGTTGCCCCACCGCTAGAGAGTGCCACCAGCTCGCCCTTGCAATGACTAGGTTTCGCCATCGCTTTGCCTCCTGTGATTGTGTTCTCTCCCCTTGGCGATACCTGCATGGGTCAGCTTGTGGGCGCTGAGCATACAGGCATAGGCTGAGTGCATCGCATCGGCAATGATGCGATCGGCCAACTCAAGAGGGGTGGTATCAGTGATGCCAACACGCCGCAGATCTTGCTCAATAACGGCACGATGACGTAGGTACTCATGAAGTTCATTTGCTAGTGCGTCGTCTGCTAGCAAATCCGGCTTGTTCGTTGCATTGAGTGCAGAGCACATGTCTACCCCCTACGTTACTCAGCACAGCTGGTCGGATGATGCCGAAGAATCTCGGCTAGCCGATCCAGGGCTGTTATGGAGATTGTCCGCTCTCCCGCTGCACAACGCGCCTCGTGTCGGCGCAGTAGCGAAAGATCCCTAGGCGAGAAATCGTGATCACGGCAGAATGCTGCCTGCGTCATTTCTCGGTCCTCGAGCAACTGCTCCAGGGCGTCACGAAGCACGACAATATCGGCATACGCGAACCCTCCCTTTCCCAGCTCACTGTCATTATTCGCTTCACCCATACTGGGCAAACCCAGCTCCGGTTCGAGGTTGCATGTAGCGGACTCGGTGTTTAGCGCACCTGCTACAACCAAGTTCTGCCCAATTCCGGGCGTTTCCTCGCGCAACCTGTCGCAAGAGGAGGTAGGGCGCGGGGTGACACCCTTGGCGAATGCTTGCTGGCGCAGTTTGGATAGAGAGGTGATAGCGAGCACCGCGGCCAGCTGGAAGATCAGCAGCGCCACCGCCTGCATGCCGATCAAAGCCTGCTGGCGCCAGGTCCAGGCCTCGGCCGGGGGCGCCGCCACGAGAGTCGCCAACTGGCTGTCAACCTCAGCGAGACGAGCCTGTGCGACTTGTATCGGTTCGAGCCAGCCAGCCCGGGCCTCACTATTTGCCCGGAAAGTCTCGATACTCTCTTCAAGGCGCGAGGCCTCCAGAGCCAGCCGCTCAATGCGCAGCTCCCGGCTGGCGTCGACGTGAGACGCTGACAGCCACTCATCCACCAGAGGCTCGCAAACCATATAGATAGGTCCGGTAAGCGTAAGCACGCTGGCGACCATGGCCAGCATTCGCCGAGCCAGCTGGCGCTGATACCAGAGCCACAATGCAACGACTTCTAGGAGAACAGCCCAGGCCCAACCCATCGGCCCAACAAACTCAGTCCAAAACTGAATCGCATGCACCTGCAACAGCGCGATCGCGCCAGCAAGTACCAGCAAAGGCGGCACCATCTCGATGAACCGTGTTGTCGGTGACTGATTGCCCATTACGTTGACTCTCCACAAAGCTCACACACATTGCCGTACCCACTAATCCCCTTTCCAAGAAGGCGGGGTGATCAGCTTTTCTAGTCCGCATCCGGTTCAGTTTCGTCACCTGCCGAGGTGGCCACAGCCATCGGCGTTCCCAGCAGCGGCGCGGGGGGAGGCGGTGGCTGTTCAGGCTCAGACGCAGCCATTCGTATCCCGATCGTCAGCGCCAGCAGCGCCGACCAGGCGACCATCCAGCGGATTAAAAAGCGGCGATCCTTGAGATTACCCCAGCCGAAAATGAGCATCACAGCCAGGAAGACGGCATACGCGAGAGCGCCGACCCAGAGAATGGCGATGAAGCCGGTCATGCCACACCTCCGGTCACAAGCGCCTCAACGTGTCCCAGCTGGGAAAGGCAGGCTGTAGGTGGCTCGCCGGGGTCCCGGGCGACTTCAAGCCTTCTCTTGGCCATGGATCTCTCCTTTATAGGTTGGTGATACTGGTGAGGCAGGCTAGCGCAACCAAAGCGGTAATGAGGTAAGTCGACGCTGCCCGGTGACATGATGGACGGCTCGCTTAATCGCAGAAGGGTGACCAACGAGTACGACGCGGCGTTTGCCCCGAGTGAGGCTGGTGTAGAGCCATTGTCGCTCTAGCATGTGCCAATGCGATCTCACCAGAGGAATGACCACGGCAGGGAATTCGGACCCCTGCGCTTTGTGTCCGGTCATGGCATAGGCCAGCTGCAGCTTGCCGAGGGTGTCGCTGGTGAATAGCACTTCACGATCCTCAAACCGCGCCAGCACGGTTTTCTCCTCAGCGTCTGCCGTCACCACATAGCCGAGATCACCATTAAAGACATCACGGTTATAGTCATTCTCGGTCTGCACGATCTTGTCCCCTGGCGCCCATTGGCGACCATGGATTGTCACAGAGCCCCGATCGCCCGGGACGTGATAGCTTCGTAACGCTTCATTGAGAGCACGGGTTCCGACCGGACCACCGTGCATGGGTGTCAACACCTGCACTTCATAAAGAGGATCGAAGCCACGCGCCAGCATGTCTTCAGTGGCCACCCGCAATGCCACACGACACACCAGCTCGGGGTCACCGCCTTCCGGCACTTCGACAATCTCAAAGTCGCTATCTGGTACCGATTGAGGACTATTGCCCTGGTTGACGGCGTGCGCCTGGACAGTAATTTGCGAGCCAGGCCCCTGTCGCCGGATCTGTTGAAGACGTGCCACTGGGATAGCACCCGAACCGATCACATCGCGAAGAATGTTTCCCGGCCCAACCGAGGCCAATTGATCCTGATCACCGATGATGAACAGTCGGCAGTGGTCAGGCAGCGCCACCACCAGAGCCAGAAACAACGGCACATCGACCATCGATGCTTCATCAATGATCACTACATCCGCTTCGATCGGGTTGCTAGCATTAAACTCAAAGCCGCTGGCGCCAGCGCCCAGGAGACGATGAATAGTAGACGCCGGCCTCCCGGTTGCCTCCGACATTCGCCGAGAGGCACGGCCAGTTGGCGCACACAGCGCCAGCTCAAGGCCAGCATCATCCAGTGTCTGCGCCAGCACCTCAGTCACCGTGGTTTTCCCCACCCCCGGCCCACCCGTAAGCACAGCCACCCCATACGCAAGGCAGGTCTCCAATGCTTGGCGCTGCTCATCACTGAGCACCCGGCCATCCGACAGCTCGCCATCAACACGCACTTGGTTGCAGCCATTCCAATGCACCGCACGCGCTAGCAACGCGGTGGCGATGGTTCTCTCGGCTTCCACCAGCGAAGGCAGGCCAACTAGCCCGCCCTCAACACTTATAAGTTTTTCATGCGCCAGCAGCAGTTCAACAACCGAGGCCATGCGTGCCACGTCGACCCCGAGGAGCTGCGCGCCTTCCGAGGCCAATTCATCCGAGGTTGCCAGGGTATGCCCCGAGGCTGATCGTGCATCAACGACATGGCGAAGCCCCGCAATGAGTCGATCGCGGTGGGTCAACTCGAAGCCAAGAGATTGAGCCATAGCATCGGCTATACGAAACCCTATACCTCGAGTCTTCAATAAGGTGCGGTAGGGGTTGGCGGATACTTTCGCAATGGTCTCCTGGCCCAACTGGCGAAAGACCGACATTGCACGTGAAGCGCCCAGACCATGCCCCTGCAGGAAGATCAATGCATCACGCGCTTCTTGGTACTCATTCCAGCTCGCCGCTATCCCCACTGCTTTCTTCTTACCGATGCCTGACACAGCCCGTAAGGCCTTTTCGTCACCGAGTACGTCGCGCAGCCCATCACCGAAATGGGCGACCAACCGCGCAGCGAACTTGGGGCCAATGCCGGCCACCTTGCCACTCGCAAGGTATGCACCCAGCGCTTTGGACTCCTGAGGTATTTGCGTGATGAGCCGATCGGCTTTGAACTGCTTGCCGAACTTAGGATGCGTGCCCCAAGTGCCGCGGGCCTGTACAGACTCCCCCTCGTTGAGCGGCTGACATACAGCCACCAGCGTTACCTCCTGTTCCTGAGCATCGCGCACAGTCAGGATCTGAAATCCCTCTTCACCTACGAAACGAACGGCACTGATCACGCCGCTCAATTCCTCAAGGTTGTCCATGGATCGCCCTCGCAAATAAAAAAAACCCGGCTGGGGAGGCCGGGTGAGGTACAGGGAAACAGGCTCTTACTGGGGAGCGTGGATTGTCAGCACGCCCGGGCCGCGCCCGACTTCAAACTCTGGATCTGCTACTGGGGAGCCCTCTGAGTTGAGAGTGAGAGAGAAGCCGGATCAGGGCTAACTCAGAGGGCTCTCCGGTAGCCCCGTTACCGAGACGACCAGACGGCTAATGCGCATCCCCGAAGCCGTGTCAGGGGAGAGAGGAGATAGCGGGCGCAATCCGCTTAATTCGTTCGGCAGAGGGTTGTTAAGCTTTTTCCGCTGCCTATGTGTTGCTATACTAGACGACACTTTTTAAGTATGCAATACACTTTAGAGATGAAAGACATCGTATTGTCGGTTTGCTTCTGAGCGGTGCTTATTCCGCTTACTTTCCTCTACCGAAGGACGACCTTCAGGATGACATCACGAGCACTCATTCTGTGTGAGAAACACTCCGACCAGGCCGACAAAATAGCCCCTGCTTTAGGTCTTACGCGCAGCGGCAACGCCTACACCGGCACCTGGAATGGCATAACACTTACCTTAGTTTGGGCCGCTGGGCATTTGCTGGCGCCTGTTGAGCCTTCCGAGGTGAGCCCAGAGGCCAATTGGCGCGATCCCCGCAGTCTTCTGCCCCTACCTACCGCCTTTCCTCAGACGCCTACCGACCGCGGTAAGAAATACCTGGGAAACCTTAAAAAAGAACTCTCTCAAGCAACAGAAGTATGGTTGGCCACCGATCCAGACCGCGAAGGCGAGGCCATCGGGTACGAGATCCTGCAGTACGCAAAGTACCGCGGTTCGGTGAAGCGGATGTGGCTGACCGGCTCTATGGAAGCGGCCGATGTTCAGGCCGCGGCCAAGCGCCTCAGGAACGCCGGAGAAACCATTTCTTTCTGGCGGGCTCAGCAGGCCCGAGCCAACGCGGATGGCTTCTGGCAGTACCTTGTCCGTGCATACACGGCAACCGCTCGCTTAGGCCTTATGGGTAGCGATTTAGCCAAAGGTAAGGGCAAGGCTGGGCTCGTGTCGGCCGGCCGCGTACAGTCCGCCACCCTTGGGCTAGTTGTTACCCGCGATCGCGCAATTGAAGCCTTCATTCCAGTCGATCACTACCAGGCGAAGATCACCCTGGGCGGGGGCGAGCTGACCTATTCACCGGCCACCCCAATAGCTGGCGCCAGCAGCATCCAGCTGCAGGATGACGGCAAGCCGATGTTCCTGGACAGGGCTGCCATGTTGGCCTTTACCAAGCGCCTAGAGACCGTCGATAACGCCGCCATTCTGGAGGCCGAGACAAAGCAAACAGCCAAGCATCCACCGCTGCCATACAGCCTCACAGCGCTTCAGCGAGACATGTCAAAACAGTACGGCCTCACGGCCACACAGACGCTGAAAGCGGCCGATTCAATGCGAAGCGATGGTTACCTGACCTACCCACGAACAGAGCATGGAGAACTGCCCGCCAGTCTGTATAACCGGAACGATTTATTGGCCATTCTGGGTGGCGCAGCAAAGGCTGATGACGCGCTTATGGCGCCAGCCCGCCAAGCTGGTCGCCGGCATTGCATGGAGAGTGCGGAGGTGCCACGGCCACGTTGCTTTACCGACAAGCCGATGAACCACCACGGGATCATTCCAACGCGCAAAACTCCGAACCTCGCAGATCGTACCGAGGCCGAACAAAAGGTCTACCTGGCCTGTGCAAAACAATTCATCCAGGCCCTCCTGCCAGCCGCTACCGTCGAGTCCTTGAGTGTCAGCGCCAGCATCGATGTCGAGGACGTGATAGAGCGGCAGCCAGCGCTGTTTTCCGGCACCTTCAAGCGCGTCATTGACCACGGCTGGATGTCCGCTTTCGAGGCTCACAAAGAACAGAAAGACCTGCCACCACTGGTAGCCGGCGCCAGCATTCCCATCGAGGCTGTAAGGCTTCATGAGGCACGCACCGAGCCGCCCAAACACTACACGCTGCACGACCTGCTAAGCGCAATGCTCAATGCAGGCCGACACGTCGAAGGGGAAGATGCAGCAGCACTCCGAAAGGCTGAAGGGATCGGCACCCCAGCCACTCGGGATACGGTTATCCAGACGTTGTTTGATCGCGAATACGTAGCCACCAAGCGCAAGGGGAAACAGCAGCTAATTGTCTCCACACCACGAGGCCGCGCATTCATCGATAACACCCCCACCGAACTCTCCGATGTGCGCGTGACAGCCGCTTGGGAGCGCCAGCTCGATGCAATCCAGAACGCCCCCAACGACACAGCGGCTAAGCACGCCCGCGACACGTTTATAACTGCTCAACGCGACTTCATTACTACCCGCATCAAAGAGGCAATCGACATCATGGACAATGCACCTGAGGCAGTTTTAGAAGCAGCCAATGGCCCCACAGAGAACATGGTTTCCGCAGCACGCAAGCTAGCCGCTGCACGCAGTCTTACGCTACCAGAGGGCATCGAAAAGAGCTTCGAGATATGTCGCTCATTCCTGGACGAGGTAATGCAGCAGACACCGCCGCCGACCGACAAGATGAAGGCCTTGGCTATGCGCCTAGCTGGCGAAAATGGTGTGACGCTGAATGGAGAACTGACCTCATTCAGGGAGTGCAAAACCTTCATCGATAAGTATATGCAGATCCAAGCTCCGACCGCGAAAATGATAGCCGCTGCTGAGTCCGCCGCGAAGCGCTACCAAGTAAAACTTCCCGAGGCTGCCCGCACCTCAATACAGGAGTGTCGCGTGTTCCTAAACGAGCATCCACGCTAGCCCCGCCGAGAGGCATCCCGGGCACCCCTTGGATGGGGCTAGGACACTTGGCCGATCGCATAAAAAGCAAACCGAAAAGGACTCCCCTCGCCAAGGAAGGCGCTCAATTTTACACCCGCCAGACGTACCCACTTAGCCCCTTTAAAGCCACTCAGAACAACACGCCTGATGAGTGATAGAAGACGATAGGAACCGCAATGCACGAAGTACATCACGACGATGAATCACAGGCCGAGAACACTCATCAACGTCAATCACGCCGTACTGTTGATAGGGAGGTGCTAGCACACGAGGCCGAGCTAATGGTGGGCGCACTGACAGCCGATATAGATGCAATTATGGGCGAGTACACACGGCAGCTACTGGACATTGTTGAGCGCATCAGGCAGGCCCAACCACGTACCCATGGCGCGGTACTTTTAGATGTTAGTCGGTGTGGCTATGGATGCCTCGGGTGCCCTCACCCGGTATGGCGTAAATGGGTCAACCGACAACAGCATAGCCGGCACGCACCCTCAACGTGGCATGCCGTTAGAATACAGCGACCAGGGGTAGCAGCAAGGGCGAAAACCGTGCCTCAAGAGGCGCGAGAGCTGATCGCTGAAGCCCTCGTGTTGATCGAACGAAGAGCACGCTTTATCGACCATTTGAAACGTATTAACAAGGCCATTGGTACTGCTCGCCACTACCGACCAGAGCTAGGCCAACAAGGAAACAATTAGGACGGCATGACAATCTTTTAATAGCGCATTATTCGATTTCTCTATGGCTTGTAGTGTCACTCTACAAGCCTTTTTTATGCGTATCTGAGCAGGCCTAGCGTGGGGTTAGATATAAACCGCAATGGGCGTGTACATTGAAGCATCGCATCATTAATACGGGTGCTAGCTATACGCTTACCCCATTCAAGAGAGCGCTATTCCCAGTGATTGGAACATCACTCTATGGGTATCCATGTGCCGGGGAGAGGGCTGTTACCAAACGGCAGTAGCTAGAGGTATAGAAGGGTGGGGAAGGGTTGATCCCTCATGCATGAAATAGCTGCCATGAAAGCAACAAAAATTACGACAAGCATTTAATGATCTAGGGGTATCCCAAGCACGCCATTGTTGGCAAAGCGAGTGTCTTCGGCGCGTGTACATCCACGGTGGTTGTGTTCCTGTCGGGGTATGGGGAGACCTTGCCACCGCACTCAATGCTGGCGCTTTCGATGCGTGAGCAGCAACGGAGATAATAGCCTTGTCGGGGTATGGGGAGACCTTGCCACCGCACTCAATGCTGGCGCTTTCGATGCGTGAGCAGCAACGGAGATAATGGGCTTGTCGGGGTATGGGGAGGCCATGCCACCGCGCCCAATGCTGGCGCTTTCGATGCGTGAGCAGCAACGGAGATAATAACAAGGTAGAACGAAGTTGAAACGGGGCGGCTTAGGGATTCAGCAATCGAAAATACTAGGCCTTTCGAGGCTTGCCTCGTGATCGGCCGCGAAGCGGCCCATGTGCTTTTCGTAGAGTGCTAGACCGACCGCTCCACAAGGTCATTTTACCCCTATCAGCTAGCTATCTAGTCCCAGTACAACGAAGTGACTTGGGGCGGTTTTCCGCCTACTGCTATATCAAATTTAGGCGTATCGAGGCCTGCCTCGTATTCAGCCGCGAAGCGGCTCATGTGATCTCGTTGACTTTATGAACAACTGCAACGGTGAACACAGCAACAAAGCCCACCAGCATGCACATTTTTCCATTCAGATAGTGAAATATTTACGCACAAAACAAGATACGCGAGCGTCTATAATATTGCCCATTATTAGGTGCTTATAAGTAATTCCTGCGAGTATTTGGAATCATCATTTCTTGGGATAGGCGAATAGAGCGGGAGAGACCGTGACGGATAACTCGAACGGTTCACGGCCTTATAATCAAATCAGGGTAGTTAGGGGGATGTTCCCTTTCCTTGACCTAAGACTGCCTTGCCACAGCGATCTCAAACCTACACCCCGGCCTAAGCACCCTCAACATCGACAACTGCAACACAATCCTGGCCAGGGAAGGTCTTATTTCTGACTGGGATATTCACCCCTGAATTCATCCATGCTTTTGAGGAGGTCCAGGTAATCGATCCCGCCCGGAATCAGGCGAGTCTTTGTGGCGCGTTCATACATCCATACGCTCCATAATTTCATGTGTGTTGAAGCGCCTTCAATATCCTTGGGCATCATCCCGCCCCATTCGGGATCATCAGCCATAAACTGGAGCGCCCGATCGATGGCACGATCCAGGTCATTTCTGGGCGAGTAGAAGTCCTCCAAACGCACTTGCTCGGCCAGAATCAAAACGGCAAGCACTGGATAGTTCAGCCATTCTGCAAACTTTTCGATCACATCTCGCCCCAGGCTACTTGCTAGCCTTCGCCCAGTTTTCAGGTGGCTCAACGTGCTCGGCGCAATACCAAGGTGCTCGGCCAGGTCAGTGGAAGCCAGTCCTTCGCTAACAGCTCGCTCAAAGATTACCTGAATGAGTTTGTAGCCAGGTGTTTCCGGCTCTATTTGCAGGTAGTCGGATCTTGGCCCTTTGGGTTTTCCCTTCTGGCCATCTTTGGGGCCTGATCCACTTTTCCGTATCCCTGCCTCGATAACCTTACGTAAGCCTTTATCGTCATTCCCCTGATCCAAGTTTTCTCCCCACATGCTTTCAGCATGTTTCTAGTTAAATAGAACTATACCAGATAGCAAATTCTAATACTTATTGCCTATCCAGCGCCGCTCGGACAGCGGCAAGATTGCATCGCTACATCATAACCCAGGAGTAAGCAATGCTCATCGGACGCATAGAGCACGACCCCAAAAAACAATTCCCGTTGCAGCTACCAGAGTCAACCCTCGGTCGGCTTGAGCTGTACAAGGAGCTGTACCAGCAGACATTCGGCGAGAAAGTGGCCAATAACGATCTGGTCGACCTGATGCTCACGAATGTCATGGACAGAGACCGTGAATTCAAGCGGTTTGTGAGGGAGGAGGAACGAAAGAAAAAACAGGAGGCGAAACAGCAGGAACTAGGCGCTGGAACTAACTCCTTAGCTGGAGAAGCTGAGGCCGAACCTCACGCTGAGGCTTTAAGCCATCAGCGTGAGCAACAACATCAAGCATAAGGGCACTAGGTCTCGATATGCTGTGCTTTGATGATCTCACACATCTGTTCAACCAGGGGAACAACTCGTCTCCACTTGGTACGCAGAACACGGTGATTGCCTGTGGCCCAACTGCGCACAGAGGTAACAGCCTCGTCAGCAGCCACGGCTATCTGGCGTGGGGTCATCACTTCCATCCAGCGATCCACAGTAGCTTTGACCTCCTTGGAATCGACCCAAGCGCCGCCTTCAATAGCGACGTGCTCGGCCATGACCTCATCAAGGGCATCAAGCACCTTGTCATAGGCCACCTTCCTAGGGACCGCTCCCCCTGTCCAGGTGTGAATGGATGCCACAGAAATCGAACATTCGAGCTTACCGCTCAGGTGCTCTGCGACCTTGGCCAATGTCATGCCGTAATTGTCTCGCAGAGTAGCAATACGTCGAGCCAAGTCACTGTCGGTCTTGCTGCGCTCAACACGACCACGGGTTGTCGGAATGCTGACCTTAATTTCGCAGCCATGCCTCTCGAGCGTGTTGATCAGGTCGTTCAGGAGTGCGTTACGCATGGCTAACCTCTATGAATATTTGGCAAGTCACCCGCCTTCTGAAATGCAGCGACTTATTGGTTGGACGGCAGCCCGTTTGCATATCCCCAGACAATGGCAGGAGGACATGAAACAGGAAATATACGTAGCCTGGTTCTCTAAAGAATATGACCCTTCGTATTCCCATGACGCCATCATGAAATATGCTGGTGAGGCGGCATTTCTTGCGGTCAGCACATGGCGCCGCCATACCATCCTACCAGTGACCGTTCACAAAGCCGGTCAGGCTGATAGCGAACCCAGGGCTGAGCAGTTCGATCTGATGGCTGAACAGATTCCTGGTTTCACTGAAGAGTTCAACGACGAAATCGACATTGACCCTGAGGCTTTCGTTGAGACCACTTCGATGGCTTCAGTGCACCTCATCGACCTACCCAAACGCTCAGCTCGAACTGAGCTGTCTCATGAAAACCTGCTGGCCCTTCACTGCGAAGGCCTTTCGCCCGCTGAGATAGCAGCCGCAGCGAACATGACCGAGCGCAGCGTATACCGCAGATTGGAACGCCTTAAACATGGAAACCGTAGTACAGTATAGTAAAATTGCAGCGTTATCGGTAGCACTCTCAGGAGCTGCTTTATCCACTGTCACATTTGCCTCAGATCAGGACCTGGGTGTACTTGGCCCTACTTGGGAGATCGTAGAGCCAGACATGCGGCTTGCCATCGTAGCCGAGGCCCATGGTGTCGACTGGGACTCCGTTAATGAGCACCTAGCAGGGCAGGCTCAAAATCATACGAGAGACATCCCCGATTGGTTCGTCCCGATAGCCGAGCACACCGAAACTCACTTCGTAGATCCGTCCTATACGCTGGGTGAAGACATCGAAGCCTTGAAGCGGCAACCCGATGGTACATACCAATGGGGAGTCATCTATGAGGCCGGCACCAAGGTCAACCCCCTCGAGCACATACAGCCAGAGAATTGGCTCCTCGTTGTTGATCTACGAGCCGATGATCAGCGTGAGCTGGCCATGACCTTAAAGGCCCGACACCCAGCCAACCTAACAGTAATCGTCACAGCAGGAGATCCAGGCAGTTTGGCGTCGGATCTTGGCCAAGCTGTGTACTTCGCAGAGGAGTGGCATTTCGATCGGCTGGGCATTACCCACACCCCCTCTTTAGCCGGCGTTCGGGACAGTCAGCCTGACGTAATCGAAGTGACCCATTTCGCCTATCCCTACGATGTCACCACCTTGGAGGAACACCTGCCATGAAGAGGTTACTACTCTCTGTTCTGACTGTTGCAGCCCTCACAACGGGGAGCGCCTATAGTGCATCCCCGCTATCGAGCTCTGCCGCATGCCGGGGAGAGATTTTCAATCCCATCAACGACGCGAACTGGAACAACATGTTTCCGGTAACGGTAGCCGGAATTTCCATGGGCGGTGGGTCTAATCCTTCCCTTATGCACATGGACCCAATCTGTTTATGTCCAGGGCCCTATGGCATCGACATGCCAGGGATCGGCATGACGTTCTGGGAACCAACGTTCCTCGCTGAAGTGGCGCGAACACCCGGCTGTATGTCGACTCTCGGTGGCACGCAGGTACTAACCGGATACGACTCCCTGACTTCTAACCAAACGTATGGCTCGGGACGTGGAGATAGCAGCGTTACCAGGATGCAAATCCACTGGTATATCTACCCTCTGTTCAGTGTACTCAACATGATGAGTTCGCTGGGGTGTATGAACACCTCCGGGTTTAACCTTGCAGACCTCACTGAGGTCGACGCCACTTGGCAGGATGACACTTGGACATCTATCGCATTTCCAGAGTCAGCTCTCTTCGCCAATCCGGTTGGCGCTCTCTCGTGTATCCCTGACGCCGTAGCTTCTGCAGCGGGTCGCCCCCTAGACATGATGTTCTGGTGTCAGGGCTCGCAGGGCGTCGTCTATCCCCTTACTGGCTCAAGCACGACTCACAGCTCCCCCCAAGGTGGGAATCTCCACATCCTTGGCAAGTATATGCAGCGTAAGACGCGCATGGCGGGCCTGTTATCAACGACCGGCCCTTGGGCTGAATGCCAGTCCGTTTACCTGCCGAACATGATTCGCAGCCAATACCGGATTGATCCGGTGGCCCCAGTTGCCAGCAACCAAACTGCTGTTCTTGGAATGTCCGAGTTCCGCTGGGGGATGCTGCCTCCCGCCAACACCGCTGTTCGTACTGATTCCGCATTCTTGATCTGGGTAGGTAAGCAATGCTGCGCACTCTGACCGCTATTACTTTGACGCTATTCAACACATCGGCGTTAAGCCAACAAACACCCGTAGAGGCCGCTCAAGACGCTTTCTCTGCTCTTCAAGGGTCACAGGCGCCTAGCGACCTATTCGCTGGCCAGAGGAGCCCTGAGGCAATCCTGGAGGCGATGGGCGCGGGCACAAGCGGATCAACTGCAGGCCAAGCAGCCGGCACTGAGATGCTAGAAAACGTTCGGGCTCAAGGCCAGACAGGTGGAATCGCAGACCCTGAAATGGCTGCTGAATGGCAAGCATTGAGGGATTCGTTAGACCTTGGTGAACAGGATCGGCTGTATTTCTTCATCTCATTTTCAATGCCCGAAAGCTTGATTCGTAGCTATGCGCTTGATGCAGCCAGAGCAGGAGGCGAGCTGGTTCTGCGTGGAGTAGAGCCAGGTATGACGCTCCGTGACTTCACCATGGAGCGCTTGCTGAAGGTACTACGTCCTGGAGGCATGACAGCACCGATCCAGATCGACCCGCGACTGTTCGATACTTACGAGATCGAAACCGTGCCCACGATTGTCCTTGCCAAGGAAGATCCCATGGGCGTGTGTCAGACCGCCAAGCGCCAAATCGGTGAAATCGATGGCCAGCAGCTTGAGTACCATGGCTGCCCAAAGGGCAACCCAGACGATTACTGGAAGGCAGAAGGGTCAGTAACTGCCCTATATGCCTTAGAGCAATTCAACAAAGGCGGTGCCAGCAATGCCGAGGTTTATATCAACGCGCTCAAGGGCGAGGGTGCCGAAAGCGCTCCTGAGCAGAGCGGCATTGCGGGAGCACAGTGGGAATCGCTGAGCGACGAGCTAGCTGAGCGCAACGCACAACGGCTCCGCGACCGGTATCAAGGCACCGACCGTGAAGTTTACGACACGCCAATGGGGCCGGCTGTTGGTCCCGCGGGACAGAATATTGATCATCTCTGGGAGGAGTGACATGCCAAAGGGCTCTTGCTTAAAATTGTTTGCCATGGGGGCTGCTTTCGCAGCTTTTATGCCCTTGAGCGAGGTGGCTATAGCCACCCCTAACCAAGCGGGTATGAACGCTGGAGGGGCCTGGGCTCGAGACTTCAACCCAAGCAACGCCTTCCGTTCTGCTACATCGAGCCTGGGGCTTGAGGATACGAAAACCTCAGGTGAGCTTGGAGGGGAGGTGGGGCTACAAGTTAAACAGAAACAGCAGCGAAACTTCAGATGTCGCGACGGGGCTCGGCTCACTGCAGGGGGCATCCGAGTCTTTATCGAAGAGTGTGAACAAAGCGACAGTGGTGAGCTTGATCGAATCAGTGTATCGGTATGTGACGCCCTAACTCAGGGGATACGGTGTAGCGAGGATCGCTATACCGTCACAAGAGAAATCCCACTCGGGGGAGAGGCGGCCTTCAGCGGAGGCAACCTGTACGGGGCATACCGAGTCGAGGCCGAATGCTCCTCATCATCCTGCACCATGACCATGCACCAACTTCACGGGGACGCATGGGGCGGCAATGATATGCGTCAACAAGGGAATGATAGAGTCAATCAAGATCCCAATCACCCGTCAAATACAATTAGTGATGTTCGCGACAACCCTACTTTTGAACGTGGCAGCAACTTTGCTGATGATCGTTCAAAGTGTCTCGGCAATCAAATAAACCAACTTTTCAGTGAAGGTGATATTCCAGTTTCATGTGACCCCAACGACCCAAGGACAATTGATTTTCTTGACATCAATGCTGGTGGAGAATGTAAGCCGGATAAAATCACAACCGATTCCTGCGTGGTCGATATACCAACAAGACTCGTTACTTGTGAGCCTGAATCTCGGGAGTGTGAGGTAAGAAGAGACTCCGAAGAGTTTAGCTGCGCTAGAAAACTTGAGGTGACGGGAATAAAAATACCGACATGTGATAATGGCGATCACCTTTTAACTATAACAAGCGACCCCTGCCCTAGCTGCGTCGATTACCTCAGATATAACTTTTATTGCCAAGACCAAGGCTACCGAGTTGTCTATGACACGGTAAAGAAGTCAGATGGTTCACGTCATACAGGCCCTCACTCAAATGTCGTCAGTGGCGGCTTGAACACTACTGTACCTAAAACAACTGTTATAGAGGATTTCAGCGGCAGTAAATGCTTTCGAGTAGCTTACGAGCAGAACTGTAATGGCACTACCTGCAATGTCACAGCTTACTTTGAAAACCCTTGCAAGAACATAAGCTATGCAGGTTCAAATAGCTTCCCTATACCAATGAGAATCGAATTCACAGATAGAGTGATCGATGAATGTACTGGTTTAGAAAGCAGACGGCCTGAGTTATAAACTATGAAATATATTCATTTAGTAGCTTTATTAATCTACCTAATAATACCCCAGGTTACCTTTGGGGCTTTAAGCGACTACCAAGAGTGCTACAAGGTCGGAGAGACATGTATTGATTCTGCCCCCAGAACGATAATGGGTAAAACAGTCAGACGAGAGTGCTGGGAATATGCCGTTACTTATAGATGTTACGGCGATCCATATAGCCACACTTGCAATCTCGAAGCACTACAGAACGATGATGACTGGGAGTTGGTAAACACGTTTGGAGAAACATATCCAGCGACCTATTCGCAATATTCACGCATTCTTCCTGACAGTTGGATCGAAGAATGGCAAAAGAGCGAGTCTACATGTAGTGCCGACACTTCGTATGGCTGTGGCCCAGATATAAGCAGGACAGATATAAAAGATGCTTCTGGAAATATTGTCGGCCAGAAAGTAACTAAGCGCTGTTACATCGGCGAGACACCACGTTGCAATAACGACCCGAACTGCAACATAACGAGCTACGACTGCACCAGAAAGCAAGACGGTTTATGCGTTCGGCAGGAACAGACATATACATGTCGCGAAGATGGGAAATGCGATCCTAGTTCCTACGAAATTATGCCTGAAGTTAGCGATGATGAAGGCGCCTTCTCAGACGCTATTGCAGCGGCAGGTGTCATGGACATGATCGCTGCCGAGGGTGGGTTAGATGAAAACATGCGGATCTTTTCTGGCATGGAGCGCGAGTGCAAAGCGATTACAAGCGATTTCCGCCGCATGATGGAATTTAACGCAACCGTATCAACCGTTTTGGCAACGTATTTTGGCGGACCGCTTGGAGCTGTCTTGGCTGGCACTGCTTCGGCAGACATCCTAAATGCTATTGAGCACATGCAATGCTGTCAGGAAGACCCAGAAGATGTCGTTTTGACCAGCTCATTTATCTCTATGGCTACAGGAATCGGTGCTGACTACTGTGACCTCGAAGATGTAGAGCTTGCTGCTGCTCGCATGGCGAAACGAGCCGTCCAAGTTACACCCGGCTTTGTTCCCACCAATAATACGCTATGCACGTTCGCAAATTATATTTACAACGCGCCTGCGAAAGGTGACATGTCCTACGCGAAGCAAATATGCGCACATTGGACAAGGCCATGGTCGATTGCGAACACCCAAACTCAGGTGGATAGATACCAACGCTGGTGCGAGTTTGACTCGATGCTTGCCAGAATAATTCAAGAACAGGGTCGAGAACAGCTTGCCGAGTTGGCTTCGCAAAACGCAGGTGGAGCTGTTACCAAGCGCATTGAGTTTCCTTTTTACAATTCTGCCGGAGGATGGTCGAACGAGCTAAATGCCAACGGCAATCGAGTGCGGTTCTGGCAGTGGAAAGAGGAATGCTCTACCGATGAAGGCTTTACCAATTCGATGTTATCTGGATACGACTGCCCTTCAAGCCCAGACATTTATGCAGCGGTCTGCTCTGAATCGTCATGCGGGGCACCGCCTGATCACCCTGTTTATGGCTTTAGCCCAGGCTGGGAAACCCATCGCTTAGCAGCAGAGGATCATCACACCCGTGCGATCAACCGATATTCGGTTGTAGAAGGTGGGTGTTTTGAAGATGGCAGCTGTGAATACAAAGTTCACGCTTGGAAAGCTGGCGCTGGTGGTCAGATGCGCATTCCCTTAGATATGAAGTGGCCAATCAATTTTCCTAATGATGGCTGGGGCGAGTTTTCTTGGGCGCATAACAATGTTCACTTCGAGGCATATACAAACCCTCTAGGTTCAGAATCCCCTTCCAGAGGGCTGCGCATGTGTATCGGTTCATCATATGAATGCTATGACAATGCGGCGTGGAATGAAGTCAACATCCAGAATGACATTACTAATTTGAATAACTATGTCAGCAACAGTCCACCAGTGACTCTCACTGGTGGATGTTCCGTTGAGGAATGTGAGTTTAGAGCTTCAATTGAAGTCAATCTTACAGCTAAGCCTTGGTACACCTACTCAGAAAAGAAATACGAGCCGTGCATGCTAAAGGTTTTGGGTAGCTGTGTGACAAAGGCCTCCACAACTTACGATCGTCAGTACAAGCCAGACTGCACCGGGTTCACTATTGACGAGTTCCTTGCACTTGATCTCGGCGATATGGATTTCTCGGAGTACGTGGAAACGTTGTCGGAAAAAGCACAATCGGAGTTCAACCAGACATGGGCAAGATAGCTTTAATTCAAGCTACTTGTGTGGTGATGGTATTGGCATCTACTGGCTCCTTCGGGAGCCCAGTAGACCGAATCACTGCCCAAGCTGAAGCGCTGGCATCAGGTGCAGCCGGTTCAGAGGAAGTGGTGCAGAACGCGGGGCAGAGGCCTTTCATGTTCACGCCCAATAATGGGTATGTAGGCCTAGAAACCCAGCTAGATGTATCGCTCACATATACGTCCTTTGAGAACGGTGGACAGAACGTTAGAAGAGTTGAAAAAGCAGTTGTCGACTGGGGTGACGGCTCAAGTCCGACCACAGTGACCCCTGGCACACCCGCCTACCATACGTATGGCCACCGCAATAAGGAGGGTGCCATTACACCTCATGGAAGTATTGTCTATACCGGCAGGATTACGTTCGTGACTACTTCAGGCAATGCATATACCGAGCAGTTTCAATATAGCATGTGGCATTCCTTTCTTGACTCGCTTGTTCCCGGAGGAAGATCGCTACCCAACAACATGCTACCGAGCGTTAGTGGGGCTGGTGGCAGGGATCGTTTGCCTAGTGGCTTCTTTGATAGGAACAACAAATAATGCAAACTCTTTTCAAGGCTGCGTTGATCATGGTGGCAACAACCATGCCTTTTTTTGCCAATGCTCAGGAAGGCGCCAATGAACCCGCGCATCAGCTTTACGGCGGTCATGATGCTGGCGCGCTACTTAGCAAGTCGATTATGGTGACCAGCCAGCTAGATTGGCTCAATGCCTGGTCGCAGAACCTTGGAGGCAATCCACCAGAAGATTTGCCCCAAGGCTATATCGGAGTTCTAGTCTTCGCGTCCTACCCAGGACACCTCATAAGCCTTCATCCTCTGGACGACAGCTCATCTTTGACGATTCGCTGCCATCAGGCACCGCTGCCCGACAGCCGTAGCTACATCGCCCCCGCTGCATGGGCAGCCGGGATGTTCCGTGCTGATAGCGTGACGCTGGAGGATTGCCCATGATAGCCGGCAGAATGGATGCGCTGGCACTTACCGCCATTGCAGCCGGCGTTGCGGCCGCTACACCTTGGGCTGTCGGCACCTTCCCAGCATGGCCTGCTGGCGTCCTGGGTTCGCTGGGCATGGCGCAGCTCACATGGAGCCAGGCTATGGCCAAGCTGCGCCAGTACGACGAGGATTCCCGAGAGGGCTTCGTGCTGCCTTCAGACGAGCCAGTAGATGATAAGGGGCCTTCCTTACATATCGGCCTGACCACCGACAAAAATACTCGAATCAACATGCCCGACATCCTCGGGCAGCGACACACTGCGATCGTGGGTCAGTCTGGTGTGGGTAAGACTACTCTTGGTGAATATATCCTCTGGCAGCAAACTGCGCGTGGGCGCGGATGGCTATTCATTGACGCCAAAATTGATCGGGACACTCGGGATCACCTAGCGTACATGGCCAAGGTGACAGGCCGCGAAGATGAACTCTACATTATCGACGTGTCAGACCCCGATAACGCCAATACCTACAACCCTGTTCTCCACGGCGATCCTGATGAGGTGGCATCGCGGCTGATGAACCTCATTCCTTCTGCGGAGAACAATCCAGGCGCCGATCACTACAGGCAATCCGCCAATCATGCACTCACTGTCATCATTGCCGCTCTGCAAGCCTCCGGTCAGTTATATCACTTCGGCGATCTATCAATTCTATTGCAGTCCGATAGAGCCCTTGAAAACTTGGAGAGAATGACTCCTCAAGGGCCTGAGAAGAGGGCGCTATCGATCTTCCTCGATCAGTTCCGTACCCGTACCAAGGAAGGGACAAAAATCGACCTCAACCGCATGAAGCAAACGCTGGGCGGGATGGCAGGCCGGATTGCACTGTTCGCCCAGGGTAAGTTTGGAAAGGTCTTCAACGTTTATGCCCCGGAAATCGTGCTTACCGAGATTATTCGTAAGGGCCACATGCTTTATGTCTCGCTTCCGACGATGGGAAAGGACACCGCAGCCCTCAACCTAGGGAAAATGATCGTCTCGGACATTCGCTCTGCTGTTGCCTACATTCAAGATTTACCCAAGGGCGAAAGGCCAGAGCATTTCATCGCACTTCTGGATGAAATGGGTGCTTACGTAATGGAAGGGGTAGGGCGTCTCTTCGAGCAGGCGCGATCGGCCAATATCGCACTGATTCCAGCCTTCCAGTCCTTCAGCCAGCTTAATCGAGTCTCGCCAGACTTTGCAGACATCGTGATACAGAACACATGGAACAAAATATTCTTCAAGTTCGGTGCGAAAGACAGCCCTGAAGAGGCCGCAGAAATACTAGGTAAAACCAAGCGTTTTCAACGTACTGTCTCAGTCTCGGCTAACCAGGGAGAGAGTGCGCAGTATTTGAGAACCACCCCACAATCCAGCATGTCCGATGGCGGCGGCATGGGTGAAAGCTGGCGCGAAGTTGAGGAGTTCAGGGTAACACCGGATCAATTGAGAGCCATGGATATGGGGCAAGCGGTCATGATGATGGGCGCTCGCATGTATCATTTGAGAACGCCAATGATCAACTACCCCAAACACATTCCTTCATTTAAGGTAATAAAACGCAAGATGAAGATGCCTGCCGACAAACAGGCGCTTAACTTCGAGGAACGACTAAACGAGTTTCTTACAGCAACTGTTTAGGTGGTAGTTATGATTACAGTGTTATTTTGGGCAACAATCGCCATCTTCGCTATGTTGCTCTTAGGAATTCTTCCGGGAGTAAAGGAAGTCTTTAGACCGCTCATGGATATTTTATCCAAGGGAACCATAGAGGTATTGAAATTCGCCGGGGGATATATTCTTTGGCTTGCCAAGACGATAATTCATGCCCATATCGACCTTGTTACCCACTTATGTCATAAGCGCTCATACTTTGACCCAGCAGAAAAGATGAGAAAATAGCCGCTTCTTATTGTAATTTGAAATCGTCGTATGGTATTATTAGATAACATCAAGGTGATTGCGTCGATCGTTCGGAGGTCGAAATGGCTAACAAGAATCGCAAAGCTCGCCGCCAACGTGCGATCGCAGCACGGCAACATGCCGCTCAGCCATCCCAGGGCTCTTTCGTCGCAAATGAGCTGCACCAACTGATCGGTGCTAATGAAGAAGATGTAGTCAGGGCTTTTAAGTGGAGAGCCAGGCAGAACGTTATCTTTATCTATGCGGTTAATGCAGTGATATTTGCGTTTCTACTATTCTTCACCGCGTACACTTCAAACAGTGGGCTGAGCAAATTTGTCCCGTTTATCTGGGCGGGTTTCATCGCTTTGTTCCTAGCACAACAAGCTATGCTGAAACGCTACAAGCAGCTCATCCGAAACACATAACCCCCCTGCCTTGGCAGGGGCTTTGCCTATATGGCTCCTCTTATCGAGACAGCATAAATTCCCGAGGATCAATTTCCTCGCCTTGGGCAGGGGAAGGGATCGATTCATTGCTTGATGAATCTGATGAAGACCCCCCTGAACGGACCTGTATCCTTGTTATCGTTGCTTCAGTTGCGTTCAAGGTGGGTCCATTTCTGGCCTGGGAGTCAATCTGAGACTGACTAGGCGGGGCTTCGACATCAACCGGCTCAAAAGTGCCATCGCCACCATATTGGTAATATGCATGCCCGTCTTCTCGCTCGACTGCATAGATTGCTTGCCCATGACCACTCTCATCTTGGGTGTAAAGCGCGGGTACGAACATATCATTGCCGACTTGAATATTCGTTCTATCGCCACCCGTGATCATGGCGTCAGCGTTGCTGGCATCAGCTGCCGCTAGATCCCTGCGATCAGCAACAGTAAAGCTCTCACCTGTGTCTATAACATGGTAACTATCAGGACGAACAACAGGAGCCTGGGCATTGGCTTGTATATCATTCAATTGCGTAGGCGAATCAGCAGATAGCCCGCTGACACCAATAGCACCAATAGGCGATGTAGTGGCGTCTGCATGACTTGCCCTTTCATTAACATCGGCGGTGTTGGCCCCTACTGTCCCCATGACAAGGGCCCCTCGGCCGGAAATGTCTTTTACATCTTCACTCATTTGTCCTTCTACTTTACTCCGGACAACATCAAAATCACTTTGTATGCCAGCTACAGCGTGAGGATTTGCAGCTGTAGGAAGCGAGCCTGAACGGCTAGTTGTGTATTCCTCACTTGCTCGTTGCTGAACCTGCACGGCCTCTTGGTAATCATTTGAAGCCGCGTAGAGCATTGATGCTCGGTCTTCACCGGCACGGCTTTCAAGAACCTGACGTGATTCCCCTTCGGTAAACTTCTGGGAGTAACGACTACCATCTTGTCCTGTAACACTTAGCGTGCCGTCTTCACCAAAAACGAGCTTTCCAGTATCTGCCTGCGCAACACTGGTGGTTTCTTCGCGCGCATCTTGATCCGACTGGGACCTACGCACTCCGGCCTCAACAGCCGCCGAGCCTCGGTAATAACCACTTATGCCACTGCTAAGGCTAAGCCCAAGCTCGCCTTTAACACCTGCTTCAGCTGCCACCTTACCTGCTGCGTGCATGGTCATATCGTTTATTTCGCGCTCAGAAAGACCTGTTTGATCCATCACTTGACGGGTTGCACCCAATTCACTCATATACCTCTGACCTTGGGTGTCTTGACTCATTCGAGACCAATCAATCGAACCGTCTTGCATATAGCCATTGTCTTGGGCGTATTGAGTAGCACCTCGAAGGGAATCGGTCATCATACTTTGAGACTGCTGTGAGAACGACTCCTTGGCTTCTTGAGTGCGCTGTGTAGCCTCTGAGTATGATTGCGAAGCCGAATAGTTCGCTCTAAAGTCAGCTGGGCGTAAGCCCACGTTCATATCTTGGCCGCTCATACTGGTCACAGTAGAAGCTCCAACCCCTACATGGTGGGCCGATACTTCTTCCCCAGAGCTATAACGGTGAGAGGTTTGGTGAGCATTCATGTTCGCGTTGTTCATACTTACCTGGCCAGCCGAAGCTGCACCTGTAGACATGTTGTTCGCGGCTGTCGCCGCTTGTTGGCTACCAGATGCCCTGTCCAAGACAGAGGTGAAGGCGTAACCGCTGCCAGATACTAGCCCCCACATGATGGCGGGAACTAAGGTGGACATAAAACCTGATGCCATCACCATCTTGTCCGACATCTCGCTGACTGCGCTCATATTGGCCATGGTGAGACCATCAGCGAGGTATCCCGCTGTCTGCCCCTGGAAATAGAGCATCATGATGTAGTTCACGATAGCGAGCCCTGGCCACCATAAAATGAGCCAGGTCATCACCTGGGCATACGAGGTGCCCATCTTCTTGCCTAAGCCGGGGACCAACACCGCAGCAAACACAATCGGCGCCAGCCCAATCACGAATGCCTGAAGGATCGCGAAGAAATAGCCCGCCATATCCCGGAAGAGAATAGCTGTGCTATACCATCCAGATTGCTGGGCACGTCGAGCCTGTTCCATATTCAAGGCTGAGATCAGCTCGTTGGAGCCTGTGGCCATTGCTGCGTATTCATAGGTGCCTGAGTACATTTCTGCGATTGCGGCTTGTGTGGCAAGCCCTGTGGCGTCCTGAACGGCACTTCCCCCTGAGGCCCAGCGAAACGAATCATCCAGAGCGGCTTGTGCCAGCGCTGTTGAACCTGCTGCCTGCTGAAGCCAGAACGGGGAAGCTTCCCTCATGCCGTTCAATAGCGCGGGAGCTGCAGTCTGCAAACGGTTGTCAATGCTCGCGTAGGCCTCATCGCAAGCCTGCATGCCACCATTTGGATCGGTCGAGTCATAAACGACGGTATAAACTGCCCGGTTCAGGTTATTGCCTAAAACCCCCCATGCATTTTGTGAGGTAATTAGCGTCACCGGGGATATTTTGCCGCTAAAAATATTCGGCAACGCACAGTCATTCATGAAACTTTGAATGCTTGATCGCAGGTACGGATCAGTCAGGCGAATCTTCTTCATGTCATTCAGCATGCTTGCCGCCATGCCAACGGGAGCCCCCTCTGAAATACGTAGATTCTCGAAGTTTGGCGTCGTGAAGTTAGTTTCAATGCCGTTTGTGGCCCACATCCCAATCTCTGAGATGACAACAGCAGGAAGACCAATGGCTGCTGGGATGCCTTCAATTCTCTGAATGAATTGGGGCGACCCAACACCATCCCACACCATGTCTTCAATAAGAATATCGACCTTCAAAGAGAACAGCATGTAGACAGTAAGAATCATGCCGCCAAAATACATGCCCACCTTTTGCAGGCTTCCACCGAGGATTCCCGTAAAGCACATCGCAAGGAAGCCGGCCATCGCCAAGAATAGCGCCAAGTTTCTGAATCCAGGGTTTGAGTCAGGGTCAGTCAGGCGTTTAATCGCTTCCAGTATTTGCGCCAGCGCATAACCGTTGCCATAGCCATAAAATGTCCAAGTGTCACCACTTGCAGGCGTCATGGTCTCTGCGATTGCTAGCCCCGGAACAGCGACCAATCCAATAGCTACAAGGGCAGGAACAAGCCATTTCATCAGTCCACCTCCCGAGCCATATCACGAGCGAAATCCATGCCGGATAGACCCATGGCATGGAGATTACGCAACGTGGCGCGGTTGATCTTGTCAACCTGGCTCATTATGTTTTCCTGAGTCTCAGCCATAAGGTTAATTTGCTGAGCCTTCTGGGAGGTCATGACAACTAGCTCATTCTGGGCCTCGCGGAATTCGCGCAAGATCTCACCTGGCACGGATGATGTCATCGATGTCTTAGCCGTTGCCTGAACAGCATGGCGAATGTACTCAATGGAGATCATGTAAGACAGAATGGTCGAGTTACCAACTACTAGGTCGTAGGCAAGGTCCGGGTATGTCGCTGCAACATTAACTGCTTGATAGAGCGGGAAGGGTGCTGCAGCAATAATGGCCTTTTGAGAAGCGGTCAGCGGCGTGCCACTGGCAACGTTCTTAACCGCACCTTCCAATTCCATAATCACCGTGGTCAAAAAGCCGTGGCCTAGTGATATATCCTCAACCTTTGCTTTGTTCGGGTTCCAACAGTCTCTCAGATCACTGTTGCTACAAGTATAAATCTCGGTGGCCTGCCCTGAGGCGCCTGACCATACCTTGTCCTCGCAAAAGCTGTTCACGAAGTCAGCGTATTCAATGACGGTCGGCGAGGCTTTATCACTTCCGCACAAGAATATGTCCAGCATCGCATCGGCAGTTTCGATGGTTGGCGCAAAGGTGTTCGAGTCGCCACTACCCCCTTTGTTGCGAACCTCAGTACCAATCCAACTCATCAATAGCTCGGCAAATATCTTGTTCTCTGCCCCCATGTTGTTGCTGCCATCTCGCCCAGGGGCAATACCTGCTTCTTGAAGGCCTAGCCATGTGCGGTTGCCATCAAGCTCTAAGGCCAGTGCGCGATCCCCGGGATTATTGCTGAGGTGGTCTCGCACTTCGCGGCCCGAATCCGATTTGCTATCACAAGTGTCCTGCTGGGCTGCCAGCCAGTCACTTTCCACGCCCTCAAACATCCCTACCGAACTACACCAGAGATTCCCTAATTCGCCGGAGTAGTCAGGGAACCCCTCAACCAGTGCGGTAGCAGCCTCACAGCTGTCCTGGGATAGTTTCGCCGCCGCCTGTGCCATGCGTTGTGCGAACTCAAGCACATCCCCACAAATAGGGCAGAGCTGTTTGAGCGCGAGCTGGAAGGAGAGGGCTACAACCCCTTGGGCGATTTGCTCCAACATCTGCTGGATCTGCTCACTGTCGATATAGGAGAAGCCACCAAAATGCGCGTCGATGCCATTGCAGCCTACGTCTAGCCGCGGCGGGTCCATGTTGACTAGCGAGTAGCGGTTCTGAGAAAACCGCATGGTCAACCCCCCGGCCGTGTATCCATGCCGTGTCCTGGTCTCAAACGACGCTGCGCTGTTTGAGCTACTGAAGCCGCCTCCGGCACTGGATAGCCGGTCAAACGCATTTTCGAGTGCGTTGGCTTCAGCCTGGCTTGTGGTGGCCGTTATCGACATTCCGCTGATCACTGCTGTTGCCACCATGGTTACCAATTTGTTTCTGGAGAACATTACTCAACTCCTTGGGGAATGCCGGCGCCGAGGCCGCCGGATGACCGTTCCAGCATGTCGGGGACGCTGAAATCAACGGGAGGGCTCGTGCCATCACCAACCGCCTCGAGGCCCTTTTCTGCTGCTCGTTGGATAGCACCAAAGAAGACCTCAATCCTCGAGGTAATCCGCTGCGCTGCTTCAACACCACTGGAGACGCGGAACCAAAGATCATCCTGTGGCAGGTAAAGCCAGAGGTCCGGTACCGCTTCGACGGCAAGGTGGCCAGCAGCCTCTACTGAGCGTCCTGTGGTATCGCAGCTGTTCGAGAACTCTGGCATGCACCCCCCATCAAGTGGAGCGTTGTAAATGGTGAGCCCAGTACGTCGTTCGAGCTGCTTCATAACTGGTTGCATGTCATGGCAGAATTGGCAGCTAGACCGGGTAAACCAGACGAGAAACCCATTCTGGTCATCTATCTCTTCCATGACCGCGTTGCGCTTGCCATCGCGTGCTCGTGACGCTGCACGAAGCCCAAAGGAGGAGACGGGGCTATGTACGAGGGGGTTGAGGTCCTGGTTTTGGATCTGATTCCACTCCCACATCCTCGACATTGTGATGGCTTGGTCGACGGCCCATCGCATATACCGCTGAAAGGCCTCGACTGTCTCTGGATTGTTGGGGTTCATCACAGACTGGTTAAGCAGCATGTCGCGCTGCTTGGCTTGAAACTCGAAGCTCCCCTCTGGGTCGACAAAACCACAAGAGGGCTCCCACTGTTCTGGGTCCGTACAATCCAGCTCCTCTTCAGGCGCCTTGGCCATCGGTATCTCGACTGGGGGCTCTTCGGGCTCTTCTTCCTCATCATCATCTAAGTGCCCCCAGAACCAACCGCATTCGCGAGCATTATTGCTATCAAGGCAGGCTTGCCCTCGGTCCCCACCAGGCTGGGCTATAGCGGTCGAACTCAGCGTTAGCAAAAGCGCCAGCATTAGCTGCAGAAATGGCGCCGGCAAAGGGCCAGCGGTAATGTGTTTCATAGCACAAGGCTCCGTATCAATATCGCGGCAATGGCCCAGGCCAACAGCACGGGCCAAAATTCTGAAGTGCCGCCATCCCACAGCTTCAGGGAATGGCGTTTGGCGGGGTGCCACACAGGCACTCCCAAAGGGGTGCCAGCATCTCCAATGACATGAGAGAGCCCACCAACCGAGAAACCAAAGAGAAGGGCGGCAAGCAATGGCGCATCAGGTAGCCAAACGGCCGATGCCACTGCCAGCCCTAGCCAAGGGAGCAACCAGTGGGTCACAGTCCTATGGGGTATGAGCGTGGCTGGACCAATGCGGATCTCCAGCCAGTCAGGTGCCGTCGATCCAGGCAGCGCCATCGCCGCCATTGCCAGCGCAGACATCCCGCCATAAAAGGGGGTCATAATCGCACCAGCAGATGCGCCAAGCGCCAGGCCGAATAATCGATGAGCGTTCCCGGTCAAGCTGCCTCCAAATACCTGTGTCATGCACGCGAAAAAGCCCCAACTCCACAAAGGGATGGGGCTATGGAACGTTAAGCATGTTGGGATTGCTGTCGCTGGATAATTCGGCGTCGCTGTGCGATCGCTCCCTTGAGCCGAGCTGACAGGTGTGCATCCAGTTGAGCGCTATTGACCCAGCGTTCGGCCGAAACCAATCGCTCAACATCTGAGTTTTCAATCTCCGCTAGAATCGCTTCGGGCGATGCCAAACGGTGACCGTTCGATACCCGCTGCTCTGATGGCTCAGGCTCTTCTTGAGAGAGAAGCACTGAGGATTCCACAGCGGCGTTATTGGCAGCATTTCCATCATCGTCCGGGCCTTGAGCAAGGCCTAGAAGAGCCATCAACCCATAGCGACGTGCATACGTCTGGGCTGACGCCACACCATGGCTATCAAGGGTCTCAACGGGCATCTCACAGTAAGAGCCAATGTACTCCCCAGAAGGGCCATGAATGAGCATGGTCTCCATCACCACAGCCCCCACTGTTCCGGGCACAGGTGCCTGAACCAGTGCAATTTCGAACTTATTCAAGACGGCACGAATGCTGCCGATTATAATTGCGAGGCTTGCATAGCGGTTGTCGTACATCGGATTCGTAGAATCCGGTGCGATCAGACCACCAAGCTCAGCCTGCACTGAAGCCAGGGCTTTGCCGATTCTGGCGATCGAGTCACTGCGATTCATAACTTGCTCTCCTCTCATCCCCCAGGTATCGGGGTCTCATGAGAGGTAGGGGCGCTACTGACAGACAAACGGGAGGTGGTATTGAGATTACCGAGAGGAGTGGCAACCCCGCTGAAGTGACACGATCCAGCGGATAAATCAAACAAACGTTTAATTTAAAAGAAAGTAGGGAGAAGTGATGCACCACGCAAGGGAACTAGAATCATTCCCTAGGCCCCATATAACCTTGGTCTCAGAACGAATAACAGATAATAAAAGCAAGGCTGGTTATGGAATGAGAGATAGGGCGGTAACTTTGGACCCTGTGCTCAGAGCCTTAAGCACAGAATCACCGCCCGGAGGCATGCTATCCACGCTAAAAAGCGCCAATGCCACAGGAATGCGCTTCAAGCGAGGTAGAGTGAAATGACCTAAGTGATCAGTAACTGCTTGACCCAAACAGATTCAGCAAATATATAAAAATGCATCCTTCCTCCCGAATCCCATCATGCTGAAAATGAAAAAACCCTCCTGACAATGGATGTCAGAAGGGTTTGAAGGGTTAAGCAGCTTTGCTCTTGCGGGGAAATCCCGTGAGCCCACTACTGGTGTACACATCAGCCCAATCAACGCTCACATCAGTTGAGCTGGGTGCATCAGGGATCTTTATCGAAGCTCGAATCCCTTTCTCTAAAAGCCGAGCCTGGAGCACTTCCGCTGCGTCCTGACCAGCCTTGCGTCCTTTCCTGTCGGGTAGGTCACGATCAGCCCAAATAACGACTTCCGTGACACCCTCAGGCGGCTCGAACGACCTCATTAGGGAAGCTGACAGTACCGGCCAGACAGGCATTCCCGTAGCAGCCCGAATAGCTAGCGAGGTCTCAATACCCTCAGCCACACCGATAACGCCGGCTGTAGCTGTGCCTAGGCGAATAGCACCACCGTGGACATCACCATCCTTCACCACAGGGAACAGCTTTTTAGCCTTGCTCACAGGCGCCTTCTCTACCACACCATTTTCTGTGCGGTTGAGATACGTCCTATGCATCGTGACAGGCTTTCCAGCCGCATCCCTGACAATGGTTATCAGTGCAGGGTAGTAGCTAACCACTTTGCCTTTCTCGATGTAGGCCATCCTAGGGTGGAGGCGTGCCTCCGTCTCGAGAACGCTAAGCATCGGCTTTACAGGCAACCCTCGGAACTGCAAGTAGCTCGCCAGCATGAAGCGACCTTCGCCCCTTCCCAGGGGTAGAGCTTCTTCCCAGCGCTTGCGCAGCGTTGGCCGTATGTCCTGCTTTTCCTCAACCTTCCGCGGGGGCGGCCGAGATACTGTAGGCGCCAGCGGCTCAACGGATTGTTCACCGAGAGCCCCCATGACCTGCTCCAGTATTTCGGGAAGAGACCAGCCTTTCAGCTCTTTGAGCAGGCTAAAACCATCCCAGTTACCGCAAGTGCAAATGGCCGTACCACGTTGCTTGAAACTGCGATCGAGACGGAAATCTTCCTTACCACCATGTATAGGGCAATCGATGTGATGTCCCGGGTGGGCAAGTGCATGCTCCAGCTCGGGGCACAGTGCCTGAAAGACAGTATCCCATTGACCTTCCGCAATACGCTTCACATCAGCAATTTCGTACTTGTTGCTATTCCTCATGATCTGCTCCTCTCTCATATCCGGTCACCCGGATCTCACAAGTAGATAGGGCGACCAGTGACGGCTATGGAGAGGTAGGGGAGACACTGCCACCAAATAAAAATGTTACGCATGCGAAACAATGGCAGTTAGTAGTCCTAGACAGAGAAAAGCCCCACTCCAATTAATCGGAGTGGGGCTTGAAGGATGCCTAGTAGTCCAGTGTGTAGCTAAGCCGCGGAATGCGTCTTGTGCCACTTCTGTTGCCAGGCATATTTGTCCTGCTCACCAATACTATGCAAGCAGTTGCCAATGAGGCGGCCCACTGCGCGAAATGCACAATGAACCACTCCTTGGCCCAGTAGTTCGTGGCTGACAGTCTCAGACAGCCCTTGAACAAGCATCTCAGGGACAGTTTTGACTCGGGCATGCTCTGCCTTGGTCAATAGTCGCGACTGGCCAGAATCGTCTGGGTGTCGGAGAAACGGCTCAGTTGAGCGCGCCTTCGAGTAACCACGCCCTATGGTGCCGAGGCTTCCCTCTGAACCATCGAGCAGCTGACGACGAAAGCCCTTACCCGCGGCCAGATCCCTGGCTTCCTTGTCGGCAAGGTAGCTGTTAGGCTTGAAGCGATCCTGGACTGCCTGAAACGGCTCCAATACCTCAGCGATTAATGTTTCACGCTGACGTACAGGCTCCAGTGCTTCGAGATCGACCTCAATGCCTTTACTCACTGCGAGCATGCAAAGCCGATTGCGCCGCTCCAGTGACCCCATCGCGTACCCATCCAGAATGGTCTCATGCACGTCATAACCAATGCTCGACAACACGCTGCGAATGACCGTCATGCTGGCGGTCGTCTGGTACTGCGGGACATTCTCCAGTAGCACCATAGCAGGGCGCAAAGTCTGGATTGCATTCATGAAAGCGATGAAGAGACTACCTGCTGTCTCATGCGCTTCTGCCCGATCCAGCTTGTTCTTCGCACGTCCTGACAGGCTAGCCCCGGTACACGGCAAACCCGCGCAAAGGAGGTGAATGAACGGCAGCTTGTGCCACTCCACTTCCTCCATCGGGCCTTGGATCGCAATGCTATCCTCGTCCCACACAGGATTGTTCGCCAATGATGCCTCCAGATAAGCACCTTCCAGCTCATTAGCGAAGGCTAGGCGCGAGGGCATTCCGACATCAGCAAGGCCAGTATGTATCGCGTGATCAAGCACTCCAGCACCGTGTGCAATCGAACCAATTTCAAGCGGCTCACCCTTGGTCAGGGACTGCAGTAGCCGTCCCATACGATCAGATTCAGCAAGATCATGGTGATGAATCGTGATGTCGACACGATTCCCCCTGACGACGACACGCACCCTCTCTACCTTGCCCAACGCTTGCGCCAGCTCAGCTGCCGTAATGTCTATGACTGGCAACTCGACCTCACCACGCTTTCTGCGCGACACCTTGTAAGCACCATCTTCTGTAAATTGCAGGGTCAGGCTCTTACGGCCGGCAACGAGGTTGAAGCGCTGCCCTGGTGTGATCCCAGTACGCGCCAGCCGATTACCTTCTAGCCACAGACGCTGCTTACCACGGTGCTCACCAATCTTGGTATAAATCACAGTGCTCTTGCCCATGATCAATCTCCTCTCTCATTCCTGCGGAATACAGGTCTCGAAAGGAGGTAGGGGACCAGGTGACCCAAAACTGGGCCGGTGGGAATACTGCACACAAAGAAAATTGGCGCCTGGTATCAGGCCCAGGGCAAGAGGGGGGGATGTTGCACAGATAGTCCTGATGCCTTGCCATTGTCATCAACGCACTAAGGGGGACACTGCATAGATAACCCTAGAAATCCGCTTATCGGATGTCCGTGAAAGAGGGGGGATGTTGCACAGCAGTGATCGGTTCAGCCTGAATGTGAAAGACCCTTCACAAGTGAAGGGTCTGTTGAATGTACTACGCAGCGGTCTTGATTTGTTCAACAATCTCTATTCCACGCTCAAGAGCATCTTGAGCAAGTGCACGAGCCTGAACGTCAAGGTGAGCATTATTTCCGGTCTTATTGACCTCAATACCCCCCAGTACAGCTGCCACATCGTCCAAAAGAACAGATTGGCTACCTACCTTCAGTTCGACCTTAGCCTTGAGCATACCGAAGAACCACTTATTATCTGCCCAGGCTTCCATATCGGAACCTGAATAGGTATCAAAGCAGTGCGGTGTCACATCTGGATCATGGTCGAGCAACACTGTGATCATGAAGTCGCCATGGGAACCTGTCACGGTGTCACTACAGATTGCAAAGCCGTCAAATTTAGTCAGTTCCATGATCGTTTCTCTCTCATTCCTGCTGGATTGCAGGTCTCAGGGGGAGATAGGGAAGCCACTGACACAATATATAAGACTCCGTGGTACCAAAAAGGGGGAAGGGCTCCTACTTCCTTGCATCGGTATGGCCATGCACCTCGATAAGAGTGCGTAGTGAGAGATCGGATATACGTGAGCGATTGATAACTGTAGGCCAGAGGTAGGAGGGTGGGAAACGCGTGAAAATCTATAAACCGTGACAGCCTTTTTTGATTAAGATACTGTCAGCTTAAGAATTATGAGGAATCTCGATTTTCCGATAACGACCGAGGCTGTGTGAAAACGTAGTGGCAGCTATACTTTGCCAAGGTCCCCAGAGGAAATGGTGATGAAGCGATTCGTGGTAGGCGAGGCCCGAGACCAAAGCACGTTATTCCCTACGCTTTTGGACGACTTCATCGCCGAGGATAACCCGGTTCGTGCCATTGAGGCATTTGTTGAGGGGCTCGACCTTAAAGATATGGGCTTCAAAAGTGTTGATCCGCACGCTACCGGGAGACCGGCTTATCATCCGGCTGTTCTTCTGAAGCTCTACATCTATGGTTATCTCAATCGTATTCAATCAAGCCGCCGGTTAGAGCGCGAGACCCAGCGTAATGTCGAGCTAATGTGGCTGACTGAGCGTTTAACACCCGATTTCAAGACGATTGCCGATTTTCGAAAGGACAATGGCGATGCCATCCGCCGTGTATGTAGAGAGTTCATCGTGCTTTGCCGGCGACTGGAGCTGTTCTCCCAAGCCATCGTGGCCATCGATGGCAGCAAGTTCAAAGCCGTCAACAACCGTAATCGCAATTTCACAGCGACCAAGATGAAGCGTCGCCTTGAGCAGATCGAAGAAAGCTTCAACCGGTATCTCAGTCAGCTAGATACAGCCGATCACACGGAGCCCGCCCTGGCCGAGGCCAAGACGAAACACTTAAAGGAGAAAATTATAAAGCTGAGGGAAGAAACGGCACGATTACAATCTGTTGAGGAACAGCGGCTGCAATCTCCGGATCAGCAAGTATCTTTGACGGACCCAGATGCTAGGTCAATGGCCACCAGTGGCAGAGGCACCGGGACAGTAGGCTACAACGTGCAGACAGCAGTCGATAGTCAGCACCATTTAATTGTGGCTCATGAGGTGACCAACGTCGGACATGACCGTGGGCAGCTCTTCAATATGGCGAAGCAAGCTCGGGAAGCCACTGGCATCAAGGAGCTGAAGGTCGTAGCTGACAGAGGCTACTTCAAAGGTGAAGAAATTCTCGCCTGCCATAAAGAAGGGATAACGACCTATCTCCCCAAGCCGATGACATCTCCAAACCAGGCAAAGGGCTTTTTCCCAAGAGACGCATTCCGATACTTCCCTGAAAGCAATGAATATTCCTGTCCTGCTGGTCAGCGGCTGATATGGCGATATGAAACGATAGAAAAGGGAATGAAGCTAGATACTTACTGGAGCTCAGCATGTGCAAGCTGCGCTATGAAAGAAAAATGCACAACTGGCAAGCAACGACGGATCAGACGTTGGAAGCATGAAGATGTGCTTGAATCTGCACAGTCACGTCTCGATTGGAATCCAGAGGTGATGCGTCTAAGGCGACAAACCGTGGAGCATCCGTTCGGCACGCTAAAGGCGTGGATGGGTGCGACACACTTCGCGACAAAGCGTTTTAGAAATGTGAGCACGGAAATGAGTCTTCATGTGCTGGCGTACAACATGAAGCGCGTCATAAAGATTTTGGGAGTCAATGAGATAATGAGGGCTGCGAGGGCGTAACAGCCCTTTTTCTCTTTATTCTAGGGCCGTGATAGCGACTGTAGCTGGTTTGTGATGACTCCATGATTTTTAACATCAGTGGTCGGCAATTATAGAAGCCAAGGCTCATATGAGGCTAATGGGCAGCTGAAGGCAAAGGTTCTTGAGTCGGGCCAGGTTTTTCTGTTTTCACACGGCCAGGACCCAAAGCGGAAGTTTTCGACAACGCAGCAGGCGCGCGAATTTTTGATATGTAGCCTAATGTGAATTAATGAATGTATGCTTCTGGCACTTAACTTGGGTTTTACAGGCTGCATTTGCTGGTTAGTAGTGCCGTAACATTTTTTAATCATAAGATGGTCAGACTAATATGCTGTTATAAGCACAGGAGGTATTGAGATGTCATTCAAAAGTGATACAAGCGGACTGGATAAACTAAAAGAAAATATGGAACGACTCTCTGGCCAAAGCGAAGTAAAGCTGGCAAACCTATTTCACCCTGAATTTATGTCTAATTGCTCTTCGTACACCAGTTTTGAAGCCCTGGTTGAAGCGAGTGATTTTACGGTCGAGTCAGCCGAAGATTTTGCAGCTATTCCTGACGACGAGTGGGATGCTTTCATTAGCAAAAGTACCTCATACGCCTCTTGGGAAGAGATGCAGAAAGCTGCCGCCGCAGACTACGCTAGGAGGCAGCTTTTCCAAGGCTTATAACAAGGCTATCGAGACTGTTCTGGGCCAACGGCATTCCACCGACGCCATTGACTGGGTGCCGCTTGTTGCTGGCGTTACGCGGCTGTAGATCGGCACTAAGCTTAATAATTAGCCCTTTTATTCCTACTGAACCAACTAAGAAATATATTCTCAAATACCTAGTGGTGTTCGCAAATAGCGATTTTTTGTTGACAAATAGCGAACACATTGCTAAACTGATTTCACGTTAAAAAAGGGAGCCTATCACTAGTTTATTGAGTGGGTTACCACTCGCGGAGACATAGTCTCTACCTTTTGCGCCGCTCATGCTGCCGGGTCACGCTAGATTGATCCATCAAGCCCAAGTGTGCGTTCACGTCGTGGGGTGATGCCACGACGTTAAAACAGGGGTTTATTGCCAGTCACTCCCAAGTTCCTTTGGTAATGGTGATCCAACATCCAATATCGGATTGTTGGTACTAAAGGAGCAAATGCTTTATGAAAGTAATTTTTAACGCTGTCTGGCAATCGTTTAAGGATCAGAGACCGGAGGAGAAAAATAGCAGCAAAACTTGGACACTGATCAAATTGCTGATACGGATTGGTGTTGTGGTTTGGAAGATACTGAAGTTTTTCTTCGATGAGGGTGACTTTGCTTAGGCGATCCCCTGATTTTTTATCAGAGGTTATTATGATTAATCGAGCATTAAAAACCATTCGTCAGTTTCATGGTTTAACGCAGGCAGAGTTGGCTTTAAAGCTGAATATGTCTAAGTCTTATCTTAGTGAAATTGAGTCAGGCAAGAAATCTGTTGCTTATGACCTGCTAGAAAAGTATTCAGAGCTTTTCGACGTTCCTGTATCTTCATTGGTATTTTTCTCTGAGAACCTTGAAAAGGCAGACACCATCCCAGAAAAATTTAGAAGTGTTGTAGCTGACAAGATTTTAAATATTATGGAATGGGTTGCGGTACGAAATGAAGCAAAAACGACTTAAGCCAAGGATAATCACAAAGAATAAATCTTATCCTATAGAAGATTCAGTCTTCTACAAACTATCCAGTAAAAAACGTCTGGCCAACCTGTTATTTTCTACTTCCCAAGAACTAAAGTCTCTTGGAGAAAGTGATAACTATCGTTGTTTCACTCAAACTAAAAACGGAAAGCCAAGGTTAATCCAAGAGCCACTACCTAGGTTAGATAAAATTCACTCAAGAGTTGCGAGCTTGCTGTGTCGTATCGATACTGTTGATGGATTACATTCTGGAAAAAAGGGTAGGTCAAATATTTCTAATGCTCATGCCCATCTTGGCCAAGGTAAAAAGGTAATCACTGCTGATATAAAAAGCTTTTTCCCTGCAACCACACGGCAAAACGTGTTTGATTTTTTTTATACCACTATGCAGTGTGCGGCCGATGTTGCAGACCTTTTATCCAAAATTCTCACTTATAATGATCATATTCCTACAGGAAGCAGAATTAGCATGCCGCTAGCATACTTCGCTAACAAGCGTATGTTTGATGAGATCGAGTCTGCTGCTAGTGAATTTAGCGCCAAGATGACAATTTATGTTGATGATTTAACATTCTCTGGCGCTATGTTGCAAAAAAGTTTTATTGGTAGGCTCGAAGCAACGGCTAAAAAGTATGGACATAAAATACACCCATCGAAAACTCGTTTCTATGAAGCCAGCGAAGTCAAACTGATTACAGGTGCGGCGATAAAGGGAGACGAAATTACTCCTAGAAATAAGCATTTGAAACAATTGCGTGGCGAGCTATCTGTATGGCTGGATAACCCTGGAAATGATGAAAAGCTAACGAATCGCATTTTGGGGCGCATGACGTTTATTGGAAGTATAGACCCACGATACAAAGACAAAGCTAAGACATTTAGAAAATCTGTTTTCAAATAATCGATAGGATTAAGGGTAACATACATAAATAACTAAGAGTGTATGACAAGTCAATGCACTCGGACATCGCTACGCTCTCCCGGTGTTTGAGACGTTATATCAGAGACGCCAAAAAGGCAGCACCTGGCCGGATAACGACGGCCCGAAATAGGCCGTCGTTTATCATTGTCAAACTTCTGTCTGTTCTGCCATTTCCAACGCGTCATCTACCTCTATCCCTAGGTACCTGACGGTGCTTTCCAGCTTCGTGTGACCCAGGAGAAGTTGCACTGCCCTCTGAACCGCCCCGGCTTTACCGGAGACTTCATATCTTGAGAGGATGAAGTCATGAACTCACCAAAACGATATTCCCCAGAAGTGCGGGAGCGAGCTGTTCGTTTAGTTATTGAACAGCAAGGCGAATACCCGTCCAAGTGGGCGGCGATCTGTTCCATTGCCAGCAAGTTCGGTTGTACACCAGAGACCTTGAGAGCCTGGTGCAAACGCACAGAACTCACGCAGGAAAACAGTTCGGTTAACCTGTCTGAACATGAACGACTCAAGCAGCTAGAGCGTGAAAATACCGAATTGAAGCGTGCCAATGAAATTCTCCGTAAGGCGGCTGCTTTTTTCGCCCAGGCGGAGCTCGACCGCAAACCCAATTG
>Ga0209345_10000866_pt1 | contig 38815 bp, 42 predicted proteins | sample Cruoilmetagenom7_FD_187294 | JGI IMG/M metagenome (GOLD analysis project Ga0209345, IMG submission 187294) | Oil polluted marine microbial communities from Coal Oil Point, Santa Barbara, California, USA - Sample 7 (SPAdes) (version 2) | ecosystem: Environmental > Aquatic > Marine > Oil seeps ...
GCCCGCGGGCCAGTCCCACTCAGAGCCCACTTTCATCTTTCCCAAAATCCTCCCGCCGGAGGCGCGCGCCCGGGCACCGGGCGCCAAACATGAAAGCGACGCGCCCCTTGGGGCGCGTCACAGTTGGATCAGACAGGTATAGGCACCGCTCAGTTGACAAGCGTCGCCGCCGCCGCCTGGGCCATTGCCTCGACCCCGAACATGTTGATGATGCCGACAAGCATGATCGCCGCCGAGGCCATCAAAAACGCCCATTGCACCGGCGACCGCCCGGTTTCAAGCGCTTCGCCCTCTTCGCCGAAATACATGTAGAACACGATGCGCAGATAATAGAACGCACCGATCACACTGGCGACCACACCGGCCACCGCAAGCCAGGCAAGCCCGCCCTCATAGGCCGCGCGCAGCACGTAAAGCTTGCCGAAAAAGCCCAGGAGCGGCGGCACACCGGCAAGGCTGAACAACAAGATCAGCATCGCAAGCGCCCGACCCGGCTGCGCCTTGGCATACATGTTCAGGCTGCGGATATCGGTTACCGGCTGACCGTCGCGCTCCATCGACAGGATAAAGGCAAAGGTGCCGATATTCATCGTCAAATAGATCGCCATGTAGATCAGCATCGCCTGAACGCCAAACACCGTCCCCGAGGCAAGGCCCATCAGCGCATAGCCCATATGAGCGATCGAGGAATAGGCCATCAGGCGTTTGATATCGGTCTGCCCGATCGCCGCCACGGCGCCAAGAAACATCGACAACAGGCTCAGCGCCGCCAGCACCTGCTGCCAGTCGCCGACCACGCCGCCAAAGGCGTCATGCACGACCCGCGCAAAAAGCGCCATCGCGGCCATCTTGGGCGCGGTGGCAAAAAACGCGGTGATCGGCGTCGGCGAGCCCTCGTAAACGTCTGGCGTCCACATGTGGAACGGCACCGCCGAAATCTTGAAGGCCAGCCCCGAGATCACCAGCACCAGACCGATCAAAAGACCAATCGGCGCCTGCCCCTCTGCGGCGGCGATGATGCCGGAAAACAGCGTCGTGCCTGCATAGCCATAGGTCAGCGACGCGCCATAAAGCAGCAAGCCGGAACTGAGTGCGCCAAGCACGAAATACTTGAGGCCTGCCTCGGTCGATTTGGCGCTGTCACGGCGTAGCGAGGCAACCACGTAAAGCGCCAGCGATTGCAGCTCGAGCCCCATGTAAAGCGCCATCAGATCGCCGGCACTGACCATCACCATCATGCCGACCGCCGCCAGGGCGATCAGGATCGGATATTCAAACCGCAGGATATCACGGCGCGCCATGTATTCCTGTCCCAGCACCAGAACGGCAGCGGCCGACAGAAGGATCGTCACCTTGGCGAAACGGGCAAAGCCATCGTCATTGAACATGCCGCCAAAGGCGGTTCGGGTGCCTTCGCCGGTGGCGCCGATCCACAGCGCCATCAGCACGAACAGCGCGGCGGTCAGCCAGACCAGCGTGCCCGCCATCTTGTCCTTGCCGGTGTAGGCCACCAACAGAAGGGCGGCCAGTGCATAGACCGAGATCACGATCTCGGGCAGGATAACAGTCAGATCAGCCTGCATCTTCAGGGCCTCCGGTTCAATGCGAGGTTTCGGCAACCTGCGTGGCGCTCGACGCCACGGCCTGTGCCGTCTCATAGTTGGAAATCAGCGCCTCGACAGAGGGGCCGGTGATATCGGTGACCAGCCGGGGATAAACCCCGAGCAGCAGCGTCATCACCACCAGCGGTGCAAAGATTGCCCGCTCGCGTTTGCTCATGTCGGTGATGGTCCTCAAGCTTTCCTTGATCAGATCGCCCATCACCACCCGACGATAAAGCCAGAGCGCATAAGACGCCGACAGGATCACCCCGGTGGTCGCCACCGCCGCCACCCAGGTATTGACCTGGAAAATCCCGACCAGCGTCAGAAACTCGCCAACAAAACCCGAGGTGCCCGGCAGGCCGACATTGGCCATGGTGAAGAACATGAAAATCAGCGCATAGGCCGGCATCCGGTTCACCAGACCGCCATAGGCGTCAATCTCGCGGGTATGCATGCGATCATAAATCACGCCCACGCAGAGGAACAGCGCCCCCGAGATAAAGCCGTGGCTGACCATCTGGAAAATCGCGCCGTCGATGCCCTGCTGGTTGGCGGCAAAGATGCCCATGGTGACATAGCCCATATGCGCCACGGATGAATAGGCGATCAGCTTTTTCATGTCTTCCTGCGCAAGCGCCACCAGCGAAGTATAGACAATCGCGATCGCCGACATCCAGAGCACCAGCGGCGTCAACACCTCTGCGCCCACCGGGAACATCGGCAAGCTGAAGCGCAGGAAGCCATAGCCGCCCATCTTGAGCAGGATCGCGGCCAGAACCACCGAGCCGGCCGTCGGCGCCTGAACGTGCGCATCGGGCAACCAAGTATGCACCGGCCACATCGGCATCTTGACCGCGAAGCTGGCAAAGAACGCCAGGAACATCAGGGTCTGCATACCGCCGACAATGTGAACGCCGAGGATCGAGAAGCTGTCGCTTGCAAACTCATGCTTGAGCAGCGCCGCAATATCGGTGGTGCCCGCATCCGAGAACATCGCCACCATCGCCACCAGCATTAGCACCGAGCCAAGGAAGGTGTAGAGGAAGAACTTGAACGACGCATAAATCCGCGCCTTGCCCCCCCAGATGCCGATGATCAGGAACATCGGGATAAGGCCGGCCTCGAAGAACAGGTAAAACAGCACCAGATCAAGCGCCATGAACACGCCAAGCATCAGCGTTTCCAGAAGCAGGAAGGCGATCATGTATTCCTTGACGCGCGAGGTGACCTTCCACGAGGCGGCAATGGTCAGCGGCATCATGAAGGTGGTCAGCATCACGAAGAGAACGCTGATCCCGTCAACGCCCATCTTGTATTGCAGCCCAAGCAGCCACTCGCGCTGTTCCACGAACTGAAAGCCGGTGTTCGAGGAGTCAAACTCGAACAGGATGAACAACGAGACCACAAAGGTCAGCGATGTCGCGATCATCGCCACCCATTTGGCATTGCTTTGCGCCGCCTCATCCTCGCCGCGCAGGAAGATGGCCAGAATGGCCGCCGCAACAGCAGGGATGAAGGTGACAATGGAAAGAAGGTTATCCATCAGTTTGCCCCTCCGAAGATCGTCATCCATGTCACCAGGATCACGATCCCGATCACCATGGCGAAGGCATAGGTGAAGATATAGCCGGACTGTGCCCGGCCCGCGAGGCGGGTCAGGCGGGGAATAAGCCCCATCGCCACACCGTTGAGCGACCCGTCAATCACATCGCCATCACCGCGCTTCCAGAGAAGATGCCCAAGGGCCTTGGCGGGACGCACGAAGACGGCATCATAGATTTCGTCAAAGTACCATTTGTTGAGCAGGAACAGGTAGAGTGGACGTTGAGTTTCGGCCAGTTTGCCCGGCATGTTCGGGTTCCAGATATAGAACCAGAGCGCGGTGACAAAACCAAGCAGCATGGCGATGAACGGGCTGACCTTGACCCATGTCGGCGCGTGATGTGCGTCGTCCAGCACCGTGTTGTCGGGATGCATGAAGATCGCGCCCTCGGGCGCTGTGCCATGCGCCAGTGCCGGTGTGGCGGCGGCGTGCTCGTCGCCCCCTTGCGTGGCCGCCTCGTCGTGGCCGGTCTCTGCCGCAGGAGCGTCGCCGTGACCGGCATCGGCCGTCACCGCATGGACGGGCATGCCGAAGAACTTGTTCACCTGCTCGTGGCTGCCAAAGAAGCTGTTGTACCAGACCATGCCCGAGAACACCGCGCCAAGCGCCAGCACACCAAGCGGCACCAGCATCACCATCGGCGATTCATGGGCATGCTCATGGGTGTGCTTGTCGCCGCGCGCCTTGCCAAAGAAGGTCATGAAAATAAGCCGCCAGCTATAGAAACTGGTGAACAGCGCCGCGATCACCAGCATCCAGAAGGCATAGCCGCCCTGCGTGCCGGCCCATGCGCTCTCGATCACCGCATCCTTGCTGAGGAAGCCGGCAAAGCCGATATGGGTCAGCGGGATGCCGACGCCGGTAATGGCCAGCGTGCCGATCATCATCGCCCAGAACGTATAGGGCAGCTTTTTGCGCAGGCCGCCATAGTTGCGCATGTCCTGTTCGTGGTGCATCCCGTGGATCACCGACCCGGCGCCGAGAAACAGCATCGCCTTGAAAAACGCATGCGTCAGAAGGTGGAACATCGCCACCGAATAGACCCCGACACCGGCGGCCACGAACATATAGCCAAGCTGGCTACAGGTCGAATAGGCGATGACGCGTTTGATGTCGTTCTGCACAAGGCCGACGGTGGCGGCAAAGAAGGCGGTCGAGGCGCCGATAAATACGACAACGTTCATCGCTTCGGGCGCATATTCCATCAGCGGCGACATCCGGCAGACAAGGAACACCCCCGCCGTCACCATGGTCGCGGCATGGATCAGCGCCGAGACCGGCGTCGGGCCTTCCATCGCGTCCGGCAACCAGGTGTGCAGGAAAAGCTGCGCCGATTTACCCATCGCACCGACAAACAGCAGGAACGCGATCAGGTTGGCGGCATTCCACTCGGTCCAGAGGAACGTCAGCTGGGTTTCAGCCAGCTGCGGCGCGGCGGCAAAGATCTCGTCAAGCTTGATGCTGTCGGTCAGGAAATAAAGCGCCATGATGGCAAGCGCAAAGCCGAAATCGCCGATCCGGTTGACCACGAAAGCCTTGATCGCGGCGGCATTCGCACTTGGCTTGCGATAGTAAAACCCGATCAGAAGGTAGGAGGCAACGCCAACCCCTTCCCAGCCAAAGAACATCTGCAACAGATTGTCCGAGGTCACCAGCATCAGCATCGCGAAGGTGAAGAACGAGAGGTATGCAAAGAACCGGGGGCGATAGCTCTCGGTTTCCTTGAAGTTCTCGTCATGCGCCATGTAGCCCATCGAATAAAGATGCACGAGCGCCGAGACCGTGGTGATCACGATCAGCATGATTGCCGTCAGCCGGTCCATACGAATGGCCCAAGCGGTATCAAGCGTGCCCGACTGAACCCAGTCGAGGATATGCACGCTATGGGTTACGCCGTCATGGGTCAGGAAGATGATCCAGCTGAGCAGAGCCGACAGGAACAACAGCCCCGTGGTCAGCCATTGCGCGCCCTTGTCACCAATGATCCGCCAGCCAAAGCCCGCGATGATCGCCCCGACAAGAGGCCCGAAGAGGAGAGTGGTTTCCATGGCTTCAGCCTTTCATCACGTTGACGTCTTCCACGGCGATGGTGCCGCGGTTCCGGAAGAAACAGACCAGGATGGCAAGGCCGATCGCGGCCTCGGCGGCGGCCACGGTGAGCACGAACAGCGTGAACACCTGTCCCACCAGATCGCCGAGGTAACTTGAGAAGGCCACGAAGTTGATATTGACCGACAACAGGATCAGCTCGATCGACATCAAAAGGATGATCACGTTCTTGCGGTTCAGAAACAGGCCGAAAATGCCTATCACGAATAGCGCCGCCGCGACCGTTAGATAATGTTCAAGTCCGATCATGTCTGTCCCTCCGGGCCTTGCCCGTTTGTCGTTCTTACCGGCGACCCGAAATGCCCCGGTCGCATTCATCCTCTCGTCATCCCGGGCTTGACCCGGGATCTCCTGGCATGTCGCACCACGTCAGGAGGCCCCGGATCAGGTCCGGGGCGGGTCAGCGGCTCAGAGCCCCTGCCCCGGCTTCACGTCCTTGAGCTCCATCGCCGATGCCGGATCGCGCCACATCTGGTGCAGCACGTTCTGGCGTTTGACATCCGTGCGATGACGCAGCGTCAGAACGATCGCGCCAATCATCGCCACCAGCAGGATCAGCCCGGCCAGCTGGAACAGCAGGAAGTATTTGTCATAAAGCAGCAGGCCAAGTGCTGCGGTGTTTTCAACGCCCTCGGGGGCCACGGCGGCGCGTGCGCCCATTGCGCCCTCGGAGGCATCCCATGCGCCAAAGGCAAGCCCAAGCTGCATCAAAAGGATCACACCGATCAGCAAGGCCAGCGGCATGTATTTCGCCATTTCCGCCTTGAGTTCGGCAAAATCGACGTCAAGCATCATCACCACGAAGAGGAACAGAACCGCGACCGCGCCGACATAGACGATGATCAACAGCATCGCCACGAATTCCGCCCCAAGCAGCACGAACAATCCCGCCGCCGAGATGAACGACAGGATCAGCCACAGCACCGAATGCACCGGGTTGCGGCTGATCACCGTGAACAGCCCCCCGACCAGCAACGAGACCGCAAACAGATAAAAGGCCATGGCCGCAATCGTCATTTGTCTTTTCCTTTTTCTTCGCTCTCGTCCATCACCTCGCGCGCAAAATCCATGGCGCGGGTCATCGACGGAATACCGGCGAACATCGACATCTGCGCGATGGTCTCGGCGATCTCTTCCTTGGTGGCCCCGGCCTCGAGTGCGTGGCGCACGGTCAGGCGGATCTGCGTGTCGCTCTGCGCGCCCAGCATCGTCAAGCCGGCCAGCGTCAGCAAAAGCCGGGTCTTGGCATCCAGGCCCTCTTTGCTCGCGCCCTTGCCGAAACTCATTTCCATGAATTCCTTGGGCATCGTCGGCCAGAGTTTTTCAAACCCCTTCGGCGAAAAGGATTCGAGCGCCGGGTTCATGGCCTTGGCCATTTCCTGCGCCTGGTTCATCAGCATTTCAAAGGGGTTTTTGGGATCGGTCATCGGTACGGTGCATCCATTTCAAGGTTGCGGGCAATCTCGGCCTCCCAGCGGTCGCCGTTTTCAAGCAGACGGGCCTTGTCGTAAAACAGCTCTTCGCGGGTCTCGGTGGCAAACTCGAAATTCGGCCCCTCGACAATAGCATCCACCGGGCAGGCCTCCTGGCAGAAGCCGCAATAGATGCATTTGGTCATGTCGATGTCATAGCGCGTGGTGCGGCGCGAGCCGTCATCGCGCGGCTCGGCGTCGATGGTGATCGCCTGCGCCGGGCAGATCGCCTCGCACAGCTTGCAGGCGATGCAGCGCTCTTCGCCGTTGGGATAGCGACGCAACGCATGTTCGCCGCGAAAACGCGGGGAAAGCGGGCCTTTTTCATGCGGATAGTTCAGCGTCGCCTTGGGGGCAAAGAAATACTTCAGGCCCAGCTTGAAGCCGATGACGAAATCCTTGAGCAGGAAATATCCTGCCGCGCGCCCGTAATCTATATTCGCCATGGATCAGCTCCTAACGTCTTGCAAACGGGTTTTGCCCGCGGTTTCGAGGCCATGCAAAGCTTTGTCGCACGCTTCGGGTTTGGCAAAAAATCTGACAACGGCCCCGGTCGAACCTGCGCAGTGATACAAATAAACCTTGCGATCCATCCTCAGCCTCCAATCGCCCAACGGGCCCAAAAGCCGCCGAACACTTCGAATTTCGCAAGGAACGACACTATCACCACCCAGCCGATGCTCATCGGCAGGAAGACTTTCCAGCCGATCCGCATCAGTTGATCATAGCGATAGCGCGGCGTGATCGCCTTGACCATGGCGAAGATGAAGAAGAAAAACGCCATCTTGCCGACCATCCAGAGCACGCCATCCGGCAGCCCCGGAATCGGCGAGAGCCAGCCGCCAAAGAACAACAGGCTCATCAGGGCGCACATCAGGAAAATGGCGATATATTCACCGGCCATGAACAACAGGAACGGCGTGCTCGAATATTCCACCTGATAGCCGGCCACCAGTTCGGATTCCGCCTCGGGAAGGTCGAACGGCGGGCGGTTGGTTTCAGCAAGCGCGCTGATGAAGAACAGGAAGACCATCGGGAAATGCGGCAGCCAGTACCAGCCGAAAAAGCCATATCCGGTGTCCTGCGCGCGCACGATTTCGCTAAAGTTGAGCGACCCGGTCGAGATGATGATCCCGATGATGATCAGACCGATGCTGACCTCATAGGAAATCATCTGCGCCGCCGAGCGCAACGAGCCAAGGAACGGGTATTTCGAGTTGCTGGCCCAGCCTCCCATGATCACGCCATAGACCTCAAGCGATGAAACAGCAAAAACAAACAGCACCGCAACGTTGATATCCGACAAAACCCAGCCATCGTTGAACGGAATAACCGCCCAGGCCAGGATCGCCAGCACAAAGCTGGTCATCGGGGCGAGCATGAACACCGCCTTGTCGGCGCCGGCCGGCACCACGATTTCCTTGACGACATATTTCAGGGCGTCCGCAACCGATTGCAGGATGCCAAAGGCCCCCACCACGTTGGGCCCGCGTCGCATCTGCACCGCCGCCCAGATCTTGCGGTCGCCGTAAACCAGGAACAACAACGAGATCATGACAAAGGCCACAACGGCCAGACATTGCGCCACGATCAGCACGGCGATCCCAAGCGGGGTTGTAAAGAATTCAGACATCAGGCCCTCACACCATCGGTATTCCATTTTCCGCACAATTGGCGGCGACGACTTCGGCGTCGATTGTCTTCAAGCCTCGGGGCAATGCCGCCGAGATGGTATAAATCGCATCGCCGCGCCAGACGCCACCCTCTTCCGTCAGATTCGTGCGCAGATGGCGCGCAAATCCATAGCCGCGGATCAAAGTGTATTGCGCCGCGGCGCATTCGGCATAGCGATCGACATCCTCGCGGCCACGCGCACCGCGCATGGTGACGTGGAAATTCACCAGATCACCATCCAGAAGCCGCGTCTCAATCCCGTCATAGCTGGGTTGAAACGCTGCGGTCGTCCCCGCGCCGGCCTCGGCACAACCACTCAGCCCCGCGATGAGGCAGAGCGCCGCAGGCGTTGTGAGGCCCGCGCGCATTTTCACTCTGCGGCCAGCGGGTTTTCGGCCCGTGCCTTGGCATTGGCGCTCAGCGTGCCCATCACCTCGCTTGCGCGGGCGATCGGGTTGCTGAGATAGAAATCGGATATGGCGGTGCGGAAATCGGCGCGGCCCAGCTTGGCCTTGGCCAGCGGTTGCCAGTCGTTTTCCGGCACGCTGTCGATCATTTTGAGGTGCGGCACCTCTGCGACCAGCGCCTTGCGCAGCTGCGCGATGCTGTCATAGCCAAGCACCGACCCCATCTCACCCGACAAGGCACGCAGGATAGCCCAGTTTTCCTTGGCCTCACCCGGCGCAAACCCGGCGCGAAGCGCCAGTTGCGGGCGGCCTTCGGTGTTGACGAACAGGCCCTGTTCCTCGGTATAGGCGGCCCCCGGCAGGATCACATCGGCGCGATGCGCGCCGCGATCACCATGGCTTCCCTGATAGATCACGAACGGCCCGGCGCCGATCTCGACCTCGTCGGCACCAAGGTTGTAAACCACATCGGCGCCCTCAATGGCGGCCTCAAGACCGCCTTCGGTCACCGCCCCCACATCCATCGCGCCGACACGCCCGGCGGCAGTGTGCAGCACAAGCAGACGCCCCGAAAGCGCCTGCGCGGCGGCCAGAACCGCCTCGCCGTCCGCCTCGCGCAGCGCGCCCTGCCCGACGATCACGATTGTGTCCTCGGGCACGTTCAGCCCGTCAAGCGCGGCGCGGTCGGGGCCCGCATGGCTATAGTCATAGGTCAGGTCGATCTTGGGGCCGACCACGGTGACATTGGCCCCTTTGATCCAGGCGCGGCGCACGCGCGCATTGAGAACCGGCGCCTCGACCGCCGGGTTGGTGCCTATCAGAACGAAATTCCTTGCGCTATCAATATCTTCGATGGCGACATTGCCGACATAGGCGCTTCGGTTGCCAATCGGCAAACGGGCCTTGTCGGTGCGGCATTCAACCTGACCGCCCTGCCCCTCGACCAGTTGCTTGAGGGCAAAGGCAGCCTCGACCGGAACCAGATCACCGACCAGACCGGCCAATTTTTTGGCGCCCTTGATTGCGTCGGATGCGCGGCCAAGCGCCTCGCCCCAAGTGGCCGGACGCAGCTTGCCGTTCTCGCGAACATAGGGCTTGTCCAGACGCTGACGGCGCAGACCGTCCCAGACAAAGCGGGTCTTGTCGGAAATCCATTCCTCGTTCACGCCATCATGGTTGCGCGGCAGGATACGCATCACTTCACGGCCCTTGCAATCGACGCGGATATTGCTGCCAAGCGCGTCCATCACGTCGATGGTCTCGGTCTTGGTCAATTCCCACGGGCGGGCGGTAAAGGCATAGGGCTTGCTCACCAGCGCGCCGACCGGGCAGAGATCAATGATGTTGCCCTGAAGGTTGCTGTTGAGGGTCTGGCCCAGATAGCTTGTGATCTCGGCATCTTCGCCGCGACCGGTCTGGCCCATCTGCATGATGCCGGCCACTTCGGAGGTGAAGCGCACGCAGCGGGTACAGGAAATACAACGCGTCATGTGGGTTTCGACCAGCGGGCCAAGATCAAGGTCTTCGGTGGCGCGCTTTGGCTCGCGATAGCGGCTGAAATCGACGCCATAGGCCATCGCCTGATCCTGAAGGTCGCATTCGCCGCCCTGATCGCAGATCGGACAATCCAGCGGGTGGTTGATCAGCAGGAATTCCATCACCCCTTCGCGGGCCTTCTTGACCATCGGGCTGTTGGTTTTCACCACCGGCGGCTGGCCTTCGGGGCCGGGGCGCAGATCACGCACCTGCATCGCACAGCTTGCCGCCGGTTTGGGCGGCCCGCCGACGACCTCGACCAGACACATCCGACAGTTGCCGGCAATCGACAGCCGCTCGTGATAGCAAAAGCGCGGCACTTCGACACCCGCGACCTCACAGGCCTGGATCAGGGTCATTGCCCCTTCAACCTCGATCTCCTGATCGTCGATGATGATCTTGCGTAGGTCAGACATCTGTTCTCACTTTGCTTTCAGAAGGCCCCCGGTCCTGCGGCTGCGGGCAATCTCGTCAGGGCCGAGGTTGCAGAGCGCCGCCGGATCGGACGGGTTCAGTCTTTTGGATTTCACGTGTTTGTCGTCACGCGCAGGCCTGCGCGCGCTTGAATTGCCGCTGTGGATATCGGCCAGATTCTTCGTGCCACAGATCGGCTGCGGCGCGGCTGTCACAGAAGAACAAGCCGCGTAGGCCTTTGATATGACCTGCATTACGACCATATTATACATCTACCCGTAACCGACACCGTATCCCCCGCGCGGCCATAAATCGGGCCTTGCCCTTCGGCCACGCCGGACCATTCGATTTCGGATGTGCCAAAGCTTTCCAGACAATAGCGCGTCGCCTCATGCAGGGCGGCCTGCTGCGCGCCGTCAATCCCGCGCGCCGCGCGCCTCACCGAGGCGGTAAAATTGCGGCGGTCATCCTTTTCGGCCCGCGTCTTGGGGGGATAGTAATTTCCCTCGAAATAGACGCGCTCCGACCGCTCTGTGCAGGCGCCAAGCATCAGAACCGCCAGCGTTATCATCACTGCATGCTTCATGCCCGCGCCTCCTGCGGTGCCATGGCGGGCACCGTCAAGGCCAGGGCCGCAAGCACGACCATCGCGAAACCGAATGTGGCAAAGATGTCCATCATGCTCACTCTGCTGCCACCGCGCTGACGCGGCCACTGCGTTTGGCCTTGATCCGGTCCTCGATCTCATCGCGGAAGTTGCGGATCAACCCCTGAATCGGCCAGGCCGCCGCATCGCCAAGGGCACAGATCGTGTGGCCCTCAACCTGCTTGGTCACATCCAGAAGCATGTCGATCTCTTCGGGCTCCGCCTCGCCGCGCACCAGACGATCCATCACCCGCATCATCCAGCCGGTGCCCTCGCGGCACGGCGTACACTGGCCACAGCTTTCGTGCTTGTAGAATTTCGACAACCGCCAGATCGCCTTGATGATATCGGTCGACTGATCCATCACGATCACCGCCGCCGTGCCAAGGCCCGAACGTTGTTCGCGCAGGTAATCGAAATCCATGATCGCCTCGCGCATATTCTCGCCCCGGATACAGGGCACCGAAGAGCCGCCGGGAATAACGGCCTTGAGATTATCCCAACCGCCACGAATACCGCCGCAATGCTTTTCGATCAGTTCTTCGAAGGTGATCGACATCGCCTCTTCGACGACGCAGGGATTGTTGACATGGCCGCTGATCGCGAAAAGCTTGGTGCCGGCGTTGTTGGCGCGACCAAAGCCCGCAAACCAATCCGGACCGCGCCGCAGGATCGTGGGCACCACGGCAATCGATTCAACGTTGTTGACCGTGGTCGGACACCCATAAAGCCCGGCGCCAGCCGGAAACGGCGGCTTCATCCGCGGCATGCCCTTCTTGCCCTCAAGGCTTTCCAGAAGCGCGGTTTCCTCGCCGCAGATATAGGCGCCGGCACCGTGATGCAGGTAAATGTCGAAATCCCAGCCCGATTTGCAGGCGTTCTTGCCGACAAGACCGGCCTCATAGGCCTCATCAATCGCGGCCTGAAGCGCCTCGCGCTCGCGGATATATTCGCCGCGAATGTAGATGTAACAGGCGTGTGCCTGCATCGCGAACGATGCGATCAGACAGCCCTCGATCAGGGTGTGCGGATCGTGGCGCATGATCTCGCGGTCCTTGCAGGTGCCGGGCTCGGATTCGTCGGCGTTGACCACAAGATAGCTTGGCCGCCCGTCGCTTTCCTTGGGCATGAACGACCACTTGAGGCCAGTGGGAAAGCCCGCACCGCCCCGGCCCCGAAGCCCGCTGGCCTTCATCTGATTGACGATCCAGTCGCGCCCGTTCTGCAAAATCTTTGCCGTTCCATCCCAATGACCACGGGCAATCGCGCCTTTCAGGCTACGATCATGCATCCCGTAGATATTGGTAAAGATACGGTCCTGGTCCTTCAGCATAAGGCTCTACCTCTGATTATCCTGGCGCAGCCGCCAGATTTGATAGGTCACCACCAACGCCCATATGAGCGCGGCAATCGCGGCAAGATCGAACAGAAAGACAAACCGTACCGGCCAGCCCATCTGTCCACCCAGCCATTGGGCTGCCAGCCAGATCAGCATGGTCGCCGCAATGACCACACCTGCGGTGCGGCCCTTGCGTGCCATTTGCAGATCTTTCTCGCGCTCGCCCATCGCTTGCATCATCCTTCGTATACGCCGCCCTTGGCGACGCGTTTTGAAAACTCGGTCTCACCGCCCGCCGCCAAAACCCTGGCCTGCTCGACCCAGTTGTCGCGGCTGACCCGGCCCTTGAACCCCTTGAGGTTCTGGTCGACCCAAGTCACCTCGTCTGCACCCCAGCCGGCGATCTGGTCAAAGTGGTAAAAGCCAAGCTCGTTGCACAGTTTCTCAAGTTTCGGCCCGACGCCCTTGATCTGCTTGAGATCATCGGCCTTGCCGCCTTTGGGTGCGCTCAGTGCCTCGGGGCGCGTTCCGGCGCCTGCCGGTGAGCCGCTTGCCTCGGGCTTTGCCTTGGGCGCCGACACACTTTCGTTGCCGATTGGCGTCGTGTCCGGTTTCACCGCCGTCGCGCCGCTCTCTGCCGCCGGTGGCGCTGTTCTGGGCGCGGTCGCGGCCGTGGTGGTCGGCTCTGCCGCCGGGGTCGTGGCATCCGTGCCCTCGCGACCGCGATCCTCCGACGTCTGGCCGGTACAGATCAACCGCGCGGTCACAAGGCCGAAAAACGCGGCACAGGCCAGACCCAACAGCAGCGCGGCCAGAAAGCCAACCGCGCCGGATGTCGACAATAGAACCAGCACGCCGACCACGACGGCCAGTCCCCAGCAAACAAGCTGGCAGGTGCTTAGTTTCGATCTGTCCAACATAACAAGTTACCCCCTGTGGATTTCAAGCAGGCGCGGTCAATAAATGCCGCCCTTCTTGGCCCGGGCAGAAAACTCCGTCTCTTTCCCCTCAGCCAGCAATTTTGCCTGCTCAACCCAACTGTCACGGCTGACCCGTCCCTTGAACCCTTCAAGGTTCTGATCGACCCAGCGAACCTCGTCCTCCGTCCATTTTGCAATCTGATCAAAGTGGTAAAAGCCCATGTCGTTGAGCAGCTTTTCAAGCTTTGGCCCAACGCCCTTGATCATCTTGAGATCGTCTGCCCCGGATTTGCGCGGCGCCTTCATCACGCGGGGCTGTTTGCCCGGCCCGGTTGACGCCACCGGGTCTGCCGGGGATTTCACCGGCTCGGCGGCCGGTTTGATCGCCGGTTTCGCGGTTGTCTTGGCCTGTGCCTCGGCCTTGGTGGCCCCGGTCACATCGGCCTTGGCCTTGGCACCGGGTTTCGGGGCGGGCTTTTTCGCGACCACATCCACCGGCGCGTCGTTTTGCTTGACCTTTGACGCGGCGGGCTTGTGATTGGCCCCCTTGTCGCGCCAGGGTGTCAGGATCGGCACCTCGGTGCCATCAATCCGCTTGACGGTGTCGCCAATGTCGCTGGCCAGTTGCGCGCTTGCATTGTATTTGGCGCGGCCACTGTCAAATTCGGTCAGGCTGGTCAGGCCGGATTTCGGCTCGGCGGCGTAGCGGCCATTTTGCGGGCCCGGTGTCGGCACCTTGCCATCCGCCAGGTCGTCGATCATTTCGGCAAAGCGGGCGGCGGTCAGATCCTCGTAGTAATCCTTGCCGATCTGGGCCATTGGCGCGTTGGCGCAGGCGCCAAGGCATTCGACCTCTTCCCAGGAAAACTTGCCATCCGCCGACAGCTCGTGCGCACGCGGCGCAATCTTTTCGCGACAGACAGCAATCAGATCCTCGGCACCGCAGATCATGCAGGTGGTGGTGCCGCAAACCTGAATATGCGCTACGCTTCCGACCGGCTGAAGCTGGAACATGAAATAGAAGGTCGCCACTTCGAGGGCGCGGATGTAATCCATGCCAAGCATGTCGGCGACATGTTCGATCGCCGGACGGCTGAGCCAGCCTTCCTGTTCCTGTGCGCGCCAGAGCAACGGGATGATCGCGCTGGCCTGACGGCCCTCGGGATATTTGCTGATCTGCCCTTGTGCCCAATCCTGATTGGCGGGGGTGAAGGCAAAGCTTTCGGGCTGCTCGTGATGAAGACGGCGTAGCATCTATGCACAGGCTCCTGTGGTCAGTTTGACACCTCCGTCGGCAAGCCGCTCGGCCCCGCCGGAGGAAAGTTTATAGGCCGTGATATCAAGCACCTGTTGCCGCGTCAGCCCGGTCTGAAACTCGACCGGCAGATAGTCGGCCTCGGTCACCATCTCGCAGCCCACACTTGCCACGGCCGCCTCGTAGGCGGCAATATCCTGGGTCGACACGCCTTTCGGCGGCAGGGCACAGGCGGCGGTCAGTCCAAGGCAGGCCCCGGCGAATACAGTCTTGCGCATCATTGGGCACATAGCTCCTTGTTGATCTTCAATGAATCAGTCTCAATATCCATGGCAGCCTCGCCATCGGCCACCATTCTGGCAATCACCGGGCGCATTTCCTTAGCGTTAAAGCCTGCGGCGGGCAGCAGCCGGTGTGAGTCTCCGCGACTCATCGAACAGCCGACAGTCGCCATATAGGCCAGAAAATCGCTGCGCAATTGTTCGGCGTTGCGCGGGGCGGCCTTAGGGGTGGGTGCGCTCGCCGCCATATCTCCCGAGAGACCCTTGAAGGTGTCGCAAAGGCTCTGCTCAAGATAGACCGCCTTTTCATCCTCTGACAGACGCACTTCGCTCATCCGCAGCATCTTTTCCATCAAAAGCCGCACTTCCGCCATCTCGACGCCGACCCGGCCCAGCAAAGCAGGCGCCTCTTGAGTGGTCATCGCGCAATTGTTGTCGGCAAGCGCCGCAAAAAAGCGCTCGCGGCCGGAATAATCAAGCCGACCGCCACAGGCCCCGCCAAACACAACCAGTTGCCCATCCATGATGCGCGCCCGCTCTTCCACGATCAGCCGTTCGGTGATCGCCTTGGTTTCGGCCTTATCGTCGAACCCGGCCTCTGGCATGATCACATCGGCGCGGTGCGGTGACATCCGACAGCCATTTTCGGCCATGACCGCGACAAAGGCCTCGATCCGCTCAGAGCTTACCGTTTCCGCCTGCGCCAGAGCAGGCAGCGCCGCCAGAGCCAGTCCAAGTATAACGTTTTTCATCACGCCCCCTGCCTCATTGCCAACATGGCAACGATTGCCACGATCAATCCGGCAACACCGGCGCTGACATGCTTGGCAATCGGAAATCCGCCACGCGCATAAATCCAGGCATCGTGAAAGCCGAAATAGGCAAACACCGAAAACAGCACCGCAATCACCTTGAGATCACCGTAAAGCGTTGCGCCGACCGCCAGCAAAACCATGCCGACATAGCGATCCGCCATCACTTCGGGAAGCTTTTCCGCCCGATGCGTGGTCTGCGCCAAGCCTGCCACCGGGTCACGCAGAAACAGGACCGCAAGCGCGCCCGTCACCAGCACCCCTGCGCCCGAAAGCGCTATGGCAAGGCCTGTCAGCGTCATTAGCGGTCAATCTCCCCAAAAACGACATCCATCGTTCCGATGATCGCCGCCACATCGGCAAGCTGATGACCGCCGGCGATGTGATCCATCGCCTGAAGGTGCAAAAAGCCCGGCGCGCGAATTTTGGCGCGGTAGGGTTTGTTGCTGCCATCGGCCACAAGGTAGACGCCAAACTCGCCCTTGGGCGCCTCGACGGCGGCATAAACCTCGCCTGCGGGCACGTGAAAGCCTTCGGTGTAAAGCTTGAAGTGGTGAATGAGCGCCTCCATCGAGGTTTTCATCTCGCCGCGCGAGGGGGGCGTGATCTTGCCACGGGCAAGCACATCGCCCTGCCCTTCGGGCGCGCGCAGCTTTTCGACCGCCTGATGAATGATCCGCAGCGATTGGCGCATTTCCTCCATCCGGACCAGATAACGGTCATAGCAATCGCCGTTCTTGCCGACGGGGATTTGAAAGTCGAACTCGTCATAGCATTCATAGGGCTGCGCGCGGCGCAAATCCCAGGCCATGCCAGAGCCGCGCACCATCACGCCCGAAAACCCCCAGTCAAGCGCCTCTTGCTCGGTCACGACACCGATATCGGCATTGCGCTGTTTGAAAATGCGGTTTTCGGTCAGAAGCCCGTCAATATCCGCCATTACGGCCGGAAATTCATTGGCCCAAGTTTCGATATCGTCAATCAGATCATCGGGCAGGTCCTGATGCACGCCGCCGGGCCGGAAATAGGCCGCGTGAAGCCGCGCACCACAGGCCCGTTCGTAAAAGCACATCAGCTTTTCGCGCTCCTCAAACCCCCAGAGCGGCGGCGTCAGCGCGCCCACATCCATCGCCTGCGTGGTGACGTTGAGCAGATGGTTGAGGATCCGGCCAATCTCGGAATAAAGCACCCGGATCAGGCTGGCGCGGCGCGGCACCTCGACCCCGGTCAGCTTTTCAATCGCCAAACACCAAGCATGCTCCTGATTCATCGGCGCCACATAGTCGAGCCGATCGAAATACGGCAGGTTTTGCAGATAGGTGCGCGATTCCATCAGCTTTTCAGTGCCGCGGTGCAGCAGGCCGATATGCGGATCACAACGCTCGACAATCTCGCCATCAAGCTCAAGCACAAGACGCAAAACACCATGCGCCGCAGGGTGTTGTGGACCGAAGTTGATGTTGAAGTTGCGGATCTGTTGCTCGCCGGTCAGGGCGTCATCGAATTTCGTGCCGTCCATCATGCACGCCCCCCGTCAAGCTTGTCCCGGAACGCCATGACCCAAAGCAGAACCAATGCGCCAAGCGGAATGATGGCCACCAGTGCAACCCAGTTCGGAATGCCGAATTTCGGCAAAAGCCGCCAGAACGGGATAACGGTCAACGCGGCAAAGATCACCATAAACAACAGACCGCCGCCCCCCATGCCATAGCCACCCATCATTTCGCCCCCTCTTTCTTTTCATCGCCCGGAAGGATGTATTCGGCCCCTTCCCATGGGCTCATGAAATCAAACTGGCGGTATTCCTGCACAAGGCTGACGGGTTCATAGACCACGCGCTTGTAGACCTCGTCATAACGCACCTCGGTATAGCCCGTGGTCGGGAAATCCTTGCGCAGCGGATGACCGCGAAAGCCGTAATCGGTCAGGATGCGGCGCAGATCGGGGTGACCGCTAAAGAGAATGCCGAACATGTCGAACACTTCGCGTTCAAACCAGTTGGCGGCCGGATAAATCTCGGTGATCGAGGGCACCATGTCATCGGAACGCACCGCCACCCGAAGGCGGATGCGGTGGTTCTGATACATGCTCAGCAGGTGATAGACCACGTCATAGCGCTTGGCCCGCTCGGGATAATCCACGGCGGTGATATCCACCAGCGAGGAAAAGGCACAGTTCTGATCGGTTTTCAGAAACTCGACCAGCCCCGCAATATTGGACAACGCCACATCAACGTTGAGCTCACCATGGGCAATCTCCCAGCCAATCACGCAATCGCCACGCTTGGCCTCGATATAGCCGCCCAGTTCTTTCAGTGCCTGACTCATCTGATAATTGTCCCCGTCCGGCGAATTTTGCGCTGCAATTGCAGGATGCCATAAACCAGCGCCTCTGCGGTCGGCGGGCAGCCGGGCACGTAGATATCGACCGGCACGATCCGGTCACAACCACGCACCACCGAATAGCTATAGTGATAATACCCGCCGCCATTGGCACAAGACCCCATCGAGATCACATAGCGCGGCTCGGGCATCTGGTCGTAAACCTTGCGCAGTGCCGGGGCCATCTTGTTGGTCAGCGTGCCCGCCACGATCATCACGTCGGATTGGCGGGGTGACGCGCGCGGGGCAAAGCCAAAGCGTTCCACGTCATAGCGCGGCATCGCCGTGTGCATCATCTCAACCGCACAGCAAGCCAGCCCAAAGGTCATCCAGTGCAAGCTACCGGTGCGCGCCCAGTTGACGATATCTTCGGTCGAGGTCAGCAGAAAGCCCTTGTCCTGCAAGTCGGCATTCAATGCCTGTGTGGCCACTTCGCGGTCCGGCCCGGCCGTGTTGGCGCCAGTCATCACACCCATTGCATCACTCCCATTCCATCGCTCCTTTGCGCCATTCATAGGCAAATCCGGCGGTCAGAACGGCCAGGAACACCATCATCGACCAGAACCCGGCCATGCTCACGTCCTTGAATGCCACTGCCCAGGGAAACAGCATCGCAATCTCAAGATCGAAAATGATGAACAGGATCGAGACCAGATAGAATCGGACATCGAATTTCATCCGCGCATCGTCGAATGCGTTGAACCCGCATTCATAGGCGCTGAGTTTTTCGGAATCGGGGTTGCGAACGGCCAGAACGACGGCCGCAAGGATCAGGACAATGCCCAATCCGATGGCAACGGCCAGAAAAACGAGGATGGGAAGGTATTCCCTCAGCATCTCTTCCACGGGGTGGCTCCTTTCATGCGCGTGCACACGCATTCAGATGGCTGCAAATCTATTTCGGGTTTAAACCTGCCCCTGCATGGGGTCAACCGAGCGCGCGCAGAAACGCGGGCCGGAAACAGAGGATTTTAACACTTTGTATGCCACGGTATGCCGCAATCGCGCCAGATTGGCCATGAAACCTGACCAGCTTGCGACAGGCCGACGCAGAATGCGGCCCCGGCGAATCTTTTATGTGCTGCCACTCTGCCAGCCTGGCTTGCGGCGCTCAAAGAAGGCGCCGATGCCCTCGGGGGCCTCCTCCCCGGCCCAACAGGCCGCCAGTTCGTTGATGGTATGGGCAATCACATCGGCATCAATCCGCGGCCCAAGACCGCGCACAAGCGCCTTGGCGCGCGCCACCGCACCGGGGGCGCAGTCCATATAGGGCGCAACCTCGGCCTCTATGGCGGCGTCAAGATCGCCCTCGGGCACGGCGCGGGCCAACAGGCCAAGCGTCACCGCCTCGCCCGCATCAAAGCGGCGGCCCGACATAAAGACCCGCCGCGCGTTGGCCTCGCCCATCCGGGCCGCCACATAGGGCCCGATGGTGGCCGGGATAAGCCCAAGGCGGGTCTCGGTCAGCGCCATCACGATGCTGTCGGCGCCAATCGCCACATCGCAGACCGAGGCCAAGCCGATTCCGCCGCCAAAGGCATTGCCATGCAACCGCCCGATCAATGGCTTGGGCAAGGTATTGAGCGCCTGCAACATATAGGCCAGCTTGCCCGCCTCCTGGCCGCGCAATGCAGGTTCGGCCTCGAATTGTTGCCGCATCCAGGCCAGATCGCCCCCCGCGCAAAAGGTTTTGCCCCGCGCCGCCAGCACGACGGCGCGACAGCTGTCATCGCGGCCCAGATCCTCGGCGGCGCTGTGCAACTCGGCAATCATCAGCGCCGACATCGCATTATGCTTGTCCGCCCGGTTAAGCCAGAGCGTCACCACACCGCGCCCGTCGCGCGTCACCTCAAGTGTCTCAAACATCGCTATCCCCTGTCCTTGCAAGCCGGTCTCATCCGCCGCGCATCGCCCGTGCCATCCCGGCCGCTTTCAAAAGCACATCTTGATCAAGCCCGGTCTCATAGCCCAGCTCCACCAGCCTCTCATGCACCGTCTCGGTGGCCACATTACCCGCCGCCCCCGGCGCGTAGGGACAGCCTCCAAGCCCGCCCACGGCGGCATCAAACACTCGCAGCCCCCTGGCCAAAGATACCTCGATATTCGCAAGCGCACGCCCGGAGGTGTCGTGAAAATGCCCCGCCAGGTGATCCACCGGCACGACATCGCTGACCGCAGTCAACATCGCCTCTATCGCCTCCGGGCGCCCCTGACCGATGGTATCGCCAAGGCTGATCTCGTAGCATCCCATCGCCCAGAGCCGCTCGGCCACCATCGCGACCTGCGCCGGGGCCACCGGCCCGTCATAGGGGCAGTCCACCACACAAGAGACATAGCCGCGCACCCGCATGCCCTGCGCGTTCGCGGCCTCCATCACCGGCATGAACCGCTCAAGGCTTTCCTCGATCGTGGCATTGATATTGGCCCTGGAAAACCCCTCCGAGGCAGACCCGAAAATCGCAACCTCATCGGCGCCCGCCTCGACCGCATCGTCAAAGCCGCGCAGATTGGGGGTCAGGGCGGCATAGCTCACCCCTTTGGCGCGCCGGATACCGCGCAGCACCTCGCCGGAGTCGGCCATTTGCGGCACCCATTTGGGGCTGACGAAACTGGCAACCTCGATCCGGCGAAATCCGGCGCCACTCAGACAGTTCACCAAGGCAATCTTTTCACCCAGGGGAATGCGCCGCTTTTCATTCTGCAACCCGTCACGCGGGCCTACTTCAAAAATCTCAACCCCTTCGCCCATGGCGCCCGCCTTTCATCTTTCCCAAAAATACTCAAATCCGGCCCGTGCACCGCGCTCAGCCCGCCCATGGCGCATAAAACGGCTGCTCATAAACCCGCGCGCTTCGCGGTCCCGGCAGGCTTGCCTGAAACCCAGGACGCTCGCTCACCCTGTCATACCACTTTTCGGTTTCGGGATAGCCCTCCAGACTTACGAAATGGCGCGCCATATAGACCGCCTGCCCGACCGCGATATCACAGGCCGAAAAGCCGCCGGTCAAAAGATAATCGCGATTCTCGACCGGGGTCGACAGGCGCGCCTCGATCGCGCGATAGCATTTGGCGATCCGCGCCGCCTCAAGCTTCATGACGATCGGGCTGCGCATGGCATCCTCGTAAAGCACGATATGCTGCTGTGTCAGCGCCGCCACATGCTGGCTTACGGTTTCGGCGAAGTGCAGCCAGACGAGCCAGCCCATCCTGTCCATATCCCCCGGCGCCCGGCCAAGCCCCGCCTCTGGAAATCGCTCGCAGAGATATTCCATCATCGCCCCGGATTCAAACATCCGCTCACCGTCGATCTCAAGCGCCGGCACCCGACCTGCGGGCGACAGGCTCAGGAATTCCGGCGCGCGCAGGGATTTGTCAAAGGCCTGTTCGACCAGCCGAAACTCGACCTCCAGCTCGTGCAACAGCCACAAAACCCGCATCGAGCGGCTTTGCGGCACATGATGCAGCGTGATCATGCCGCCGCGTCCTCTTCGGCCTCAAGACGCACAAGGGCTGCCCCGGCGCTGACCTGCTCGCCCGCCGCAACCAGTACCTCGGCCACGACGCCGTCGCGTGCGGCCAAAAGCGAATGCTCCATCTTCATGGCCTCAAGCACCGCTAGCCGGTCGCCCTTGGTCACGCTCTGGCCGGGGCTTGCAAAGACCGCCTTGACCATGCCCGGCATCGGCGCCTCGATCAGGGCGCGGTCACCGCCCGCCGTGCTATCGCGTTCAAGCGGGTCGATCACCTCGAAACTCACGCCATATTGCGCGAAAACCGTGATCTGCGCACCGTGAACGGCCACTCGCGCTGCGGGTTGTCCGTCAATACGCCAGCCCTCTCCGACGCGGCGCGCCTCAACCCGCTGACCGGCGATTTCAAGGTCATGCGCCCCCGCCGCAAGGCTCTGAATCCGCACCCTGATCTCTTCGTCCTCGCGGCGCAGCACCACCTCGCGCGCCAGCGGCGCCCAAAGCGCAAAGCCGGTCTCGGGCTCTGTCCTGTCCAACAGCCCACAGGCCGCCAGCGCCGCCAGCGCGACATCCTTTGGCGCCGGCTCCGGCACCACGACAAGCCTGTCGATATCGCGCGCGATAAGCCCGGTATCGACATCGCCGACAGCAAACCCCTCATGGCGCGCCAGGGCCCCGAGAAAGGCAAGGTTGGTCACCGTGCCCGCCACCTCGGTGCCCGCAAGCGCTGTGGCCAGACGGCGCAGCGCGATGGCGCGGCTCGGGCCATGGGTGATCACCTTGGCAATCATCGGGTCGTAAAACGGGCTGATCTCATCGCCCGCCCGCACACCGCTATCGGCGCGCGCCGTCTCGGGAAAGCGCAGATGCGCCAGCCGTCCGGTCGCGGGCAAGAATCCCTTCGGCACATCCTCGGCATAAAGCCGCGCCTCAAAGGCATGACCGTTGATCGCCAGATCGCCCTGTTGCCTGGGCAAAGCCTCACCAGCGGCGACCCGCAGCTGCCATTCGACCAGATCGACACCGGTGATCGCCTCGGTCACCGGATGCTCGACCTGAAGGCGGGTGTTCATTTCCATGAACCAGAACCCGTCAGCGCGCAAACCACGGCTGCCATCGACGATGAATTCAACCGTGCCCGCGCCCTTATAGCCAATCGCCTCAGCGGCGCGCACGGCGGCCTGGCCCATGGCGGCGCGCATCTCGGGCGTCATGCCCGGCGCCGGGGCCTCTTCGATCACCTTCTGATGGCGGCGCTGCAACGAGCAATCGCGCTCGAACAGATGCACCGCGCCTTGCCCGCCGCCAAACACCTGCACCTCGATATGGCGCGGCTTCTGGATGTATTTCTCGACCAAAACCGCCTCATTGCCAAAGGCGGTTTTCGCCTCGCTCCTGGCGCTCTCCAAGGCCTCGGCAAAGTCCTGCGCCCGTTCGACAAGCCGCATCCCCTTGCCGCCGCCCCCGGCCACGGCCTTGATCAGGACAGGATAACCGATCGTATCGGCGGCCCCTGTCAGATGCTCTGGGTCCTGGTTCTTGCCGTGATAGCCCGGCACCACCGGCACGCCCGCCTCTTCCATCAAGACCTTGGCCGCATCCTTGAGACCCATGGCGCGAATGGCCGCCGCCGATGGCCCGATAAAGACAAGCCCCGCCGCCTCGACCGCATCCACGAAATCGGGGTTCTCGGACAAGAACCCATAGCCGGGATGGATCGCCTGCGCCCCCGTCGCAAGCGCCGCCTCGATGATCACATCCCCCCGCAGATAGCTCTCGGCAGGGGGTGCCCCCCCGATATGCACCGACCTGTCGGCCATCGCCACATGCCTGGCATCGCGGTCAGCGTCTGAATAGACCGCCACCACCTCAACCCCCATCGCCTGCGCCGAGGCAATCACCCGACAGGCAATCTCGCCCCGGTTCGCCATCAAAATCCGCTCAAACATCGCCGTTCCTTTCGGTCGCTGCCAAGCCTGAAACTGCTGCTTCTTCTTGGCTCAAATACTCAAGTCCTAAATTCGTCACTCTTGACCCGCTAAAGCGCATCGCACCATCCCCGCCTGCGGCCTCCATCATACCATCGCGCCAACCCTGCATCGACCATGACACGACCTGCACCCTCTCCGTCCAACGTCAAGAGAACTTGCCGTCTATCATAAAGATCAGTCCCCCTCGGCGTCGCAATAACTTCGCGTGACGTCCAGAGCTTCCAATGCAGATAATACGTCGCGGCAAGGGCCTTTCCAAATTCCTGAGGACAGCGTGCCTTTATCTCGGGCGTGTCATAGCCAAGGATACGCCCGGACACGTTCCCCTGATCCGGACAGATCATGCGCACGGTGTCGCCATCCACGACTGCCCAAATCCTGCAACCTTCACTAGTGCGCCATGCCATACTGACCAAGCCGAGAGCATTTGGCCCCAAAATGAAACATAAGGCGAAAGCCAATGCCAATTTCATCCGCACGTTACGTCGCGCCGGGCGATATGGCTTGCGGCCTCGCGGGTTGGGCGGAGCACCGATATCCCATTTTGGATGCTTGCGGGCACCACGATAGAAACGAATGATGTTTCGCATGCTCAAACTCCGGGCTACTTTGCCGCACTCACCCCATCACATCCGAAAGACGCCAAACCGCGTCTCTTCTATCGGCGCGCAAAGCGCGGCGCTCAGGCTCAGCGCAAGCACCTCGCGGGTCTTGCGCGGATCGACGATACCGTCATCCCAAAGCCGCGCACTGGCATAGAGCGGGTGGCTCTGACGCTCGAACATCTCGACGGTGGGCTTTTTAAAGGCGGCCTCTTCTTCGGGCGACCATGCCCCGCCCTTGCGCTCGATCGCGTCGCGTTTGACGGTGGCAAGCACACCTGCGGCCTGTTCGCCGCCCATCACGCTGATCCGACTGCTTGGCCAACTCCACATGAATCTCGGCTGATAGGCGCGCCCGGACATGCCGTAATTGCCTGCCCCGAAAGAGCCGCCAACCACCATGGTGACCTTGGGCACGCTCGTGGTCGCCACCGCCGTCACCATCTTGGCGCCGTGGCGCGCGATGCCCTCATTCTCGTATTTCCGCCCGACCATAAAGCCGGTGATGTTTTGCAGGAACACCAGCGGGATTCTGCGCTGTGAACAAAGCTCGATGAAATGCGCGCCCTTTTGCGCGGCCTCGGAAAACAGCACGCCGTTATTGGCCACGATCCCCACCGGACAGCCCTTGATATGGGCAAAGCCGGTGACAAGCGTCTCGCCAAAGCGCGGTTTGAACTCGTCAAAGCGGCTGCCATCGACGACCCGTGCGATCACCTCGCGGATATCATAGGGCGTGCGCAAATCAGTCGGCACCACGCCAAGCAATTCCTCCGGATCATAGGCCGGCTCTTCGGGGCTCGCCCAATTTACCGTTGCAGGCTTTGACCGGTTCAGCGAGCCAACCGCCTGACGCGCAAGGGCAAGTGCATGGGCGTCGTCCTCGGCCAGGTAATCGGCCACACCCGACAGGCGCGTGTGCACATCGCCGCCGCCGAGATCCTCGGCGCTCACCACCTCGCCCGTTGCCGCCTTGACCAGCGGCGGCCCGGCCAGAAAGATCGTGCCCTGGTCCCTGACGATGATCGTCACGTCCGACATCGCAGGGACATAGGCGCCCCCGGCGGTGCACGATCCCATGACCACGGCGATCTGGGCGATGCCCTTGGCGCTCATCCTTGCCTGATTATAAAAGATCCGGCCGAAATGGTCGCGATCCGGGAAAACCTCATCCTGATTGGGCAGGTTCGCCCCGCCGCTGTCGACCAGATAGATGCAGGGCAGATGACATTCCTCGGCGATCTCTTGGGCGCGCAGGTGCTTTTTGACGGTCATCGGATAATAGGTGCCACCCTTTACGGTGGCGTCATTGCACACAATCATGCACTCGACGCCCTGTACCCGGCCGACGCCCGCAATCACCCCCGCGCAGGGCGCGGCCCCGTCGTATAGCCCTTGCGCCGCCGTGGCGCCGATTTCAAGAAACGCCGATCCGGGGTCAAGCAGGTTGGCCACCCGGTCGCGCGGCGCCATCTTGCCCCGGCTGAGGTGGCGCTCGCGCGCGGCCTCGCCGCCGCCTACCGCCGCAAGCGCCGCGGCCTCTGCAACCACATCAAGGGCGGCAAGATGCGCCGCGCGATTGGCCCGAAAACCCTCTGATCCGGGCAGTGCCGATGTGCCTAGCTTCATCCCCAAAACTCCTGACTTGCCGGGCGTGCGACGCGTCGCACGCGCCCGCCTGTTGCATTTTTGCCGCATTGCAGCATGTGGTGCGAAATTTGACTCACATCAAAGTGATGCGCCCGTGCTCGACGCATTGTCCCGCTCGTAAACTCAAGAATGGAAAGACCATGCAAAAGATCACAGCCCTCACCCTCGCCGCTGTCCTTGCAAGCACCGCAGCCCCGGTTCTCGCCCAATCCCAGGGCGATATGACCCTCGGCCTCGGCGCGCATTACATCGACCCGACCGACAGTTACAGCGCCCCGTCCACGGTGCGCGTTGGCGAAAACATCCGCCCGTCGCTGACGTTTGAATATTTCGTCATGGACAATGTCGGCATCGAGGTTCTGGCCGCCTGGCCGTTCAAACATGACCTTCAGGCGCGCGGCGCCGGTGATATCGGCTCGACCAAACACCTGCCGCCCACCGTCTCGATCCAGTACCATTTCACCAACAGCTCGATCATGACACCCTTTGTGGGCGTTGGTCTGAACTACACCCACTTCTGGGATGAAAAGCTCGACAATGGCACACCGATCGACCTTGACGATTCCTGGGGCATCGCCCTGCATGGCGGTCTTGACATTGCCGTCAGCGCCCAAGGCTCGCTGCGGGCCGACGTGCGCTATATCGACATTGATACAAAAGCAACCGCCGGTGGCGCGTCCATCGGGACGGTCAAGCTTGACCCGTGGGTGTTTGGTGTCGCCTACGTCCACAAGTTCTGATATCTCTTGAGGATGCAATTTGCGGGGGCCGGTCATCTGATCGGCCCTTTTGCTATGCGGGGCAATTGTCATTGCGCCTCCTCAGACGCCGCGCGCGCCTTGAGGTCTTTGCGGATCACCTTGCCCGTAACAGTCATTGGCAGAGCATCAATAAATCCAATTTCTCTTGGGTATGAATAAGTTGCGAGGCGTTCTTTCACATAGGTCTGCAACTCGGCTGCAAGGTCATTTGAGGCGCTCACCCCGTGCTTCAACACCACATAGGCCTTGACGATCTCGGTTCTCACCGGATCGGGTTTGCCGACAACGCCGACGGTCGCGACGGCGCCGTGGGTAAGCAGACAATCCTCGATCTCGGCCGGGCCGATGCGATAACCGGCGCTGGTGATCACATCATCCTCGCGCCCGACAAAGCGCAGGTACTCTCCCTCCCAGATGCCGCGATCCCCGGTCAGCAGCCAATCACCCAAGAACTTTTCGGCTGTCTGCTCCGGTTTATTCCAATACTCCAACATCATAGAGGCCGATCCTCGCCTGATCGCGACATCACCCTCGCCCTGCGTCGGTGCGCCGGTTTCATCCAGAACCGCCAAATCGTGCCCCGGCACCGCCTTCCCGAGGCAGCCCGGTTCCGGGCTGAAGAGGGCCCCGCAGGAACTGGCCACCATGTTGCATTCGGTCTGGCCGTAAAACTCGTTGATTGTCAGGCCAAAGGCCCGGCGCCCCCAATCGAGCATCTCCGCGCCAAGCGGTTCGCCACCGCTGGCAATGCTGCGCAGGCCGTCAATATGACAATCCTCGGCCTTTAAAAGGCGCAGGGCCGTTGGAGGGAAAAATATATTCCTTACATTGCCTTCCCGGATGATCTTCATGCATTCTTCGGGGCCGAATTTCGCCATGCGCGCCGCGACCACCGGCACCCCGATTGCCAGCCCCGGCATCAGCACATCAAACAAACCGCCGATCCAGGCCCAATCGGCCGGTGTCCAGAGGCAATCATCGGCCTGGCCCAGAAAATCATGGCTGATCTCAACCCCCGGCAGATGCCCCGTCAGGACGCGATGTGCATGCAACGCGCCCTTGGGGGCGCCGGTGGTGCCGCTGGTATAGATCAGAACGGCGGGATCCTCCGCGCCGGTTTCGAGCGTGTCAAACCGCCCGTCCGGCAACGCACAGTCTTCGGGCACCAGGGCCTCGACCTGCGCCAGACCCGCCAAAAGCCCGACACCCTCGGCGTCGGTGACAATCACCCTTGCGCCGGCATCCCCGACCCGGCTGGACAGGGCATCATGCTTGAAGAGTTTGAACAAGGGTATTGAAATCGCGCCGATTTTCCAGATCGCGATATGCGCCGCGGCGCACCAGGCGCCCTGAGAGCGCAGCACACCAACACGATCACCGCGCCCCACGCCGCGCGCCACAAGCGCAAGCGCCAGCCGGTCGGCCATCTCGCGCAGGTCGGCATAGGTTATATCACGCGGGCCTTCCCCCGAGAGATCGACAATCGCCACCCGGTCGGGCGCGCGTGCGGCCCAATCGTCGCACGCCTGCACCGCCATGTTAAGCTGCGGCGGAATATCCCAGGAAAAGCCGTCATAAAGCGGGCCATAGGGCGCCTGACGCAGGCTCGGTCGCATCACTGTCACAGTCATCCCTCCTCTTGCGGTCGATTGGCATGGGCAAGGCGACCATCCCAATAGGTCCCTTCCCGGTGGCGGCACCCGCTCATCGCAACGGTCGTATGCCCGCCCGGCGTTGCCTGCATGCACTGTTCAGCCGCCTTGCCCGCACGGCCCTCACCTCCGCCCGCACGAATACAGGCCGCGACCGCGTGTTTCACGCCATAGCCCCCATCAACTCGCGACCAATCAGCATGCGGCGAATCTCGGACGTGCCGGCCCCGATTTCCATCAGCTTGGCATCGCGAAACAGCCGCCCGACGGGCGCGTCATTCAGGAAGCCGGCGCCGCCCATGGCCTGCACCGCCTGATGGGCCTGTTTCATCGCCTCTTCCGAGGCATAAAGACAGCAGGCGGCGGCGTCCTGACGGGTGACATCGCCACGATCGCAGGCCTTGGCGACCTCGTACACATAGGCGCGGGCCGAATTCATCGCGGTGTACATATCGGCGATCTTGCCCTGCATCAGCTGAAAGCTGCCAATCGGTTTGCCGAATTGCTTGCGCTCGGCAAGGTAGGGCATGATTTCATCCAGACAGGCGGCCATGATGCCGGTGCCGATGCCCGCAAGTACCACGCGCTCGTAATCGAGCCCCGACATGAGCACGCGCACACCGCGCCCCTCTTCGCCAAGGATGTTTTCAAACGGCACCTCGACATCGTCAAAGATCAGCTCGGCGGTATTGCTGCCGCGCATGCCAAGCTTGTCGAAATGCGGGCTGGTTGAAAAGCCGACCATGGATTTTTCGATCAGAAAGGCGGTGATGCCCTTGCTGCCGGCCTCGGGGTCGGTCTTGGCATAGACCACAAGGGTATCGGCATCCGGGCCGTTGGTGATCCAGTATTTGCTGCCATTGAGCTTGAAGTGATCATTGCGTTTTTCCGCGCGCAGCTTCATCGACACAACGTCGCTACCGGCGCCCGCCTCTGACATGGCAAGCGCGCCGACATGGGTGCCCGAGACCAGCCCCGGCAGGTATTTCGACTTTTGCTCGGGCGTGCCGTTCAGCTTGATCTGATTGACGCAGAGGTTGGAATGCGCGCCATAGCTCAGCGAAACAGAGGCCGAGGCGCGCGCGATTTCCTCGACCGCGATGACATGCGCGAGGTAAGACATGCCGACGCCGCCGAATTCCTCGGGCACGGTGATGCCCAAAAGGCCAAGATCGCCCATTTCTTTCCAGAGGTCGTTGGGAAAGGCGTTGGTCGCGTCGATCTCGGCCGCCATCGGCCTGACGCGCTCTTGCGCCCAGCGATGCACCATCTCGCGCAGGGCATTCACATCCTCGCCCAGATCGAATTGCATGACTGCGTTGAACATCGCCCTCTCCCTCTTGTCCCGGATTTATTGAACGCTTGTTCATTTTATAGCCACAAGTCTCGATTCGGGTCAACAGGCTTGGATGTCAGGCCCTCGTCGCGTTCAACCTTGGGTCAAGAACAAAGTCGCTCTGGGTCAGGTTCTGAAATGTCTCGGGCACCATCGGGGCCAGAAAAATAAGGTTCCAGCTTTGCCGCGATACCGCCGAGGGGATCACGATGATGCCGTGTTTCTGCAATTGCTCGGCGCCCCAGGCGCGCCGCTCTGGCGTGGCATTATTGGAGTCAAGCCAGTCGGCCTCGGGGATATCACCGGGCGCAAACACCTTGATGCGCGCAGGCTCAGCCACCTGAAAGGCGGTCATCACATGCGGTTGTGTGTCAAGCACGCGAAAGCCCTTGTGTACCGCCACCTCCAGAATTGCCGTGCTGGGATCAAGCGCGCAATAGACCGCGCGCGTGCCCACCGGGTTCCAGCGTCCGCCGGCCTGAAATGCGCCCTCGCCGCCCGCCCAAGTCGGCGCATGTTTCGCCCGGTCAAGCCGATGCGCCCAGACACCGCCCCCGCCCAAGACCTCGGGTAGTGGCGTCACAGATAGACGCCGTAATCAATCTGGCGCAACACCCGGTCGACAAGCGCCGCGCCGATGAAAGTATCCAAAAGATCGATCGGGCGCTGCCCGTCAAGCGCCATCTGCTCGCCGCGCATCCAGTCAAGCGCCGCCTCGCGCCCGCCGAACACATCCTCGGCCCGCGTCAAAAGGATCGCGAACAGCACCAGTTGCGAGCTGACCCCGCTCGACAGCGGGCGCTCGGCCCCCTTGAGGCGCTTGAGCTGCGAGACGCTGATCGCGAGGATTTCGGCCCATGTCCGATCAGGCAATTCGGCCAGAGCGGCGCGAAAGCTTGCCAGCATTTTCGCCGGCAGACCCTTTTCAATCTCGCGGTGCACATCGAACGCGGTGCGCGGCGCCGGGCCCTTGCGGTCGAGGTATTTCCAGGAATGTTCAAGTTCTTCGCGGCTGGCGATGTCGAACGGCATGGCGGCACCCTAACTTTGTACCGCGGCGCAGAGCGCGCACGGCACGGTTTGGATGACCCTGAACAGGGTGGGGTCATTTGAGCCAATCAAATAGTCCAAATTATCCAGAAAGTCAAGTACGCGCCTGAAACACCGCCCCCACCTCGGCCCGGATGATCCGCGCGATCTGGGCGCAATCCATCTGGCTGAAGGTCAGCGGCAGGCGCATGTCGATGATGCCGCGCAGGATGCGGTCGCTTGCGGGCATCGGAGTGCTTGGGGCATAGCGCCAGCTGTCATAGCGGCTGGTAAAGCCGGAGGGTTCCGCACCACCGAACCATTTGAGCTCGACCCCGCGATCAAGACAGCGTTTCAGCACCTCGGCGACCGCGGTTTCGCTCCAGTCCAGCAACAGGAACTGAATTGACGAGCCGACAATCGTTTCTGCCGCGGGTCGCTCGACCACCTGCAAGCCCGGCGTGCCGCGCAAGCCGTCCTCGACCAGGCGGTAGCGGGCATTCCATTTCTCGCGCTGCGCATCAAGCGCGCGCAGTTGCGGGCGCAAGATCGCCGCGCGCAGATGATCCATCCGCCCCGACACATTGGGGGTGTCGTATTTCACCCGCTCAAAGACCTCGTCGGGGGGCACGGTGCCATTGCGATTATAGAGCATGTAAGACCCCGACAGGATGATCGCGCGCGCCGCCACCTCATCGTCATCGGTGACAAGAAAGCCGCCCTCGCCGGAATTCATGTGCTTGTAGGTCTGGGTCGAATAACAGCCGACCTTGCCCCAGCGACCCGAAGCGCGCCCCTTCCAGGCGGCCCCCATGGTATGGGCGCAATCCTCGATCACGGTGATACCGGCCGCATCGCAGATCGCCATAAGCCGCTCCATATCGCAGATGTGGCCGCGCATATGGCTGAGCATCAGAACGTCGGCGCGGTCGGCCTTGGCGGCCAGATCGTCAAGATCAATCGTCAGATCCTCGGTGACGCCGACAAAGACCGGCACCGCGCCGACACTGGCAATCGCGCCGGGCACCGGGGCGAGCGTAAAGGCATTGGTCAGCACCTTATCACCGGGCACAACCCCGATGGCACGCAGGGCGGTGCCCATGGCATAGCCGCCCGAAGCCACGGCAAGCGCATAACGCGCTCCTGTATAGGCGGCGAATTCCTGTTCAAGCAGGGCCACCTCGCCGGGTTCGCCGCCCACAAGGTTATAGCGGTGCAAGCGCCCGCTTTTCAGCACCTCTAACGCGGCTTCGATCCCGGCCTCGGGGATCGGCTCCTGCTGGGTGAACTTACCTTTGAATACCTCTGTCATAGGATATGTTTTGGGCCGCAAGGGCGCGCGGGTCAATGGGGTCCATGCATCAGCCGCCGCTTGTTCAGGAAATCCGAAAGCCCGCTATCGTATGTCGAAAAAGCGCGCCTAGCCGATCAGGCGGGTCACCACACCGGCCAATTCGTCATAATGGGCAATTGTCGCCTCTGGGGCCAGCTCGATCACGCTGGCGCCATTCGGCCCGAAGGTCACGAGCACCGAGGGCACCCCGGCGGCGCGCGCAGTGTCGCGGTCGGTCACGGTATCCCCCACCAGCAACGAGCGCGCCGGATCGCCACCGGCACGGCGCACGGTTTCGCGCAGGTGTTCGGGATCGGGTTTGCGGATCGCAAGCGTATCGGCGCCGGTGAGGGCGTGAAAGACATCCAAAACGCCAAGCCGCCCCATCAAAAGCCGCGCCAGCCCCTCGGGTTTATTGGTGCAGATAGCGACGCCATAGCCAGCCCGGCGCAGCCCCTCGACGGCGGCCATTGCGCCGGGGTAAAGCGTGGTATGCACATCAATCGCACCGGCGTAAGCCTCAAGCAGAAGCGGATAATTGCGGTCGATCTCGGCCGTATCATCCGGGCGGCCCAACCTCTCAAGCCCAAGCTTGAGCATCGCCCGCCCGCCGCGCAGGGCGGTGCCCGCATCGCGCACCGGATCAAGCAAGTCGCCCTCGCCCATCGCCCGAAAGCAGGCATTGGCCGCCGCGACGAGATCGCCGCTGGTGTCGGCCAGGGTGCCATCCAGGTCAAAAACAACTGTGCGCATCGGCCCTCTTTCCTTTGTGTTCAGCCCATTGGCAGGTTTCCGCCCACGGCTGTGACACCGCGCAGCCTTGACTAGGGGAGTGCACCCTTGCACACGGCTGCCAACCCGATAGAACGGAGGCGCCTAAATTACAAAGAGAATTCATATGACAACCGCTTTGATCCTTCTTGCCGCCGGCAAGGGCACCCGCATGAACTCTGATCTGCCCAAGGTTTTGCACCATGTTGCGCAGGCGCCGATGCTGGTCCATGCCATGCGGTCCGGTCAGGCGCTTGCCCCCGATCACACCATTATTATCGCAGGTCATGGCGCAGAAAAGGTAAGCGCGGCAGCGCAGGCGTTTGACGGGAACGCAGAGGTGGTTTTACAGACCGAACAGCTTGGCACCGCCCATGCCGTGGCCCAGGCCGCCCCGGCGCTTGCGGATTACGCGGGCGATGCGCTTGTGCTTTATGGCGACACCCCCCTGATCCAGCCTGAAACGCTTGAGAGAATGGCGGCGGCGCGGGCCAATCATGATGTTGTCGTGCTCGGCTTTGGGGCCGCCGATCCGGGGCGCTATGGCCGCCTGGTTATGGACGGCGACAGCCTTGAGCGGATTGTGGAATTCAAGGACGCCAACGAGCAGGAACGCGCGATCCGCCTGTGCAACAGCGGTGTGGTGATGGTTTCGGCGCCGCTCTTGTTCGATCTGATTTCCGAGGTCGGCAACGACAATGCCAATGCGGAATATTACCTGACCGACATCATCGGCATCGCGCGGGCGCGCGGCCTTTCAGCCACCGCCGTGACATGCGATGAATCCGAGACCCTCGGCGTCAATTCGCGCACCGAACTGGCCCAGGCCGAAGCCGCCTTTCAGGCCCGCGCTCGTGCCGCCGCACTGGAGCTTGGCATCACCCTGCCGGCGCCTGAAACCGTGCATTTCGCCTTTGATACCCATGTGGGGCGCGACACAGTGATTGACCAGAACGTGGTCTTTGGCCCCGGTGTGACGATTGAATCCGGCGCGCATATCCGCGCCTTTTGCCATCTTGAGGGCTGTCATGTATCGCGCGGCGCGGTTGTCGGGCCCTATGCGCGCCTGCGCCCCGGTGCAGAACTGGCCGAGGACACCCGTGTTGGCAATTTCGTCGAAATCAAGAATGCGGTGATCGGCGAGGGCAGCAAAGTCAACCACCTGAGCTATGTCGGGGATGCCCAGATTGGCACCGAGAGCAATATCGGCGCAGGCACGATCACCTGCAATTACGACGGGGTGATGAAGCATCAAACCCGCATCGGCAATCGGGTCTTCATCGGCTCGAACACCATGCTCGTGGCGCCGGTCAGTGTGGGCGACGAGGCGATGACCGCCTCGGGCTCTGTCATTACCGAAGATGTTGACACCGGCGGGCTGGCGATTGCGCGGGCACGCCAAACTGTTAAGTTGGGCATGGCACGCAAACTTATGGATATGCTGAAAGCCAAAAAAGCAAAACGCGACAAAGGGGTTATCTAATGTGCGGTATCGTAGGGGTTCTTGGCGGGCACGAGGTTGCCCCCATTCTGGTTGAGGCCCTCAAGCGGCTTGAATATCGCGGCTATGACAGCGCCGGAATTGCCACCATCAAGAACGGACAGCTTGACTGCCGCCGCGCGGTCGGCAAGCTGGTCAACCTGTCGGATCTTCTGGTTCACAACCCGCTCGCGGGCAAGGCCGGGATCGGTCACACCCGCTGGGCAACCCACGGCGCGCCCAGTGTCGCCAATGCCCACCCGCATCGCGCGGGACGGGTGGCCGTCGTGCACAATGGCATCATCGAGAATTACCGCGAATTGCGCAGCGATCTTGCGGCCAAGGGCATCGGTCATGAAACCGATACCGACACGGAAACCGTTGCCCTTCTGGCGGATCACTTTCTTGATCAGGGTCACGATCCGGTCAGCGCCGCACGCGCCACGATTGCCCGCCTTGAAGGCGCCTATGCGCTGTGTTTCCTGTTTGATGGCGAGCCCGACCTTCTGGTCGCCGCGCGCAAAGGAAGCCCGCTTGCCATTGGCCATGGGACGGGTGAAATGTATGTCGGCTCTGACGCCATTGCGCTTGCCCCGATGACCGATCGCGTGACCTATCTGGAAGAGGGCGACATGGCTGTCGTCACCCGCTCCAGCCTATTGATCACCGATGAGAACGGCGCCCCGGTCAGCCGCGAGGTCCGCACCATCGAGGTCGACAGCGCCCGCGTCGACAAAGCCGGGCACAAGCATTTCATGGCCAAGGAAATCGCCGAACAACCCGCCGTGATTGGCGCGGCCCTTGGTCATTACCTGAGCGAGGATGGCCGCCAGATCATCTTGCCCGGCGAAGACATTGATTTTACCTCCATAAATCGTTTCACCATGGTCGCCTGCGGCACCGCCTATTACGCCTGCCTGACGGCGAAGTATTGGTTTGAACAGCTTGCCGGCCTGCCGGTCGAGGTCGATATCGCCTCAGAGTTCCGCTATCGCGAACCGCCCGTTACGCCGGGCACTGTCGCCCTTTTCGTAAGCCAATCCGGCGAGACCGCCGATACCTTGGCGGCACTGCGCTATTGCTCGGGTCGCACGGATGCGATTGTGTCGGTGGTCAACGTGCCCGAAAGCTCAATCGCGCGCGAGAGCGATCTGGCGCTGCCGATCCATGCCGGGGCCGAGATTGGCGTCGCCTCGACCAAGGCATTCACCTGTCAACTTACCGTGCTGTTGCTATTGGCGCTCAAGGCGGCGCAGGCGCGCGGAATGATCAGTGATGAGCGGTTGGCTGACCTCTTGTCGGAACTGCGCGCATTGCCCGCGACGCTGAACACCGCGATGGAGCGCGACGAGAATTTCAAAACCGCCGCACGCCTGCTTTCGACCTCTGATAACGCGCTGTTTCTGGGCCGCGGCCTGATGTATCCTTTGGCACTTGAGGGCGCACTTAAGCTAAAGGAAATCAGCTATATACACGCCGAAGCTTATGCATCAGGCGAACTTAAACATGGCCCCATCGCGCTGATTGATGAAAATATGCCGGTGATCGTTATGGCGCCTTGTGATGCGCTCTTCGACAAGACCGTGTCCAACATGCAAGAGGTGATGGCGCGCGGTGGTCAGATCATGCTGATTTCCGATGCTGAGGGGGTGGCGGATGCGGGCGAAGGTGTCTGGCAAACCCTGACAATGCCGATGGTCGAGCCAATCCTGTCACCGATCCTATACGCGCTGCCGGCACAGCTATTGGCCTATCATACCGCCGTCGCCAAAGGCACGGATGTGGATCAACCCCGCAACCTTGCAAAATCGGTCACGGTCGAATGACCGCTCTTCCGCAATCGGATGAGCAGGCGCTTGACCTGCTCCGCGCCCTTGGTGACGCCGCCCGCGCCAAAGGGCTCGCCGAACATCACAAGGCACCACGCGAATATCTGGGTGTGGCCAACGGTGCGCTTGGCGATCTGGCGCAGGCGTGGCGACAGGGGCTTGATCTGTCCGCCCGCCTCTCGCTTGCGGATGCGCTCTGGAAAACCGATATCTTCGAGGCCCGCATCACCGCTGCCAAGCTTTTGACCCAGGCGCGCATTCGCCCCGATGACGGCGCGGTCTGGGATATGATCCTGTCGTGGGTGGCCGATTTCGACAGTTGGGCAATTGCCGATCAGGTCATGACCGCCGCACAAAAGCGGCTTGTGGCCGATCCGTCACGGATTGAGACCGTCGCCGGTTGGACCACCTCTGACGATCACTGGATCAAGCGCGCGGCGATGATCATCGCCCTGCCCTTTGCCAAGCAAAACCACCCCTCCGAAACCGAGCTTGCCATTCGCGTCCGGGTTCTGGGCTGGGCGGCGACCTATGTGCAGGATGCCGATTGGACCTTGCAAAAATCGGTTGCCTGGTGGCTGCGCGACCTGTCCAAGCATGATCCCGAGCGGGTGCAATATTTCCTGTCAAACCATGCCAAACACATGAAACCCTTTGCCCGCAAAGAGGCCGCGAAGTTCCTGACAGAATAGGAACGTCTCTATCGCGCCTTACGGCAATTGAAACACCCGTACCTCCGGCAATCCGGTCAGCGGCGCCTCCAACAGGCGAAACGCCGCCAGCGACATCCGGCTGCCCGCGCCTTCGGCCCCGCCAAGCGGGATAAGATCGACCGCAGCCGATTTGCCGGTGGCGCCATAATCCACCCGCCCCTTGGCCGGTGCCTTGACCAGCGGCGTCTTGAGCCAGAACCCCGGCTCTGACGGTGCCCCGAGCGAGGCAATCGTGATACCCAAATCCTTGGCGCCTGACGTTTTCGGCGCGGCGGCGGCGGCGCGTTCGCTGGCGGTGGTGGTATCAAGCGCCGCAGGTGTTTGCGGCCCCCTTACCGGCGCGCGCGGCGCCGATTCGGCGGCAATCTCCCCCTCTTCACCCGCGCCCTCTGGCGGCGGGGCCTTGCCCCATGGCGGCACTATACGCTCGACTTGCGCGCAACCGCCCAAGGCAAGAGCTAAACCCATAATCACAACGGCATGTCTCATATGTCCACCATATCCCCCCGACAATCGGGCTTCAACGGACAACATGCCCCTTGCCCCTCTGGCCCCGCGCGCCTAGATTCCCCCCATGACAGCACCTCTTATTGATCCCTTCCAGCGCGCGATTAACTATTTGCGCGTCTCCGTCACAGACCGCTGCGATTTTCGCTGCGTCTATTGCATGTCGGAGAACATGACCTTTCTGCCCAAGAAAGAGCTGCTCACACTGGAAGAACTTGATCGCATGTGCTCGACCTTTGTCGGCCTTGGCGTGGAAAAGCTTCGCATTACCGGCGGCGAGCCTTTGGTGCGCAAGGGCATCATGACCTTTTTTGACGCGATGACTCGCCACCTTGACAGCGGCGCCCTGAAAGAGCTGACGCTGACCACCAATGGAAGCCAGATGGAACGCTTTGCCGATGATCTCTATGCGGCGGGCGTGCGCCGGGTGAATATCTCGCTCGATACGCTGGACGATAAGAAATTCGCCGACATCACCCGCTGGGGCCGACTGCCGCAGGTGATCAAGGGCATTGATGCGGCGCAAAAGGCGGGACTTCGGGTCAAGATCAACACCGTCGCCCTCAAGGGCTTTAACGAGGATGAGTTGTTCACCCTGCTCGACTGGTGCGCCAGCCGCGATATGGACCTGACCTTTATCGAGGTGATGCCGATGGGCGATATCGGCAACGAGGACCGGCTTGGTCAATACTGGAAGCTGTCGGATCTGCGCGCCACCCTGCGCGAGACCTATACGCTGACCGACCTGCCCGAGCGCACGGGCGGCCCGGCGCGTTACGTGAGGATCGAGGAAACCGGCCAGAAAATCGGCTTCATCACCCCGCTCACCCATAATTTCTGCGAAAGCTGCAACCGCGTGCGCCTGACCTGCACCGGCGAGCTTTACATGTGCCTCGGCCAAGAGGATATGGCCGATCTGCGCGCGCCCCTGCGCAACAATCCGGGCAGCGACGCGCCACTTGAAGCGGCCATTCGCGCCGCCATCGCGCTCAAGCCCAAGGGCCATGATTTCGACTATTCTCGCCAGGGCGTCGATGGCCGGGTGTCGCGCCACATGAGCCACACCGGCGGCTGATGCGCCGCGCCCCTGCGCCCCTGCCTCTTCGGGTCTATAGCGCGGCGGCGAACCTGATCGCGCCACTGGCCTATGCCCGCGTCAAGGACAAGCTGGCGGCGCAAGACACCGATCCCGCGCGCCTGCCTGAACGGATGGGGCGGGCCAGTGTCAAACGCCCCAA
>Ga0209345_10000867_pt1 | contig 38789 bp, 38 predicted proteins | sample Cruoilmetagenom7_FD_187294 | JGI IMG/M metagenome (GOLD analysis project Ga0209345, IMG submission 187294) | Oil polluted marine microbial communities from Coal Oil Point, Santa Barbara, California, USA - Sample 7 (SPAdes) (version 2) | ecosystem: Environmental > Aquatic > Marine > Oil seeps ...
TCCGATCTAACAGGGAATTAAACAGCCGCTGCCCCCACTCGGTCCCTTCGGCAAAGGCGGCATCGATATGCAACGGCTGCGGGTTCAGCGACATGAGGCTGAACGTGGTATTATCGGCTTCGGTGACGGTCCGGCTCAGTTCATGGCGGAACTGGCGGCCAACCTCAAAGTCTTCGTAATACAGTCCGGGCATAGCGCGCTCTTCAGTAAGATTTCGGGAGGCCCAGCACCTTTTCGGCGATGAAGCACAGGGCAAGCTGGGGTGAAACAGGGGCGATCCGTGGGATCAGGCTTTCACGCAGATAACGCTCGACGTGGTATTCCTTGGCATAACCAAAGCCACCGTGGGTCATCACCGCTGTCTGGCATGCGTTATAGCCCGCCTCGCCCGCCAGATATTTCGCTGTATTAGCCGAGGCGCCACAGGGCAGTCCGTTGTCGTATTCCCAAGCAGCCTTCATGATCATCAGCCAAGCTGCCTCCAGCTCCGAGTGGCAAATCGCCAAAGGATGCTGGATCGCTTGGTTCTTGCCAATGGGCCGGTTAAAGACTTCGCGCTCGCGGGCATAGTCAGTGGCCCGTTTCAGGGCGGCAAAGCCAAGTCCGACGGCTTCGGCGGCGATCAGAATGCGTTCCGGGTTCAGCCCGTGCAGGATGTACTCAAACCCCTTGCCCTCTTCGCCGATACGGTCAGCCTCGGGGATAATGAAATCTTCAAAGAACAGCTCGTTGGAGTCCACCGCCTTGCGGCCCATTTTTTCAATTTCGGAAACCTTGATCCGGTCCCGGTCAAACGGGGTATAGAACAACGATAGACCGTGGGTCGGGGATTTCACTTGATCCAGCGGCGTGGTGCGCGCCAAGACTAAAAGGTTATCAGCCCCCTGCGCGGTAGAAATCCAGACCTTCTGGCCATTTACCACATATCTGTCGCCCTGCTTTTCCGCCCGCAGCTTCAACTGTGTGGTGTTCAACCCGGTGTTGGGCTCGGTCACCGCGAAACAGGCTTTCTCGCGGCCCTCGACCATCGGGCGGATCATGCGCTCTTTTTGCTCATCAGTGCCCAATTTGGCCACCGGTTTCAGGCCAAAAATATTGATATGAACCGCCGAAGCTCCTGACATGCCCGCGCCCGATTCCGAGATCGTGCGCATCATCAAAGCCGCTTCGGTGATGCCCAGCCCGGCCCCACCCTGCGCCTCATCCGAGCAGATGCCCAGCCAGCCTTCGGTCGCCAGCGCGTCATAGAAATCCGTCGGAAATCCGCCCTCACGGTCGCGGGTCAGCCAATAGTCGGCGTCGAACTTCTCGCAAATCCGCCCCACTGCATCTCGGATCGCGATTTGATCCTCTGTCAGCGCAAAATCCATAGCTTAAACCTCTTCCATCACGTACAAAGCACCTTTGCTTTGCAGTTCGGCAATCTCACTTTCGCTAAAGCCCACCTCTGCCAAGATCTCTGGGCCATGCTCACCCAATGCGGGTGCAGGCCGGGTGGATTGAGCGGGGGTGCGCGAGAAGCTGACAGGCACCGCCATCCTCCGCAGCTTGCCTTCGGTGGGGTGCTCTTCGGTCTCGAAGAACCCGGTTGCCACAAGATGCGGGTCTTCGATCACCGACTCGTAACTGTGCATCGGCATCGCTGGCACATCTGCGGCCTCAAAAACCTCAAGCCATTCTGCTGTGGTTTTGCTGAGCAGTAATTCACTCAATGTTGCGTAGACGAAGTTGATGTTGGCCATGCGCTTGTTAAAGCTTGAAAAGCGATCGTCGTTTTCAAGAATGTCGCTCCGCCCAATCGCCGTAAGAAAGCGTTGCCAGTGACCGTCCGTGTAAACCAAGGCGCAGACGTATCCGTCCTGTGTCTCATAGGGTCGACGATCGGCAGAGAGGTGACGGGCATAGCCACCCTTGTCGAGCGGAGGATCATAGCTCAGCCCGCCCATGTGATCGCCCATGATCATCGACACCATCGTCTCGAACATCGGAATTTCGATCTTCTGCCCCTTGCCCGAATTGGTTCGTTCGATCACCGCAGCCAGAATGGCGTTAACCCCGGCCATACCCACGACCCGATCCACAATCGCTGCGGGCACATAGGCCGGATTGCCGCCGCTGCGTACAAACCCGTGCGAGATACAGGCACCGCCCTGAATAAGATCGTCATAGGCCGGGCGGTCTGCATAGGGTCCGGTCTGGCCGTAGCCGACATAGGATGCATAGATCAAACGCGGGTTCACGTCGGCCAATGCTTCGTAAGACAGGCCAAGGCGGGCCATTGCGCGGGGGCGGATGTTGGTGACAAACACATCAACGGTTTCGACCAACCGCAGGATCGCAGCGCGGCTTTCGGGTTGTTTAAGGTCCAGTGCAATGTCGCGTTTGGAGCGGTTCACGTTTATGAACACCGGCCCCATCGCGTCGCTCCGCGCCGGCCCGATCTGGCGCACGACATCCCCGTCGGGCGATTCAACCTTGATCACATCCGCCCCGAAGTCCCCCAAGATCTGAGACCCATAAGGCCCCATCAACACCGTTGAGAGGTCGAGAACGCGCAATCCTTTTAACAGCCCCATTTTCCCTCTTTCAATTTGTTCACATATGTGAATAAATAGTTCTAAATCTTGGATCATCTAACGAGCCGGGCCATTGCCTTGTCAACAAATTTCTATTTCGGGAAAATTTTCGGACAGCTTTGGTAGGCGGAAGAATACGGATTTTTTGAATGCCGGAGCGTATCGTTGCCTGTTAAACAGATTGAAAACCTACTGAACTTGCTTGAGTTTTTCGCCGAACGAAAAAACCCTGCCACATTGGCAGATGTCGTGGCTCACTTTGGTTGGGCGCGGTCCAGCACGTTCAATATTCTGACGACGTTGGTGGAGAATGGTTATCTTTACGAACCAAAAGCGCGGGCAGGATTCTATCCCTCGCCCCGTTGGCTGCATTTGGCGAATGCGATGGCAGAAGGCGAGCCTCTGTCAGAAAACCTGCGCCAATTGCTGACGGAACTGGCGGAACAGACCGGGGAAACGATCTGGATCTCGGCCTCCAGCGGGCTGTTCGCCGTGTTTATCGAGGTCGTCGAATCGCAGGCCAGCGTGCGCTATACCGCCAAGGCGGGCAAACGCGTGCCGATCCATGCCACGGCCTCGGGTCAGGCGTTGCTGTCACAGTTGCCTGAGCATGATTTGGGCGTGTTGCTGCGCAAAGTCACCTTTGAGCGCTACAGCACGAATTCCCCGATGAGCATTCCCGAAGTTTTGGAGCAGATTGAGACCGGTCGGCGGCGCGGTTGGTTTGCCTCGGCGTCAAATTACTCGCCCGATCTCGGCGGGGTGGCGGTGCCGATCATCGATGGGGGCCGCTCCTACAGCGTTACGGTGGCGGGGCCATTGTACCGCGTCAGCGATAAATTCGTGGCCCATGCCGCCTGCGTTCATGAGACGATCAACCGCATCTACGGGCCAGAGCATAGCCGAGCGACGTTGAACAATTTTGATCTGCCAGTTTGATTTTCTGACGCCGCATGGCTCTGGAGCCTCGCGCAGATCGCCTTCCCCTACCCCATCAGCTTTGAGCTATAGCTCCCAGGCGATGCAGGAAAAACGACGGTTTTGTCTGCGTTCAGGAAAACACGGTGATGCGCATGGGCGTGGATCGCGCGCGCCAGCACAGCGGCCTCTACGTCGCGCCCAAGGGAAACGTAATCCGATGCGCTTTGTGCATGGGTGACCCGAACGATGTCCTGCTCAATAATCGGGCCTTCGTCCAGATCGGCGGTCACATAATGCGAGGTTGCGCCAATAAGCTTCACACCGCGTTCATAGGCCTGCTTGTATGGGTTCGCGCCTTTGAATGAGGGCAGGAATGAATGGTGAATGTTGATGATCCGTCCGCTCATTCTTTGGCACATCGTATCGGAAAGGATCTGCATGTAACGCGCCAGCACAATCAATTCGGCACCGGTATCTTCGACCACATCCATGATTCTGGCTTCAGCCTCGCGCTTGTTCTCTTTCGTCACCCTGATGTGGTGGAACGGAATATCGTGGTTCACGACAACCTTTTGGTAGTCAAGATGGTTCGAAATCACGGCCACGATTTCGATCGGCAGCGCGCCAATGCGCACACGGTAGAGCAGATCGTTCAAACAATGCCCAAAGCGCGACACCATGACGACGACTTTCATCGCCCTGTCCTGATCGTGAAACTCGTAGCTCATTCCAAAGGCGTCTGCGACTTCGGCAAAGCCCTCTCGCAGCGCTTCAACTGAGGCACCGGTTTCGGCATCCGCACTGATCCGCATGAAGAACTGGCCATTGTCAGTATCATCGAATTGCGCGCTATCGGTGATATTGCCGCCCTTTTGTGCAATGTAATTGGCGATTGAGGCCACAATGCCGCGTCGCGACGGGCAAGTAACGGTAAGGCAGAATTTGGTCACGGGGGCGGTCACCTTCAATTGTCGATAGTGCCGTCATATGACGAGATGCGAGAGAAGGCGATAGCACTGTCACCGGCAGGCTCATTCAATTGCAGCGAGGCTGCACCAGACGCAGCGCAAAGACATTGCGGAAGGCTGAATTGCCGCCCGTGGCATCGGCCCACTCACACCCGTTTCAGGATGTTGCGGCCACCCCGCCCCGCGACGCCAACGCTTCAATCTGGCTGGCCAAATGCGTTGCCTTTTCTTGGTAAAACGTGTCGCCCTCGGCCTGATAAACTTCTAGCGCCGCCGCGACATGGCGTGCAGCCGATGCAAGATGCGGTTTGCTATCAGCAGGGGGGCATCGCTCGGCCAAGGCCATCGCAACGATGGCCTGATTTTCTTGCGTAAGCGCCCAGTCGAACGGCGCGGTATCGCGGCTGCGCACGCTGAGGGTGTTGCGCAGCATTTGATCCGCCCGTTCAAGCAGCGCGACCCCGTCTTGCCCGGGCGTTGCGTTTGCCATCTCTAGCAAGGTGACGGCCACGTTTTGGGTCGTCATCGCCCACTCAAGGGGCTTGCGATCTTGCGGACGCAAGTGCAGCGCGGCGCGAAAGGCCTCAATCGCGCGCCCCAGATAGGCGCGCCGCCCGTCCGTGTCCTCGCACCATTTGGCCCGAAGCGATAAAGCTGCCCCCAAATTTTGCTGCACCATCCCCCAAACGTCCCCGTCCTGATCCGGCGAGACGAGCGAAAGCGCCTCTTCGTATTTTTCAATCGCCTCTTCCATTAGGTTAACACTGGTCAAGCCGTCAGCACGCACGCTGATATTGGCAAGCGCATTGGCAAGGTTTTGGAAAACGCGAGCACGGCGCGGCGCGGCACAGTCATCGCTGTCTAGAACAGGACGCAGGATGTCCGCCGAGCGTTCCAAACCGACCCCGCCAAAACGCAGGCCGTGATCAAACAACGCCCGATGATATTCCAGTCGGCTTGTCACCGAACGGGCCTTATCAAGACTGCGCCACGTTTCGGCGGCGCTCACGAAACCATCGTAGGCTTCATTGGCCCGACCGCGCAGCAGTGCGTTGCGCGCGCGCGCCTCTTTGGCGCGCACGACCATCTCGCTATAGCTTTCGTCTACCTGCCGCAAAAGGGACTCGTATCCGTCGAAATCAAGTTGGGCGGCGGCCTCGCGGGCGGCGGCCTTGATCTCGGCGAGTTCTTTGACGCGACCGTCCAATTCATCAAGCCGCCGTTTGTAGGTCCGGTACTCAGAGGCCTTTTCATCAAGCAGGCTGCGCAATTCCGCGTCAGACCTCTCAAAGACATTGTCGATCTCAAAGCGGCTGGCCAAAGCCTCAAGCTGATCACGGCGCGCGTTCGACAGCCCTTCAAGCTGCGAAGGTAGGCTTGGTGGCGGTGGCGCGCGTAAGTCGTCAATCTCTTGCTGCGGGATGTCGAGGGCATGGGCCAGTCTTTGCACCGTGCGCGCGGCGGGATTAGCCACATGACCGTTCTCAAGCCGCGAAATGCTGGCTTTGCGCCCTTCGTCGTTCCACACGTTCACGGCAAGGTCGCGCACCGATAGGCCAAGGTCATCGCGGTAGGACCGGACCAACCGTCCAAAACGCGCTCCAAAGGCGTTGACGTCGGGGGGCGGGCGCTTCGTCAACGTTCGACACCGGGCTGGCGCTGAAATTGCGGTATGGTCAGCGCATAAGATCCTAACCCAATCCTATCGCCGCCCGACCTATCCTTTATCCAGCGGCAACAAAACACCGGCGCCTCCCAGTAACTTCCGGCGCCGGTTACCCCCCATTCCCGAACCTTAGCCAGTGTGATCGGCCCTGTGGCTGAGGTATCGGCATGACAGATCATAACGTCACCTCATTAGGTTTCAGGTCAATGTTTAATGGCGGACTGCGCTCTGTAGCGCTGCCATTCCATAGCCTTCGCCGCCGCCATTGCGACTGCTTAATGAAGGGTCCGGCAACGACGGCCCCTCACGCAGGGCAAGTGCGGCCTGGGTTCTGTTGCCGACTTTGAGCCTGCGAATTATCCGCGAGACATGCGCCTCGACCGTATTGATCGAAATCGAAAAAGTACGGGCGATGGCCTTGTTGGACTCACCTTTGGCAACCTCACTGAGGATTTCCATCTGTCGGGTCGTTAACACCCCCGGCTTGATGCGCGCGGGCAATCCGGCACCAGACATATGCTCCCCTTCTGGTGGGCTGAAGGGCAGAATGCGGTGTCCCTCGACCACCAGCGATATCACTGATTTAATTTCGGCTGTGGCAAGGGTGGGTGGAACGACTGCAGCGACATCGGCCGGAAAGTTGTTAACACTGTCGAGCAAGGCGCTGTCTTGGGGAAATAAGACAATGCGCGCGGGCGTCGGCCTGTCCATGCAAGACGCGACACAATCTGAAAGAGCGCTGGCGGTTGTGAATGACAAAAGCACAACATGTGCATCAGATGGAAGCTGCGACGGGTCGTCAACGGTGACAAATGGCAGCTTTAAATCCCCGACGATAAGCTCCAATGCTGATCTTACTAGAAAACAACTTGCTACAATTCCGACCTTCTTTTTCTCTAAACTTTCCATCATTAACCCCCCACTGCGTTTCCGCAGGATACAATACAATTACTCTTTAAAAATATTCCCTCTCAGACAAATGGCTTGCAGAAGGCCCAGTCCGAAAACGAATTAGTCCACCGCAATATGCGCTGCGGGTAGTGGCGGCATATTTACAGGGCTCAACTCGAGCATAGAGGCGTCTGAAGCCTGCGCTGACTGTACAGCAGCTTGAGTGCGCTGCGCCTGCTCAGTGCGCTGTGCCTGCTGTGCGCGCTGTCGTTGCACCTGACGGACCCGCTGTTTGCGAGCAGCAGCAGCCCGCACGGCCCTTTGATCCGGCAGTTCCATTGCTTGCCGGACATATACAGCTTTGGACGCTGCCGACGCCTGAGTGACATAGACACGATCACTTGCGACCGTCGCGGTCCCAAAACTCATCAGCAGTACTGTTGCACAGATTATTGGTCGAAATGACGCAGTCATGCCTAAGCCCCCCGCTTATTAAAATAGCACGTAACCACGGGGCAAAAACGCCCGAGGTATAATTCGCTGCGCCGTAGCAGCGGTCCGTCTCGAAAAGGTCTTCAATAAATATGCTGTCAAAATTGTCGGAATATTAACGAAAAGTCAAGAAAACTGCGTATTTTGCGCGATTCCGTAGCGGAATTCCGCCCGCGAATCTCCGAATTTACCGGAACCCCTACAGCACCTGTACCGGAATCGGTGGCGTTTAGCACCCCAGGCCGAGGGTTTCCTTGTGCGCGATTCGAAGAGACTGCCGAGACCCTTACAAAACCGCAGGGGGTGATCTCCGGAATATTCCGCTGCTGCTGCCGTTCGTATCGTTGTCTCATCTCGGGGCTGATCCTCGGGGTGGGTATAGGATCGAAAAGGATAATTGACATGAAACAGCTTCTTTTGACATCAACGGCGCTGCTGATGACAGCAGGCGCGGCGTTTGCGCAGACATCAACGGGTGGGGGAATTCCAGACAACGCGACAGCAGAAAGCGGTGTAACTGCGAGCGGCGACGTTAACGCCCCTAGCTATCCACAAAGTGGCGCCGGTGGCGGCAACGAAGACGCGGCCAGCTATGCTGACCTTAACGGCTTCACCGATGCGATCGTGAATGGCACATCCGCCTACAACGGCAATAGCTATACCGCTGGTGCTTACAACAGCAACGGAGAGTCGGTCGACGTCAACCCGAACTCCGCCAACGCAAACCTCCAATTCCAAGTCGGCAACAACAACCAGTCCGTGAACTTGCAGTCGGGTACGTTCCAAGAGTCGGCGACCCTTCAGTCTGGTGACGATCATATGGCCATCATCAGCCAAACCAGCTCAGCCAACGAAGCCGCGATTTCGCAGCTTGGCGATATGCACAACAGTGCAATCTTCCAGCAGGGTAACGACAACGCTGGCGCTTCTGCGCAGATCGGCACTGACAACATGTCCGTGATGCTGCAGATGGGCAATGACAACACTGCCGCGCATTCGCAGATGGGCACCTCGAACATGGCGCTGACCTTCCAGAATGACGGCGGGAACATTGCGGCTCAGGTTCAGGCTGGCACCGAGAACAAGTCCTTCATCTCGCAAGGTGGCGGTATTAGCAGCGGTATCACCGCGATTGATGGCACACCTTTGACCGTATCGCTTGCACAAGTTGGCGTGGGCACTGTTGGCGGCACCGTTGTAGGTCCAGCGTCAATGAACTCGGCCGCGAGTGTCCAAGTGGGCACGGGCAACCTGAGTGGGATCATCCAGCAGGGCACCGGCAACGAGGCTGTCAACTACCAGAGCTCGCCATAACCGGCGCATCCCTGCCCCCGCAGGGGATGAGAGTTGACTGGGGGGCGCCACGTTATGTGGCGCCCCCGCATTATCGTTTAGACAGGGGGCACTGCATGACCGTATTCCTAGCCTTACTCCCCTTCTCATTTATCGCACCACAGACAGACGCTGCACCGACGCTAGATAACTGCGCGCTGCATATGTCTGAAAATGGTAGCGTCGTGACCATTCAAGGCGTGGTGAATCCGAATGACTGGTCGCAAGGCAGTTATCAAATGCAGATCGAAGCGCGACAGGGCGGGAACCAATCCCTGTCGCGGCAGGCCGGCAATTTCGACCAGAGCAATATCCGAGCCGACGACGGTTCGCTTGTTTTATCGACGGCAACCTTGTATGTTTCTGATGGTGGAAGTCTCTTTGTTACGCTTACCGTCGAAGACGAAGACCGCAATGTATCCTGTTCTTTCGACTATGAACGGTAGCGACCCAATCCTAAGGATTTAGCTATGCGCCTTATGACATCCCTCGCCACTTCTGCGCTTATTTTTGGCAGCACTTTTGCCGCACAAGCGCAGGATTTCGGCTTTCAGGTCAGCAATGGGCTTACGCTTGAGCAGGTGGTCGTCACTCAGGAAACGGCCACAGCCGCGCCTTTCCAGTCAAGGAATTTGGGTTCGTCGGCGGTCATTACGCAATCTGGCCAAGACAACAGCGCAGTGAGTTCAATTACTGAGAGCCCGGATGCGGGAACGCTTGTCTTTCAACAGGGCATTTCTAATAGTGTGTTGGCCGTTATTGAGAATTCCCCCGGCAGTGCCATCGCGCAAGCGCAATTCGGCAGCAATAATTTTTCAGCTGCCGCTATTATCGGCGGGTCTGAGAACGGCATTGCATCGGCGCAAATTGGCAACACCCTCAGCAATTCCGTCGCTCTTGTGGACTCTGTGGGCACCATGGTTGTTTACGGACAGGCCGGTCAGGGCTACAGTGGCGGTATAGTTGTTCGTAACGCCCCACGGGGCACAATTGTCAGACTAAATTAATCCTGACAGCCGCACTCAGATTGTTTCGGCGCCTCGTGATGTTTTTGTTGCTTGAGGTTTACATATGCCAATCTGATTGAAGCTTTCAGGCTTTTGCTTGAAGGGAAACAATCATGGTTTCGACAAGAACATTCATTGGATTATGCACAGCGGCGCTTCTGCCGATTGCAGGAACTGCAGCCGCTGGTGACCTCGTTTACAATCCCGTCATTCCCGCATTTGGCGGCTTCCCTGATTACTATGGATATCTGCTTGGCACAGCGCAGATCCAAAATCAGTACCTCCCCCCGAGCGACAGTGGCGGTGGCGGCGGTGCGCCTGACATCAATTTTCCACCGATTGTTATCGACTTGGGTGGAATCGGCGGCTCCGCGGCAGAGCCACAGCAGGCACCGATCATTAACGGCGTGACAAACACGGCGTCTAATTGAAACAAACGACAGACCGTCAGTAACAACGGCGCACACATGAGGGCAGCATGGAATTTTTCACTGGACTTGGTTCGAGACTGAGGACTTTTGCACTTGGTCTCGGTGCGCTGACAACGCTTGGCGGCTGTGCGGATTTGGGCCTGCAATACGTCGGGACGCGATTTGATCCCGATATGGTGCCGCCCCTCTCAACACCAGCGACGAGCACGGGTCTCGCCCTCCGTCATTTGCCCCCGGCGCAAAAAACGATTGATGTTGCGGTTTATAAGTATGACGACAAAACCGGCCAAAATGAAGAATCTGACAATTTGACAAGGTTCTCCCGCGCTGTTTCCCAAGGGATGTCGGACGTTCTGATCGATGTGTTGACCGAAGTGGGCGATGGCCAGTGGTTCAACGTGATTGAGCGGGCCAACATCCAAGATCTGTTGACTGAGCGTCAGCTTATTGACCAAACCAATCAGAATTACCGCGGCCTGCAACGCTCGGCACTTCCGCCTTTGCGTTTTGCCGGGATCATCATTTCGGGTGGCGTGATTGATTATGACACCAATGTCGTCACCGGCGGTTTCGGCGCACGGCTCTTGGGGATCGGCAACAACTATGAACATCGCCGTGATCGCATCTCTGTGGTTCTGCGCGCAATCAGCGTGCAAACTGGCGAAGTGCTGACCTCGGTCCAGACCGAGAAGACGATCTATTCGACGTCAGACAGGTCTTCGATCTTCCGCTACGTTGCGGTCGACCGCTTGCTGGAGCTTGACGCAGGTTTCTCGGTGAACGAACCCACGGGTATCGCAGTGCGCCAAGCTGTCGAACTGGCCGTCTACGACCTAATCTTGGAAGGTGCGGAGGAGAACATTTGGCAGTTCCGCGATCCGGCGGTCCATCAGCGCCTGGCAAACCGCCAAAGCAGCCGGATAGCTATGATTAGCGCGGCAAAGAACGCGCCTCAGGCAAAGGTGTCCCGCGCGGCAATGACGCCTGATGCCGACCTTGAAACGGTGCGCAAGCCGGTTTTGGCCAATGTTGACCGCTAACCAACGCGCCTTTGCCTTTGGGCTGGCCCTCGCGACAGCGGGGGCGACCACCTTGGCCGCGCAAAATCAACCCACGTTCGACAAGGGCAATCGCACCACGGTGGGCGACTGGGCGGTCGAATGTCTTGGGAATGACGAGTCTGACGAGGTTGATTGCCAACTGTACCAAAGGGTTCTGACCCAAGATTCCAGCGTCGCCGCGATGGTTGTTGCACTGGCGTGGTCCGCGCCTGCCAAAAAGTTTCTGGCGCAGGTTTCTTTGCCTCTGGGCAGCGACCTGACAAAGCCGCCGCTGCTTAGCATCGACAACCAAATCGCAGCCGATTTTGCGTGGTCGCGCTGTGTGGCCAGCGGATGCCTTATCGAAGCGACCCTGCCCGGCAGTTTGGTCGCCGCCCTCGCTGAAGGCGAAAGCGCCACATTCACCGTGGTGCAGCCCAATGCAGGCGGGATTTCCATCCCCCTTTCGCTGAACGGTTTTGTTGACGGTTTGAGCCAGATCATGCCCGAAGACGCTTTGCCGACCCAAGCGGCGGACGAAAGCGAATAAGACGCTGGGGATGCGTTTTTCTAAGTTGCAGTTTGGACCGATCTAGCAGGGCGTAATATCGTCGCGCGCGAGCTTAGGTTTGCTGCTAGGCTGCCGTTCTGGCTGGCATATTCGCGACAGCCCCCTAACCCGCACGCCCCGCCTTCTCCCAGACCAGCGCGGTATACCGCTCCGGCAAGCTGCGCCCTATCTTTTAAAATACCTCACCCCAACAGGATTCGATTTCTATGGCAATGCCCGCTTAAATGCCCAAATTGGCTGTGGCAGTCACCAGCTTGGCCAAAACCCCTTCAAGGCAAATTAGGAAGGATGCGCGCCGGAGCCTTCCCCGGCGCGCGATTGTCAGCGGGCCTTAAGCAAAAGTGACTTGCTCGACCATTGGCAGTTCCAACACACGCGCCGAGCCAGCGCGGGCGATCGCATTTGCCAATGCCGGACCAGCGGGCGGCGTACCCGGTTCGCCCACGCCAGTCGGGGCGTCCATTGACGGGATGACCGAGACTTCGATCGCGCCGATGTCGGAAATACGCAGCGGCTCATAGTCCGGGAAATTGGACTGATCGACCACGCCATCGGTCAAGGTGATCTGGTCGCGCATGACATGGCCGATGCCATATCCGATGCCCCCCTCGATCTGCGCACGGATCACATCCGGGTTCACAGGCACACCGCAATCGACAGCGGCCCAGACCTTTTCGATCTTGATGTCATCCTCGCCCCCACCGGACACTTCGGCGACCTCAGCAACGAATGACCCAAAGGAATGATGTACTGCCAGCCCGCGGGCGCGGCCCTCGGCTGCGCCAGCATTCCAATCGGCCAATTCCGCGACATGGTTTAGAACGCCAGCCATGCGCGTCTGCGCCGGCGTGTCGCCGGACAGCATCGACAGGCGCAGCGCGAGCGGGTCTGCGCCACTTTCTTCGGCCACCATGTCAATCATGCTTTCCATAACATAGGCAGTGTGGCTGTGCCCCACGGACCGCCACCACAACACGCTGGTTGCCTTAGCGTGATCGGTCAACCCCACGGCCATGTTCGGCACATTGTAGGGCGTGTCTGCCACCCCTTCGACAGAGGAATGGTCCACCCCGTTTACAACAGCCATCTGCTCCATTGAGGTGCCCTTCATGATCGACTGACCGGCAATGCGATGGTCCCAGCCGATGATCGCACCTTTTTCGTCCAGCCCGACCCGAACGCGATGGGCAAAGGCAGGGCGGTAGTAGCCGCCCTTCACATCGTCTTCACGGGTCCAGACCAGCTTGACCGGACGTGTTCGGTCCGTCATCGCAAAAGCCATTGCGCATTCAAGGTTGTAGTCCATCGTCGGGTTGGCACGCCGTCCAAAAGAGCCGCCCGCCAACACGGTATTGACCGCGACCTTTTCCATCGGCAATTCCAGAACCTGGCTTAGCGTCATATGGCCAAAGGTCGGGAACTGCGCGCCGTCGTGCAAGACAACGCCGCCCTCGGCGGTTGGTTCAATGGTGCAGGTCAAAGGCTCCATCGGCGCATGGGCCAGCAGCGGGAAATAGAACGTCTTGTCGATTACCTTGGCGGCCCCCTCAACGGCAGAAGCGATCTGCGCTTGGTCGCCCCAGTTCTGATAGGTGCTGGGACCGTTCACGCCTTCAATCAGCTCTGCCTTGATCTCATCTGAGGAGCGCATTTCGGCGGCAGTGTCGTCCCATTCAACGCTGATGGCTTCGCGGGCGCTGATGGCTGCCCAAGTGCTCTCAGCATAGATCGCAACGCCAGAGGCATCTGGCATCGCTTGCGCCATTACAAAGCCGGTCATGCCCTCCGCGCCGCTCGCATCAAAGTCGGCGACTTTGGCGCCCTGACGTGGGGCGCGGGCAATGACTACGACCAACTGGTTGTCCAGCTGCACGTCCATCGCAAATGTGCCTGTGCCGTTGATCTTTACAGCCGTGTCTTTGCGCTTGACTGCGCCCTCCTTGCCGATCAGACGCCATTCCTCAGGGGTGCGCAAGCGGGGCTCAGCGGGTGCATCCAACTCGGATGCCGCAGCGACATAGTCCGCCAGAGGCGCGGTTTTGCCGCCCCCGGTGATCTCGCCCTCGACGATGTCGAGCGTGCTCGCGTCGACCCCCCAATCCGCAGCCGCGGCGGCGATCAACATATCGCGCGCAGCCGCGCCGGCACTGCGGTATTGCGTATAGCTGTTGGCCATCGCCGTTGACCCGCCGGTGCCCTGAAACGTTCCAAATAGAGTGTTGGCATAGACCTGCGGGTTTGACGGCGCGAACTCGTAGTCAATCTGATCCATCGTGACGCCAAGCTCTTCGGCGATCAATGTCGTCAGACCAGTTGACGGCCCCTGCCCCATTTCAAAGTGTTTGACGATTGCGGTCACACGGCCATCGGCCTCGATCCGCACAAAAGGGTTCAGGTCAGTTGCATTAGTTCCTGCAGCCAAAGCGCCGTCAGCGCGCAGACCTACATACAAAACGGCAGCAGCGGCGGTGGCACCTTTAAGGAAGCCACGACGAGAAGTGTCTACGGTCATCGACTTAAGCCTCCAGAATTTCGGCAGCGCGTTGAACGCCTGCGCGGATACGTTGATAGGTGGCACAACGGCAGGCGTTGCCGTACATGTATTCGTCGATTTCCTCTGCTGTGGGCTTGGTGTTTTCGCTGAGCAACCCAACCGCAGACATAATCTGCCCCGACTGACAGTAGCCGCATTGCACCACGTCCAGTTCAGTCCATGCCTGCTGCACAGCCGCGCCGACGCGGTCGGCTTCCATCGCCTCAATGGTGCGAATTTCGCTGCCCTCCACATCTTCGATAAAGGTCTGGCACGATCGCACCGGCTCGCCGTCCAGATGGACGGTGCAGGCGCCGCACGAAGCAACGCCGCAGCCAAATTTAGTGCCAGTCATCTTCAGCTCATCGCGGATGACCCACAGCAAAGGTGTCCCGTCCTCGGCAGCGACGGACATCGTCTTGCCGTTAATTTTTAGATCGCGCGTCATGATTGTATTCTCCGTCTGCTGGCCAGCGTGGGGTCGCCTTGCATCAAGCCAAATTGGATCACCTGACCGCCAAGTACGTGGGCGGATCAGGCCAAAAGGCATGACGATGGATACACCAAGCACAACTTATTACCAAGATAATTAGAATTTCCGAAGACGCACGCCGATTGAAAACGGCTTTACCGCTCGCTGCCCTTGCAGCGCAATGTTGCAGTCTTTCTGCCGATCAGCATCGCTTTACCGCGTCACGTTTAGGACAGCGTCGGGCAGATGTGTAAGATCGCGCATACGCTAAGAACCCGCATCAATTCCACGGATTTTAGCGCAAGTGTCGCAGCAGATTGCGCCTAGTTCCAAAACTAAAAATTGGGTTTAAGTTATCTCGGGGCAGCTCAGAAACACAAACGAAATTAATTGGTTATCTTAAGCCCCTTTTAAAGTCACATCTTTCGCGAATGCGCTGCGCAACCGAAATCACCGCGCGAAGATTAAGCGGTCAATGCCGCGTCGATCCGCGCTGCGGCCATCTTGTTAGGGCGTTTCAAATTGTATCTCTCTTTCGAGGGCCGCAGAACATTCACGCGCGTGGGCGGTCGCGGTCGGCCTCTCCAGCTATTTGCAGCGCTCTAGATAGAACCGTGCGGTCGCCTATGTGGTTGGCGAGCAGAAGAATGAGGCGGGCATTGAAGGCAACGCTTTCCTCGTCCGTCAGCCCGTCATGGGACTTTATCAACTCGGCGTAGAACTCATCCGCCCCGGCAATATTCGGTTTGGTATTTAGGGACATCTGGCTCACTCCTTTGCGCAGGCGCGGCGCAAAGCGGCGCGGATCGCGTTTTCATCATATTTGTCCCATCGAGCGACCACGTGTTGATCCGGGCGGATGAGATAGACCGCCGAGGTAGCTTCTCCAAGGTAGCGGCGGGCCAATGCACCCGAAGGATCATCACCCTTTCCAATGGGCAGATGCCGTGCGGCTATTCCGCCTTCACTCACGTCCGCCGCATCTTTTGCATCCACTGTGAGCAGGGTGAAGCCGTGGTCGAGCGCCGACAGCAGAAAACCGTCGCCCAGCGGTGCGTCAGGACAGGGGCTGCCGGGGCGGGTCTGTTCGGGTCCCCCGGTCAGAGCATCCTCGCCGGTCAGCGAAAGCCCGTCATAGATGCAAGGAACCGAAAGCCGGCCCGAGTTCACCAGCGGGCGGGCAAACTCATGGGTTTCAGACAGGGCCAGCACAGCATTGCGGAACACATGGCTGATGCGAGATTTCGGCGTAATGAAATCTGTAGCCCGGGTTGAATTGAGGATGTTTTCATCGGCGGCAGCAGCACGCTCCTCATGATAGCTATCCAGCAGCCTGTCGGGCGCTTCGCCCCGGATGACCATCCCCAGTTTCCAGCCAAGGTTGTCGACGTCCTGCATGCCTGAATTGGCCCCGCGTGCGCCAAAGGGACTGACTTGGTGGGCGCTGTCTCCGGCAAAAATCACCCGGCCGTGGCGGAACTGCTTCATCCGGCGGCACTGGAAGGTATAGATCGACTTCCAAACGATCTCGTATTCGACGTCCGCCCCCAGCATCGCATCAAGCCGCTTGCGAACCTTCTCTTCCTTCAGCTCCTCGGCGCGGTCCACGTCCCAGCCGATCTGAAAATCCACCCGCCAGATATCGTCGGGTTGCTTGTGCAACAGGGTCGAAGCGCCCGCCTTGTGCGAAGGCTCGAACCAGAACCAGCGCTCCGTTGGAAAGCTTTCAGAAAGCATCCGGATGTCTGCGATTAGGAAGCTGTCCTGAAAGACCCGCCCCTCAAAATCGAGCCCCATCATGCCGCGCAGCGGCGACCCGGCGCCATCCGCGGCTATCAGCCAGTCGGCAAGGATGTCGTAGTTACCTTCGGGCGTCGCGACGGTTAGGATCGTGTGATCCTTCTTCACCTCGATGCCCTCCAATCGGTTCTTACCGCGCAGTTCGATCGGCGCTCCCTGAGCCTGCGCCTCACGAACGCGCTCGACTAAGAACTTCTCAAAATAGGGCTGGGCCAAGTTGATAAAGGCAGGAAAGCGGTGGCCTTCTTCAGGCAATAGATTGAATTCATAGATTTGGCGGTCCTCGTGAAAGACCTTGCCCACGTTCCAAACCACACCCTTGTCCAGCATCGGCCCGGCACAGCCGTAGCGGTCTGCGATTTCCAAGCTGCGCTTGGCAAAGCAGATGGCGCGGCTGCCCTGTCCGATCCCCTCGTGATCATCGAGAAGCACAACCGGAATGCCCTGAAGGCCAAGATCCAGTGTGGTGGCTATGCCGATGGGACCGCCACCGACGACAACCACCGGGTGGCGCACCGGCGTTTCGGCGTCTTGGTCGGCAGACCGAGCATAGGGATAGAGCTTGAAGGCAAGCTGGTAGCGATCATCCAAGGGCATTTTGGTCTCCTCCAAAATCCGGGGCAGAGGCCCGGCCCAGGCCGAACGGCCCGGGATGGTTCTTGCTCGCTTTGGCTCGTTATTTTGAACGAACTAAAGCGTGCCGCAGAAATAGAGCACCGTGCGTGGGCCGGACGAACCCGAAAATGGGTTTCTTCGCACCGCGCCAGTGCGGATCACCCCTGCAGATCGTTCCACATGTTCTGGTCGCGCTCGGCGGTCCAGACACGCGGCGTATCAATGCCGCGGGCTTCGTCATAAGCGCGGGCCACGTTGAACGGCAGGCAATGTTCGTAGATTGCATAATCGCTGAATTTCGGGTCGCACTCGGCACGCACCGCGTCCCAGGCCTCCTTCAACGTGCCGCCGCGCGCCACGACGCGGGCCACGGGTTTGTAGGTGCTTTCAACGAAATCTCTCGTATTGGCGATGGCACGCGCGACCATATCTTCGCCGACCAGCGCATCGCCCCGGCCCGGCGCGATGGATTTGGGCTCGAAAGCGGCGATATTGGCCAGCGTTTTGGGCCAGTCGTTGAAATGGCCGTCGCCGCAGTAGCAGGCCGAGTGGTATTCAACGATGTCGCCGGTGAACATAACTTCTTGATCCGGCACCCAAACCACGGCATCACCTGCGGTATGGGCGCGGCCCAGCTTCATGACATCAACGCGGCGCTTGCCGAGGTAGACGGTCATGCTCTCGCTGAAGGTGGTCGTGGGCCGGGTCAGTCCGGGGATTTCCTCATGGCCCTGGAACAGGCGGGGAAAACGACCGAATTCGCTGTCCCAGTCCTCTTGCCCGCGTTCTTCGACCATAGCGGCAGCGGCGTCGGACATGATGACCTCGCGTGCGCCATAGGCGCTGGCGCCCAGGACACGGACAGCATGATAATGGGTCATGACGAGATGCGAGATCGGCTTGTCCGTAACCTCGCGCACTTTCTCGATCACCATCCGGGCCAGGCGCGGCGTGGCCTGCGCCTCTACAATCATGACGCTTTCGTCGCCGATGATGACGCCAGTGTTTGGGTCGCCCTCAGCGGTAAAAGCCCAAAGCCCGTCACCCACTTCAGTAAAGCTAATCTTCTTGTCTTCCATATCGCCTTGCGATGCGAATGCCTTGGTCATGGTGTTGTCCTTCCAGTTCGTGTCGCGGGTACTCCCGCGGTCATTACGTTTCCGACGCAAAGGGTTGCGCCGTCGTGGTCCTATCGGGCGAAGGGGTCCGCCAACGCGGCGATTACTTTGCCCGCACATTCTCCGAATCCGACGCGGTAGCCATCGCCCTGAGCCGCGCCTCGCAGGGTCAGCGTGTCGCCGTCCTCGAGGAAACTGCGAGTCTCGCCCCCGTCCAGCGCGATCGGCTCCTTGCCGGACCAGCTCAGCTCAAGCAGTGACCCACGGCTGTCCTTCTCGGTGCCCGAGATGGTTCCCGAGCCCAAAAGGTCACCGACCTGCATGGGGCAACCGCTTGTCGTGTGATGTGTCAGCTGCTGCGCCGCGGAGTAATAGAGCTCCTTGACGTTCGTCCGCGCAATAACTGTTTCCACTCGGTTTTCCGGGGCCAGTGCGACTTCGAGATCTACGTCGTAGTTCATTGCCCGCGGTTCTTGCAGGTAAGGCAGCAACTCGCGCTCGCGCTCCGGCGTCGAGGTGCGGAAAGGCTCCAGCGCGGCTTTGGTCACGATCCAGGGCGAGAATGTTGTGGCTGTCGCCTTCGCTTGGAACGGTCCCAGCGGCTGGTATTCCCAAGCTTGAATGTCCCGCGCGGACCAGTCGTTCAACAAGACATAGCCGAAAATCATGTCATCGGCTTCCTCTACCGTCACAGGACCTTGGGAGGGCTGTCCCACAATGGCGCCGAACTCAAGCTCGAGATCGAACCGTTTGCAGGGCTCGAAACGCGGCAGCGCCTCGTCCGGTCCCTTCAACTGCCCCCAAGGACGGCGCACCTCGGTGCCCGATACGACAACGGACGACGCGCGCCCGTTATAGCCGATGGGGATCGACAACCAGTTCGGCGGCAGGGCGTTTTCCGCTCCCCGAAACATGGTGCCAACATTGGTCGCGTGATGGCGACCGGCGTAAAAGTCAGTGTACTCCGCGACTGTGATCGGCATGATCATCGTCACATCCGCCTGGGGCACCAAGTAGTCGGGCCGCGGCTCCGCTCCCTCGCCCAACAGATCCGTCATTTGACGACGCAGCTCAGCCCAGGCCTCGGAGCCCAGTTCCATAAAATTGTTCCAGTAAGGCACGTCGAAGACCGCCGCGCCGCCGATTTCGATCAGCCCGTTGCTCTCGGCCTTGCACAGGTCAAAAATCATGTCGCCGATCGCTACACCGCAGCGGGGCATCGTACCGTCTCCCGCATCGAAGACGCCGTAAGGCAGGTTGTTCAATGGAAAGTCGGTTTCGGCCGTGTTGGCACTCTCGACCCAGCTTTTCTGGAGCGGCATGTCGCCTCCTTCATGTCCAATAGGAGCGCCCGGCATTCTTCACCCCGGCGCGCCTGCTTTATCGTGAAAATTACTGTGGGGAGGCCCGGAACAGATCGGGCTATCCTCCCCTTTCACTTCAGTCCGGGCGTTCCGTCGAACTTCTTTACCAGGCTGTCCCAGCAATCAATGTAATCGTCCTGGAGCGGCGCTTCCTTACCCGCGAATTCGGTCAGGTGTTGCGGGAAGCGGGTCTCGAACATAAACGACATCGTTTCTTCCAGCTTCTCGGGCCCGAGATTGGAATTCGACGCACCTTCAAACGCCTGTTTGTCGGGGCCGTGTGGGAGCATCATGTTGTGGAGCGACATCCCACCAGGGACGAAGCCCTGCGGTTTGGCATCGTACTGGCCGTGAATGTTGCCCATCAACTCGGACATGATGTTTTTGTGATACCAAGGCGGACGGAACGTGTTCTCGGCCACCAGCCAGCGGTCGCGAAACAATACGAAGTCAATGTTCGCCGTGCCCGGCACGCCAGATGGCGCGGTCAGCACAGTAAAGATCGACGGGTCCGGGTGATCGAACAGGATCGCCCCGACAGGGCAGTAAGTTTTCAGGTCGTACTTGAAGGGTGCATAGTTCCCGTGCCACGCGACCACGTCCAGGGGCGACTGCTTAATCTTGGTCTCGTGGAACTGGCCACACCATTTAATGGTGAGCGTCGAAGGCACCTCGCGATCTTCGTATGCGGCCACCGGTGCCTTGAAATCTCGCGGATTGGCCAGAGCATTGGCCCCAATCGGACCGCGGGCCGGCATCTCGAACTTCTGGCCGTAGTTCTCGCAGACAAAGCCGCGGGCCGGGCCTTCCAGCACCTCAACTCGGTAAACTAGACCGCGCGGGAGAATCGCGATTTCCTGCGGTTCGACGTCAATTATGCCAAGCTCGGTCGCGAAGCGAAGCTTGCCTTGCTGCGGCACAACCAACAACTCGCTGTCGGCGGAATAGAAGTAAGCGTCCTCCATCGACGCGTTCACAAGATAGACATGCGCGGCCATTCCCACCTGCGTGTTCACATCGCCTGCCGTTGTCATGGTGCGCATACCAGTCAGCCAGGTCAGGTCCTTGTCCGTCGCTTCGACCGGGTCCCAGCGGTACTGACCAAGGCTGGTGACGCCCTCGGGGACATGCGGCGCGGATTTCCAATATGGCAGATCGATACGCTCATAGCGGGCCGAATGCTTCACGCTCGGGCGGATCCGGTAGGTCCAGGTCCGCTCGGGTGGATGCGCGGTGAACGCGGTCCCCGAGAGCTGTTCGCCGTAAAGGCCGTAATTGCATTTCTGCGGCGAGTTCATGCCCTGCGGCAGAGCGCCCGGCAGCGCCTCCGTTTCGAAATCATTGCCGAAACCGGGCATGTAGCCCTCATGCGTGCCAGTTGTGCCCGTCGCACGGACCATACCCTGAGGCAGTTCCAGATCATGCTTAGTCATCTCGGATCCTCCCGAAATTGCCCCGCCACGCACATTGTGCGGGGCGCCAATTCACGGCCTCATATAAACGTTGCAATTGCAACATAGTCAAGATAGATCATAGCATCGGCAACGAAAATACTTGCGTTGGATATCTGCATTGCCCGATATTTCCTACGAAAGGATCCATATATGCCGAACGACATCCCCCCTCTGCCTGAGTTCGACCTCTACAGTTTCACGCCCTACCGGCTGGCCGTGGCGGCGAAGCGGACGAGCGAAGAACTCGCACGTAAGTATCGTGAACGCTTCGGCATCTCGATTCCCGAATGGCGCGTTCTGGTGCATCTCGCTCATTCAGGGAAGGTCTCGGTCCGCGACATTGAGGCCCGGGTCGCGATGGAAAAATACGAGGTCAGCCGCGCGGCCAAGCGTCTGCGCGAGGCAAACCTGATCGAACGCAAGGAAAACCCCACTGACCGGCGGCTGGTGATCCTGACCCTAACCCCCGCGGGACACAAGATGATGGCCGAGTTGCTGCCACTGGCCAAGTCGCACCAAGCCGCGCTCGAAGCCCGGCTGGGAGACGCCTTCGAACAGCTCGAAGCTGGGCTGGAACAACTACTGAAAGAGCCTGAATGATCACGCTCTACGATTATTGGCGCTCTTCGGCGAGCTATCGGGTCCGGATTGCTCTCGGCCTCGCCGGGTTGGACTGGGAAACGGTGCCCGTCGACCTGCTGGCAGCCGAGCACAAAGCCGCGGCGCATCTCGCGCGAAACCCGCAGGGCCTTGTTCCTGCGCTAGAGATCGACGGGCAAATATGCCCACGCCACAAATCGGATGCTGCGACCCTCAACCAATATCCAACGACGGATCTTCGATACACTTTCCATCAATATCACCTGCTCATTCCTCCGCGCTATCCAGCGCGGATACTAACGGGGCTGGTGGGTCAATCTTACTCGCTCATAACCCACCAAGGTGGGTCAATTTCGCATGCCGATTCACAATTTGCGCCGCATGGTCCATGTAACCGAAGCTGCCCAAAGCCGAGAACGCGTTTGAGGTGCGCGAAGAGCATCTCGACCTTCTTTCGGAGCTTCATCGAGATATCGTATTGTTTGCTCTTGGCGCGGTCGCGTGCAACTTTCCGGGCGTCTGTGTGCTCCTCGCGGGTGCTCTTGCGAGCGTCCGCACTTGGGCAGTATTCCGCGATGCACCGCGCGACGGTTGTCTCGAACAGGTGTCGCAGAAGTTCGCTTTCGTGGAAGCGCCCATGTTGGTTCTTGGCGAAGGTGCAATGATCCGGGATCCGGTCACTCAGATCAAGGCAGCAGAACCAGCGATATGCGAGGTTCAGATGCACCTTTTTGCAATAGCCGTCGCTCCGACCGGACGCCGAAGCAATAGCCGACCAACAGCCTGCGGATCAGCAGTTCAGGATCGACCGAGGGACGGCCATGCAGCCCTAAAACGACAAGACGCCTGCGCCACCCTGAGCTGCTATATACAGCTAAATTGTCCGCAGAAAGCACCGCATTTTGATAAAGGGAGAGGTCCGCGACTTCTATGCGCCGATGCCGCGGCAGCTCTATCCCGATTTACACAAACCTCAGTGGGTCCAAGCCCCGCGCCGACCGGTGGCGAAATTCTCACCGTATCCGCCAGGGCGGATGTTCGGCTTGCGCTTGTTCGGGTCTTGCACCTGCGCGTCGATGCCATGGTCGCGGGCGTATTCCTCGGCGGCCTCGCGGGTGTCGAACTGCAAGCGCACTTGGCTTTGGGTGTCCGCCGATGAGGTCCAGCCCATCAGCGGATCAACTTCGCGCGCTTCAGCCGGGGCGAATTCGAGCAGCCAGACGCGGGTCTTGGCCGTGCCGGAGGACATCGCTGTACGGGCGGGTTGGTAGATACGTGCGCGCATTTCGGGTCTTTCGCTTCTGGAACCTGTGAACTTATCTAATATTCCACGCCAAGGAGCAAGGGATGCCGTGGCTGGGGCTGGAATGCTGCACTGCAGAGACTACATGATAAGCACCCCAATGGAGCGCCCCCAATGACCCCCTTTACCTTCTTCGCCCTGCAAAGCCAATTTGCCGCGCTCGCTGTGGAAACCCAGATCGTCATGTCCCTGCGGCTGATGGCGATGGCCGGTGCCCTGCCCGCACGGCCCGGTGAAAACAACCGTATGATCTCGGAAAAAGGTCCAGCAATGACCAAAGCCTTCAGCGCCGCCACGCAGGCCGCGATGTCCGGCAAATCGCCAGAACAAATTTTCAGCGCCTCACTCGCCCCGCTGTCCCGTAAGGTGCGCCAAAACCGTAAACGGCTGATGAAGTAAGCCGCTTACGGCGCGAAAACCGTGCATAGCCGCGTCCCGCCCCCTTGAACCCGGCGCGAAAGGGGGCACCTATGTCTGTGCCCGACGAAGGATATCCGCGATGCCCTATGCCCATTCCGACAAATCCGAGGGGATGCCCCTGCTGGCAAACCCTGCGCCTGACGTGCGCAACCGCCCCAAGTTGGAGGGCGGCAAAAGATTTAACCTTGTCACCGAGTTCGACCCGGCGGGCGACCAGCCCACGGCGATCAAGGAGCTGACCGAAGGGGTAATGTCGGGCGAGCGCGATCAGGTGCTCTTGGGGGCCACGGGCACGGGCAAGACTTTCACCATGGCCAAGGTGATCGAAGAGACGCAGCGCCCGGCGATCATCCTTGCGCCCAACAAGACACTGGCGGCGCAGCTTTACGGCGAGTTCAAAGGCTTTTTCCCGGACAACGCCGTGGAATATTTCGTTTCCTACTACGACTACTATCAGCCCGAAGCCTATGTGGCGCGGTCGGATACTTTCATCGAGAAGGAATCCCAGATCAACGAACAGATCGACCGGATGCGCCACTCGGCCACCCGGGCGCTTTTGGAGCGCGACGATGTGATCATCGTGGCCTCGGTGTCCTGCATCTACGGTATCGGTTCGGTCGAGACCTATGGTGCGATGACGCAAGACCTGAAGGCAGGCGAAAGCTATGACCAGCGCAAGGTCATCGCCGATCTGGTCGCCCAGCAATACAAACGCAATGACGCAGCTTTCCAGCGTGGCTCTTTCCGCGTGCGCGGCGACAGTCTTGAGATCTTCCCCGCCCACCTTGATGACCGCGCGTGGCGTCTGTCCTTCTTTGGCGAGGAGTTGGAGAGCATCACCGAGTTTGACCCGCTGACGGGCGAGAAGACGGACACGTTCGACCAAATCCGCGTCTATGCGAACAGCCACTATGTGACGCCCAAGCCGACGATGTCTCAGGCGGTGATCGGCATCAAAAAAGAGCTGCGCACACGGCTCGACCAGCTGGTTGCCGACGGCAAACTGCTGGAGGCGCAGCGGCTGGAGCAGCGCACCAATTTCGATATCGAAATGCTGGAGGCCACCGGCGTCTGCAACGGGATTGAAAACTACTCGCGCTACCTCACAGGCCGCGCACCGGGCGAGCCGCCCCCCACCCTGTTCGAGTTCATCCCCGACAACGCTATCGTCTTCGCGGACGAAAGCCACGTTTCGGTCCCGCAGATCGGAGGCATGTATAAGGGCGACTATCGGCGCAAATTTACGCTGGCCGAACACGGCTTCCGCCTGCCGTCCTGCATGGACAACCGCCCGCTTAAGTTCGAGGAATGGGACGCCATGCGCCCGCAGTCGGTCTTTGTCTCCGCCACCCCCGCCGCGTGGGAGATCGAGCAGACCGGCGGTGTCTTTACCGAACAGGTGATCCGCCCCACGGGTCTGATTGACCCTAAGATCGAAATTCGCCCTGTCGAAATGCAGGTCGACGATCTGCTCGACGAAGTGCGCAAAGTGGCCGCTGATGGCTACCGGACGCTGTGCACCGTGCTGACCAAACGCATGGCCGAAGACCTTACCGAATATATGCACGAACAGGGCATCCGCGTGCGCTATATGCACAGCGATATCGATACGATCGAGCGGATCGAAATCCTGCGCGACTTGCGCCTTGGGGCTTTTGACGTGCTGATCGGGATCAACCTGCTGCGCGAAGGCTTGGACATTCCCGAATGTGGACTCGTGGCAATTTTGGACGCGGACAAAGAGGGCTTCCTACGCTCCGAAACTTCCCTGATCCAGACCATAGGCCGCGCCGCACGAAACGCCGAAGGGCGGGTGATCATGTATGCCGACCGCATCACCGGCTCGATGGAACGCGCGATGGGCGAGACCGACCGCCGCCGCGCCAAGCAGATCGCCTATAACGAAGAGCATGGCATCACCCCTGCCACGGTCAAAAAGAACGTCGATGACATTCTGGCAGGGCTCTACAAGGGCGATGTGGACATGAACCGCGTCACCGCCAAGGTCGACAACCCCTTTGCGGGCGGCAACCTTCAGACGGTGCTGGATGGGCTGCGGACGGACATGCGCAAGGCTGCTGAGAACCTTGAATTTGAAGAAGCCGCAAGGCTGCGGGATGAGGTCAAACGTCTCGAAACTGTCGATTTGGCCGTGGCAGATGATCCAATGGCCCGCCAGCAGGCCATCGACAAAGCCGTCGATACTGCGCAGAGAGCCTCGGGGCGCAGCACCAGTGGTCGCGGTGGGATGCGGGGCGGTAATGTGCAGCGCCGCAAAAAACGCTAATGCAGCGGCGCGGGTCCGAATTGTGCCGCGTCTTTAATCCGCTCTTATAGCTTGCGCCGGATCGCAGCGACGATCGCCAGCACCAGCGCCGCCCCTATTGCGGCGACGATCAGGAGCACCAGCAACCCGCCGGCGGCGACGGCAGTGATGCCCAGCGCGGCGAGGATGAATGGCAAGGCCACTGCGCCCGCGATGCCCAAGAGCAAATACATCAGTCGGTTTCGCCCCGCAACGGCCCCGGCAATCGCGCCTGCGACCAACCCGACCAGTACAAGCGCAATCAAAGCCACAGCGCCGAGTGCGTCTAAAAAGGCGTCCATTGTCAGTTTCTCCTTCTAGGTCAGCAGAGCCGCTTTAAGCGGCTTAGATAAAGGGAACAAACGGAACGCCGCAGCCCGCGAGGGTCAGAAGCATGCTTATGATGATCAGTCGGCGCATAGAATACCTCAGTTAAGTCGGCGAAGTTGCCTCAGCGCCCATTTGGCCCAAGAGCCATTTGAAAAACAATGACCGCCGTCGGAAGACGGCGGTCGATTGCCCATTTACTTGTAAAATGGTGTAGCAGGGTGACGTTTCGCACTTCAAAGCCAGTAGTAAGGCACACCGTAGTGATCAAACGTGCGCTTTTGCCAGTCTTGGTCGCGGTGCCAACTGTCAGTACGCGCGGGCGCGCCTTTGACTGTTTGCTCGTCGATATTGGTCATGAAACCGTCGCGGTCAGGGTCATAGTTCAGCGCGTTCCAAGGCACAGGGTAATGCTCTTCGCCCATGCCCAGAAAACCACCAAACCCCATGACGGCATAGGCGACCTTGCCCGATTTCTTATCAATCATCAGGTGGTCGATGCGGCCAATCTCAGCGCCATCCGCACCAAACACAGCCGTGCCGTTTACATTTTCCGAAGACACCAAAGATGCCGGGGCGGTCGTACCAGTCATTGTATCAGTCATGGTCTTTCCTTTCGTGGTTAATGTGAAAGTAAAACCATAGCTCTGCACCCCGAGTTCCCGCGCGAAAAATCTTCCGGCAATTTCTGACTTATGGCCGCCCGCACATCAGGGTGGAACAAAACCGGCCACAGCGAGGTTGTATAACCAATGCGAATTTGACCAAGTTATAAGGAGAACGACAATGGAATATGGACTTCTGGGACTAATCATCCTGATCGCCGACATCTATGCAATTTATCAGGTTATTACATCCGGCGCCTCTGGCCTCGCTAAGATTGCTTGGGTGCTGGGCATCATCATCCTGCCAGTGCTGGGCTTCATCGCTTGGCTGATCGCAGGTCCGCGTGGCAACAAAGCACACGTCTGAACGCACCTAAAACCTTTCTAACTATACCCAAGACCCGAAGCACATTGCTTCGGGTCTTTACGTTTAGCCACAATATGAAACGATTTATTAATATGTCTTAACCAAGATCGCTGCAGGAGCCTGCCATGCGATCTGCCGTCGTTGTTCTATTGCTGACCTGCCAGCTTTGCGCTGCCCCCGCCCTCGCAGGGGCTTGGCTGCGGGAAAAAGGCAAGACTTTTGTCGCGTCCACATTCTCCATCACCTACTTCTACGATATTTCGCAAAGCACCTACCTAGAATATGGGCTGCGCGATGAGCTTACGCTCGGTGCCGACATCACGACATTTCAAAGCAGCCTCGGCCTTCAAAGCGGCAGCGCCACGCTTTTCCTCCGTCTCCCACTTGGCGAACCGACGGATCGGGGCCGCTGGGCCTATGATCTCGGCGCCGGCGCGGGTTGGGTCGGAGACATCGTTTCACCCCATGTTAAAGCCGGGCTGTCTTGGGGGCGCGGGTTTTCTGTGAAGGAAAAGAACGGCTGGCTGTCCGTCGATGCCTCGGTCAAATGGGACTTCGGGTTGGGCAGCCAAAAGATCAAACTCGACAGTACCGCGGGTCTGGACTTTTCTAATTTCGCCTCAGGCATGCTACAGCTTTTCGTGTCCAGCACCCCCGCAGGAACCTTTACCAAAGTCGCCCCGTCAGTCATCTTTTCACCCAAAGGCGGCAAGTATCGGTTTCAGGTCGGCAGTGAGATTCCCGTTGATGCACCAGAGAACACGTCAATCAAGCTCGGTCTTTGGCGTCAGTTCTAACAAGAACCCCGCCGGGTTACCGACAGGGTTCACCTTATCGCGCAGGCTTTGGCTTAACGGCTGTCCATCCGCACCAAAACCGACACTTTGCCCTTCACCGGCGTGGGCCAGATCACATGCAGCTGATCGTTCCCCGCCCCTTCGGCGTGTTTCACGTAAGGCATGTCATATTGCGCCACGTTGTTGGCGTTGCGGATCGCTCCATGCGCCACAACCGCATCACTGTTAAGCGCGTGGCCGTCAAACGGAAGGTGCCCGGCCGTATCAATCACCCAAGTGGCCGAAGGCGTCGTCTGATTATGCTCGATCTCGGCCACATTCTCGACCTGCATGGTAACGGCGTGAAAGGAATTGCCTTTCATCACCACGTTCTTGCACCGCGACAGATCAAAATCGGCAAAGGTGGAATCCACCCGCTCTGCCCGATCAATGCTGCCATTCAAGCTGCGAAAGCGGTTTCCGGTGATATTTACCCCGCTCAGATAGTGACCCGCGCCATACGGCTTGACAACGATATAGCTGAACCACGGCGCCACTTCACCCGACAGGAAAATGTTATCGCTGATGGTCAGCGCGCTGAAGGAATAGCCGTTTGCGTGATCGGGCGTCGGGTCTTGCTCATTGGTCCATTCGATGAAGCAATTGTCGACGTAGTTGCCTGTGACCACCGCGCTGGTATGCGCCGAGGCAAGGATCAACCCTGCCGAGCGCACCCCGTTGTTCACCTCATCGCCCTGAAAGAAATGGTTACCGGTGACGATGCTATTCCCCCCCGCCAGCAGCGCGAAATGGCGGAACTTGGTGGCACGGCAATCGCGCAATTTGACGTCATTGGCGTTGGTGTTTAGCGCGATGCTGGTCCGGTTCGGCACTGTCAGCGCGTCTTCGGCAGACAGGAATTGGCAGCGGTCGATCAGCATCCCCTGACACCCGCCCCCAATTGATGTAATTCCCCGGTCCATCGGACGGCTGACAAAGCAATCGCGCAGATGGAATATCAGGCCCGCAGGCGCGAGGTTGATCGCACTGCACCGATCGTTGCACTGGAATTCAATGTCGGCCATGACAAATTTAGAGAGCGAGGCAAAGCCGCTGAAGTCCATCAGATACTGGAACTTGCGGAAGGTGAAATTCTGCGTACCGGCAGCGTCAAACAGTGGGGCGTTCAGGGTAATTTCCTGCGTTGCCACATTCTTGGAGCGCACATAGATTTCGCGCCCGACCCCTGTGGCTTCGACCAGCGCGCCGACCGGCACATTGGCGATATTGGTGACATTGGTCAGCTTGCGGCTGTTGGAGGGTGAATAGGTCGCCTGCGACGTTACCACCTGCGTGTCCCAATCACTGCTCGCCCCGGCCTCAATCTGGCCGTTGCGGATCACGCGACGGGTCGCATAGCTGGTCTTGTCCGGCACCGCCGCCTGCATATCAAGCGGGCTATAGACGGTAATTTTGCGCCCGCCCATATCCAAGGAATCGTGGTCTGCGTTGTTCAAAAGCGCCTGAAACGCCTTCAAAAAAGCGGTGCGCTCGTCCTCAAAGGCTTCGACGTAGTTCGGGAGATCAAAGTTACGGCGCAAGAGCAATACCGCGCTATCGGGCATTGTCACATGGCCTTCGAACTTCACCGGCGTATCAAAAGTCACATCGCCGTTAAGCAGGTAGTTCCCCGCGGGCACAAGCACCGTACGCCCGTCGGCAGCAGCGTTTGCAGCCTCAAAAGCGGCAGTGTCATCCGCCACCCCATTGCCGATGGCACCAAAATCACGCACATCGACCTGCGCCAGCATGTCCCGCAAAAAGACCGAAGTCACATCTTCTATGATGATGTCGTCGACCCGCACCACGCCGCCGTTCGCGCCGGTGAGGTCCAGCCCAAGATACCCAAAAGCCGCCCCCGTGCCCCAGACCATATCCACGCCGCCGCGGTCCCCGCTGCCGATGATCGCGCTGACCTCGACCACCTCACCATAGCTGGTAAGCGCCGTCGCTGGGCCGAACTCGGGCACACTGCTCACCTTGGCCCCGCCCGACTGCGCTGGATAGCCCGCGATCCGCACCGATGGCAGGTTGCCACTGACAGCCTTCACCCGCGCCGTGACGCGCAGATAGCAACCGGGCAGCAGTGTCGTCTGCCCCATGTAGCGCAGCTTTTGCGTGGTCTCGGTTTTCAGCAATTCCAGCGCCCCGCCGAAATCCTGATCCGCCGGGACAAAGGCCGCATTGGCCGCGTTTTCATAGGTATCCGATCCCGGCGTCCCGTCGCCGCTTGACCAGACATCCAGACCCGCCGCAAAGGGTGTGGGCATCAGCACCACGCCATCGGTAATCGCCTTATTCATCGCATTTCCTTTCCCCGGGCCACGCCATTTAACGGAGCGCGCCGTTTGACTGCTCTGGTCCGAACATGCCGAACCGCGAGGTCAGGGAAGTATCAACGATGTGTTAAGCCGACCTGAGAGGACCGTGCGCTAGACCAGCAACAACGGCTCAGACATTGGCCCCCGGCGCGTCTAAGATTTGCACCGCGCCGATGCGCCAGCCGTCTTCGGTTTCGCGCATGAGATAGGCCAGCAAATGGGTGAACCCGCGCGCATCCGTGATCTGGACCACCTGAAAGATGTCCGAGCCTTCTCCACGTCGGTCCAAAAACCGGACCTCAGCGGGGTTTTGCACCATCGGATAGCCTGTTGTTACCATCTGGCGGAAGTTTTCAGGGGTTTGAAAAAACTGCTGAAGTTGCGGCGTGGCAAATTCAAGCGCACGGGCAAAATCATCGGCGCGGAAGGCGTCGAATTGGCTGGTAATCGTCTCTTCGATCTCGGCCTGTTGCGCGGCTGCGCCAAAGCTCAGGAGGGCCGATAAAACCAGCCCTCCAAAGAATGTCAGGATGCCGTTGCGCATGTCTTTCCCCTTCGCCCATGTTAACTTAATCTAAGTCACGCAGGGCGCAGGGCAAAAGTTTCACGCCGTGGTCAGCTTGCCCGCCAGCGCGTCGTCGATCAGCGCCACAGTCTCATCCACGCCGTAAAGCGCGATAAACCCGCCAAAGCGCGGCCCTTGGCTGGCGCCCAGCAGCACTTCGTAAAGCGCGGTGAACCAGTCGCGCAGCGGATCGAACCGCTCCTTGCCGACCGCAAAGACCATGCTCTGCAACGCCTCGGCATCCAGCCCCCCGTCCCAGACCTTCAGCCGCTCGCGCAGGTCTTCCAGCGCCTCACGCTCCAACTCAGACGGCGCACGGAACACCTTTTGCGGCTTCACAAAGTCATTGAAATAGCGCACCGCATGGCCCGCCGCCTGATCCATGCCAGGGTTGGTCTCGGGCGTGGCTTCGGGCGCATAGCGCTGGATAAAGCCCCACAACTGCGATTTGTCCTCGGCGCTCGACACGCTTGCGAGGTTCAGCAGCATCGAGAACGGCACCACCATATCCGACTTCGGCACATCGCCGCCGTGGATATGCCAGACCGGGTTGTTCAGCCGCCCCTTCGCATCCTGCGTTTCATAGGCCCGCAACTGCTGGTGATACTCGTCCACCGCCTTGGGGATCACATCAAAATGCATCCGCTTTGCCGTCTTGGGCTTGAGGTACATGAAGTACGACAGGCTCTCGGTGCTGGCATAGCTCAGCCATTGGTCAATCGAGATGCCATTGCCGCTGGATTTCGAGATTTTCTGACCGTTTTCGTCCAAGAACAGCTCATAGCTGAAATGCTCCGGCTTCTTGCCGCCAAGAATCTCGCAAATCCGGTCATAGATCGCCGTGTTAGTGGCATGTTCCTTGCCATACATCTCGAAATCCACATCCAGCGCGGCCCAGCGGGCGCCAAAATCAGGCTTCCACTGCAACTTCACATTGCCCCCGGTGACCGGCAGCGTCATCTCATTGCCGTCCTCATCGTCAAAGGTGATCGTGCCATCCTTGGCATTGACCTCCTTCATCGGCACATACATCACGCGGCCGGTTTCGGGGTGGATCGGCAGGAAGATCGAATAGGTCTGCGCCCGCTCTTCGCGCAGCGACTTCAGCATCACCGCCATGATCTCATCATACTTCTCACAAGCGCGCAGCAGCACTTCGTCGAACTGGCCTGAGCGGTAGAACTCACGCGCCGAATAGAACTCATACTCGAACCCAAAGGTATCGAGGAACCGCCGCAGCATGGCGTTGTTGTGATGGCCAAAGCTTTCATGTGTGCCAAATGGATCGGGCACGCTCGTCAGCGGCCGATGCATATGCTCGGCCAGCATCTCTTGCTGCGGCACATTGCCCGGCACTTTGCGCATGCCGTCGAGATCGTCCGAGAAACAGACCAGCTTGGTGGGAATGTCGCTGATTTCCTCAAAGGCGCGTTTGATCATCGTGGTGCGCAGCACCTCGCCAAAGGTGCCGATATGCGGCAGGCCGGAGGGGCCGTAGCCCGTCTCGAAAAGCACAAACCCTTTCTCCGGCGGTTTCTTTGCGTAACGTTTGAGCACCCGGCGCGCTTCTTCAAAGGGCCATGCTTTGCTGCTAAGTGCCGCGTCTCGGGTCTCGGACATGTCAGATCATCCATATTTTGCTGCCCCCCGCACCCTATGCGCGGCAGGTCGCCTGTTCCTATTGCGTCACCGGAGGCGGGTCAATATTCTGCGCTGCAACATACCTGTTCAAAAGGATTTCCAACATGGCCGATGATTCCTCCCCTTCCTTCAACGCGCAGGACAGCCTTGTCGCGCTGATGGTCGCGGTCTCTGCGTCGGACGAAGACATCCGCACGGCCGAATTGGTCAAAATCGAATCCGCACTTAACCTGCTGCCGGTGTTCTCTGGCTATGACAATGACCGTGTTGCCACGATCAGCAAGACAGTGTTTGACCTCTTTGAACAAGAAGACGGTCTCGACGCACTCTTTGGCTTGATCCGAGAATCCCTGCCCGAACGCTTGAATGAGACCGCATATGCGCTGGCCTGCGATGTGGCGGCGGCGGATGGCATGCTTGACGAAGCCGAACTGCGGTTGCTCGAAGAGGTTCGCTATGAGCTTAACATCGACCGGCTGCACGCCGCGGCGATTGAGCGCGGCGCGCGGGCGCGGCATTTAGCTTGACCCTTCATTAAAGCTCCGGCTCTGGCTCTTTCTCCCTGATCGCAGCAGCTTCAGAGCCGATGGCAGCCTTGGCCTCGGGTTCTGATTTCGGCTTGGGCTCCGGCTCTGGCACCACAGCTTCATTGTACAGCACCGCCCAGCGTTCCAGCAGCCCGCGCTGTACCCGCTTTGCGCGCCCGTTCCAGGTTCTGGCACCTGGCGGGCCTTCGCGCTCCTCTCGGCTGATCTTAGCCCGTTCCTCGGGGTTCGCCGTCAGGATTGCAAACGCGAGCACCCGGTCTTCGGGCGTTGTAAGGAATCCGGCAAGCGCAGAGACAAAGTTCAGCGTCCCCGTCTTGGCGTCGATCTTGATCGCGCTGTCACGGATCGGGCGGCCCCGGTCATCGCGCAGATAAACGGGTTTGAGGATCGGGCGCAGCCCAGTCCCATGTATACGACCCAAAGCGCCGGCCATGTCATGCGCGGTCATTTTGCTGTCGTCACTCAAACCTGAATGATCGACCATCTCAGGATTTTCCATCGACAGCTTTTCAACCGCCCAGCGGTTCATCTCGACTGCCGAAGCACGCAGACTGTCGAGCGGTTTCACCCGTGCGGCACTGGCCGCCATGCCCACCATCTCAGCCGTGAGATTGGTGGAATATTTCAGCATATCCTTCAGGATCGAACGCAGGTCGCTGCTGCGATGCGTAATGAGGGTTTTGCCCTCAGGTAGACTGTCGATCATCTCCGCTTGGCCCAAACGGATGTCCAGACTGCGTGCAATGGTAGCAAAAGCATCGCCCGCATAGGGCCCCGGCTTGCGCACCGGCAACCAACGCGCGCCGCTTTTGCCCAGGGCGCCCTTAGCCACAGTCCATACATCACGGCCTGCGCGGTCTTCATAGGTATAAACCGGCCCCTTGCGGTTCACGACTTCCATCGACGCGATTTGCACGGCGGGCTGATAACGAGCAGAGCGGCCTTCCATCGACACATCATAGCCGTTGCTGCCGCGCTGCCACTCGAAATGGACCCGGTTGTAGTTCAACGCGATACCCGACACGCCGGGGTTATAGCCCACTTGGTCAGGCTGCTCGGGGTCGATCGCAGTGGTCAACGGCAACGAGGCCGCATAGACCTTGAACTTGCCTTGCACGCCTGTAACGCCTGCGGCCTTGAGGTCTTCAGCCATCTTGCCCAGATTGTCGGAATCCAACGTCGGATCCCCGCCCCCGGCAAGGATCAAATCCCCCTGCACGACTCCGTCAACAACCTCGCCAGTTGCGATCAACCGTGTCTCAAACACATGGTCCGGGCCGAGTACATCCAACGCATAAAGCGCTGTAATCGCTTTGACGCTGCTTGCAGGTGGAATGCCCATATTTGCATTGGCGGCCTCAAGCCAAGTGCCACTTTCGACATCGACGACGGCAAAAGCCACATCGCCTTTAATTCCGCTCTCGGCAATGATTTCAGAGACATTGCGGATGGCGAGTTTGGACAGATCTGCATCGCGGTCCACCGGACGCAGCGAAACGGTCGGTGCCGCGGCAACAGCAGGCAAAGCGGCGACTGCCGAGATTGCCGTACCAAGGAAAAATCGTCGTGTGTGTTTCTGGCTCATAAGGCTGATATAAACCGCATGCCGGACTTGGCCACAACCAGTCTTAAAAGATGCACCCTTTCGCGGTTGCACAAATCCGCCGACCTGCTAACCCGTTGCAATGCAACGTGCCATTCCCATTATGTTTATTGCAATGTCGCTCATTCCAGCGGGCGATAGCGCGGGGAAAATCCTGACTGGCAGCTTGGGTGTGGCGCCGGTATTCGTGGCTTGGTCGCGCTTTGCCATTGGCGCGCTTCTGGTGCTGCCATTCCTGCCAGGCGGCACTTGGCCCCTGATGCGCGACAAGCGGCTCTGGCTGCGCGCGGCGACGTTGGCGGCGGGCATCACCTGCATTCAAACCGCATTACAAACCGAAGACATCGCTAATGTTTTCGCCGCATTCTTTATCGGTCCGATGTTCAGCTATCTGCTGGCCGCGCTGTTTTTGCGCGAACGCATCACCCTGCTGCGCAGCGCGCTGATCCTCGCGGGCTTTTTCGGTGTCTTGCTGGTGGTGCGCCCCGGCGTGGGTGGGACGGCGGGCAGCGGCCTGTTGTTCGCTGTCGCGGCGGGACTGTTCTACGGTGTGTTCCTGACCATGTCGCGCTGGCTCTCGGATTTGGCCCCACCTCTCGCCCTGACCTTCACCCAACTGGCGATGAGCGCGCTTATGCTGCTGCCACTGGGCTTGCTGAACCTGCCCGACGCATCGCTGCCGATTGCCGGTCTGGCCGGTGCAAGCGCGTTATTTTCGATGCTGGGCAACCTTTTGCTACTCTACGCCTACCGCAGCGCCCCCGCGACGCGGCTCGCCCCGCTGGTCTACTTCCAACTGATTGCCGCCGTGCTGCTGGGGCTGCTTCTGTTCAACACGCTGCCTGATGCGCTCACATGGGCAGGGTTGGCGGTGATTATCGCGGCGGGCATCACCTCGGCCCGGCTACGCTGAACGCCACTCCCCCGCCGCGCGCAAGGCGGTCGAGGACACATCCACCATCGGCAAATTCACAAAACACCACGCAGGCGCTGTGGCGTGGGCAAGCAACTGACTGTTCCGCCCCGCGATCCGGTAAGGCGCATAAAGCGCCGCCGCCCGGCTCATCCGCGCTGAGATACGTTGACCGGGACGGGCCAGCACGCCGACCGGCACCGTTTGCATGATCTGTTGCCAGTCCTGCCAAAGGTGAAACTGCGCAAGATTGTCGGCCCCCATCAACCAAACAAAGCGCACGCCCGGATAGGTCTGCCGCAGTGCGGACAGCGTTTCAGCCGTGTAGCGCGTGCCAAGCTGCGCCTCAATGTCCGTGATCTCGACCCGTGGGTGATCCAACACCGCCTGCGCCCGCGCCCTGCGCTGCGCCATGGGCGCTGGCCCCTGCTCTTTCAGCGGGTTGCCGGGGCTGAGCAGCCACCAGACCCGATCCAACCCAAAACGCTTTAGCGCCTCGCGGGTGATATGCGCGTGGCCTTCATGCGCCGGGTCAAACGACCCACCGAGCAGGCCAATGACTTGGCCCTTGGTGGCGAATGGTAGGGAGTGGCGAAACAAAATGGCCCCCGATCAGAAATCAGGGGCCAAAGGAGGGGCATCGCGGCCCATTGTCAATGCGAGGCGCTTACTTGTGCTTCACGATCTCGCCCGAGCGCAGCCGTGCAACATAGCTGTTCAACTCGCGCTTCACGATCGGCATCAGGAAGTAGAGCGCGATGATGTTGACGATTGCCATCGAGAACAGCATCGCGTCCGAGAAGTCGATCACCGGCCCAAGGCTCGCCGCCGCACCGATCACGATGAAGAGACAGAAGATGATCTTAAAGACCAGCTCCTTCATCGCCCCTTCGCCGAACAGATAGGTCCAGGCTTTAAGCCCATAGTAGGACCAGCTGATCATGGTCGAGAAGGCAAAGAGCACCACCGCCACCATCAGCAAAATCGGGAACCACGAGAACGCCCGCGCATAGGCCGCAGAGGTCAGAGCCACGCCGCTCACGTCACCTTCGGTGGCGATCCGGCCTGCTTCTTCGTTCCAGATATAAAGCCCGGTCGCGGGATCTTGGTTCAGCACGCCGCTAATGACGATCACAAGTGCCGTCATCGTACAGATGACCACCGTGTCGATAAATGGCTCCAGCAAGGCGACGTAGCCCTCGGTCACAGGCTCTTTGGTACGCACCGCCGAGTGGGCGATGGCCGCAGAACCGATGCCCGCTTCGTTGGAAAATGCCGCCCGGCGGAAACCTTGGATCAACGCCCCGGTAAAGCCGCCAACGACGCCGAGGCCCGTGAAGGCCCCCATAAAGATCTGACCAAAGGCCCAACCGATCATATCCCAGTTGATCAACAGGATCAGGATCGACACGAGCACATAGAAAATCCCCATGAAAGGCACGATCTTTTCCGTCACGCGCGCGATGGATTTCAGCCCCCCCGCGATCACGGCAAAGGTCACACCGGCAAGAACAACACCCGTGATCCAACCCGGATAATCGCCCAGCACCCCGGCAAGTTGCGCGTGGGCTTGGTTGGCTTGGAACATATTGCCGCCGCCGAGCGCACCAAGAATGGTGAAGATCGAGAACAGCACCGCCATAAAGCCGCCCAGCGGCAAACCACGCTCAGAAAAGCCCTTGGTGATGTAATACATCGGGCCGCCCGAGACATGGCCGTCTGGGTATTCATTGCGGTATTTCACGCCCAGCGTACATTCGGTGAACTTGGTCGCCATGCCAAACAGGCCTGCGACAACCATCCAAAAAGTCGCGCCCGGCCCGCCAATGCTGACCGCCACCGCGACGCCCGCGATGTTGCCCAGACCCACAGTGCCCGAAAGCGCCGTTGCCAGCGCTTGAAAGTGGCTCACCTCGCCCGCGTCATTAGGGTCAGAGTAATCGCCCCGCACCAGTTGGATCGAATGCCAAAAACCCTTGAGCTGGATGGCCCCAAAATAAACGGTAAAGACCAGTGCGCCGACAACCAGCCACAGCGCGATCCACGAGAAATTCGTCCCCGGCAGGGGCGCGAAGATGAATGACACATACCAGCCCGTATAATCGGCAAATATCTGGTTAATGCGCTCGTCGAGGCCGGTCGCCTCCTGTGCCGCGGCAAGCCCCGGCAGCAAGGATGCGCAGGCGGCCATGAATATAGTAAACAGCTTGTTCATCGCTTTTCCTTTCAGGGAATGATCGTGACAGGCACAGAAGAGCCCGCGACCAACCGGCCCGTAACCCCGCCAAAGAGCCGCTTCAACCCGCGTTCGCCAACCCGTCCCACGACGATCTGATGCGCGCCGCGTTTCTTGGCGACCTCTTCGAGGATGTCCGCCGCGTCGCCATGGCGCACGATGCCTTCGACCTCGATCCCTTGCGCCTGTACGTCGGACACCGCCGGATCGAGTACGACCTCATGGGCACGTTGCAACTCTTCCTCGCGGCGCTTGTGACGCTGCTCGTTCTCTTCTTTGGTCTGAAAGGTGAAAGGCGACCATTCGATCACATAGCAGACCGTAACGGAGCAATCTCCGATCTGCTTGGCCTGTGACTGCGCAAAAGCCAGCGCACGCGCGCCGGCCTCCGACCCGTCCAGACCCACAACAATTGTGGCTTTTGACATGAGTACTTCCCTGTTGCTGCACCGACAGCGCGTCCACCCAATACGATGCGACCCACCCCCGGCCATCTTCTCCCACACTTGCCGGACGTTGCCGACACAGCGCAGCTGACCAACCCTAGCGCGAAAAATGCAGAAAAGTCGACCGAATATCAACACTATGACACCCAAATCGCCCGCCAAACCCGGTCAAATAGGTCAGATCGCCCGCAGCCCCGCAATTACGTCGCAGCCCTGCCCGCTTAGGCGCAAACCCGGTCCGGGCCGACAGAGTGTTTGATCTTGGCCTGTCCGGGCGATATGGCACATCAAACCCCAAATCGCGTTTCGAGGATTCTCCAAATGGCTGCCTATCAATACGTCTATCACATGTCCGGCGTCTCCAAGACCTATCCCGGGGGCAAGAAGACATTCGAAAACATCCACCTGAACTTCCTGCCCGGCGTGAAGATCGGTGTCGTCGGCGTCAACGGCGCGGGTAAATCCACCCTGCTCAAGATCATGGCCGGGCTCGACAAGGATT
>Ga0209345_10000868_pt1 | contig 38783 bp, 41 predicted proteins | sample Cruoilmetagenom7_FD_187294 | JGI IMG/M metagenome (GOLD analysis project Ga0209345, IMG submission 187294) | Oil polluted marine microbial communities from Coal Oil Point, Santa Barbara, California, USA - Sample 7 (SPAdes) (version 2) | ecosystem: Environmental > Aquatic > Marine > Oil seeps ...
CACCACATATCGCTTGGCGTATTTTAACTGGTTTACCAAGAAAGGGAATAAAAGAGCTAATAGACGTAGAGATTAATAACATTTTACATAAAAATCAATTAGACTACTTTGGCTACAATGAGGGGATGGAGGAATTCATTTCAAAATTGAAAATACAGGCAAATCGAAATGTATACTTGATAAGAATGAAAGGTCCAGAAACTAAATTCTGGGCTGAAAAAACTAATCAAGGAAATGAAGGAGGAAAGTTTAAGCGGTTTTATTACGATTTGCTGAACAGTTATCCTACATTATTTAATGATATGTGGGTTGATATTCATAAGACTGTAAAAGAGCTAATTGACAACCCAACTGGTTTAAGAATATCAACAACATTTATAAAAATAGACGATGCTAGTCATTGGCTATACAAAGAGAATCATACTTTAGATGATAAAATTGATTTATTAAAGAGAATACTAATACATAGGTTAATTTTCTTTATGAATTATAAGCCTGGTGAATTAGTTTATTATAAAGGGAATTATGAAAAGGCTTTAAATAACCTTGTTTTTTGGGATGGAGATTTACCTTCAAGCCCAAGAGCTTACACGCCTATTTTGGGGCTCAAGACTGCTAAAATTAAATCTACAGAATTTTTATTTAAAGGTTATGGTGAGTTATTTGATAAAGAAATTGAGTTTTTAAAGAATTATGAAAATGAGTTCGATGAGTTTTTTGATGAAAACGAAGAGTTTTGTTGGGTGATTGATTTGGTTCACGCCTACATCATAGAAGATCAAAAATCAGATAATTCAAACTTCAAAGAAAAATATGAAGCGCAAAAGGATAATGTTTTTGAAATTAATCATAAATATTCTGAGAGAATTTTAAAGTCTCTATCATTAGAGATAAAAAAATTATCACCAAATAGTACTTGGAAAAATGTACTGAAGCTTTTAAATGAATTTAAGTATGGAAAAGAATTAGATATAGAACAAATTGATTATATAAAACTTAATTCAGAGCTTAAAAACTATATAGATATATTCATAAGCAAGTAAGGGAAAACTAACTCGCACTCTCACAATCCTATTATTGCCATAACAAAAACAAAATGTTATGGCTTTATTTTTTACACATTCTCAGCGGGCTAAATTGAGTTTAGTTATCGTTGTTTTTGCTGTATTAACTTCTACAAATTTAGCAGCACAGAATCACAGATCGAACAAAACAGAGACCACTACTATTGTAATTCAGCAAATGGAATGGATTGTTGGTAAGATATCTTCAGAATATAAAAAAGCTTCAGTACAGCTCATTAAAACACCAAATTTAAAGCTTCCTAAAGGGAACTTGCCAGTAGTCCCAAAGCCAAAGAACAGCGAATGCATTTGTAAACCTAAAAAACAGGGAAAATATATTGAAATTAGAACACATAACATTAAGCCAAATGAAACGCATGGGGTTAAACTGTTAGAATATCCAATTAGTAGGGAAAACTGAAATAAACTATCAGTTTCGTGACTTTGTTAAACATAATGGGAAAGAGTATTTCATTTTAAATAGAAAAACAAAAATTATGGTAACAGCAAACAAAAGAAGAAGCGTTAAAAATTTAGAACTGCCAGTTTGGTTCGCCATAGTTCAGACATTAGTGATGATTGGTTTTACAATATTAATACTGATCTAGGAATTTTAGAAAAAACAACTTAACACGATTAATATGTTTAATACAAAACACCCAAGAAAGCCAAATAGATTTCATAGTCTAGTAAGAACACTCTCATTTATTTCATTCAGCTTATTACTCATAAGATTGGGATATCTAGGGAAAATTGGAGCAGAACTTATGGGATTTTTCTTTGTAATAATGGTAATTATTCTTGCATTAAGAAAGCAAGTCTTATATGCAATATTAGGGATTATCAGTTTTGTTCTTTTCATAAAATTATACACAAATGGAACTCATGAGGAATGGTCGGTAATCATATCTGTAATAGCATTAGGTCTTGTGCTAGCTGTGATTTATAAAATGGTAAAAACGTTATTCTCAAAATAAAACAACTATGAAGAACTTATTACTAAATAATGAAAGTATAGTGTTCGAAACACACCATCATTGGACGAACTATTTTAAGTTCCACACGATCTGGAGCATAGGAATTGTTCCTTTTGCCCAAAGTAGATTAGAAAAATTTGTGCTAACTAATCAACGCGTGATTATTAAGAAAGGAATTCTGTTTGTTAAAACAATAGAAATGGGATTAAACCAAATTGAATCGGTGACAATGCACCAATCTATATTTGAAAGATTATTGGGTTACGGTAAAGTAACACTCATAGGAACAGGTGGCGCAAAATATTATTTAGACGGTATTGATAAACCATTAGAATTTAAAAGAAGATTACAAGAAGCAAAAGAAGGAAAACTCTAGAAAACTGAGTTAAATATACATTGTAATCAAATAACCAATAAAACCCTATTATTATGAACTGGATTATTTCACTTTGGAAACGTAATAAGTTACGACAAACTAAGGCGCTAACATTTAAAATGAGAATGGAGAGCGAGACACTAATCTCATCTGCTGTAGAAGATATTCAACGTTATAGTCATAGATTGGTTGAGCAGGCTAGAAACAAGAGAGCTGAACTTTTAGCTTTAAAGACTAGCCTAGTAGAGACTTACTTTGTAACAGATTATTGGGGTAATAAGAAGGTTCTGGAACAGCCAGCTTTTACAAAGGGGCAAATATTTTTGGCAAAACTCAATAAGTTTTGGTTGGCACTACTTATAACAGTTCTAATCGTAGCTGAATTTGTATTGTATGTAATGATTTCCGAAAATCTAGCGGGTAATTTCGGTATGGTTGGTACAATAGGAATATCATTAGTTTTTGCCATTTCAGTTCTACTATTGTTTTCTTTTGGGACAGATTATGCATTCTTGTTTATTGAAGCAAAAAATAAGTATAGAGAAAAGAAGATAAGCAAAGAACAATTTCAAAAAGCCTTTTTGAAGTTTGGGTTAGGTATATTCTTTATCATTTTAGGAAGTGTATTTCTATATTTTGCTGGTATGGCTAGAGTATATTTAATTGAAGGCGCTAATACGGCTTTAAATACTGGAAATAATACGAATCAAGATTTTGTGGATGCAATTAAAAATGGTGGTCACGCGGTTTCTATGGCTGCTCTTATTTTCACATTCTTTATGTCTTTCTTACTTGGAATGTTGAAAAAGGTTTGGAAAGAGTCAGCAAAGAAAATAGCAGCTTATAAGGAATGGAAAAAGAATACTGAAGCGCAAAAAGCTATTGTCAAATTCTTTCAGAGTGCTAAAGCTAGTATTGAAAACAAGATAGAATTAGAAATAGAAATTTCACACCAATTAGGATTGGACTTAATGCGAATCTACTCAATCGAAGTTGATGAAGACAATAGTCAATTGTTACAGGATTACAGGATGGAAAGAACTAAAGCTGATTTTATACTGAATGATGAGGTGTTCAGAAAGTATCAAGAAATATCTATGATTGATAATCGATTGCTTTCTTATGGAATTAGAGAACGCCTTGGAGTACAAGCACTAATTGATAGGTTTGAAGACGTAACTGTAAAGGAGTCTTTTTCTCTTGAAGAAATCTACAGCCATATAAAATTGATTAAAGATGATAATGAAGACGATGTTGTAGATCTAAACAATAGTATCAAAGACAAAAAAGATGTTGCTTAAAAGGAGCATTTACATAGAACTTAATTACAATCATTTAATATATAACATTATGAGAAATTTTACACTTTTAGCACTTATCGTTTTAACTTTTGTTTCTTGTGAAATTCCTGGAGGTTCTGGTGGGATTACCCAAAACAAAAAATCGATTATTTGTTTACTTGATATTTCAGGTAGCACTAAGGAAAGTAATTTGTCAACTTTCCTTGATAATATTGCCGATGAGGTTATTTCTAAAATGGAAGATGATACTTCTGTTGTAATTCTGGCTATTGATAATGGTTCTCAAACTGCGGCAAATCCATTATTTGAAATTGATATGTCAACCATAAATTTTGTAGACGAATCGTTGCCTATGACTGTAAGAGATAAAATGGCTAAAATAAAAAAGGCGGAGTTTTTAAAAGAACTAATTGGAAAGTTTAAAATGCAAACTATAAATAATATAAATGAACGAAAAGCGTATGCAACTCATACCGATATTTTTGGTTCGTTAAATCAAATTAAGAGATACAAGGGAACTACTACAAAGGTTATGATTTTTTCAGACATGTTAAACTATAGCGAAACGTTTAATATGGAAAGGCTTGTTCGTCAAAACAAGAATTTAGTTAATCATATTAAAAATGCACCTAAAGTTACGTGTAATGGTAAAGTTGAAATTTATATTTCAACAGGTGATAATGTTAATCTTGGGCCAAAGAAATTCAATGCAGTTAAGGAGTTTTGGGAAACTTACCTCAATCAAAACGCATACAGTCTAGTTGACTATACGAGTAGTAAAATTTCTATTTAGCATCAATTTTCTCCATTCGTTCTTTTAGTTCTATTTTAAGAGTTGCCAGCAATTCTTTCTGAATTAAAAATTCTACTAAAGTTATTAAGCTAAACGCGCTAAAGTACCAAGTCCTATTATCGATAATAGTTGGGGATAACTCGAAAGATCTAACAATATTTTTAATTTCAGATTTTTCAATCGATAGTATATGAGAGAGGTCTTTCATAGAGTACACTCTTTGTTTTTTAAAGTATTTATCTATTTTCATTGGATTTTCGTTCTCTAATTTTTTCTTGCTCTTTTTCAAATGCTTCAATAGAGAAACTTCTAATTGTTTTGGGGTATAGTTCTAAACTTCTTATATCGTTTAAAAAACTTTTTAGTATATCTATTTTTCTTTTCTTCATAATAATTATCCTTTAAGGATATATATTAACCATTGTGGTCTACCCTAAAAGATTTTTAATAAAGTCTTAATTTAAAGAAAATTTGAGTTATTCAGATTCGAAAATTCGACTATGGAAAAATGTGTTGAAAGTGATTTAGAAGAAAATATTTAGCGTTTTGATATTGAAGAATAATGCTAAATAAGAAATGTCCTAATTCAAAGTGCAATCTACTAGTAAGTCGGCAACATCTACTTCGAGTGCTTTTGCAATTATTATCAATTTTACAACAGATACACCAACCTTAGCATGCTCAATTTTATATAAATATTGTCTGTCACTACCCACTAAATTTGAGAGTGTTGTTTGAGTCATGCCTTTATTCTCTCGTACATCTCGAATATTTTTCCCTATTACCTTAGGTATTCTTTTTTTTAAATTTTCGATGTCTTTTCTAGATAGTTCCACTCTTCAAATGTGAAAACTTTCTGAAAAAATATTGTAACCCTAAAATACTACATGTAGTAATATTTAACTACATTTAGATTTTTAACTTCAAAACTATAATATCATGCCAAAATTTATTATCTCAAAAGTAACTGTAAGATGGGGCGGAGGAAGAGTTGAACAAATTGACGATGTGGAGCTAGTAGCTCCATTTACTCCTAAAAATGACAATAGAACAAGACAATTATTGGAAAACAAATTTGCTGGATGTCAAAGTATTGGAGGGATTTCCACTCCGATTAAGCAGATTTAACTTCTAATTTTTATTAATCCTAGATAATAGAATTAAATTAATCAAAAAAATCACTATCAGCAATTGCAAGGGCTCTTTCTATTGGTTCCATCCTTAAATAGTTATAAAACATTTTTTCTGTCTTATGTCCGCTAATTGCCATTATATCTTGTATGGGCTTTTGTTTCATGTAGTAATTTGTACAGAAAGATCTTCTTGCTGTGTGCGTTTTTACTAGCTTGAACTGTTTCACTTCTTTAATAATAAGTTTACCACCTTTAGTATATTGAACCTTTATTGGTTTGTTTAATATTGATCTTCTAGCAGCTTCTTTAATATTATGCCTCAGTACTGGTTCACTCATTTTCTCTGGAAAATTATTATCGTATTTAATTAAGATGTTTTGAATCTTTGTTGTTACTGGTATAAGCACCTGTGCTTTGGTTTTCTGTTGTCTGATTTCTATAAATTTTCTTCCTTGAAGAGTAACTAAATTATCTTTTGTTAGCCCATTGTAGTCACTAACACGTTGTCCTGTATAACAACCTATTAAAAAAATATCACGCGCTCTATCCATCATTGGAAATTCATTCAAGTCAGTTGCAGCTAATTGTTCAATTTCTTCTTCATTCAAATATATTTGAGTAGTGTCTTCTTTTAGCACTTTAAATTCTCGGTTTTTGAATTTTTGATTATCACAAATTCCGTTTACTAATGCATCTTGCATAAACGATTTTAAATTTTTAATATGCTTACCTACTGTATTCATACTATAATTATTCTTCTCTAAGAATCTCTTGAATTTTCGGTAAAATGATAAGTCTACGTCTTTTAAATAAATTCTTTCTCCGTACGACAATTCTTGCTTTTCAAATAATGCAAGAAGTCTAATAGTTTGTTTTAAGCTTCGTTGCGAAACTACTTTAATAGTATCAGATTTACTTTCAACTACTTTTTCTGAATGATCGATAAGTAGATTTGAGGTTTTAATATCTTTTTTAAATTCAATCCCTTTTATTTTATGTTTAAGTTTTGATTCAAATTCATTAATATTAAAGCTCTCAGGTGTTAATAAGTACTTTGATATTTCTTTTTCCACAAATGTTTTGAGACCAAGTAAAAAGTTGTTGACTTCATAGGAGTTCCCTAATCTGGCCTTACCAGTTTTTAGCTGTTTCTTTTTTAAATCCCATTGATTTAAAGAACATCTATACCCAGTACTTTTTCGTGTTCTATAACCAAATAAATAGACATTTATCATGATCATAGATTCTTTAGAGGGTTTTAACTTAAGAGACTTGTATGTCTCCTTTAAAAAAAAAGATACTTTACCGTTTGTTTTGTTTGTTGTTTTAATCATATAATTATAATTTATTTTATGATTATAGAGTTGAAAAAAAAAAGGTTGACTAAAAAAGTGACTAAATTTTTAAATGTTTACGAATGAGTTTAAACTCAGGTAAACATTTTTTCTTAGGTTTGCAACTTGAAAAGAAGAAATAATGGTTAATAATCGATTAAAACGATTTATTATCATTGAATATGATTGGTCCATGTGGGACCACAAGTAACAATAAGCCTTACAGAGATGTGAGGCTTTTTTTAGCAAATTCATTTGCGATATAAATTTAAAGAAGATAAAATAATAAGGAAACAAATTAGAAAGAAGACTTTAGAGTTATAAAACAAAACGATTCTAAATTCTTACAAATTATTTTGTTGTTTAAAAAAAAGTATTACTTTAGTCGACTATTATGCGACCCCAAATCCATAAAATATTAACCTGGGTACTGTTTCTTGGAACTAGTGCCACTATGCTTGCTCAGCGTTCTACAGCTGATTCAGGCCCACCATCTCCTACATCACAAAGAGGTCCTCAATTACCAATAGATGATAGTTTAATAGCATTATTTTGCGCAGGATTAATCCTTGGTTGCTATGTTGTTATTAAAAATATGAAGGCTAAACGTAAGCTCGACTAAGTTTTTGTAAGTATTTACCTACAACATCAAATTCTAAATTAACCATAGTGCCAACTTTAAAATGTTTAAAGTTTGTATTTTCATAGGTATATGGAATAATAGCGACACTGAATTCATTATCTTTTGAATTTACTACTGTTAAACTAACACCGTTTACAGTTATCGATCCTTTTTCAATAGTGATGTTTTTATAATCATCTTCATATTTAAATGTATAATAATAACTTCCATCAGCTTCTTGTACATCAGTACAGGTACCTGTTTGATCTACATGTCCTTGAACTAAATGACCATCTAATCGATCTCCTAAAACCATGGCACGTTCCAAATTAATAATATTTCCTATTGAAATATGTTTCAAATTAGATTTATCTAACGTTTCTTTAATTGCAGTTACTACATAACTTTCTTGATTAAGTTTTACCACAGTTAAACAAACTCCATTATGTGAAATACTTTGATCCACCTTTAGTTCAGGAACTATATTACTTTTAATTTCGATATGTAAATTAGCCTCTTCCTGAGTTAAATTGATAATTTCTCCTATTGTTTCAATTATTCCTGTAAACATGTTTTCAATTAATTACATTTGTACTACAAAAATACGAATATTAAGAGTTACGATTAGCATGAACAAAGAAAGAAAAATAGTTGTTGGAATATCTATTGGAGATTTAAATGGAATAGGTAGTGAGGTTATTTTAAAAACATTTGAAGATCCAAGGATGTTAGATTTTTGTACTCCTGTAATATTCGCTTCAGGGAAACTAATTTCTACGTATAAAAAGCTTTATAAAATTAATTGCAATTTCAACGGAATTGATTCTTTAAAGTCAATTGTTCATCAAAAAATAAATGTTTTTAATGTTTGGAAAGAGAATGTGAAGATAGAATTAGGTGAAGAAAATCCTATCATGGGAGAGTACGCTATTAAGTCACTAAAAGCTGCTGTAGGAGCTTTAAAAGAAGGAGAAATAGATGTTTTAGTTACCGCTCCAATTAATAAAGCAAATGTACAATCCGAATCTTTTAATTTTCCTGGACACACAAATTTTCTAGCACAAGAATTAGAAGGAGATAGTCTCATGTTAATGGTGTCAAATAGCTTAAGAGTTGGACTGCTTACAGATCATGTTGCTGTGAAGGATATCGCTTCACATATCACACCAGAACTCATTGAAAGTAAAATACAAACGATTCATGATTCATTAATTAAAGATTTTGGAATTTCAAAACCTAAAATTGCTATTCTAGGCATCAATCCTCATAATGGAGATAATGGAGTTATTGGAGATGAGGACGATACAATAATGTTTCCTACGATAGAGAAAATTCAAAAAACAGGAAAGTTAGTGTATGGTCCTTATGCTGCAGATAGTTTTTTTGGTTCAAAAAACTATAAACAATTTGATGCAGTAATTGCTTCGTATCATGATCAAGGATTAATTCCGTTTAAAACCCTTTCTTTCGGAAATGGTGTGAATTATACAGCAGGCTTGAATAAAGTTAGAACTTCGCCAGATCATGGAACTGCTTATGATAAAGCTGGGCAAAATGTTGCAAATCATGAGTCTTTTAGAGAAGCTGTTTACAAAGCAATTGAAATTTTTAAGAAGAGAATTGAATACAATGAGATTTCTAAAAATCCATTAAAGATTACAAAACCAAATCCAAACTCAAAAAGAAGTTGGCAAAATTAGATTGATGAATTTATATCATTACGTATCATGATTACCTTTCATTTAATAGCTGGAATTGTAGCCTCTTCGATACACGTGTTTTCTGGTCCAGATCATATAGCAGCTGTTACACCGATAGTTGTTGAAACTGAAAAAAAAGCATGGAAAATAGGCTTGTCTTGGGGCTTTGGTCACGTTGCAGGGATGTTCATAATTGGAGCCTTGTTTTTATTTTTTAATGATTTAATTCCAATAGAAGAAATTTCTTCTTACAGTGAACAATTTGTAGGTATTGTATTAATTTTTATTGGACTATGGTCTTTTTATTTAATTCGAAAAGATAATAGGAAACATGTGCATATACATGCTGAAGAACAACCTTATGTTCATTCACATAAAGTAGATAAAGCTGAGAAACATTCACATCCTAAAACGATACATCAGAATATTTTTTCTTCCTTCGGAATTGGAATTATTCATGGTTTGGCTGGAGTAGCACATTTTGTATTATTGATTCCAATAGTAAGTTTTGAAACTTTAGATGGCGTGAATTATGTCATCGGATTTGCAATTGGAACTTTATTTGCAATGACTTTATACACGCTTATCCTCGGAAGTATTACAACGTATACAAAACAAAAAAATAAACATAAACTATATAGAGGTATCCGAATAACAAGTGGAATCTTTGCTATAATAGTTGGTATTTATTGGCTGTTTTTAAACTAAAAAAACAAGCCCAATAGTTATTGGGCTTGCAGGCTAGAAATATGCAATTTGTTCTTTTCAAAAAAAGAAGTCACATTTTTTAAATTTTGTTGTGCGGATTCAGTTAATCCAATATTAAGATTGAAACTTATACCTGAAATTCCAATAATATGAGACTCAGGCTTTTTTCCATAAATACTTTCTGCTAAATAAAGTATTGTTTCTGGCGGTAATTCATGTGAGCTGAAGTGATGTGTTTCAACAGGGATGCATTTTTCACAGTTAAAACCGTTTTCTAATGTGTCTTTGTGAGCATCAATAAAATAAACTGTTTCATAATGACTTATCAATTCGGCATCTTCAATTTGAAGCTGATATCGATATTCAATATCAAAATGGGAAGACAGTTTTGGCTTAATTTCATCCAAAAATGCCCACCCTAAACCATCGTCTTCGCGACCACAATTTCCTATTCCAATTAGGATTGTTTTTTTATCGTAATTTTTCATCTACAATATTTCCGTATTGATCATATATAACTAACTCTAAAGGCATTTGTCCTAAGGCGTGAGTTGCACAACTTAAACAAGGATCATAAGCTCTAATTACAACCTCAATTTGATTCATCATACCCTCAGTAATTTTAGGCTGACCACTCAATACATTATTGGCAACCCATCGAACTGCTCGATTCATAGGCTCATTGTTATGGGTTGTTGATACAATTAAATTACAACGTGTAATTCGGTCTTTATCATCCACTTCATAATGATGAATTAAAGTTCCACGAGGAGCTTCAATGATACCAATACCTTCTTTTCTTCGAGTTCCTTTTCTAATAAGGTCATTGCTTAAAATATCGTCATCTTCAAGGATATTTTTCATCATTTCAGCACAATATAATATTTCAATTAAGCGTGCCCAATGCGTATGCATGGTGCTATTATTTGTCTTTCCGTTTGTTTCTGCTTTAAATGCTAACCATTCTTTTTCAGCTAAAGGAGTTTCAATTCCTTCACAAACATTTAAACGTGCTAATGGACCCACACGATTCCATCCTTTTTCTCTTCCTAAGTGCTTCAGATAAGGGAATTTTAAATAACTCCATTTCTCAACACTTTCATAAAAATGCTCGTTATAATCATCATTTGCAACATCATCTAAAGTGATATTTCCTTCGGAATCTGTAGCCCTAAGAACTCCATCGTATAATTCTAGGAATCCATTTTCCTTTTTAACTAACCCTAGATGACCTGAAGGATAGGCTGCAAAAGTGTCTAAAAATTCTTTGTTTTTTTCATGGTAGTCTTTGATGAAATCAATGATTTCAACAGACCATTTTATCATCGTGTCTGCAGAAGGAATTTCTTTATCATCAAGGAAATAGTTTCTTTCTTTAGCGCTAATTCTTCTATGAACTCCTCCAGGAGTTGTTGAAATACCATGAATTCGTTTTCCAGCGACAAGCTTAATAATTTCTTGACCAAACTTTCGCATTAAGATACCTTTCTTCGCTAATTTTGGATGTTCCATAGCCACACCTACTACATTTCTCTTTAGCGGATCAGCATCATGACCAAATAATAAATCGGGTGATGCTAAATAGAAAAAGTGAAGTGCGTGTGATTGGAATACTTGTCCGAAGTGCATTAATTTTCTAATCTTTTGAGCAGGAAGTGATAAATCATCAGGATCTACTCCCACAATTTGATCGATTGCTTTTGCTGCTGCTAAATGATGACTCACAGGGCAGATTCCACAAAGTCGTTGAACCATTACAGGAGCCTCCCAATAAGGATGCCCTTGAATAAAACGTTCAAAACCTCTAAATTCTACAATATGAAAGAAGGCATCTTTTACCTTATTATTATCATCTAAGTGAACAGTTACTTTACCGTGACCTTCAACTCTTGTTACGGGATCTATTACTAATTTTTGTGCCATTTTTTAAATAATAAAAGTTAGTCATATTTAAATTCATTGTGAGCGATAGAGAATTCTTCATCTAATAGAATATTCTTAACTACTTTCCAAATATGCTCTGCATTTGGAGGACAACCAGGAATGTAATAATCGATTTTCACGATTTCATTACATGGATACACATTGTTTAAAAGTTTTGGAATGTCTTCATGTCCAGGAATAATATCAGCACCTACTTCACTTGTAATTCCGTTTAAGTAAGATTCTTCTAAACATTCTTTTAAAGGAACAAAGTTTCGCATGGCTGGTATACCACCCATAATTGCACATTCTCCAAACCCGATTAGGATATCACATTTTTTTCTGAATTCTCTTAATACATGTACATTCTCTGCATTTGCACAACCTCCTTCTATAAGTCCTACATGACATCTTTTACTGAAATTTTTAATGTCTGTAAGTGGAGATTTGTTGAATTCTACGATATCTAGAATGTCTAATAAATCGGTGTCTATATCTAATAAAGACATATGACATCCGAAACATCCTGCTAACGAAGTAGTCGCAACGATAAATTTTTCTTGTTCGCCTTTCAGTACTTTTTTATCTTTTACGATAGGTAAAATGTCATTTCCTAAAAGATCGTATTTACGATCGCCAAAAGGTTGTTCGTGGATCATTCCTTTTACAAGAATTGCTCCTACAGGACATAATGCCATTGCTCGTAATGCTTCAGATTCACTTAATTTTTCCTCTTCAGCATAGTCAATTTGAACGCGAGTTTTTACACCTCTTTGTACAAATGAAAAGACATCTTTACCATCTTTTGTTTTCACTTCTTCTACACATCGTTTACATAAAATGCAACGATTCGATTCCATGATCATTCTTTTCGGAGTAAAATCGACCATTTTATCTGTAAATACATGAGGATAACGTGTTACTGTTAATCCCATATCATATCCTAAGTTCTGCATATCACAGTTTCCACTTTTTTCACAACTTGGACAAAAATGATTTCCTTCAGCATATAACATTTCTATTATCGCTTTTCTGTTGTCAAGCAATTCAGGAGTATTTACTTCAATATCCATTCCTTCGGAAACTTTTGCAGTACAACTTGTGGTGTGTTTTCCATTAAGTTTTACAGTACAAATTCTACAAGTTCCAAGGGTTGGATTAATTTCTCTGAAATAACATAAAGTTGGAATATAGACACCATTTTCTTTAGCAACATCTACCAAGTTTTTTCCTTCTTCTGCCTGAATACTCTTTCCGTCTATTTTTATATTTATTAGCTTATTCATAGTCTGAAGATATTTCATTAATAATTTGATCGTATTCTTTTACCGCATCTTCTAAGCTAAATGCTGCATTAAAATCGGTGTTCTCCAACAAGCTTTTTTCAAAGACTTCAGGAAATTTTACCATGGCATCATTTAATGAATTAGAAGACATTTGTCCTAACCCACATCGGCTGGTAGTCTTAATTATATGACTCCAACTTTTAATGTCTTCTGCATCTTTTTTGTCGGCATGTCCTAATATTAATTTTTCTATTTTTTTGTTAAGCAAGAAATTTCCAGTTCTACAAGGAACACAGATTCCACAGGATTCCTCAACGAAGAAATCTGAGAAATTTTTTAAGATGTATAATAAATCTCTTGACTTATTAAAGACCATTACAGAACCTCCACAACTTAAATCTTCTTTACAAATGTCACGGTCAAAATCAATTTCAGATAAACAATCACCAGAAGGACCACTAAATTGAATCATATAAGGATCTTTAGCTTCAATCAATTCTAGAAATTCTCTAAAATTCATTCCCCATTCTATCTCATAAATACCTTTTTTGCCACAATCTCCTGAAACGCTCAATAGTTTTGTGCCAGGTGATTCTTCAGTTCCTAAAGAAAGCCAGGTGTCAACTCCCATTTCTAATATTCTAGGAACAGCACATAAGGTTTCAACATTATTTACGATGGTAGGTTTGTTTTTAAATCCTTTCTCAACAGGAAAAAATTCTTTAGTCCCAGGTTCTCCACGTTTTCCTTCCATAGAATGAAGTAGAGCAGTTTCTTCGCCACAAACATAGGCGCCAGCTCCAAGGTGGATATAAATATCAAAATCGAATCCTATGATTCCATTAATATCTTTTCCTAAGGAATTATTATCTCTATAGGTTTGAAGCACTTTTTCTAAATCTGAAACTAAATATCTGTATTCTGCTCTTAGATAAATAGCTCCAATTGAAGCGCCTACAGCATAAGCAGCGAGAATCATTCCTTCGATTAAGGTTTCTGGATGTTCTTGCAATAAAGCACGATCTTTAAAAGTACCTGGTTCTCCTTCATCTGCATTACAGACAATATATTTTACATCCGATTTATTTTGGCGACAGAATTGCCATTTTAACCCCGTTGGGAAAAACGCTCCACCACGACCTGCAAGTTTAGATTTCTTAACTAATTCGATAAGGTCTTCAGGACTGTTATTTTCAATAAATTTTAATGAAGAAAACGTATCGTAAGGTTTTAAGAAAACTGTTTTTTCTTTTTCAGGAGTATATTGAATTTTACTTAGAGGGTAATCACAAATGTTTTTAGGTTTTTTGCCGTTCTTAATATCAGAAATGATTTGTTTTACCTTTTTGGGAGTAAGGTTGATAAAAGGTTTAAAATTAATTAAACAAGCAGGTTCAAAATCGCTTAAACCAATACAAGCTGTATGAAATAACCCAAACATTCCGTCTTTAGAAACATTGCCCATGGTGATGCCTAGCTCTTGTTCAAAAGCTTTTTTTACAGCATCGTATCCTGCATGTCTAGAAATGATAGAATCGTTGAGGTAAATTGTGTATTTACCTGCATGGGTTCTATGATAGAAATGGTAAAAAGTAACCACCCCTTCAACTTCCATACGAGACAAACCGAATTCGTTTGCAATTTTAGTAATGTCATCGTGTTCGATACAGCTTTTTTTAGCTTGTATTTTCCAAAGAACACTCATTAATTTACTACGATCTATTTGTTGATTAGCTTCCATAATAAATAAGATTTAAGCCTTTTAAAACAAAGATGTTACAAGAAAGTTGAGTGTTTATGCAACTTTCTTTGTTCCTGCCTTGTTGTTATACATTTTTTTATTTGACTTTCTAAAATTATTATATTAAATGGTGTTAAAATATGATATATCTCATTTTGCTAACACTCTTTTTTAAAGACTTTTAATACCTGAAAATACAATGTTGAATAAATATTTTTAATTGAAAACTTTTCATATTGAAATACATGGAATCGTTCAAGGCGTAGGTTTCCGACCCTTTATATATAAGCTTGCTAAGAGCTTGCAGTTATATGGTTGGATACTTAATTCTGAAAGTGGCGTGCATATACACTTTAATACAAATGAAAATTTACTACCTAAGCTTGTCGATAAAATTAAAAAGGAAGCGCCAAAGCTTTCAGTAATTACAAGTGTTAAAGTTGAAGAAGTGCCATTTGTTTCATATTCAACCTTTGAAATCAAAGAAAGTACTAGTAAAGAATCTCCTTCCTTATTAATAACTCCAGATTTTGGTATGTGTGAAGATTGTAATTCTGAATTATTTTCAGAAGAAAACAATCGCTACCAATATCCTTTTATAACTTGTACGAATTGTGGTCCACGTTATTCAATTATAAATTCATTGCCTTACGATCGAGAAACTACAACAATGGATTCGTTTAGTATGTGTAATCATTGTAACAATGAATATCACGATCCGTTGAATCGAAGGTATTATTCACAAACAAATTCTTGTCCGAATTGTCGTATTGAACTTTCCTATATAGAAAATGGAACACTTCAAGAAAACTTTACAGATTTAGATTATATAGTTGAACAATGGAAACAAGGTAAAATTATTTCGATTAAAGGAATTGGCGGTTATTTAATTACTTGCGATGCTTCAAATAAAGAAACAGTTTCTAGGCTAAGAACTTTAAAAGGAAGACCAACAAAGCCTTTTGCTTTAATGTATCCTGATGTCTCAAGTATAGAGAAGGATGCAAAGCTTTCAAAGATTGAAAAAAGAGAATTAGAAAAACCTGCTGCACCGATTGTAATTTTGAAGGTTAAAAATTCTTCTTCAATACCACAAAATGAAATTGCACCTAATTTAGATTGTTTAGGAGTGATGCTTCCTTATACGCCCTTGTATCAATTGCTTCTTTCAAAATTTAATAAACCAATTATTGCAACTAGTGGTAATTTGAGTAATTCTTCCATTATTTATGAAGATTCAAAAGCCATAAATGATTTGACAAAACTTTCAGATGGAATATTATTAAACAATAGAGATATTGTAATTCCACAAGATGATAGTGTGGTGAAGTTTTCAGAAAAAAATAATCAAAAAATTATTATAAGACGTTCTAGAGGTTTGGCACCTACCTATATTAATAAGGATATTAAAGTGAATTCAGAAACAATATTGTCAATGGGAGCTATGCTGAAAAGTACATTTACACTTTTAAATAAAGAGAATATTTATATAAGTCAGTATTTAGGGAATACCGATCATTATGATGCTGAGGTAAATTTTAAAAATACATTATCACATTTTAAAAACTTGTTCCAACCTAATTTAGATATGGTCTTAGTGGATAAACATCCTAATTATTTTTCAAGTCGATTTGGAAAAGAACTAGCTGAAAAACAAAAAATTCCTTTTATTGAAATTCAACACCATAAAGCACATTTTTTAGCAGTTTTAGGAGAAAATAATTTGATGAATTCTTCTGAAAAAATTCTTGGCGTTATATGGGACGGTACAGGGTATGGAGATGACGGAAGTATTTGGGGAGGTGAGTTTTTTACTTATGAAAATAAAGTGGTAAAAGGAGAAGCACATTTTGATGAGTTTCAATTTATTTTGGGAGATAAAATGCCAAAAGAACCGAGAATATCATTATTTTCATTGGCTTTTGACTGTTGTGAAGAACGTTTTTATAAAGATAAGTTTACTTCAACTGAATTGAATATTTATAAGAACCTATTTCAGAAGGAAGACAATATAAAATGTTCAAGTATTGGACGTTTATTCGATGGTGTTGCTTCATTATTATTAAATATTGACAAACAAAGTTTTGAAGGTGAAGCAGCGATGCAATTAGAAAGCTTAGCGTTAAGATATTTTAAAACTAATGATTACAACAAAGAAGATAGCTATATAAATGGAAATAGAATTCCTCCTAATTTTAGGCAGTATCTTTTAAAAGAATTAACTTTAGATATATCAAATGAAGTTAACAAGGATAAAATTGCAGCAAAGTTTCATCTTACATTAGTCCATTATATCGAATTAATAGCAACAAAGTTGAAGATTCGAAAACTAGCTTTCAGCGGAGGGGTTTTTCAAAATCAATGTTTGATTGAGATTCTTCATTTTTGGAAGGGAAAAGGATTTGAATTGTATTTTCATAAAGATTTATCCCCAAACGATGAATGCATTTCATTTGGGCAATTAATGTATTATTTAAAAGACAAATAATTATGAAATTTCTTTCAGAATATAGAGACCCAGTTTTAGCAAAACAAATACTTGAAGAAATTACAAGAACCGTAACTAAACCCTGGAAAATAATGGAGGTGTGTGGAGGGCAAACACATTCCTTGGTAAAAAACGGAATTCTAAGTGTATTACCTAAAGAAATTACTATGGTTCATGGACCAGGATGTCCAGTTTGTGTAACTCCATTACATTTAATTGATAAGGCAATCCATTTAGCTGTAAAGAACGGAGTGATACTTTGCAGTTATGGCGATATGATTCGAGTGCCTGGTTCTAAAAAAAGTTTGCTGGAAGCAAAAGCACAAGGAGCAGATATTCGTATTTTATATTCTCCATTAGAAGCTGTCAATATTGCAAAAGAGAATCCAGATAAAGAAGTAGTATTTTTTGCAGTTGGATTTGAAACTACAGCACCTGCAAATGCGTTATCTGTGTTGCATGCACATAAATTAGGATTAACAAATTATGCAATATTATCTTCTCATGTATTAGTGCCACCAGCGATTGAGGCGATTATGAGTGATGAAGAAACCTTAATCGATGGCGTATTAGCAGCAGGTCATGTTTGTACGATTATGGGAATGAAAGAATATTATCCTTTAGCTGAAAAGTTTAAAATTCCAATCGTAGTTACAGGATTTGAACCGCTGGATATTTTACAGGGAATTTTAATGACGGTTAAACAATTAGAGGAAGGAAGATTTGAAGTTGAAAACCAATATGTAAGGGTTGTTAAAGAAACAGGAAATAAAAATGCTAAAGAAGTTATTAATGAAGTATTTAAAGTTCAGGATCAATTTTGGAGAGGTATTGATGTCATTCCTAATAGTGGTTGGGGAATAAAAGAAGCATTTAAAGATTTTGACGCTGAGCATAAGTTTCCATTAGATTTAGTAGTTGCTGAAGAAAACAAGGAATGCATCGCAGGTATGATTATGAAAGGGCTTAAAAAGCCTGTAGAATGCCAACACTTCGGAAAAAAATGCAATCCGCAAAATCCATTAGGAGCACCTATGGTAAGCTCGGAAGGAGCCTGTGCAGCCTATTATAATTTTGCAGGTGTTTAATAAATAAAAGACAATAAAATGAGCAAGAAAATAAAAATGCAATTACAGTGTCCGATGCCAAAATTTGATTTCGATTTTATCACTTTAGGACATGGAAGTGGTGGTTTGTTAACCAATCAATTACTTGATAGTGGTGTGTTCGATGTATTGAGTAATGAAAAATTAGACAAAAGACATGACGGAGCATTTTTAGATATTAAAGGTAAAATTGCCTTTTCAACCGATAGTTTTGTGATTTCTCCTATTTTTTTTCCTGGCGGAAATATTGGCGAATTAGCAGTAAATGGAACGGTAAACGATGTTGCTATGTGTGGTGCTATTCCTAAGTACTTGTCACTAAGTTTTATTTTGGAAGAAGGCTTGCCAATGACCGAGTTCTGGGAGATATTAGTTTCAATTAAAAATGCTTGTGATGATGCAGGAGTGATTGTGGTTACTGGAGATACAAAAGTTGTAGACAAAGGAAAGGGAGATAAAATATTTATCAATACAACTGGAATAGGAGAAGTACATCCAAAAGCAAATATTGATATTGATAATGTAAAGAAAGGTGATAAAATAATTGTGAGTAATCAGATAGCGACTCATGGAATTTCTATTCTTTCAGTGCGCCAAGGACTAGAATTTGAAACAACTATTGAAAGTGATACAGCAAATTTAAATCATTCAATTATTAGTCTTTTAGATGATTTTGGTAACGACATTCATTTATTTAGAGATCCAACGAGAGGAGGTTTGTCTTCGACTTTAAATGAGATAGCTAGAGATTCTCAATTAGGGATTGTTTTAGAAGAACAAAATTTGCCTATTGATACACAAGTAAGAAGTGCTTGTGAAATATTAGGATTAGATCCTTTATATACTGCAAATGAAGGTGTGTTTATTGCAGTAGTTTCAGAAGATAAAGCTGAAGATATTGTTGCAAAAATGAAATCATTCGAAAATTGTAAACATGCTTCAATAATTGGTGAAGTAATTGACGATCATCCCAAAAAAGTAGTCATTACAAACACCATGGGAGGGAAGCGAGTGGTGAGTATGCAAGTTGGAGAACAGCTGCCTAGAATATGTTAGATAGATTATTCTTCCAATTCATCTAGCTCGCCCAGTTTTTTTATCATCTCAAATGTTTTTTTTGCTTCTTCTTCATCGATGATGCTAATCGCCGCACCTACATGGACTAAAACATAATCACCTATTTCAACTTCAGGAACCATGGCTAAGTTTACTTCTTTTTTGATGCCGTCAAAATCTACTTTTCCTATTCTGAAAGTTTCACTTAATTCCGAAGTGATTTCAACTAATTTTCCTGGAATCGATAAACACATAAGTTATTTATTTTTTTAGTTCATTCTTAAGCCAAAGATACCAATCTTTCATTCCTTCTCCTGTAGTTGCAGAAACTTCAAAAAACTCAAGATGATGATTCACTTGTAATGCATAGTCTTTTAGTTTTTGCACATCAAAATTTAAATAAGGTAATAAATCCATTTTATTAATAATACAAATATCAGCCGTATGAAACATATCTGGGTATTTGATAGGTTTGTCTTCGCCTTCAGTAATGCTAATAATCACTACGCGTTTGTTTTCACCCAAATCAAACATAGAAGGACATACTAAGTTCCCAACATTCTCAATCATTAAAACAGAATCATCTTTCGGTTTCAATTTTTTAACAGCTTCATAAATCATATTGCCTTCAAGATGACAACCTTTTCCAGTATTTACTTGTATCACTGGAATATTTAAAGCGTCAATTCTATCGGCATCATTAAAGGTTTGTTGGTCGCCTTCAATTACATTAAAATCGATTTCATCTTTTAAGTCTGTTAAGGTTCGTTCTAGGATTGAAGTTTTTCCAGAACCAGGTGAACTCACTAAATTTAATGTGAAAATATTTTTAGCTTCAAAATAGCCTCTGTTTTTTGAAGCATCTAAATTATTTTGATGTAGAATGTCTTTTTCAAGATCTAAAACTAACTTGTTTGAATGATCATGAGAATGGTCATGCGAATGATGATGGTGATGACCATGTTGATGATTTTGAGGGCTATCAATAATCACATTTTCTTTTTCTGTTCCACAACCGCAAACTCCACACATAATTTAAATTTTATTGGTTAACTTACTTCTAATGATTTTACTATTAGCTCTTTTCCTTTGATAATTTCCTTTTTATAGCTTTCGCAAATTGGGCAAATATCATAGATATTTTCTAGTATAAATTCATGTTCACAATCGATACAAGTTGCTTTTGCATCTAAGGGAGTAATTTTTTTTTCTGAATATTCTAAAACAGTATCTTTTACTGCAATGTCCCATGCATAATTTAAAGCATTAATTTCTATTCCAGATAGAGAGCCTATTTCTAATTCAATCAAATCAACTTTTGTTTTATTAGCTTTTATAGTCTCTTTTTCAGCTATTTTTACGATTCCTAATGCTACAGAAAATTCATGCATTTTTAAATACTTAAAGGTGATAAAGTTATCGTATTGATATAAACTTAGAAATGATATTTGTCAATATTCATTCTGAAGTGCTTATTATATTGCCTTTAAGAAGAAAAGAATGTTTTTTTATTTAATTCGAAAAAAGAATTGTAAAATTAATTTGCTATTCAAATAATTTTTTATCTTTGCACCCGCCTTAATTGTAAGGCTATTACGTTAAACAGGCGTGTGATTATGAAGGAATTGAAAGAATTTACGATCCCTTTTGTGGGTTTAAAGGTAGGTGAGCACCAGTTTAACTTTGATATTAGTAAATCGTTCTTTGAGAATTTTGAGTATGAAGAATTTAATGACGTAGACATTAAACTCGATGTACTTCTTGAAAAAAAATCAACTTTATTAGAGTTTACACTGTCATATGATGGAAGTGTAAACGTTAATTGTGATCTAACAAATGAACCTTATAACCAAGAGGTTTCAGGTAAATATCATTTTGTAGTAAAGTTTGGTGAATTATATAATGATGAATATGAAGACTTATTAATCATACCTCATGGTAGTTATGAAGTAAACATTCAGCAATATATTTATGAATCAGTTGTTTTGGCAATGCCATCAAGAAGATTACATCCAGGAATTGAAGACGGAACGTTAGAATCTGAAATACTTACAAAACTTGAAGAATTACGTCCAAGACAAAGTGAAGAAGAAACTGAGTCAGAAGGCGATACAACAGACCCAAGGTGGGACAAATTAAAGAATCTATTAACGGACAAATAATATAAGTAATGGCACATCCTAAAAGAAAAATCTCAAGAACTAGAAGAGATAAAAGAAGAACTCATTACAAGGCGACTACACCTCAAATTGCAACAGATCCTACTACAGGTGAATCTCATTTGTATCACAGAGCTCATTGGCATGAAGGTAAATTATACTATCGTGGTCAAATTGTAATTGATGCAGTAGAAGAAGTTGAGGCATAGGTAGTTATGCTTTTTAAAAATATAAACTCTCACAGAAATGTGAGAGTTTTTTATTTTTAACTTTCTTTACATAGAAAAACTACTTACTTTGCGCTTGTTTTTGATGAATTATTAGTATTTTTCATCACTTTTTGAGGGTTTTATGCCCATTTTGTAGATTTTAATTCAAATTTATGAGTAAAATTACAGCAGCAATAACAGCTGTAGGAGGATATGTTCCTGAATATGTACTTACCAATGAGATTTTAGAAACCATGGTAGATACAAATGATGAATGGATAACGGCTAGAACCGGAATCAAGGAACGTAGAATACTTAAAGATAAAGATAAAGGTACTTCATACCTTGCAATTCAGGCAGCGAAAGATCTATTGGCTAAAAGCAATGTAGATCCAGCTGAAATTGACATGGTTATTTTGGCTACCGCAACTCCGGATATGCCAGTAGCTGTTACTGGAGCTTATGTTGCGACAGAGATTGGAGCTGTAAATGCATTTTCATACGATTTAATGGCGGCTTGTTCAAGCTTCTTGTTTGGTATATCAACTGCTGCAAAATATATAGAGTCTGGACGCTATAAAAAAGTCTTGTTAATTGGAGCTGATAAAATGTCTTCAATTTTAGATTATACAGATAGATCAACTTGTATCATTTTTGGAGATGGAGCAGGAGCTGTATTATTTGAGCCTAATCATGAAGGTTTTGGAGTTCAAGATGAATACTTAAGAACAGATGGAGGAGGAAGACCACACTTAAAGATTGATGCTGGAGGATCGTTATTACCAGCTTCAGAAGAAACAGTTGCTAATAAACAACACTATGTGTTCCAAGACGGAAGAACCGTTTTTAAATTTGCCGTTTCTAATATGGCAGCGGTAAGTGAAAAAATATTAAACCGTAATAATATTACAGGAGACGATATTGCTTGGTTAGTGCCACATCAAGCAAATAACAGAATCATAGAAGCAACCTCTAGAAGAATTGCTCTTCCAGATGAAAAAGTAATGAAGAATATCCATAAGTATGGAAATACAACTTCAGCTACACTTCCTTTATGTCTTTTTGATTATGAAAAACAATTAAAAAAAGGTGACAAAATTGTATTTGCAGCCTTTGGAGGAGGATTTACATGGGGATCTATTTACCTAACTTGGGCATACGATTCAAACTAATAAATTAAAGAAATAAACCAACTAATATGAATTTAAAAGACATCCAAAATTTAATCAAGTTTGTGGCAAGATCTGGAGCCAATGAAGTAAAACTTGAAATGGAAGATATAAAAATCACCATTAGAACTGGAGATAACCACGGAAAAACAGATACTACAATAATTCAGCAATTACCTTCTATGGGTGCTGTTCAGCCTCAAACGATAGTTCAACCACAAGCAGAAGCGACAGTTGAAAAAGCTACCGAAGCTGAGGATGATACAGAATCTAAATATTTAACTATTAAGTCACCAATCATTGGTACATTTTATAGAAAATCTGCTCCAGACAAACCAGCTTTTGTTGAAGTAGGTGATAACATCAAAGACGGAGATGTTTTATGTGTTATTGAAGCAATGAAACTATTTAATGAAATTGAAAGTGAAGTTTCTGGTAAAATAGTGAAAGTTTTAGTAGATGATGCTTCTCCTGTTGAATTTGATCAACCTCTATTTTTAGTAGATCCATCATAAATTGTCAAACCACAAATCACAAAAATTAATTCTAAATTAAAAGGATTGATGTTTGAGGTTTGAAAATTTTCAAAGCATGTTTAAAAAAATATTAATAGCAAATAGAGGAGAAATTGCACTTCGTATCATCCGTACCTGTAAAGAAATGGGTGTTGAAAGTGTAGCAGTGTATTCTAAAGCAGATGAAGAAAGTCTTCATGTACGATTTGCTGATGAAGCAGTTTGTATTGGACCTGCCCCTAGTAATGAAAGTTATTTAAAGATTTCAAATATCATTGCAGCTGCAGAGATTACCAATGCAGATGCAATTCATCCTGGATATGGTTTTTTATCTGAAAATGCTAAATTTTCAAAAATTTGTGAAGAGCATAATATTAAATTTATTGGTGCTTCTGAAGAAATGATTGATAGAATGGGTGACAAGGCTAACGCAAAAGCAACCATGTTAGAAGCAGGAGTGCCGTGTGTTCCAGGTAGTGAAGGAATTATCGAAACTTTTGAAGATTGTGTAAAAACAGCCGTAGAAACAGGATATCCAGTAATGCTTAAAGCTTCTGCTGGAGGAGGTGGTAAAGGTATGCGTGCTGTTTGGAAACCAGAAGATCTTAAAGAAGCTTGGGATTCTGCAAGACAAGAATCTAAGGCAGCTTTTGGAAATGACGATATGTATATGGAAAAGCTTATTGAAGAGCCTCGCCATATCGAAATTCAAATTGTAGGAGATTCTACAGGCCGTGCATGTCATTTAAGTGAAAGAGATTGTTCTATACAACGACGTCACCAAAAACTTACAGAAGAAACACCTAGCCCTTTCATGACTAAGAAACTTCGTAATGAAATGGGATTAGCAGCTGTGAAAGCAGCAGAATATATAAAATACGAAGGCGCTGGAACTGTTGAATTTCTAGTAGATAAGCATAGAAATTTCTACTTCATGGAAATGAATACGCGTATTCAAGTAGAACATCCAATTACAGAACAAGTAATCGATTTCGATTTAATTAGAGAACAAATTTTAGTTGCTGCTGGAGTTCCAATTTCTGGTAAAAATTATACACCTCAATTGCATTCAATTGAGTGTCGTATTAATGCTGAAGATCCTTATAATGACTTTAGACCTTCGCCAGGAAAAATAACAGTATTACATGCTCCAGGAGGACATGGAGTGCGTTTAGATACGCATGTGTATGCTGGATATTCAATTCCGCCGAATTACGATTCAATGATTGCAAAACTAATCACGACAGCACAAACTCGTGAAGAAGCAATTAATAAAATGAAACGTGCATTAGACGAATTTGTAATTGAAGGAATAAAAACAACCATTCCATTTCATAGACAACTCATGGAAGATCCGGATTATATATCTGGTAATTATACGACAGCATTTATGGACGACTTTGTCATGGATGATCCTGTTGATGAAGAATAAAAATTATAAACTCCGAATGTAAAAGATTCGGAGTTTTTTTTTGGCGTTACCCTAAAGGGTCGGGCTATTCGCTTTATCTTTTTAAATTTGTTTGAGTATTAGTCTAAATGTATCTAAAATATAAAAAGGATGCCGCTACTATCCCTAACGTAGATAAATTAATAAACAAAACTGTTATTCAGAATAACCATTTTTAATGGCATACACAGCTAAACCAACTCTAGTTTTAAGCTCTAATTTTTCGAACAAACTATCTCGATAATTTTCAATGGTTCTCGGACTACAAAACATCTTTTCTGAAATTTCTTTATAATTCATTTCAGTAACGGTGTATTTTAAAAATTCAACTTCTCGATCAGATAAGTTTAGTTTTGATTGTGCATCTAATGTGTTTTCGCGTAAGCTCGTCATCACTTTATTAGTTGCCCATTCTGGAAAAAAAGAACCTTTTTTAACAATACTATTTAAAGCAATTTCTAACTCTTTTGGATGTGCGTTTTTTAAGAGGTATCCTTTTGAGCCATTTTTAATCATTTTTATTACACTTTGCTCATCATCTTGCATGCTTAAAGCCATTATTAATACATTTGGGTGTATTTCTTTAATCCATGATGCAGTTTCAAAACCATCCATTATTGGCATGCTAATATCTAATAAAACGATGTCTGGCACTGGCTTTGTTTTAAGTTTTTCTTGAAAATCTACGCCATTTTCACACACGTATAAAACTTCAAATTGACTAAAATTAGAGATAATTCCACTTAAAGCATTTGCAATTAATATGTGATCGTCTACGATTACAATAGTTTTCTTCATTTTAATGGAATTTCAATCGTTAATTTTGTGCCTATATTTTTTTCACTCTCTAAAAGAAAACTACCGCCAATTAGTTTAGTTCTTTTTTTCATGTTCTTCAGTCCTATTCCTGTTGATTTTAATTTTTCAATAAAAAACCCTTTACCGTCATCCTTTATTATTAATAATATGTTGTCATTATCCTGATGTAATGACGCATAAATATTTTTACACTTAGAATGTTTTATACTGTTCTGTAAAAACTCTTGACTTATTCTAAACAAAAAACTCTTTACTTGATAGGATTCAATAGTAATATTTGAGTTAATATCTAAACTGATATCACAAATTTTTAAATCATTTATTCTATTACATTCTTGTTCAATTAATTCAGAAATTGAGCTATTTTTTAAAGAATTATCGGTTAAGGATTTCGATAATTGTCTAAGTTCTATTAATGATTGGTTAATGATATCGCTTATGTTTTCAATGTTTTGATTGATTTGTGGAGCTTTGTTTTCAAAAGCTAATTGTTGAGTATATAAACTTGCAAGGGTAAGTTTCTGACCAATATTATCATGAATTTCTCGACCAATATGTTTCATGGTTTGTGATTGTATTTCTACTTGTGTTTCAAGAAGCTCTTGCCTGTGAATCTCATCAATACTATGAATTTCAGCTAAATGAACTTTCTTTTTTATTCGGTATTGTCGAACAAAAATAACAATGGCGCTAATAAAAATAATCAGCACTAAGTTGAAAATAATAAGAGATATAATTATGATTGTTGTTTCCCCCATATAAATGATGCTGTAAATAATAAATACATAATACAATTAGATAATAGAAAATATACGTAATAATACTCTATAAAAATTGTATAATCTTTATATAAGTACTTTTGAAAAACATGAAATGGAAAAGAACCAAAATAGAATAATACAACACCTAGATTGATATAAAACATTTTATTTTCTTTAAACTTTAAGATATCGTCATTCCTAATTTGCTTCAAAAACTCAATAATCACTAAAATAATTAATAATAATGTAGCTACATTTAAAACCAAGCCATAAGCTGTATTTACTTTAGCTATAGAAGAAGTAAACAATAATGTTACTATTAATAAAATAGAAAACAGAAGATATATATTCTTATTATTCAAGGATTTTTGCGCATATAACCAATAGAAAAATAGAAACTGAATTGGCATACCAAAAAATAAATAATATTGGCTTCTTATTTCTAGAGGAAAAATTGTTGTTTTGATCCAAAATAATTCCTGAATGAAAATTATTACTAGATAGACTGAAAACCATTTCCAATGACTTCCTTTTAATTTAAAGAAGTAAAAACAGCCTACTAGAGCCGCTAAAAATTGCGTTACTAGTAGAGCTGAGTTTAATGTATTCCATAATTCCTCCATCCCTTTTATTTAAAAACCAAGTCCCGTATCACCTAATGGAGGGTAACTTCCGCCATGATTTTGAGCGCCTGTATTATTTGATGAACTAGATCGAACACCTGTTAGTGCTGGGATTTGAGCTGTTGGATTTGTAGAATATACACTAGAAATAGGTTTGTCATATGTTAATGGTTCTGAAGGATTAAAGTCTATATCTATATTTACATTACCTACACGTCTATTCATTGTTGGTATCATAACCAAAGTATGGTGTTCTTGATAATTTGAAGGCAGTACATAGTTGCCATTTACTCCATTTAAATCATCATATGCTTCTGCAGAATCTGGATAACTAGCATAATATATACGGATTCCTAAATCTTTACTCTGGACAGGTGTAGCATTGTTTTTTGCTTTAATTTCTATTTGATGTATAAATGCTTTAAGTGTTTCTAAGTCAAACCAAATTGCTCGTGTATCACTATTTGCTGTTGAAAATGGAGTATGAGAACTATCATTTATATCACTTAATTGATTGTCTTTATATTTATTGGTCATTGTACGAATCAAATCCACTTCTAATGTGCTCATATCTGTATAATTAGAGCAGATTGTATTGTTTAATGTCGTTACGGATCCATTAGTTACATTACAACTATATATGATTAGTAAAGTTAAAGTTGCTAATGAAAATAGTGTCAAGATTTTAGTTTTCATAATATTTAGATTTATTTGATTACGTTTATTTTTTCTTGCTAACAAAGAAACAACTACTTATTGTTTTCCCTTTAAGTGTAAAACCCCTTTTCTTTGAGGTTAAAACACCTTACTGTATTAATTTAATTATTAGTTTAGATATTTCGAATATATGTCATTTTAATAAAACAATATTTTAGTACATTTCACTTTCTATAAGTACTAATAAATTATTTTTTTGAAAAAGTTTTTTCGTTTCATATTTAAAACAATCCTTTGGTTTGTTTTTTTAAGTGTAGTATGGGTGTTTGTGTATAAATATATTCCTGTGTATTATACTCCATTAATGATCATCCAAAAAGTAAATGCGGATCATGGTTACGATCTAAAACATGAATGGAAACCTATAGATGAAATCTCTTTAGAAATACAATTAGCAGTAATATGTTCGGAAGATCAAAACTTTATGAAACATCGAGGATTTGATGTAAATGCGATTAAAAAAGCGTATGAAAATAATCGAGAAGAAAAAAAATTGAGAGGAGCGAGTACTATCTCGCAACAGACTGCAAAGAATGTTTTTTTATGGCCACAACGCAGTTGGTTACGCAAAGGATTTGAGTCGTGGTTTACCTTTTTAATTGAGACTTTTTGGAGTAAAGAACGTATCTTAGAGGTATATTTAAATAGTATTGAAATGGGTGAAGGTGTTTTTGGTGCTGAAGCTGCATCAAGGCATTGGTTTAATGTTTCAGCAAAGAATCTATCAAGAAATCAATCGGCTGCGATTGCAGCAATATTGCCAAATCCGATACGATTTAAAGCAAGCCCAGTATCTAATTATATTACAAAAAGAAAAAGGTGGATCCTTCTGCAAATGAAAAATTATGGAGTATTCACATTAAAAGAAAATGATGAAAGCAAAAGCGATTAAAGAACATTTATTACTTGAATGTTTTAAATGGATTGAAGAAAGACATCTATTGATTAATAATACCTTAGCTGATATTAAATTAGCGCTAGAAGAAGAGTCTAAAAGTAGTGCTGGCGATAAACACGAAACGGGAAGAGCTATGCTTCAAATTGAAAGAGAAAATGCAGGGCATCAACTTTTAGAAATTGAAAATGTTGAGCAATCTCTTAAACGTGTTCAAATAACTGAACCGACAGGATTAATACATCTAGGTAGTTTAGTGACAACTACTCAAGCGACTTATTTTTTAAGTATTTCAGCTGGAAAATTTAGTTTTCTGAATAAAGATTATTTCTGTATTGCTCCAAATTCACCAATAGGTCAACTTTTATTAGGAAAACAAAAAGGAGATTCATTTGTATTTCATGATGATGAAATTGAAATACTTAAAATTGATTAAAACTCTTTTTATTTCTTAAACTCTCCAATTACATTATTTGGTAACACTTTAAAGCCCATATTATAAAGAGTAAACCCAAAAATATCGGCATATTGTTCAATGGTTTTTGAAACTGGTGTTCCTGCTCCGTGACCTGCGTCTGTTTCAATCCTAATTAATGTTGGATTGTTACCAGATTGTTTAGATTGTAATTCGGCTGCAAATTTAAAACTATGCGCGGGTACTACACGATCGTCATGATCTCCTGTAGTTACTAAAGTCGCTGGATATTCTACTCCTTCTTTAATATTATGTAAAGGAGAATAACCTTTTAAATAATCGAACATTTCTTTGTTGTCTTCCGAAGTACCATAATCGTATGCCCATCCAGCTCCTGCTGTAAATGTATGGTAACGTAACATATCTAAAACTCCTACGGCAGGTAAAGCTACCTTCATTAAATCTGGACGTTGTGTCATTGTTGCTCCTACTAATAAACCTCCATTAGATCCACCACGAATCGCTAAAAAGTCTTTCGAAGTATATTTTTTGTCAATTAAATATTCAGCAGCAGCAATAAAATCATCAAACACATTTTGCTTTTTTAATTTGGTACCAGCTTTGTGCCATTCCTTGCCATATTCTCCTCCACCTCTTAAATTAGGAACAGCGTAAACACCGCCCTGCTCCATCCAAACAGCATTAGTAATACTAAATCCTGGTGTTAGCGATATATTAAAACCTCCATAACCATAAAGAATGGTTGGGTTCTTACCATCTAGTTTAATTCCTTTTTTATGTGTAATAATCATAGGTACTTTAGTGCCATCTTTTGAAGCATAAAACACTTGAACACTAACATAATCATCTGAATTAAAGTCTATAGTAGATTTTCTAAACAGTTGGGATGTACCTTTTTCGATGTCATATTTATAGATACTTCCTGAGGTAATATAATTTGTAAAAGTATAATATACTTCGGTGTCTTCTTTTTTGCCACTATTTCCACCAACACTACCCACACCAGGTAATTTTACTTCCCTTAAAAGATTTCCATCATAGTCATATTGAAGGACTTTAGAAACAGCATCTACCATATATTCAGCAAAGAAATTACCTCCAGCTGTAGAAGGAGTTAACACATTTTCAGTCTCAGGGATTAAATCAACCCAATTTTCTGGGCTTGGATCTGAAGCATCAACCGTCACTATTTTTCGATTAGGAGCGTTTAAATTTGTAACTATAAATAGTTTAGACCCTACATTTTCAATGATATAAGAATCACTATCAGTATGATTTAAAATGGTGAAAAACTCACTATTTTCTTTTGAAAGATCTTTTAAGAAAAGCTTGTTTCCTGAAGTAGATACACTTGCACTTACCATTAAATAACGATTGTCTTCACTTACATAACCTCCAACATACCTATGTTTTTCTGAAGGAATTCCGCCAAATACTAACTCATCATCTTTTTGAGAAGTTCCTAATTGATGATAATATAGTTTGTGTTGATCTGTTTTTGCTGAAAGTTCACTTCCTTTTGGTTTGTCGTAACTTGAATAATAAAAGCCTTCATTTTTTTTCCAAGAAAGTCCGCTAAATTTTATATCAACTAAAGTATCTTCTATGATGGATTTGGTTTCAGTATTCATAATTAATACTTTTCTCCAATCGCTACCGCCTTCAGAAATACTATAGGCTGCTATCTTTCCATTTTCAGAAAAACTCATGTTTCCTAGAGATATAGTTCCTTCTTTATTGAAAGTATTTGGATCTAAAAATATTTTTGCTGTAGTAGGATGTTCACCTGTTTTGTAACGATAAATTACATATTGATTTTGAAGTCCGTTATTTTTATAATAATAGGTATAATCACCTTCTTTAAATGGAGCTCCTACTTTTTCATAATTCCAAAGAGAAGAAAGGCGTTCTTTTAATTCATTTCTGAAAGGGATATTGTCTAAATAACCAAAAGTAGTTTCGTTTTGAGTTTTTACCCAATTTCCTGTTTCTTCACTCATGTCATCTTCTAACCATCGATATGGATCTTTAACATCTGTTCCGAAATAATTTGTAACGGTATCTACTTTTTTGGTTGCAGGATAATTCACTTTTGTAGTTGTAATTTGAGCTTTTATTTGGTTTGAATTCAATAGAAATACAAATAAAAGAAATGGGATCATCTTTTTCATAATCGGCAATTCATAATTTATGTAAAAATACGAAATTATAAACTTCAGATATTAAATATGATATATAATATAAAAGCTCCTAAATAGGAGCTTTTGATATATTTATTCTAATTGTTATAGAAATTATTTTTTTACAAATTTTTGAATTCTAACTGAACCATTATTGATAAAACGTAATACGTAGTTTCCAGTGCTTAATTTAGAAACATCAATACTTCTACCTTCTAATTTTCCGTTTAATACTTTTCTTCCTGTAACATCATATATCATGTAAACAGCATTATCGAATCCAGCAGCAACACTTAAGTTAAGTTTTTCAGTTGTAGGGTTAGGATAAAGAATTAAATCATTTACTTCGTTGTCATTAACACCCAAAACAGTTTCACCTTCAACAGCAACAATGATTTCATTAATATTTACATTATCATAAACATCAACAATACCTGAAGGCCATTTTATAGTTAATTGAGAAATTTCAGTATCAGCACCAATACCAAAATGAGTATTTAACGTACTAGAGTTTCTAAATCCTTCTCCAATTCTTACTTCCCTAATTTGTAAGCCAGAAGGAGTTACTATTTCTAATTTAGCACCAATTCCGTTTAAATTACTTTCAGTACCTCTTGTAGTTATAGTTAGCCAATTGTTTGCATTTCCATCATTCCAGCTAATAGTTCCATTATCAAAACCATCTACAAAACCATCGCTATTTAAATCTCCAAAACTACCATTGTTTAATTCGCCAAATATTGGAGCATCAAAAGTCATGTCACCATTTCCAAAAAGTAAAGCACCATTAGAAATAAGATCTAAATTTCCATCATTATCAAAATCGTATGTAGTGTTTTCAATACCAGTAGATCCAAATTCAACACCAGAACCAGTAGTTACATCAGAAAAAGTTAAATCACCATTATTTATCATTAATTTATGAGAACCTGTACTTGCACCAACAAATACATCCATATCTCCATCATTATCAAAATCTCCCCATGCTGAAGACCAAGTTTGCATAGGATCGTCTAGACCTAATTCAGCAGCGTTCTCAGTAAAAGTACCATCACCATTATTTGTGTGCATTTGGTTTGTTCTTCTAGCTTCTTCTCCACCACACTTAGCGATAAACATATCCATATCTCCGTCATTATCATAATCAATCCAAATTGACCCATAATTACCTCCAGAAGGATAGTCTCCTAAATCACCTTGTATAAATTCAAGGTTACCAGATCCATCATTAATATAATAAACATTTGGAGCAACATCATGACATACAAAAGCATCTAAATGACCATCATTGTTAATATCTATAAAGTTAGATCTTTGAGAGAATACATATTCAGGGCCAGAAACTTCAGTAAATCCAGTACCAGAGTTATTTGCTCTCATAAAAGTTACACCTGATCCACCTCCATATAGTAAATCTGTAAATCCATTGCCATCGTAATCTGCAGCAGCCAAACTCCATGAAGCAGTATTATCTGCAGCTGTTGTAGGTATGTTTACTGTATTAAATCCGCCAGCTTCCAATTGGTAATGTACATTTACATTTGAAGAAGTTACAGATACAACATCATCTAAATCGTCACCATTCATATCAACTATGGCTCTACTAGAACCCACTATTGATATTCCTTCATTTGTAAAATTAACTTGAGCTGCCATATGGTTTACGCAAGCAGCGAAAACCAGAATCATAGGAATAATTTTTTTCATAATATAATCGTATTTAGTTATTAATAGTTTTCTTAATCACAAGAGCCACTTAATGAATTTATCCATTCTTCAATTAATTGAACTCCTTCATCGTGTAATAAAGACCTGCCTATTAAAGGCATTCTTAATTCTTCTGCAACAGTGTTGACTCTGTTATATAAAATTGAATTATCTGTATCAGAAGGTATTACAATTTTTGATAACCCTAAAATTTGAGTATCTGCATCTAAACAAATACCCATTTTAATTGGGTCTTCAGTTTCGTTAAAAGCAAATCGAAGTTTTCTATAATCACAATGCCCTGTGTCTGAATGACAGTGAGAACAGTTTGCATCAAAATAAGATCGTGCTCTATTATTTATATCTTGACTTGGGTTTTCCCAGTCAACAACACTATTAATATTGCTTGGATAGTTGTTTTCAAGGTACCCCATTTCTACCCATTTTTCTAATTGATTCATTGATCCATCAGCAAAACTGTAGCTTTTATCAAGATTTTGAGGTTTTGGAACTACTGGAATTATACCTCCATCTATTACTTTATGGCAAGTAAAACATTCACTTTCTGAAGGAATTCTATAGTTAAAAGATTTTGTTTCTCCATTTTGAACCCACTCTACTTCAGTGAAACTTCCGTCTAGATTAGAATATGCTTCTATTTGTTCATCGTTCCAAATATAATCAGCATAAATCCATTCTTCTTCTTTTTTTATAAATAATCTAGTTTCGATTATCCTTGTTGTATTATTAGGTAGAACATTTTCGTAATAAAAATTTATAATCAAAATAGTACCTACGGGAAAATCGAAAATAGAATGGTCATTTACATAACTTGCTTTAACATCTTTTGGCATCCAAATAAACCTTTTTTTCTGTGCATATTCTTCAAAAGGTGATGTAATTGGCTCATAAGGTAAAACTCCATAAACTGGGTCTAATTCATTAAGAGCTTCATTAAAAAAGTTATAATCTGAAAGCTTAGGATATGGCATTTCGTCTAAATTATAGACCACAGGAGATACTTGTTCAATTATTTCGATATAATCATCATCAGACTTACATGAGCTTAGGAAAGCAAATAGTAAGATAAGGATAGAAATATTGAAGAAGTAGTTTTTCACCATATATTATATTAAAATAGTTTTCGAGTTCTTTATATAACAGTTGATTAGGTAAAAACCCTACCGTTTATTGCTAAAGAAGTCAAAAATAGCAAAAAATAGCCAACATTTAGGCTAAGTATCTTATTTATAAGTAGTCTAAGTATACTGTTGAAGAACTAGTTTTTTAAACTAATTTTTTTGAAACAAGGTATTCAGCAATTTGAATTGCATTTGTTGCTGCACCTTTTCTTAAGTTATCACTAACAATCCACATGTTTAGCGTATTTGGTTGAGTTTCATCTCTTCTTAAACGACCTACAAATACATCATCTTTTTCATGTGCATATATTGGCATTGGATATGTATTGGTGTCTGTGTTGTCTTGTACTGTGATTCCCGCTTCATGATGAAGTAAGGTTCTAATTTCATTTAATTTGAAATCATTTTCGAATTCAACATTTACAGATTCACTATGACCAAAAGAAGTAGGAATTCTAACAGCGGTTGCTGTCACTGAAAAAGTTCTATCATCAAGAATTTTTTGTGGTTCCCTAGCTAATTTCATTTCTTCTTTGGTATAACCATTAGCTTCAAAATCATCGCAATGCGGAAGTGCATTTTTATGAATAGGATAAGGATAAGCCATTTCGTCTTGTATCCCTTTCATTTCATTTTCTAATTGATTTACAGCTTTAATACCAGTTCCAGAGACAGATTGATAAGTTGAAACAACCACTCGTTTCATTTTATATTTTTTATGAAGTGGGGCTAAAGCCAAGACTAATTGTATGGTCGAACAATTTGGGTTAGCAATAATTTTATCTTCTGAAGTTAATGCATGCGCATTAATTTCTGGAACAATTAATTTTTTAGAAGGATCCATTCTCCATGCAGAAGAATTATCAATAACTGTGGTGCCAACTTCAGCAAATTTTGGGGCCCATTCTAAAGAAGTGCCACCACCTGCTGAAAAAATTGCAATTTGTGGTTGCGCTTTTATAGCATCTTCCATGCTTATAAGAGTGTGTTCAGCACCATTAAATGTGATTGTTTTTCCAATAGATCTTTGAGAAGCGACTAAAAGTAATTCAGTGATAGGAAAATTCCTTTCTTTCAGAATTTTTAACATCACACCTCCAACCATTCCTGTTGCACCAACAACTGCTATTTTCATAAAAAAATAATTTTTGTCAAAAATACAAGTTCATCATCAAATTATAACATTTATCAATTAAAAAAAATGTTAATTAGTAAGCATAAATGGTAATACATCATCTATCGGAATCATTAATTCAATAGGCCCTGATGCATAACTTGCTATTTCATATTGATTGTATAAAATAATCACTTCTTCTTCATTGAACCCAATCGTTTCTGGTAAATAAAAAGTGTCATTTTCGAACCAAAAACCGGAAGAATTTATAGATTCCTCTGCTGAAATATTAAATTCATTTTTGAATACGTTTTCTACAAAATCACGAAATTCATTTTTGTTTTTAAAAATTTCCTTTGTTGAAAGTTTTTCTCCATTTGAAGGATTGACATTTAAAAATGTAATCGAGCCATAACCATGAGCTCCTCCAGTAAACATATATTGCTGAAGCTCGTAGCTAAATAATGAGTTTGATGTATAGGTTTGACACACGGAGATTTCAGCAAAATATTCAGAAATTATATCTGGAAATTCGGCTTTGTCTTTTTTGTAGTTCAATAAAAATTTATTTGCTGCTTCAGTTATTGTCTTGCTTTTCTGACTTATTGAATCACCTAATTCTAATGAATTAATAATGTAATCTTGTATTGAATTGTTGATTTTTTTTGCAACTGCTTTTTTTCCTTTTACTACTACATAATCCAAAGCAACTTCAGGACATGTTTCAGATTTGCAATTTCCATTAAAAATTTCAGAAATTGTTTCAGAAGAAAAACTTGCAGCAGTATCTTTTTTACAACTTATAAAAAACACAAAGACGATAATTAATATGGAAAATTTAAATTTCATATGATAAATGTACAACGATTAATACCCTTATTGAATTGTACACAAATTTATTTAAGATTTATTTAATAGAAGAAGAATCCTAATGGAATTATAAAATTGAGTATTATCACATTTGAAACTATTACATTTGTTTTTTAAATATTTTGAGAATGAAATTTAACACAAAAACTATACACGGAGGTCAGGAGCATGATAAGGCATATGGTGCTGTAATGCCTCCAATTTATCAAACCTCTACTTATGCGCAATCGACTCCTGGAGGTCATAAAGGATTTGAATATTCAAGAACCCATAATCCAACAAGAGCAGCACTAGAAAAATCTTTTGCTAGTTTAGAGAATGGTAATTTTGGTCTTGCTTTCGGAAGTGGATTAGCAGCTATTGATGCAGTGATAAAATTATTACAACCTGGAGATGAGGTGGTGTCAACCAATGATTTATACGGTGGAACCTACCGTTTGTTTACAAAAATATATGAAACTTTTGGAATAAAATTTCATTTCATAGGAATGGAAAATGCTTCAAAAATTGAAGAATATGTAAATGATAATACAAAGTTGATTTGGGTGGAAACACCAACTAATCCAATGTTGAATATTATCGATATTAAAGCAGCTGCTGCAATTGCTAAAAAGCATAATATACTATTAGCTGTTGACAATACTTTTGCAACACCTTATTTACAAAGACCTTTAGATTTAGGAGCTGATATTGTTATGCACAGTGCAACAAAATATCTTGGTGGGCATAGTGATGTTGTCATGGGAGCACTTGTTGTTAAGGTTAAAGAAATTGCAGACCAATTATATTTTATTCAAAATGCTAGTGGAGCAATTTGTGGACCTCAAGACAGTTTTTTAATGCTAAGAGGAATCAAAACTTTGCATGTTCGTATGCAAAGGCATTGTGAAAATGGAAAAGCTGTTGCTAATTATTTAGTAAATCATCCAAAAATTGAAAAGGTTTATTGGCCTGGATTTGAAAATCATCCAAATCATGAAATTGCAAAAGATCAAATGGATGATTTTGGAGGAATGATTTCTTTTGTAACGAAAGGAAATGATTATAATGAAGCTATAAAGATTGTTGAGAATTTAAAAATATTCACTCTTGCTGAAAGTTTAGGAGGTGTTGAGAGTCTTTCAGGACATCCGGCAAGTATGACGCATGCAAGTATTCCGAAAGAAGAAAGAGAGAAAACGGGTGTTGTGGATTCGTTGATTAGATTAAGTGTAGGAATTGAAGATGAAGCTGATTTAATTGAAGATTTAAGACAGGCAATCGGTTAAGAAAGAAATTTATAAATACAAAAAAGCCCATCTATTAATGATGGGTTTTTTTTGTTATTAGATATTTTAGAAGTATTAAATAGCTTTTAAATGTGATTTGCTTTTAGAAGTATCAGTGATATTTTTTATTATCGTTTGAATGAATTTTGTTACATCGTAAGGTTTCACAATAATATCATTCATTCCAGATTCGTAGATGTTAAAGCGCATTTCCTCAACTTCAACTGCGGTTAACGCCATAATAGGGATTGTAGTGTTAAACAATCTAATTTCTTTAGTTGCTTCCATTCCATTTTTAATAGGCATGTTTATGTCCATAAGTACCAGATCGAATGTATTTTTTTTAACTAAATCTACTGCTTGTTCACCGTTTTCTGCAACAAAACAAATGGCTTGATTTTTTTCTAGTATTTTTTTTGTAACGATTTGATTGATGCGATTGTCTTCAACAATAAGTATTTTTTTGTCTATTAGAATATTAACATCGAAAAGAGGTTGTTTCTTAACAGTTACTTTTTCTTTTAATACTTCAAAATCTAAACTAAATTTAAAAGAAGAACCTTGACCTAATTCACTTTCTAGATAAATTTCGGAGTTAGAATGAGCCAGTAATTTTTTAACAATAGGGAGCCCTAATCCTGTTCCTTGATAACTATAATTTAAAGAGTCAATTTGTGAAAATTCATCAAAAATACTATCATGTTTGTCTTTTGCAATTCCTATTCCTGAATCTTTTATCGTAAATGAGATATTAGAATATTGAGCATCAACTTTAACTGAATTAATGCTTATAGAAATTTCTCCGTTTTCAGTAAACTTACAGGCATTACTGATTAAATTCATTAAAACTTGAGACAACCTAACGGAATTACCACGTATAATTGCTGGAACATTTTTAGCTATTTCTACAGTACATTTGTTATTGTTTTGTAGGCGCATATATTCAAAAGAAGAAATGATTGTTTCAATTAGATCTCTTAAATTAAATGAAGTAAAATCATTGTCTATATTCTTAGCGTCAATTTTATTGATTTTTAATACATCATTAATTAAAGCCAAAAGATAATCGGCAGAAAACTTTAAAGATTTTAAATCTTTTTCATGCTTTTTTAAAGATTCATCTTCCATTAAAATAGTACTT
>Ga0209345_10000869_pt1 | contig 38776 bp, 22 predicted proteins | sample Cruoilmetagenom7_FD_187294 | JGI IMG/M metagenome (GOLD analysis project Ga0209345, IMG submission 187294) | Oil polluted marine microbial communities from Coal Oil Point, Santa Barbara, California, USA - Sample 7 (SPAdes) (version 2) | ecosystem: Environmental > Aquatic > Marine > Oil seeps ...
CTCTTCGTCTTCGGAGAACTCTTCCTCTTCTTCGACGTCCTCTGCCAGGACGATCTCCTCAGCGCCCCCTTCGATGTTTTCCTCATCCCCAAAGCCATCTCCGTCAACTAATAACCCTGCTTCTTCTGTTTTCTCCTGCTCCCCCCCTCCTTCAACCTCAACAGCCGCCTCTATGCCTTTCGCTGTCTCTACTGAACCCCTTTCTGTGGACTCTGATCCGTAACCTCCGGTTTCACCCCGTCCTGCAAGCTCCTTGATCATACTTTTCGTCTTTTCCAGTTCCTCCAGGGCCGCTTTGTAGTCGCCTGATTTGATTTCAGGGTTTACCTCGCTGAGTACTTGCCTGAATGCACCAATAACATTCTGCAATGAATCGTTCTCCTGTACGCTGGAGGTCAGAGTCTGGATAAGCTCGTTTTTCCTTTCCTCTGAGATAATAAATATATTCTGACGTCCTATCTTTATGCATTCAGGGTTCTTCCCATTTTCTGAGAGTTTCTTGAAACTCTGATTGAGCGAAGACTTAAGGCTGGCGAGTTTTCTTTTCTTCTCCTTTATCTCTGTGGAGTCATCTCCGACATTCCATACCTTTCTTATAAGAGTTTCGGTTGGGATCTCCTTTATACACAATAGATCCTCATCGTCACGGTAAAACTCCCTTATCGCAGCGAGCAATTCAAACCTCAGACTTGTTTTCTTTGACTTGAAAAGGTTTGCTATTGCTTCATCAACACCCTTCAATGATATCATTGCATCCATGATCGATTCCTCGAACTATAGTTCCAAAGCTTATCGGTCAAATTTAATCGCTTCAGACAGTTCTTTCTGTATGCTCACTTAGATACGAGTTCTGCACGGATCCCTTCTCAGGGCCGTCACCTATTCTTTATCGGGTGAGTTTCGGGTAAACTTGACTTCAGGAGCAAGAAGTCAATGCTGGTGGCTGGTAAGTAGTGAATTAAGCGGTTTATGGAGTTTAGAGGTAACTCCTTAATAACTACGGGCAACCGACTTATGCCGTAGCTCACAGGAACACTTTTGTGAACGACATTGAGAAGTTACGTTTCGGGTAGGTAAGGGGTGTGGCAAGAAAGGGACCTGACGGGTTTCCAATAAAGGGATTGGGAAAGGACCTTCTGGAGGGAAATTACCTATTTACCAATACAGAATTCAGAAAAGATCTTATCCAATATATCATCTGAGGTAGTATCTCCTACTATCTCTCCTAAACATCCTAGTGAGAGTTGTATGTCCAAAGCTGTAAATTCAGGGGACATCTCTCCGGCTATGCTTTCTTTCGCCCGTTCCAGATTTACCAAAACCTTTTCGAGGGCAATCTTGTGCCTCGTATTAGTGACAATCACCGACTCAGTGTGGTCCAATCTATGGTGGATAATCGTAGAAAGCACTGCTTCTTTTAACTCTTCTATCCCTTGGGAGTATAAGGCAGATATTGGGACTACAGTGTAATTCTGTAACCTAGCCTTAAGGCTAATAATGGCGGCCTGAGATATCAAATCAACCTTATTTAAAACAATTGTGACCCTCTTGTCTTTCAATTCTGAGATTAGATTGAAATCCCCATGACTCAGCCCCAGACTGCTGTCAACAACCAGTAGAACCAGATCAGTAAAGGCCAGTCTTTCTCTCGCTAATCTTATTCCCTCTTCCTCAATAAGATCGCTTGTGTCTTCTATCCCTGCTGTATCTATTATCTTTAAAGGGAACCCTTTAATACTAATTGATTCTTCAATGAAGTCTCTAGTTGTTCCCGGGATGGGTGTAACGATGGCACGTTTCTCTCCAAGGAGTACGTTAAGTAAACTAGACTTCCCAACATTCGGCCTGCCAATAATAATAGCGGAGATCCCTTCCCTATAAAACTTTCCTTCTTCATAAGTTTCCGTTAAAATTCTGACATCGTCTATAAGTCTTCGAATATTAATGAGTAATTCTTGAGGGGGGATTATATCTATGTCTTCATCCGGGAAATCAATAGATGCTTCAATAGAGGCGAGAAGGGTTGCCAAGTCTTCTTTTAAGCTTATTATCTTCTGGGACAAAGCCCCTTTGAGTTGTTGGGCAGCTATCTTAAGGCTGGCACTTGTCTGAGATTTTACTATGTCCACTACCGCTTCAGCTTGTGACAAGTTTATTCTACCATTAATGAAAGCCCTCTTTGTAAACTCTCCTGGTTCGGCCAGCCTGGCTCCTTCTCTTAAAACAAGCTCAAGGATTCTTTGTAGCACCAGAAAACCACTATGGCAATTTATCTCCATTACATCCTCTTTGGTATAGGATGTTGGTTTACGCATGAGAGCCAATAGAACCTCATCAATAACTGAGCCGTCTTGAGTATCTATTACCTCTCCATAGTGTAGATAGTGAGATTTTGACGTTGGGGATTTGCTATTTCCTCTAAAGATCCTTTCTGCAATCTCAAGGCATTTAGGGCCACTTACCTTGATAATTCCTATGCCACCCATACCAAAAGGCGTGGCTATGGCGGCTATTGTGTCCTCTTCAAACATCTCTTACTGACAAGCATTAAGGTCATTGCCTTTTTTTGCGGATATGACAACCTTTCTGAACGTCCCTTCACCTTTACTTCTTGTCCTAAGCCTGTCGTCATTCTGAAGGGTCATATGGATAATTCTACGATCATGAGCATTCAAAGGGGTGATAGAGACCGGTTTCCCAATCTTCTTGACCTTTTCACCTAATTTTAAGGCTAAATTCCTTAATGATTCTCTTCTCCTCTCCCTGTAGTCCTCAGTGTCAACAACAATTCGCTGTCTGGCCTCTGAAGAACGATTGACAATCTTGTCGACAATGTGTTGCAAGGCATCCAATGTCCGGCCTCTTCTCCCAATAAGCAAACCACTCCCATCGCCGTTGATATTTAGTAATATTTTATCACCAACATCCCTAGCTTCAACTGTTGCGGTTACCTTCAATCTGACAAGGATCTCTTGCAGCGTCGTTTTTGCCAGCTCAAGTTTATCCTCAACCTCTTCCATTTTTAAGCTAGCCCTAACTTTCGCCTTTTTTACTCCTATTAAACCAAATAGACCACTATTGCCCTCGCAAATGACATCTATATTCAATCTCTCTTGAGGAAGGTTAAATTGCCTGCATGTTTTCTCAATTGCTTCTTCAATTGTTTTACCTTCTGTTTCAATATAATCCATGAGTCACCTCCCGGCATTAAGCTGTGTATCTGTTAATGTAAAACTGCTGACCAATGGACAAGACGTTGTTGACTAACCAGTAAATTACAAGCCCTGATGGAAAATTAAGGAACATAAAGGTGAATACGATAGGCATCGCTAACATCATTTTTGCTTGGGTCGGATCTCCAACCATGGGGGTCATCTTTTGCTGTACAAACATTGAAGCCCCCATTACGATAGGAGTTATGTAGTAAGGATCCTTTGCAGATAAATCATTAATCCAAAAGATGAAGGGGGCGTGTCTCAACTCTATAGACCCTAATAACGCCTTGTATAAAGCAAAAAAAACAGGTATTTGCAATATCATAGGGAGACACCCACCCAGGGGATTGACTTTATGAGTACGATATAATGCCATCATCTCCTTGTTTAGTGTTTGTTTGTCCTTTTTGTATTTCTCCCTCATCTTAAGCATCAGGGGTTGAATTTTTTGCATATCTTTCATAGACTTGTAACTTTTGTGCGTCAGGGGAAAGAAGAGGAGTTTAATAACTACGGTTAAAAGAATAATCGCCACCCCATAATTATGAATATGCCTATTTATATATTTCAGAAAGATCAGAAGGGGTTTTGCAATAACATCGAACCATCCAAAATTAAGGGCTTTCTGTAAATCAGCCCCGACATCTTTTAGCCTATCCAGATCTTTGGGGCCAGAGTAGAGGGTATAACTGTACGATACCTTTTCTCCACGATTCACCTCTATCGGTTCTATAATATCAACGGATACTAAATCTGAGAAGGACTTGGAAATCCTCAGCCTATCCCCCTGGGATCCTCTAGGGATTATCGAAGATATGAAGTATTTGTCTTCATAACCAGCCCACTTAACTGCGCCTGAGTATGTCCTTTCTTGGTCTAATTTTTTAACCTTTATTTCCTCCAACTCCCCACCCACCAAGGCCACCGGACCTGAAAAGCTAAAACGATCAACCTTCTTTGGAGGAGGGAGTTTGCTCTTCCAACTTAGTACAATGTCCCTTTTGATATCGTTGCCGGAAAGGTTTGAAATATTCACTTCCAAGCCGACTATATACCTACCGTAAGAGAAAATATACTTTTTGACAACTTCTATCCCTTCCTGGGAAGTCCAGGAAAAGGAGATAGACCCTTCCTCCCCAACGTATGTCAATGATAGAGACTCTTTACTGGGTTCAAATAGAGCCTCACTGAAGTCATGAAGACCACCCTTGAAGAATCCTAAACCCATAGGATACTCTCTTGACTCAGTTCCTGTTATCAGCTCTATGTCCTGAGCATCCTCTCCAGTCTTGTCTTTGTACTCTCTTAGTTTCCAGCTCTTCAATTTAGCGCCGCGAGTAGTAAAGACAGCCGTATATAAATCCGTTGTTATCAATATTTCTTTCTCTTCTCCCCGCGTAACCTCCCTATGGCTAACAAGCGACCTCTTACCCTGTACCGTGGCTGGCGCTGCTTTTTCCTCTGCCCAATCTACCAACACCTCTTTTTCTGATTGAGCAATCTCCTTTTCCGGTACCGTCTTGTCAATAGAGGTTTTTCGACCGCTCTCAACAAAATATTGGTAAAGAAAAAGAACCAATAAAGACAGGACCACAGCCAGTAACACCCTTTTCTCCATCAATAAACTCCAAAAAATATTCTATCCTTAATCGTCTTTGACTACAGGGTCGTATCCTCCGGGATGAAACGGATGACATTTCGATATCCTAAGGATAGACAATCCTAGACCTTTAAATAACCCATAATTTTCAAAAGCCTGACTTACATAAGAAGAACAGGTTGGGATAAACCGACAAGTGGGAGGTTTTAGGGGGGATAAGAAATTCTGATAAAACCTAATGCAGTCTTTGACAAGCTTTATTAACATTAAATCAAATACTTCAAAAACTATTTTGGGTCGAAGTAACCCTAAAGACTTAACTTGATTCAAGAAACCCTTTAAGCTCCTCGTAAACCATGAAATAACTTAAGTCAGCAGCCCCTTTTCTCGCAATGAAGACTATGTCGTAACAACCTTGGATTCGGGACTTATTAAGTCTAAAGAATTCCCTGATCAGACGTTTTACTTTATTTCTTTTGACAGCGTTGCCAACCTTTTTGCTTACCGTAATACCCAGTCGGTTCTTACCCACTTTATTAGGACTAAAGATTAAAATGAAATTGGTCGTGTAAAATTTTTGTCCCTTTCTATTCAACTCAAGAAATTGAGACCTCTTAAGGATCCTTTCATCCTTACGGAGCGAGAATTCTGAAACCCTATTAAAGATGTGTAACTTTCCTTTGGCTGCTTATAGAAAATTGAGACCGCAACCCTTTAGTGGCATCTTTCATATGAGCTCAAAAGTAGTTTACACTTTGTATTTTTCTTACCGCAGAATGTCGAACAAGGAATATCGAATGTTGAAGCAATACCTTCATAATTCTGCAAAGCCTTGTTCTGCGGTTCGATATTCAAAATATGTGACCCAAGGACCAACCTCGAAAAGTGTAAACAGGCAAAGGAGACTGTCACCTATAGTGTCCATCCAGAAATGGCTATTTTCCGCAATCTCTACGTCAGGCTCAGATGTAAGGGCACATTGCAAAAACTATCTCATTTCTGGATGGACACTTGTTAGGCAGACAACCTTGCTCTTCCCTTTGCCCTTCTGCGTTTTATTATAGCTCTTCCAGATTTTGTGCTCATCCTATTCATGAAACCGTGGGTTCTTTTCTTTTTTAGATTGCTAGGTTGAAATGTTCTCTTCATTTGAGTTCTATCCCTGATACTTCCTTAAAAAAAACGGTACAAGAGACTAAACGCTCAAGCGTACCTACTAAAAGACGGGGACGAAACAACTTCCCCATTTGTCATCTCATCTTCAGGCCGTCCCCCAATCGGGATCGAGGGCGGGCTTTGCCCGATCTTCAAACACAAAATCCTCAAAACAGGTCAACTTTTCCTCCGGGTTTGTGTTTTCAGATCGAACAAATATAACCTAAATCTGAGCGCCAACTTGAAGAAATTGTTTCATCCCCGTCCCTAACTAGTGTCCATCCACCATCCATAAATGGCTATTTTTCGCAATCTCTGCGTCTGCCTGTGCGTAGCACGCAGACAGGTCAGACTAAGATTCGCAAAACACTCTATAGATTTCCATATATCAAATTTCACTGCGTTATCGGTCGGAATCCTCGACGACGTACTACAGTGTACGACTTACTCGGATTCCTCCCTCTGGCCTTGTGAAATTTAATATCTGAAAATCTATATGTATTACTGCGGTTAAAATCTTCGTCTTCCTTGACATTATAAAAAAATCTCATTTCCGGATGTACACTAGTTGTTGATTTCCAATATGTTAACTTTCACGGAATTATCAGTCTGAATCCTCTACAAGGTAGTTATTTACGACTTACTCGATTTAATTCTTAATATGAACCTTGACAATTAGACCTTCTCTTTCGTGAACTATTGTGCTTATTTTAGTTGAAATTCTGTTTTTTGTCAAGTTTTTTATCCCTTTACTAAAACTCCGATATAAGGAATATGGCGAAGATATGTTGGCCGCAAAAAAACTTTGTTTTTTTTAGGATTTTTTGTCGTGCAGCAATTCAGTGTACTTGGCGTAGACTTGGTCTCGAGTGATATTGAGTTCTTTTTCGGTGTCGCGGACAGAAACATTGGCCAGCATGAAAACTTTATGTATAAATCGGAAGCCATGTCAAGCCAGTGTGGTAGTTTTTCATCTATTATTACAAGTAGTTACGAAAGCTTTTTTGCTGGACGTAGTGACGTTTTTTTTGTTTGACGCATACCCCCTCCCTCGTTTGCATCTGATTGCGCACTCACGTCCTCCTGAGTGGCCGAAATCCGCCTTTCCGAGGCAAAATGAAAAGGGGACGCAAAATCAATATGTTGAAATTTTTTTTGATCCTTATATCGGAGTTTTAGGCTTTATTAAAATGCGTTGACGTGATCAATTTACTCTGGTATTATCAAGAAAAATTTGTATAATTGATGACCTTAAGGGAAAAGAAAAGGTGATAGAGACTGATATCAAGAGACAAGAGTCTTATTTAGAAATCCTTGTTGATAGTTCGATAGACGCATTTATTGCCACAGATATGAAGGGGAGAATAACCCTTTTTAGCAAAGGTGCTGAAAATATTTTCGGTCACAAAGCGGAAGAGGTACAGGGGACCGCAATATCAAATTTTTATGTAAAGGGGATGAATGAAGCAAAAAAGATAATGAAGATACTGTATGAAACAGGGATACTTCGGAACTATGAGACTGAGATGTTTGTAAAGAACGGCAAGAGGGTTAATATGAACCTGTCTGTGTCCCTGCTGAAAAACAATAAAGGAGAGTTGATCGGAACATTAGGAATAGGTAAAGACTTTACGGAGTTCAAACGAATAGAACGGCAGATCCAACAATCCGAAAAGATGGCTACTGTTGGAGAACTAGCTGCAGGCATAGCCCATGAAGTGGGGACACCATTGAATGTGATCCTAGGCACTGCAGAGTATCTAATGATGGAAATTGATGAAGATGATCCCAAGACTGAAGATCTAAAGGTTATAACATCCCAGGCGGAGCATATAGCCAAATTGATACGGCAATTGTTAAAATTCTCTCGATACAATCAACCTGAATTCAAATCCATAAATATAAATACCCTAATTGAAGACGTATTAAAATTAACCGACCATCGTACAACAAAAGAAAAGATCAAAGAAATCAAAGTAGTTACTGATCTTCAACAAGACATACCATTAATAGTTGGGGATCACAACCAACTTCAACAGGTCATTATAAATATGATCGTAAATGCGTTGCATGCTATGGATCAAGGGGGAACTCTCAGCATATCTACAACGCTGGATGAGTCTTCAATTTCAGTTGAAAATGGTAATAGATTTGCTGAGATAAGTATCTCTGACACAGGTTGTGGAATCCCTCCCCAAAACATTCAGAAGATATTCAATCCATTTTTTACGACTAAAGACATCGATAAAGGAACCGGTCTCGGATTGACTGTGAGTCATCGAATAATTGAAGACCATAACGGTACCATAGAGGTGAAAAGCAAAATTGATGAGGGAACTCGCTTTACAGTGAGATTGCCTATTGTGGTTCTTGAGGATAGCAATGTCAAGTGATGAAAGTGCACAAATACTAGTAGTCGATGATGAAGAAAGGATGCGAAACCTCCTCAAAAAGGTATTAGCTAAACAGGGCTTTTTTGTTCAAACAGCCTGCAATGGGATAGATGCCCTGAGAAAGGTCGAAGAAAATCCTTTTGATCTCATTATAGCAGACATAAGAATGCCGGAGATGAATGGGATGGGGGTTTTAGATGCAGTCAAAGAGACAAGACCAGAAATTTATATGATCATAATGACCGCCTTTGGTTCCATAGACTCTGCGGTCGAGGCAATGAAAAAAGGAGCCTACGATTATATAACTAAGCCTTTTAAGATGAGCGAAATATCAATAATTGCGAAGAGAGCTTTAGAAGAAAAAAGGCTTCGTGAGGAGGTCGCGTCTCTTCGTAAGGAGGTAAGGAGTAAGTACAGATTTGACAATCTTATCGGCAAGAGCAAAGTAATGCAGGACACCTTTGACTTAATAAGACGTGTCTCCAATAGCAAAAGTACCGTCTTGATATATGGCAAGAGCGGAACAGGTAAGGAACTTGTGGCAAAGGCCGTGCACTATAACAGCCCCCGGAAAAACAAGTCTTTTGTCACTGTTAATTGTGGAGCTATACCCGAAACACTCCTTGAAAGCGAACTGTTCGGCCATGTAAGAGGGGCCTTTACTGGAGCTATAGCAACAAGAAAAGGTCTATTCGAAGAAGCTAATGGAGGGACTATTTTTTTAGATGAAATTGGGAATATCAGTGCTGCCATGCAGATAAAGCTACTAAGGGTTTTGCAGGAACGGGAAATAAGGCGAGTTGGTGGAACTGAGACTATTAAGATTGATATCAGGCTCATATCGGCCAGCAATCTAAACCTGGAAGAAGCAGTAAGGAAAAACGAATTTCGAGAGGACCTCTTTTATCGTTTGAATGTGATCACTATAAATTTGCCGGTCCTTAAGGATCGTCCAGATGACATTCCCCTGTTGGCGAATTATTTTATGGATAAGTATTCCACGGGAGAGAAAGAAGGGATAAAAACTATCTCCAAAGCAGCGATAAACATTCTTTTGAAACATGATTGGCCTGGGAATGTGAGAGAACTAGAGAACGTAATTGAACGAGCGGTAGCCCTTGGTACCCATGAAGAGATATTACCTGAGGACATTCCGGAAGCCATTAGAAATACTGGAAAAAGATCTGCAGAAAAGGAAAACCTGCCTGAAGATATCACCATTAAAGAGCTTGAGAAAAATTACATCTCTAAAATTTTGAAGAGGACAATGGGGCATAAGATAAATGCGGCCAAGATATTAGGGATCGACCGCCGAACACTTTACAGGAAACTTGAGAAGTATAATATGAAATACTAAGGGGCTTGTGATCATGTCCGTCACGCTCTATTTTTTCACTCCTAGCGGGGCAAAAAAGTCACAATCATTTCTAATATGCCCCATGTGAATTCCTCCCTTTATCCAGAATAATTTCATTAGCTTATCCATAATAGAAAATCAACCCTTGACAAAAGTGTCCCATTTATAGGCGTAAACCTACAAGAATATCCTGCCATCGCCATATTATTCATAAGGGTCTTTTCAAGCTTCATTGTTACATTCTTCAGACTACTATTTATATATAGATTTTCAGATATTAAATTTCACAAGGCCAGAGGGAGGAATTCGAGTAAGTCGTACATTGTAGTACGTCGTCGAGGATTCCGACCGATAACGCAGTGAAATTTGATATATGGAAATCTATACATTGATAGATACTGGCACAAAAATTGCTATTGTTACTATTGTACTTGCTATTGGCTATCCATGAATGAGATAGTTTCCGCAGGGTCAATGAAGACTAATGTTTTTACCGGAAGAATACACCTTGTATTTTGAGAGGTTACATGTTCATCACCACACAAGGGCGGGGTGGTGATTCTTACAGAAGATTTGTTCATCTTCCGTAAGACTCCTTTCGTAATAGCGAGGGTGCCCGCCTACCCTCGCAAGGCAAGTTTGATAATATCCCGAGCCAAGAGGTTTGTTTCTCTTTACCTTTCCAACTCTCTGGCCTTTTCTAAAAGCTCACGGGACTCGGATATATACCCGAGGGCCTTTAGGCAGTATGCCTCTTGGCGCAAGGAAATAATCTCGCCATCCCTGTTGTCGGAAAAAAGCCACTTGGCTCGCTTAGCAAACTCCCTTGCTTCCTCATAATTCCCCTTTGTAGCCCATGTCTTACTCAGATAAAAGACCGGCCAAGGATTTGAAGGGTCGAGGGTATAGGCTTCCTCAAAGATGTCAAGGGCCTTTTCTATCTCTCCTTTCTCTAACATCTCCTTCCCATTGATAACCATCTTTTGTGTTGTACCATAATGAGGGAGTGACGGCTTCGGCAAGGGAGCAAAATCAATAGAAGGGGGTGAATAATAGTGTATCTCCTTTTTGGCGCAACCAGTCATAAGAGGGGCCAAAAAAAGAGCAGAGACAAACAACAGATTTAATATAATACGCATAATACTACCTCCTATATGACCTCCTGAAGCTAGGCCACCCATGAAGGGGACAGCGTTTTAACGATCTTATCTGATCTGAACTTAAGAAAATACCTTCCCACTTGCGAGGGCAGTTGCGACGGGCAAGACCTCCCGAATCGATACATATGTATCTTCTCACCAAATTTGACGTCCTGCTCACCCCTTTTGAAGGCCGGCCAAGATTGATCTTTTTCATGATTTCTCCCCAGATTGGTAGAGCGGCCTGGGCGCCGGTAAGACCTATCTGCGCATTGTCATCCCTTCCCACCCACACTACAGCAAGATAGCCGTTGAGATAACCTGCAAACCATGCATCCCGCTCATTATTAGAGGTGCCTGTCTTCCCAGCCGCACCTGCAAACCCGTACGAAGATAGTCCTTTACCTGTTCCGTACATGGTTGCACATCGTAAGATATTTTCCAGGACCTCGGATACTGACGGGTCAAGAACCTCTTTCATACGAATACGTTTCATATGCAGACGATTTCCTTCTCTATCCAAGACATTCCTTATGGAAAGGATACTACAGGACAACCCATGTGAGGCAAAGACCGAATAAAGATTAGCAATATCCAATGGACTCATTTCACATGCACCCAGAATCATAGAAGGTACTCGGAATCTCCCCTTTGGGTGTCCCATTTTAAAAGCCAAATCATATATCTTTTCAAACCCTAGCTCTCTGGCAAGGCGTACAGTAGCTCCGTTAAGTGAAAAGGCAAGGGCCTTTATCAAGGGTACTTCTCCTAAGTATTTATTGTTAAAATTGGCAGGTGACCAGACAGTCCCATCCTTTAAGGCTACGTGGACCGGCTTATCCTCCAGCATTGAACATTCACTATAACCCTCTATCAAGGCCGCTGTATAAACAAGAGGCTTTAAAAGGGACCCAGGTTGCCTTACGGCCTGGGTAACACGGTTAAACTGGCTTGTTGCATAGTCACGGCCACCGACCATGGCAAGGATCCTACCTGTACTGGACTCAATCACCACTACAGCCGCCTGAAGGCCGCCCCCTTTGGAAAGAGAGGGATGGTTGGCCTCGAGTTTATTCAAACCCTCTTGAAGGGCTTCCCTTGCCCAACGCTGAATTTGTATATCAAGGGTGGTAAAGATTGAAAGTCCAATGGAGCCCAAAACCTTCCTTGGATAAAGGTCCTTGATTTGGACAATAGCGTAATCAACAAAATAAGGCGCCTGAGCCTTTCCATAAGAAAACCCAATAGCCTCAACAGGGGTTCTTACCGTCTCTTCATACTGGGATCGGGTTATCTTCTTAAGCTCAAAAAGTGTCTTTAAAACCAGATTCCTTCTCTGTAAGGCCGCCTGATAGTCCCTGTATGGTGAATAGCTGTTAGGCGCCCTAATCAAGCCTGCAAGAAGGGCACATTGGTCCAGGTCGAGCTTTTCCACCGAACGTCCAAAATAGAATCTTGCTGCCTCCCCTACCCCATGTATCTCCACAGACCCCTTTTGACCAAGGTAGACCTCATTGTAATACATCTCCAATATGTCATCCTTGGTATAATACCATTCGAGTATCATTGCCATGATAGCCTCGTTAAACTTGCGCCACAGGCTTCGTTCATGGGTAAGAAACATATTCTTTACAAACTGCTGTGTCAGTGTAGAGCCACCTTCTTTTATCTCCCTTGCAAGTAGATTTTTGGAAAAGGCCCTTAATATGCCACGAAAATCAAGAGCGCCGTGTTCATAAAACCTGCGATCCTCTATCGCCAGGGTGGCATTAACAAGGTGTTTTGGAACTTGGTCTAAGTTTACAAGATAACGTTCTTCCCTCTTATTTCCAAAGAGAGCGGCTATCTCCATCGGTTCTATTAGTAACCTTGAAAGGGTAGATTTGCCAAACCCATCAACAATCTTCACAACAACATTATTCTTATGATATATCTTCACCAAACGAGCATCAATATGAGCTGAAGGATAATCAAAACTTCTCTGGTAAATAAATAAAAGACTGCGAGTCTTGAAAAAACTGCCCGGCATCTTGGGAATACCTTTTACACGCCGATAACCAAGGTCCTTTAGATACTCATAAAGACCGAAAGCATTGAGGTCAAGACCTGGATAAATCGGTACCGGAGCAGAGTATACCTTTGAGGGAATTTCCCACTTCATCCCCTGGCACTTGGTAATTACCTTTGCTGCTAAAAAACTCACATAAAGAAAACCTGCTCCCCCCAGGAAAAGGACTATGAGTAAAAGAGAGATAATATACTTAAGCCCCTTGGAAGTTTTTTTTCTCTTCTTAACAGTCATACCAAATCTCAAATATGAACATTATAACTTCAAAAAGAATCTAGTACACCAAATTATAAATTCTTCGGGGGTTATAATGTATTAGGTTAGGTGGTTAAGGTGGACGGGTTTGTCAAGACCACTTTTACCTCATTTTTAGATAGACTATACTAGTAGTAGTAATGAGGGGGTCTGGGGGGGGAGACTCATAACTTAATGAAATTGTAAATACTCTATGCATCCCTGCGGTTAAAACCTTCGTCTTCCTTGACCTTGCAAAAACTATCTCATTTCTGGATGGACACTAACTAGTGGTCCGAAAAATCCAGTCCATTATACAATTTTGCAGGAACTGCAAAAGATGTCCGGGAATCGGCGCTATCTTCTTCGCTTGCTCGGCGCTGTTTCTCCTGTACAGCGAAAAGCGCTCCTTTAATTTCAGTGTGGCCTGCTTCTCTCCTGTTTTCACCGACCAAAGCCTGTAACCCATTTACCATGTCCTTCATATGTTCTGCCTGGGCGTTCATCTGTAGAGAGGCGGATGCTGATTCCTCTGCATTGGCTGCGTTTTGCTGAGTCACCTTGTCCATCTTAGCTACAGTCTTGTTTACCTGCTCAATCCCCTGGGCCTGCTCATTCGAAGCTGCCGCAATCTCACCTACTAGGTCGCCAACCTTTTGAGAGCTGCTAGCTACCTTTGCGAAGGCGTCATTAGTGCTGTTTACCAGCTCAGTACCATCCTTTATTTTCTTGACCGTGCCTTCGATAAGACTTTCCGTGTTCTTGGCTGAGTCGGCAGAGCGCATGGCAAGGTTCCGTACCTCTTCCGCCACCACGGCAAAACCTGCCCCGGCCTCACCAGCCCTCGCTGCCTCCACCGCCGCATTGAGGGCTAGGAGGTTCGTCTGGAAAGCAATCTCATCGATGGTCTTGATGATCTTTTGTGTGTCTTCACTCGCCCTTGTGATCTCATCCATGGATGCGGTAAGGTTAGTCATGGAATTATTGGCCTGTGTAACCACTTGATTTGCCTCTTTCATTAGTGAATCCGCTTGATTTGCATTGTTTGCGTTCTGCCTGGTTACGGAGGACATCTCTTCTAGTGACGAAGAGGTCTCCTCAATGGATGCTGCCTGCTGGGATGCGCCGTCAGCCAATGACTGGCTGGCAGTGGAGACCTGTGCGGAGGCAGATGTAACATGGTCAGCGCTGCTGGATAGACTTCTGACAACGCCTTTGATAGGTTTGGTAACAAATTTGTTAAGCACAAATGTGATGGTTATAATAGAAGCTAACAATGCCCCGATCAGGGTTGATAGTTCTATCCACTTCTTTCGTTCAATTGAAGTACTCATAGAGTTTAGCGCATGTGTCAGATCTTGTGCTACCATCCCTGTCAGTTCAGTAACTTCCCCCCAAATGACCTCTTTTTCTCTGGCGAGTTCCGCAGCTTGAAGAAATGTTTCCTCGCTATCATCCCCCTCTGCAAGTGATATGTAAACCGGTCTTGCCTTTCTTTTGTATTCAATTAATCTGGCTTTGAGAGAATGGATTTTGCTTGTTGTTTCAAGACTATTGTACTGCAGTGTTGACAATGTATCGAGCGTCTTGTGCACGGATTGTGATCTGCTCTTAGCCTCATCTACCAAGGACTTTTCGCTAATCATAACAGCTTCTTGATATAGTTTCATTTGTTCGTTCAGATTTTTCTGAAGCGCCTGGCCAGCCGCAGTTGACTGTTCAGAAGAAACCCCGATGTTATAAAGCTTTTCTTGAATGATCCCCTTTGAGAAGAAGGACTGGATACTTGTGACGCAATAGGCTAAAATGAGTATGCTAATGCTCAACCATACTCTGTCTGATATCTTCCTTCGTTCAAAAATATTCCCTAGTTTCATAACGTAGTTCTCCAATCTATAGTAGCATAGACTTTCGTATTATTTCAGCCCTATAAAATAGACGTTTTCGCCCCCGTCCCTTAGTCTATGGAAAGTACCTTAGTGCCGACATGGGGTGTGCCAGGCGAGATGTATCCTATGGCCCCCTCTTTTTGGGACACATGCCTTACTATGTCTGTTTCAGTCCTGAAACCCTTCGGAGGGATACCGATGCCTGCTACAACCTCCCGTTTCCAAAAGGAAGAAAAACTCGACGCTGTCTTCTCGACATACACCCCTAAAAATTCCTCGTGCACCGCTCCGCCCTTCAATATTGCAGGACGGATCCTCTTTCCGTCAGTCCATTTCTTCTTCTTTCCTAGAAAGATTCGCTTAATTTCCTTCTTAGAAATTGACGCCTGGGTAACCGAGTTATTGACGATCACTAATGTCTCTGCCCTAGCTGTGGAGCAGAGCAATATGAATGCTATAACCCCAAAAGCAACAATCTTTACTATATTCATCGTTGTCCCCCTCTTTCCACCCTATTAAAAGTAAAGGCTTGTTTTTACGGCATATAAAATCCAGTCGTCTTTTATACCGTTCGGGTTGTCTGAAGGGCTGCAAGCCCCGGCGCCATCCATGAAATGTGTCTCAAACTTTGCAGTCCAATATTCTGACAGGTTGAACCGGACGCTTAGTGTTGTATCTTTCTGCCAGGCATAATAGTCTGGAAGCCCCACAGCCTCAAAGTCTGATCCGTCCTTGTCCTCAGGTGTGGGATAGTATTCGCCGTACGCAGCTCCTAGCTCAAGCCAATCCTTTACTTGCCAGGAAGCGCTAATATACCAACCTTCTATCTCCATCGGAGCCGTTCCGAACGGACGCATTACTATATCCGTATCCATGTCAAAATATTCGCATGCCAATATGACCGGACCTTTTTCATATTCGACAGAGAGGACACTGATCGCATCCAGCGAAAGGTCAGCATCTAGAGCCCCCCCTGCAAGAGATAAATCCCCTGATCCGGACAAATAGGTCCCGCTGAACCTTAAGCCGGAGAGAGGGGTATTCCACACCAGCATTGCTCCCTCTATGTGGGATATCGCAACTTCTATATCCACTTCAGTCAAATCTATGCCAAAAGCATCCATGGCAGCCGCAAGATCGATGCCCTGCGCCTCCAGCGATAGAACAACTGTGCTTAAAATATTGCTTACGAACGGCGTATCGGCATCGATATCGAGTGTTCCTGCGAAAACCTCGTAATCTATGCTTCCCGCAGACCCGATCTCGCTGGACCCATAAATGCTCGCCCCATAGAAAGCGATAATAAACTCCCTTATACCCTCCGGATAAACGCTCTGTGGTAGAAAAATGGGAGTCCTAAGCGTATCGGCGTCCCGCTGTCTGTTGTACAGCCCAAAGGGCATCTTGATCTTCCCAGCCCGGAAACCCAGCCAGTCCTTCATGTGATAATCCAAAAACCCCCAGTCGACGGTAACTTCATTATTACTGTACTCTCCAATGTCACGTGAGAATATTTGGAGACCAAATCTAAGCTCGTCTGAAAGTGGCATGGCGAAATTAAGGCCGATCTCATTAAATTCAAAGCTCCCGTCTTTTGAATTTCCAAGATAGTTATTGTGTGTGGATTTAAGATACCCCTGACTCATAAAACCATGAATGAGAATATCTTCCTGATCAAATGATAGAGCGATCCCTTCAGTGAAGAAGACAATCAACGCCACGATAACCTTAAAGATACTATTCCTTTTCATAGGCCCTCCTTTATTTGGTGTTTTAGCACTACAGCACATGTTTTAGACCGAGTAAATGGGAACTAGGTCGTACCGATTATGTCGTGATAATGCTCAACCATGCAAAATCTGTGCCGCAATAGTATCCATGCTAAAATAAAACAGGTTCCAGTGAAGAGCCTGTCCAGCGAAGAGAAGAGCGGGAATCGAGTTAACATATGGAAACCTATAAGTCGATGGTAGGTCTTTTTGGCTTAGTAGAGAAGAAATCCCTCAAGGCTGTTGATGTTGTGAACGCAAGCATGATAAGGGGAATTAATAAAAGCGGATTATGTCGGCAATTGACCACGGGGGCAGGCGGGTAAGGGCCATTTTGTCTGAGTTCCAACTTGAGGAAGTTATTTCGGCCTCGTCTCTAACCATTTTTCCTACTTTGTAGGTTCAAAAAGTTCCAGGTCATCAGAACTCAGTGAAGGCTGTTGGGCTTTTATCGGTTCAAAAAGCTCCAGGTCATCAGAACTCAGTGAAGGCTGTTGGGCTTTTATCGGTTCAAAAAGTTGCGTACTATCGGATCTCATTGCCGGATGAGCAGGCGGAATGACTTTAGCCTTTTGTTTCCGCACAGATGAAAGGATGTAATTAAGCGGCAATGGTTTGCGGGTTTTCAAGAGATGTTGAGGGATAAGGATTCTATCGTTGACCATAATCCGGTTAGGGTTCAATGTCAGGTTGGTGGCGGCCAGAGACCTCCAGTTTTTCCAAGAGCCTGTGTACCATTGAGCTATTAAAGAGAGAGTTTCCCCTGGCCAGCGAACCTTGTGCACATAGAGATCTGATATTGAGAGATCTGATATTGCCGTAGATGCTGGGGAGACACTCTCGGGAACAGGCTTGACCTTTGAAGGGTGAACAGCTCCAGAATATGGTTTAACCTCCTCTGGAGGTATAGTCTCGGGTTGAAGCCTAACCGATTTGCGAGAGTCCTTTGATGCTGGACAAACATGATTGCGCATGTATGCACAGGAGTTGACCATCAGAAGTAGAATTGGAATCAATAGGCCCGTAGCCATTTTCTGCCGATAGCTAAACATCATTAAGACTTTCCAGGATCACCCTTGTACAGATTAAAATATTTACGTGCCCTCTCATTTGAAGGGTTGACATGCAGAGCCTTCTCTAGGTTTTTGATGCACTGTCCTTGTTTGTCCTGTTTTTGTTGGACCATGGCCAGGTTGAAGAGTGCTCTATCGAGGTAGAGCGGGTTTAACTCAGCGACCCGAAGAAACATTTTTTCGGCATTCTCATAATCCTTTGTCATAGCATAGATGTAGCCAAGATTATAAAAACTGCCGGCAAAACGATTGTTTAGGTCTGCAGCTTTCTGGTAAGCTTTAATCGCCTTGGCGTATTCTTTTAATTCCGTGTAGCGTTTTCCCAGATCGAAGTGTATCTTGGCGCTTTGAGGGTCCAACTCAACCGCTTTACAGAGCAATATTTCCGCCTTCTCAGATTCTGTAGCGAGAAGCAAGCCCGCCTGTCCTCGCAACGCCTCTGCGTAAAAGGCGGCAACCTGAGGCATGTCTGCAAGTCTCTCCTCTATACCATCCTCAAACAGGTCCGCTGCTCGAATAAAATCTCCTTTGCTAAGTGCCTCTTTTGCCAGCTCCAGTGTTTCTATTTTGGGTGCCGCTGTTTTCTTAACGGCATCTACCTCCTCGGAGGGGGTTGGTGGGTGCTGGTCAAAATTACTTCCCGTTTTATCGGGAAAGGGTGGAGGGGTCGTCAAAACAGGTCCGGCTGCTATATGCTGACCTGATCGGATTGAGGATGCTTCGTGAGAAAGCAAAGCATAGGCGATAACCACGATTACCACGAATGTAGCGACAAAGGCCCCATACCAGATCCTTTGTCGCTTGAGCCATGCAATAATTTCATTGGAGTAGTTATCGAGATTTTCAGTCGTTTCTGCGGCTAAGATCTTGCCCCCTTCGATATGGACTTTTGGCTTCAAAGAGGTGACCGGTGCTTCCTCTTCTACCTCGCTCTCCATGTCAATGTCAGTTTCGCCAGCACAAGCCGGATCTATAAGAGCGGCTGTAGTCGCAGCAACAGATTGTTCCGGGAAATCACCGAGAGAGCTTTCCTTGGTCTGACCGGGAAGGTTAAGCTCTTGGGAACATTCCTTGATGATGGCCGGTGTGATTATTTTTTGTTCTTTAACATAACCCGTCAACAGAGCATAATCACAAATTATGTTAATAAGACGGGGGTAGCCGCGAGAATAACGATATATTTCATGGATTGCCTTTCGACTGAATATCTCTGCCTCACTTCCGGCAACCCTCAAGCGGTGCTGAACGTATTCTGCTGTTTCGTTCTCTGATAATGGGCTAATTTGAAAAGTTAAAGGGATCCTCTGACGGAGGGCACGACATTCTCGAGAAGCTAGAACGTCATTCAATTCATTCTGTCCGACAAGAAATATGTTAATTAGTTTCTTTCCTGGTAGTTCTAGGTTTGACAAGAGCCGGATTTGTTCAAGTATTTTCGTTGACAATTTATGAGCTTCGTCGATTATGAGCAGGACGTTCTTATTTTTTTCATGGGCTTCCAGTAAAAAAGATTTAAAGCAGACAAGGAAGTCTGTTTTATTATCAAACTCTTTGGAAATATTAAATAATTTAGCTATATAATTAAAGAAGTCAATAAGATCTAACTCTGGATCTGTAAGATTTGCAAAGATCGTATCGTTGCCAAGAGTCTGCAGCAACGCATTAATCAATGTGGTTTTACCGGTACCAACATCTCCGACAAGAAGCAAAAAGCCCTTCCCGTCTATTACACCATAACGCAACATCGCTAAGGCTTCCTTATGCTTTTCACCAGGCCAAAGGAACCTTGGGTCCGTGCTTATTCGAAAGGGCTTCTCTTCAAGATTATAATATGATAAGTACATATTTTGAATGCTTCAGAGTTTAAATTTTAGTATTAATTTTTGGCATACTCTTGTATACTATGTAATATAAAAAAGTTATTGTTCGATTCCACTTTTGCGAAAACAATTCTCTTTTGTTTTTAATGATGGACTTATCGCTCTTCAGAGGAGCTTTAGCCATAACATCTCGATTCATTTGTTAAAAAATAAAATCACCCTATTACCCTACAGAGGATCTCTATATCATGTTTTATGAAAAGAGTCAAACATTTTCTGTTGGGCGCATTCCAAAAAAGGGACCATCGTGTATTAGTGGGGAAATTCATTTATATATGAAAATCTATAGGGACGAGGCCGAAACAACTTCTCCATTTGGGCATCTCACCTTCCGGCCATCCCCCGATCGGGGTCGAGGGCAGGCTTTGCCCGATATTCAAAAACAAAAGATGATGCCTTACATTACGGATGAGGGAGATGCTGTTAGGGAAGACCCTGGTTGCGGAGTACTCTACAGTGTTCTTCGCGGCTCAGCCTTCAAGATCAAGAAGCTTGCAGAAGCGGAAAGGTAGGCGCACATGAAGAAGGGATGGTGGAAGTGAACGCTATGTCGTCAGGCTTTGATACCCCTCAGGACTGCATCTTGTTCAATGCCGGGGTAATAACACTTGATCCGGAACGACCTAGTGCCGAGCTGGTGGCCATCAAAGGCAATAGGATTGTCGGTGTTGGCAATAAGGACGACCTCCTGCGATTCAAGGGTGCTGGTACGAAACTCATTGACTGTGAAGGTGGGACAATAATCCCTGGTTTCAACGACGCGCATTGCCACCCCCTCGCTTATGCCTCAACCCTTCTTTATGTGGACTGTTCTCCGGCGGCAGCCACAAACATAGCCGAGATTCAAGGGCGTATCCGACAGCGGGTAAAACGGACTCCAAAGGGAAAATGGATAAGGGCGGCACATTACGATGAACTTGGTCTCTTCGAGAAACGGCCCCCGAATCGGTGGGAACTCGATGAAGCTGCTCCGGTCAATCCTGTGATCCTTGTTCACCGCTACGGGCAAGACTGCGTTTTAAACAGCTTGGCGCTCCAGGTGGCAGGCATTACCCGAGAAACCCCAAGCCCGCCGGCGGGGACCATCTATCGAGACGAGGAGACCGGGGAACCTAACGGGCGTATATCCGGGAGAAATGAGCACCTTGAGAGGGCGATACCTCCTTTAGACGATAACGATCTTGAAGAGGGGGTAAAGTTGGCCAACCGGGAATATCTCTCACTTGGAATCACATCTCTCCAGGACACTAGCTGGACCAATGGACTCCATCACTGGCAAAAATTGCACCGGATTATAGGCCGAGGAAGTTTATCTCCAAGGCTTTCTATGCTTATAGGAACAGAGTCCTTGGAAGAGTTTCATAATCTCGGGCTTAGTACTGGCAGCGGCGATGACCGGTTGCGTCTTGGCGGGATAAAGATCGCCCTCGATGAGAGCACAGGTTGCCACCATCCACCCCAGAGCGCCATTAACCACTTGGCCCTCCGCGCCCTTCAGACCGGCTTTCAACTCGCCTTCCACGTTAGCGATATTCATATGCTGCAGGCATCCCTCAGCGCCATAGGGTATGTCATGCGGCAAATTGCAGGACCAGGCCTGCGCCACAGGGTGGAACACTGTGGCGTCTGTCCTCCCGGCTTATTGACCCCGTTGAAGGAGAGCGGTGCAATAGTAGTCGGCCAGCCGTCGTTCCTCTATTTTATAGGACATAAGTATTTGGATGAGGTTTCGTCGGAACAGATGGACTATCTCTTTCCTATCGGCTCCTTTCAACGCCGTGGCATTGGCGTTGCGTTTGGCTCTGACTCACCGGTAGTGCCGAGTAACCCTTTGATGGGTATCTACGCGGCAGTGACCCGAAAAGTAGAGGATGGGCGATCGCTCTCGCAACACGAGAGGATTTCTCCGTTGGAAGCGCTAAAGATGTACACCGTTGGGGGTGCTCACGCATCGTGTGAAGAGAGGGTGAAAGGATCGATTCTGCCCGGCAAGCTCGCCGATCTCGTGGTTTTGAACGATGATCCTCTTGAAATAGCTCCCGAAGAGCTGAGAGGGCTGAAAGTGATACGGACTATCATTAACGGACGGATCATGTGGGAGTTGTAATAAACCAGCACCTAGCACCTAGCACCTAATATTATGGCCCGCTCCCCCAGGTTCCCGTATCTATGATAACTGTGGCAGATACTCTGCTCTTGATAATACTGCAGAAGCTCGATACGACCTTCCATGATCACCCTTGTTCGAGAGATATAGAACCCTGTCTTGGCAGCAGCCTTAAGTACTTCCTTTGGTGCCCGGTCAGGCCCCGCATAGCGAATCCCCTCAATGTGGGGCATTGTATCTATCAATTCCCTGTCTGACTGAAAAGTGATCTCAGCATTGTCAAGAAACTCCTTCCCCTCACTACTAAGAAGGAATTCTGTGGAATTGTTCTTTAACCCCGGAGGGATACTTATAATGAGATTGCATCCCGAAACCCTGACCGCGGCGATCCTGGCCAGTATTTCGAACAGGCTGTCCCTGTGGTGAAGACGTACCGCAACAGTGCCTATAGGTAAGTATCTCAGGAAATTGTCCTGCCCTCTCAGGTGAAAGTAATCCTTTTCCCTTGAAAACTCCTGTTCCTTTGCAAAGAGATAACTTCTGATTGCCCTGATTGTCTTCCTTAGATCCGGCTCAAACCCTTTCAGTCTATCCCAGTTGAGTTTTTGCCTCCATCTCTGCGACAATTGCAGTAAGGGATGATCGTTTTCGATTGCTCCAGTATGGGGAAGGGTGATGTCCTCAATATCCATAAATTGGATGGCATAATTAGGACCGCCGGCCTTGATCCCGGCTCCCAGCGCAGATTTTCCCATGCCGCCGAAAGGCTGACGCAAGACAACCGCACCGGTAGTAGATTTGTTGATATACAGATTCCCGGATCTGATCCTGCTTTGCCAGTACTCCTGTTCCAGAGGATCCAGACTCTCCAGACCCGCTGTTAATCCATAACCAGTCTGATTGGCCAACTCGATAGCATAATCCAGATCTTTTGCCTCCATAACTCCCAGTACAGGCCCGAAGAACTCGGTCATGTGCGTATAACTTCCTGAAATCACTCCCCACTTAATGCCTGGGGTCCATAAGTAAGGATTATTATGGATATTTTTCGGTTTTAACGCCCACTGTTCCCCTGGTTCCAGCCGTGTTAGTGCCTTTTTCAGCTTGCCTTCGGGTGGTCGGATCAAAGGCCCCATCTTGTTTTTAAACTTCCAGACAGTTCCAACGCTGTAACTTTTGGCAGCATCTACCAGTCGCCTTTTAAAGTCCTTATCTCTATAGACCTCTTTCTCCAGGATCAGGAGGGAGGTGGCGGAACATTTTTGGCCGCAGTTGCTAAATGCCGAGTGGAGTATATTATTGATGGCCAAGTCCCTGTCTGCCATTGATGTTACTATAGTAGTGTTCTTACCACCAGTTTCACCTGCGAAACAGACCTCTGGACTCTGTTCCAGGATCTTTAGTCCGGTATCGGTCCCACCTGTAAAGATAATAAAATCAACGTCAGGATGCTTAGTGAGGGCGGCGCCTGCAAAAGCGCCGCTACCCGGGAGAAATTGTAATACATTCTTGGAAATGCCCGCCTCCCAGAAGCATCGGCATAACTCCCAGCCTGGGGGTACCGCCGATGAAGCGGGTTTGAAAATGACAGTATTCCCTGCAGCAAGAGCCGCCGCTATTCCTCCGCAAGGGATAGCGATAGGGAAATTCCAAGGTGAGATCACTACGCCTACGCCTACGCCTTTACCTCTGCACCTCTCCTTGCTAAAGCCTTCGAAGGCTTCCAGGGAGCGAGGATAATATTCCGTAAAATCTATAGCCTCTGAGACCTCTACATCTGCCTCACTGAAAATCTTGCCCGTACTGGCAGCGGTAGATCCGATAAGATCTCCTCTCGCTCGACGAAGGTTATTGGCAACCTTTGAAAGGGCATCATGCCGTGAGGCAAGGCTTTTATTTCGCCACCCGTCGGGATCGGTCTTTGCGACCTTCACCGCCCTGACAGCATCCTCACCTTCAGAGAGGGTCCACCTGGCCACGCAAGCCTTCTCCCTGTTCTTTACATTGACTTGCGACGGGTCAATACATTCTATGGTCTTTCTCTCTTCATAGATCTCTTTCCCTGCCACCACGATAGGAATTTCCGCAGGTCTTGCATCCGAGGATATTTTCCATCTATCTCTAATGGATTCAGACCATTTCCTGTTGGCATAGAGGGACCAGTCGGTATCAGATTCATTGATAAACTCCTCTTCAAAATAGGTTCCATTCTTCTCTTCCTGATGTTCCAAAGTTCTGTCCTGTATCCGGTTTGGAGCGGTGCTCGTCTGGTCTACATGTTTACATGCAGCGATGAATTGTTCCTTGAGAAATGACCATTGTGAGCTGTCCGTCTTCAAGTCAGAGGCATAACGCAGGAAATTCTCCTCGCCCGTATTTTCATCCAGACGGCGTATGAGATAGGCGATGGCATTGATGAAACCCTCATTTGAGACGACAGGGGTGTATATAAGCATGTCCTCCGTAGTCTCTCGGATGGCACGGCATACATGGTCCGCCATCCCCTCCAACATTTCAAAGGTGAAATACTCACATACTTTCCTGTGCCTAGCAAGCTGATATGCATAGGCCAGTTCAAACAGATTATGGGAGCCTATCCCCAGATGGACGGCCTTTATATTTTCCGGCCTTATACCGAAATCAACCATCCGTTTGAAGTGTGCATCCACGTCGAGTTTGTTATCAAAGGGTGCCAAAGGCCAGTTGGTGATGGCCGATTCAACCTTTTCCATTTCCATATTGGCCCCTTTGACAAGACGGATCTTGATCGGATTTCCGCCACGGGCTACCCTCACTTTTGCCCAATCTGTGAGCTTTTGCTGAATATCATAGCTCTCCGGCAGATAGGACTGCAAGGCGATCCCTGCAGTATAAGATAATAACCCTTCTTCTTCCAGTGCCATGGTAAAAGCCATGGCCGTTATGTGCAAGTCCCGATATCCTTCCATGTCCAGGTTCACGAATTTAGGGACCCGGTCACCGTTGCTTCTGATAAAGAAATTTCTCTGCCCCTCCCGGTAAAGCAAAGAGAGGCGGTCTTTGATGATAGAGACTGAATAATCGAATGCAATGGGGAGAATTTGGGAATACAGGGTAGAAATCTTAACTGAGACACACTCTATTTCCGGGTTTTTTAAGTCTTCCAGGTAGGTATTGAGACGGGACAGTGCCTCTTCTTCCCCAAGAACCGCCTCCCCCAGATGATTAATGTTCATCCTAATGCAGGTGTCTCTCCTTTTATGCAAGAAAGAGGAGAGAACCCTCTTTTTGTCGCTGAGAACAAACCGACTGCTTTCTTTTCTGATCCTATGAATTACTATGGGAACGGATATTATATGGAGAGATCTTCCAACTGCAACAAAAAGGTGCGTCAATAGCCGTTCGAAGGGAGAGAGGGATTGAGGATGCCCGTATCTTTTCAAAATGTTACTTATCTGGCGGGCAACGCGGCCGGTTTTTTTTGAACGGAAGCTCTGGTCGATCATTCGTGTCAGAACAACCTTGTCCATGGAATTGTTCAGAAGCCGTGTCAACCGCGTCTGAAAAGTCTCTTCTTGCGGACTCAACAACTCGTTGGCACGTTTTTGCCAGGTTTCGGCCAGGGCAACGGCTTCTTCAATAATCCTTTCCATGTCGGACGTGCTCATGGCTTCTCCTCAAAGGGTGTATGAAGAGCACTAATCCAAGTGTCCCGGTCCATATGGAGTTTTTTTCATATTGAAGCCCCGATCTTTTTCATGGGGTTGCAAAGTTTTTTGTCAATTCGTTATCTATGACATATATACAGACTTCTTTTGCTCCCTTATCAGAATAGCCGTGCTTTTCGCATAGGTTTTTCATCAGGAAGGTGACATCATTTCTGATCCTCTTATCGTAGGTCTTGAACTCCTCGTTATCGTAGTCCTTGATCGCCCGGCGGAAGTTTTTATTCTCGAGAAAGGGGTCTAGAACCTTTTCCTTAAGGTTGTATTCGTATTGATCATGGAGTGCTTTAAAGAGTTCCGTTTCCACAATGGATTTACCGTCAAGCATAATTTCATTGGTCAGTGTTTTGGATGTGTATTCCTTTTGGGTGACTTCCCGAAACTTTACTCGCTTCTCTACATCCGCATTTGCACCGAACAAACAGTTCTCGATACTAGTCAGAAAATCTTCGGTGATTTCCAGTTTTTCCCCTGTGAAGTTGCAGGTCTCGACAGATCCTACTTCAAAGTTTATTGCAAAGAGGTAATTCTGGATATCCTTGGAAATCTGTTCCTCGTTGAAATAGAAGAGGGATTCCTTGACCTCCTGCAGGATAGTATAGTTATACATGCGAAGGAGTGAATCCAAAAAACCTTCCGGTATTGTACCCTTTAGTGTTTTGCCGAATTTATTGAAAAAATCGCACAGGTTGGACATGTTGATGAGTCTGTCCTCCTTGGAATAACGAGAATAAAAGTCATTAAATGTCCTGATGGAATCGCGTCCGGAAAAGCCCTTATCTCCCTCTTTTTCCGATTCGCTGATGATCCGTCGTCTCCTTGCTGCAGTCAAGCTCTTCCTGTCTTCCTCGGAAAGCCATGTGGGGATATAGCCTGTGTAAAGTTCCATCTTGAGGAGTTGCAGGTTCTCATCGCAGTAAAGGCGATATCTCTCGGGGTTGGGTATCCACTCCAGCATCCCCTCTGATCTGACGTTCAAGCGAGACGAGATGATTACCCTGGCAAAGTTATGAAGTACCCTGGGGAGGAAATTGTCTTTAATTGGTTTGCCGAAAATGTTGAGGTAAATCCCCACCTCTGTTCTCAGGTCCAAAACATAGGGGATATTGATGTATTCAATGCGATCTGAAAAGGACTGAATGTCCTGTATATTTTTTTTGTCTTCAGGGTTCATGAGGGCTATAAAGAGGGAGTTTACGTTTTCTTCCATATCCTCCACCTTGTGCAGGCCTTCACTGATAATATTGTGGAGCTCTATCAGACGATCCGTATTGTGTGACTTAATGTCCATAAGGGCGTAGACCCCGTTATTGGTCTTTGCATATGTGGAATAGATGTACTGGACCTGGTTACTGTCTTTGAAGAGGTTGTTGATCCTCCTCTGGAGCATTTCATTCCTTATTAGGTTCTGTTTAATGCGCTTGTCACCGGGGTTGAAAACACTAATACCTTCTCCTAGGCGTCTGTTGAACCTATAGGGTTGTGCATACAACATTTTGAAAACTTCCTGGGGGGTCTCCAGGGTATCTATAAGGGCTTGCAATAAAGAGCTGCAGATAGTGCAGGGACTGTCCCTAAAAACCCATTCATACTCTTTTTCCGTGATTAGCTTGTGCTTAAATTCATCACTTTCGAACAGGGCATCAAAGAATTTCCTGCGGAGGTTCTTGGGGACCATCAAAATAGGGTTGTCATGACTTGGGCAGGGGACCTCAATGTAATCATTTTTTGAATCTATGATATTCTGTTGTTGAAATAAGGTATCTTGGTCCTCCTCCGGAACACCCAACAGTTTATATAGTCTCATTATCACTGGAGACGTATCCCTTTCCGAGAAACCGTTCAGCTTTTTCCTGTCCAGCCTCCAGACCGTTTCAAAACGCAAGCCGTCTTTGGTGTTGGCGTATTCTTCGAATTTCATCAGCAGGTTATTTAGAAATGTGCTCTTCCCACAGCCCGGGGGGCCTTCAAAGATATAGATCTTATTTTGCTGTGAACCGCGCTTAAGGGCCTCTGCATGTTTCATGAGTCTGTTGGCAAAGAGCCTGTCTGCAAAGAACGGGTGATCTGAACCTTCAACAAAGAGCTTGCTGGAATCGTAATAGACAAAACCAATGGACTCCGGATCTTCCGGGTTCTCTTCCATGCCTTTTATTACATATTCGTTGATCATATCGTAGAAGATCTGAAAGACATTGCGCATGACAGTCAAAGGGTTTTCGGATAGAACCTTGATGAATTTTTCAAAGGGGATCGGCGTCAGTTTTTCCGGTTCATCGATACCACGGTTTAAGAATTCAATTGCCTTGACGATGTTTTCCATAGCTTATACTCTAAATTCCATTGCCTCCAAGGAAAACGCCTTTGAATTGCTATAGGTTTCCATTTAATATATGGAAACCTATAACTACTGAATCGTTCTCCTGGAGAGTTTTCGGTTTTTCATGGTATATAGAACCCGTTCCCACTTGGCAGACGGTTCGCTATCTTGTGCCATAGGAAAAGTCATACCAATAGGAAAAAAATCCTGTGCTGATTGGGCGGACTTTGATACAAATTCATTTGTCTCTAATTCTACAGGCCCGCCCCAGAGGTATTCAATGCCTGTCATTGTATTGGCTATGAATTCCTTGACTAAAGGTTTTTCCTCAAAACGATGATTGAGATATAGGGCGTTGTCTTTCATCTTCTTCGTGTCTATTTCAATATGAGGGGGGTGATAAAGGGAATCAATCACCATACGGCGGTAATCTTGTGCGTTCCGGCTCTTAATGTAGTATTCATAAACCTTTCTCTCTTTATTCAATCTCTTGCCTGCAACGAACAGCTTGTTCCGTGTGACAAAATCCTGTTCAAGAAAGGCGCTGATGAATGTAAAATCACAGTAATTCTCACGGATCGAAAAGATGAAATCTCGCCCCTGTCCTGTAGCTGCATCGTATTTCTCTCTCTTTTCCGCATCATGAAGCCGCTGAAAATCAAAGGAGTATCTTCCCTTGTCTGCCATCTCCTCTATGAAGTAAAAGAGACGCATCCCAAGGGCATATGGGTTTATCCCTACCCGAGGCATTGAGGTTATCCAGGCGTTGATCCGCGCAAAGTCCACCTCATGGCCCTTTATTCGATCATCTTGTAAGAAGAGCATCTCATGCCAATAACTGGCCCATCCTTCATTCATGATCTTTGTTCGGATCTGCGGTTGGAAGAATAAAGATGTGTTGCGGACCACCTGTAAAATGGAATTTATCCATTTGTTTTCGTCTTTGTTTAAGAATTCCGAGTTTTCCATCAAGTATTGGATTATATCTATCCTCTGTTCCGGTTTCTTCTCCATTTTTTTCTTAAAGATCTCTTTAAATTCCGGATATTTCAAATCCACTTCCGAAAAAAAGGAGTCTTCGCCCAGATCTTTGTCTTGCTTTATACAGTCATTGTACCTTTCGATTTCCTTCACATATTCATGAATCTTCAGTTTGTTTATCGTTTGCAAGAAGACATCGAAGTAAAAGTCCACACGTTTCGACCATCCAGACTCTGATTGGCGATTCAAACATGACAGATCGTAATGATATCCTACCAGGTTGTCGATCCCCCGGGCAAATTCAATGACATAATCCGCCCATCTACCCTTTTCCGACCTGAGCTTGGCAATCATCCGTTTGTCTGATAGCGCCTGCCCTGTGAAGTCATAGTCCCAGGTATGACGAAAGAATAGGTTGTTCTGAAAGAAGTCTATATGCGCCAGTACATGATAGAAGATCATGACATTTAACCAGTCCGGATTATTGTCGTTGTAAAATGATATGGGCGGTCTCGTATTAATAACGGTCTCATACGGGTTGACCGGATAAAGCTCGTATTTACCTTTCTCTTTGAGGACATCCACGTCATGGACCCAGTAATCGTAAAGGGTCGGGATCATCAATTTTGGCGTCAGTTCCAACAAATCTCGGTTGGTAACGATATATTCCAATGTCTCATCCCGAAAGCGAAGGCCCATGGCTCTGGCCCTCTCCTTGCACCCCTCCATTATCATTTTTGTATGCTGGTCTATCAATTCCATCTTGTGATCCTTTAGAGGCTGTTTGAAAAGTAACCCAAAGGAGGTCTCAGGGACTGTTTGTGAGCGATAGATTATTTGCCCTGCCCTTTTCCGGTCAAGAGATGAGGTTCCTGATGCCTTCAATCAGGCTCGGTTCATCCGCATCCTCCCCCATAACATCGAGACGGAGCAGGTCACGGTGTTTTTCCAACAACCCCGAGTTTTTGATGTAGCTTTCAACTTCAGTGCTGGCGTTCGTCCCCCCGTACGTATGCTTGACAACAGTAATTCCGATCCGATTAGAATAGGCGAGCATCTTCGTCATTTCCGGCAATGCCTCTTTTCCGCCGGTATCCCAATCATCGCCATCCGTTCCGTAGAAAACATATATATTGTAATCCCGAGCAAGGTTTTCCTTTCCTACAATCTCGTTAACCAGATGAAAGGCCGAACTCACTTTGGTGCCGCCGGCAACTTTTGAGTTGTAATACGTATAAAAGTCCGGTACTTCCGTTGCATCCGTATCATGAAGGATGAATCGAGATTCTACTTGTTTGGCATACTGGTAAAGAAGCCAGCTATAGATCAGAACATGCTGGGCCACCACGATTTGCGTGGGCTTGCCTTCCATGGATCCGGAGTAGTCCCTCAAGAAAAAGACCAATGCCTGAGATTCGTAGTCTTTTTCACGGGACAGTATCCTGTAGATCTTGTCATTAGGCGAGATGATAAAACGGCTCGGATCAATATCCCCTATATCGGGCAGATTTCCAAGGCTGATATTGGTTTCAACGATCTTTCGCAGTGTGGCCTTTTTGTCGAGAAACTGGCCTACCCCCCTATTCCTGTCGGTCATATCGTACGTGTAACGGGAGAGAAATCGTTTCTTGCCTTTGTCTTTGATATTAGGAAGTTCAAACTGCTTGGAAAGTATCTTGCCCAGATCATAAGCGTTGGACTCCATTTCATGGGGGCCTTCCTCTCCTTCTCCCGGACCTGTTCCAGCCCCTTCCTGCTCATGAACCGGTTGTTCTCCAATGATTTCTCCCTCTTCCCCTTCCCCTGATCCGCCTGAAGAAGGCTCTTCATCGGAAGGACGAAAGGCGTTGTCGTGCAAGAACTTCTCCTCAATCGTTGTAGGGACAACTACTATTTTTTCCCTGCCCCCCTTCCCGGGTTTGATCAATCGTCCCACCCGTATCTTTCGAGGAAGCCCATCCTTCTCTCTCTGAGAGTCTCGCTCCAGCAATTCATCTAAGGACTTAAGCCGGCTAGTATAGGCCCCCTGGGGATTTGTCATGGCCAGCAACACAGAAAAATCATTGGTAGCGTACACACTGTCCGATGCCAAATATAATGCCTCGGTTTTAACGATCTTGGCGTCCTTAGATGAATCAGGGATGTCATGGACGCCGTCGTGGTCTAACTCCATGAGTATCTTCTCTTCCCGTTCGGGTTCAAGACCCCTCTCCTTGATTGTGCGGAAGAACTCGAATCGTTTATGATCCATCTTATCCCTACTTCTCATCCTCCTGCGTGCAGAAATACTCAATGGTTTTCTGGGCGCATGTCTTGCAGTATTTAAGTTTGGTCAACATGGTATCGATCATACGATCGTATAGTTTCTGGTTCTCTTCATTGGTGCGGTTAGCCAGCGCGCCTATAAGACTTCCGGCGCCTGCGATATCGGATTTGAGCCTGACATCCGTGACCGCCTTGACAAGTTCCAGGTTGTCCATAAAATCGTAGTTAGGATCAATGGAGAGCTTCTGACCGTAAATCTTTCGAATCGAGGTCCTGAAGGTCTCCCTCTGCTCTTCTGTCTTGAGCCCCAGCCTCTCTTCAACGCTGTTGATGTAACGCTCATCTACCTTCATCGCCTTAAGTTCGCCGGTCTGGGGGTCTTTGTACTTCCACATCTTGTCCGGACCTAGATTTTCAGCGTCGATGCCGATAATCATATTCACATAGTTCATTACGTCTTTGCGGATGGCAAGGGGTTCGTCCATATAGGCGTTAAACATCTCAGTCATGATACGTTCCCGATACAGGCCTTTTGCTGTCTTGAGATCCTCAAGATACTTGGTCCTGTCATTGGCTTCCGGCACATAATCGAGGATTATCCGTTCAAGAGCCTTATAGACGTCATAAGCGAACATGCAATGGCCCTCATTTGTCTCAGAGCTCTCCAGCATCAATTGCATGGCCCTGCCAAGGTTTCTCTGCCCCAACCCTTTCTGACCGAAACGGTTCGTAACCTCCGGATCCTGGTTGAGGGAGTCTATGACCTCGGCCAGGGTCTTGATACTCTTCTCACCCGCGATCTCACCTGCCGCCAGTTTCATAGTCTCAACAGCGGTCAGTTTTTCGGATCTGGGGAGACGGGTTAGAACGACCGCCACTGACGTCGCATAATTCAGGTTCGGATCCTGGTGGAGGCTTTCATTGTTAAGGGTGGTCTTGGTCTCATTCCCTATGGCATATAATGTGAGTCTCTCTTGAAGCTTGTAGTTGGTATTATGAGCCACATGGGAGATTCGACACCTGTCTATAATCGGAGCCTCTTCCCTTTCCGCGAGAAACCTGTTGAATTCAGAGTTGTTGCTCGTTGCTACAATAAGTGTGTCGATCGGCCACTTGAAACCATCGATTTCAATGGTGCGGTTTTGGATTACCCCCAGGTAGACCTGAACCAGGTCCCTCTTGTTCTTGAATATCTCATCGCTGAAATGGATGCCGCCTCCGGCAACGCGGGCCAGGGCGCCACGCCTGAGATCGAAACGGTACGGATTGTTTGTATCGGAGATATGAAGTAGCCTTTGGATGGACTCTTCACCCAAAAGATCGACGGAAGAGGATGTGATCTTATCTTTTGCCGGATACTTTCCCGTAACAGTCCCCAGACTCTCCATAAGGGGCACCCGGACGATCTCAACATACTCCAGCATCTCATCTATGTTGCCGTCTGTGAAGTTCCGGATAGTGTTCCATATGTAGCCACTACACGCTCCCAAGGGACGGTAGTTTTTATGTAGCCCATTTATTTCATCATCGGAAAAACCTATCTTTTCTGAGAAAAACGTTTTGCTTTCCTTCGGATCTTCATAGAGGTTCATGGCCAGGATCATGGGGTCTTCGTAGGTCTGGGATTCAATGGTAGTTATCTTTCCATAATTGCCGATCTTGTCCATGTTGTTGAACCTGAAGGTATACCTACGGTTTTTATCCCTGGATAGGAAACTACGATATGCGGCACAGAGAAATTCTACAAAGAATGTCTTTCCGTTGCCAGGTTCTCCGACGAGCACATAGGCCATTTCCTTGGATGAACCTCCCTCTGCAGCATCCTTGACAAAGGATACAAAACTATTGATCTCATCGTACATGCCTATGATATGCTTTTCTCCAGTTCCGAATATCTTGTAATCGTATGTTGTTTTACCTTTTACAACAACCTTTTCAATCTCACTTTCCAGAATCATCCTTGTGACACTCTGAAAGGCGTTTTCAAAGCATCTTTTCCCCTGTTTCACAGCAGTCAGATGGTGTCTAAGAGTTTGATTTTCTGTTCGATTAGTCATTTTTCCTCCCCTCATCCATTCTTATGGGAACCAATTAAGTTATGACTTCTTCCCAACAAGAATACGATAACCCTGTGTCTCATTAGCCGACGCATATAAATCAAGAGCCGCTAGCCTAGTTTAAGAAGACGCAATTTGTATGCCAGAAAAGACCAAAATTAGACTATTTTCGCCTCACTTCGCAAAAAATATCCATCTGTGCACTTGGTCGGAATATGACTTGAATGATCTTTGACGAACCTTCTTGATTCATTTTGAGAAAGATTCTTAGTGAGTGAAGCTGAAAATTGCAGATTGTTTGAGGGAGCTTGCGACCGAGTTATCTGCAATTTAGCGCAGCGAACTTAGAATCTTCAAAATGAATCAAGCCGTGAGGTGAAGATTATTCAAGTCATAGGCGCTATTGTTGAGTAACTGCACAGGTCGAAAATTTTTGTAGTAAGTGTTTGTCCGGAAATGAGATGATTTTTGCAAGGTCAAGGAAGATGAAGATTTTAACCGCATGAATACATTTTCTTCCTTTGGTCGAAATGATAAAAAGTGGACGAAACGAGATCAGGGCCTTTAAACGGATGTTGACACTACTCATCCAAAAGCTGAAGGCTGACCGCGGAGGGCTGAAAGCTTTGACTTGAGTTTTACAGTAACAGGAGGGGAAATGGTTACTAGAACGGACAAGATCAGGGTGTTGCTGACAAAACCCAATCTAGACGATCATGACAGGGGTATCAGGCAGGTAGCGGCAGGGTTAAGGGAATCTGGAGTTGAGGTCATATATACGAGGTTCAAATTCCCGGAAGAGATCATAAGGACAGCAATGGATGAGGATGTAAATATGATTGGTATGAGCTTCTTATCTGGTGCACACATGTATATTTGTTCGGAATTAAGCAGGCTTCGTAAAGAATCGAATTGCGAGGATATCCCTATGATACTGGGGGGGATAATCCCGGATGATGATATACCGGAACTTTGTAAGATGGGTGTTAGTAAGGTCTTTGGGCCTGGCACCTTTGTTAGGGATATAGTTGAATACATATCCTCTGTTGCATCAAAATAAGGGGCTTCCCTTATACCTCGGACGGTCACAAATTCGTCCTCGCCCCTAAGATTAGCCTCAATATTTTATGGCGCGATATTTTAATCTCAACGAGAAGGAGGACAGAGATGGATTTCAGGTTTACTGAGGAACAGGAAATACTAATGGAGTCAGTAGAAAACTTCTTTAAAAAGGAGTTTCCCCTTGAGGTTTCTCGAGATCACCAGTTCTTCGGTGACGAGTTTACAAGAAAACTGCATCTAAAGATGGGAGGGTTGGGTTGGTTGGGGATCCTTATAACTGAGGAGTACGGAGGTACCGGTGGCGACTCTATAGATTATGGCATCGTTGCTGAAAAAGCAGGTAAGTACTTGTTAGAGAGCCCTTTTCTTATGGGATGCGGGAATATTGCTCCCTGCATTTTGAACTACGCCTCGGAGGAGCTTAAGAAAAGACACCTGCCGAAAATCTGCTCAGGAGAGGAAGTCTGGGCGATGGGTATGACCGAACCCGAGGCAGGATCGGATGCGGCAAACACAAAGACTACGGCAGTGGCAGATGGGGATGATTTTATCATAAATGGGAACAAAGTATTCTCAACTACGTCCCATGAGGCTGATTTCTTTCTCGTAGTTGCGAGAACAGAGAAGACCACACCGAAGCACAAAGGTATTACCCTCTTCATTATGGACAAAAATGCTCCGGGGGTAGCCGCCAGACCTCTAGACACTCTTGGAGGAAGTGGATATACATCAGAGGTCTTCTATGATAATGTTCGGGTTCCCAAGTCAAATATGGTGGGAACATATAACAAAGGGTTCTACCAATTGATGACTACGATGGATAGAGAACGATCAGGGGCAAGTTTATGGATGTTGGGTCACGCTGAAGGGGCCTTTGAAATGGCGCTTCAGTATTCAAAAGAAAGGGTTCAATTTGATCAACCCATAGGTAAGTTTCAGGTTATCCAACATTACCTTGCAGATATGGCAACACAGATTGAGATGGCTCGACTCTATGCGTTTCACGTAGCCTGGATGGAGACTCAACATATCAAATGTACGAAAGAGGCGGCTATGGCAAAACTGGTGGCTGGAGAAGTAGCAAAGTCCACAGCCGTCCAATGTATGCAGATTATGGGTGGATATGGCTACATGATGGAATATGATATGCAGCGTTACCTGAGGAGATCAATGGTTTTCACTGTTGTTGGGGGTACATCAGAGATACAAAAAAATATTATTGCCAAGAGTATGGGGTTGTAGCTTAAAGAAACCTAAGAAGATAGACCACGAAAAGATCACAGATGAAGGGAGAGTATTGTTATGAGCGAAAGAACCAACAAATTGAAGGAGAATGTAATCATAAAGACCCACAGGATTGCCGCCAGAGGTCTGCATAAGGAAGAGGAGGGAACTGCATTTAGGGAAGGGATGAGTGTGGAACTTTGCCTGGAGCGGCCGAGACTCCTTACTGAGTCATACAAAAAGACCGAGGGGGAACCCATGGTATTGAGGAGGGCCAAGGCGCTTGCACATATACTGAATAATATGACAGTCTATATTCAGCCTGATGAAATGATAGTCGGCAATTTTGCCGCCAAACCAAACTGCGTAACCCATTATCCGGAACTCCAGTGGAGGTGGGTGGAGAAGGCAGTCAATGATGGGTATCGTGATATACTGGATGACGCAGGAAAGAAGGAGTTGACGAGTATCCATCAGTATTGGAAGTCAAGGGCGGTCCACGGCATGGAGAGGGACCTCCTCCCTGAAGAGATCAAACCTTTCTGGAGGTATAAGGGGGTAGGTTACTTCGGTTATTACTTCGAAGTCAGTACGCCGGACTACGAAAAGGTATTTAAAGTAGGTTTCAAGGGGATACTTGAGGAGGTTGAAGAAAAGGCAAAGGAAGTAGATAAAGCCTATAACGATATGATGATGGACGCCAAGGAATTTCTTGAAAAGAAACAGTTCCTTGAGTCAGTAATGATAGTACTAAAGGCAACTATCAACTGGGCAAAAAGGTATGCATTGGTGGCAAAGGAAATGGCCGCTAATGAGAAGGATGAAGGCAAGAGAAGAGAACTGGAGGAGATAGCGCAAATATGTGGTTGGATACCGGAAAACCCGGCAAGGACATTGCATGAAGCCTTACAGTGCTTCTGTTTAATCCATTATATCAATAGCTTCTTAGAGCTGCCCCAGGTGGGTTGTGGGGCCAGGTTTGACCGGCTCTTCTACCCATTCTACAAAAAGGATAAAGAAGAAGGGAAGATTACAAGAGAAGGCGCCCAAGAGTTAGTGGAGTGTCTGTGGATCAAATTTCAGGAGACCGGGTTTATCCATCCCCCAATCTGGTCAGGACTTGGCGGAGGCGGGTTGGGTTGGCAGACAGTAACCATTGGAGGAACTACTGAAGATGGTGAGGATGCCTCTAACGAGATGAGCCATATTGTCCTTGATGCTACTAAGAATATACGCACAATACAGCCACCCCTTGCTCTAAGGTGGCATGATAAGATACCAAAAGACCTTGTTCTTAAAACAATCGATGCGCTGAGCACCGGGATAGCCCAGCCCGCCATCTTTAATGACAAAATTAATGTCAACAGGTTGATGTCAATGGGGGGGATCCCCATTGAGGATGCCAGGAGCTATACCATCAGCTCTTGTATGTATCCGATGATCCCCGGGAAAAATTGCGATACACGGGCGAGTAGCTCAGGGTTGATGGTCCTCGGTAAGTGTCTGGAGTTGGCGTTAAATCAGGGAAAGGATATGAAGACCGGTGAGCAGATAAGCTGCCAGACACCTGACCCGACCACCTTTTCGTCCGTCGAGGACGTAGTTGATGCCACAATGGAACACTACGATTTTCACTGCGGGCCGTTGTTCGCCATAGGCAACATCGCCGATGCCCTTTACGAAGAGTATTTGCCTCGCCCTTTCCTATCTGCGCTGACCGAAGGCTGCATCGAAAGGGCCCAGGATGTCAGGAAATGGAGTTACTTTCCATACAGGGCTGTGCAGCAGGCCCTGGGTACCAACAACGTCGCAGATTCACTGGCCGTCATCAAGAAGTTCGTATTCGAGGAAAAGAAATTGTCTATGGGGGAGCTGATAGATACCCTGAAGAATAATTGGGAAGGCAAAGAAGACCTCCGTCAGATGTGCATAAACGAGGTGCCAAAGTTTGGGAATGATGATGATTATGTGGATTTAATCGCCAGAGATCTCCATTATAAAGTGAACGAACACACAAAAAAATTCAAGACCTACTTTGGTGAGCCTGGTATAATTGATGGTAGTGCGGCATCGGCCCCCTATTCCTTTGCTATTGACACATGGGCCACCCCTGATGGCAGAATGGCAGGCGAGGCGTTCCACGATGGGAGTATATCGCCGATGGTGGGCAGAGACAAAAACGGTCCGACAGCCGCCCTTAAATCCGTTTCAAAGATAGACCCTGTAAAGTCTTCGAATCACCTGTATAATCAGTCGTTTATGCCACAGTTTCTAAAAGGGGATTATGTGAACATCTTTGCCGATTACCTCAAGACATGGAGTGATCTCGGTCTTCACCATATCCAATTCACTGTAGTTGACAAGGAAACGATGGAGGAGGCCCAAGAAGACACGAAAAACCACCCTGACTTGATAGTGAGGGTGTGCGGTTACTCTGCCTACTTCGTTGACCTTAGTCGGGGGTTGCAGGATGAGATTATAAAAAGAACAGAACAATGCTTTTAGGGGCTAGGGGCTAGGAAATAGGTACTAGGTACTAGGTACTAGGTACTAGGAGCTAGGTACTGGGATGTTTTGTGACCGTTTATGGGTTCAGGGGTTAATGGTGAACCTGTGAACGGTTACATATATTGAAGATTATATAGATTTTCAGATATTAAATTTCACAAGGCCAGAGGGAGGAAACCGAGTAAGTCGTACATTGTAGTACGTCGTCGAGGGTTCCGACCGATAACGCAGTGAAATTTAATATATGGAAATCTATAGGAAGGTTCGAATGAATGATATGGAAGATACTGATATTAAGGGTGTCATATTCAATATACAGAAATTCTCCATCCATGATGGTCCTGGGATAAGGACTACCGTTTTTCTGAAGGGTTGTCCCTTACAATGCAAGTGGTGTAGCAACCCTGAGTCCATATACGGATCTCCGGAGGTTATGGTCCATGACATAAGATGTATTCATTGTGGTGAATGTCGGGATGTTTGCCCTGAGGGTGCTATTATTGCTATTGAAGGAAGTCAAAGGATAGACCGGGAAAAGTGCACCAAGTGCATGGAGTGTGTAAAGGTTTGTCATTCAAAGGCCTTGGAGAGTGTAGGCAGGTATGTGAGTGTCAATGAGGTACTGGAAGAAGTAGCAAAAGACTCTCTCTTCTATCAAAATTCCGGAGGGGGCGTGACACTTTCCGGAGGGGAGCCATTATTGCAATGGAGGTTTGCGAGGGGCTTACTACAAAGGTGTAAGGAAAGGGGGTTCCATACAGCGCTGGACACTACCG
>Ga0209345_10000870_pt1 | contig 38743 bp, 37 predicted proteins | sample Cruoilmetagenom7_FD_187294 | JGI IMG/M metagenome (GOLD analysis project Ga0209345, IMG submission 187294) | Oil polluted marine microbial communities from Coal Oil Point, Santa Barbara, California, USA - Sample 7 (SPAdes) (version 2) | ecosystem: Environmental > Aquatic > Marine > Oil seeps ...
AGGGCGCTATCCCTGGCTTGGGTGAAGCTTTTCAAATGGATGTGATCATTGATAATAGTTTGATGGATCAGAAGGATATTTATATTGAAGGGGGTGATCACACTCACCTTGTTCATATTAATTATAAGGACTTTAGTAAGCTAATGATCAATGCTTGGCCTGCTCTCATTAGTTGCCTTAAGAGTAATAACCCTTCAGATGGGCAATATCTTTGGGCCCCGTCAAAAGGTGATTAGGGTACAAGTTGTTTTATGGGGGTATGCCTCACTTATTTGATATGATCAAATCAAATAACAAAGGTGGCGAATAAGGCAGGAATAATTATGTCTTTTGGTGTATCTCCAGGGGAATTACGAGAAGCTATTCGTTCTGGGAAACACGCAGGAAATACCTCGGGGTATTGCCCAGGCTATGTTCAGGGTAATGTAGTTATTTTGCCCAGTGATTGGGCTACGGAGTTTTTGCAATTCTGTCAATTTAATCCCAAACCTTGCCCTTTGTTGGGCATGTCAGAAAAGGGGGATCCCACACTGCCTCTGCTCTGTGAAGGTATGGATATTCGGACAGACCTTCCGCACTATCGTATTTTTAAAGATGGAAAAATGACGGAAGAAGTCGCAGATATTAGCGACCTGTGGTCCGATGATTTTGTCACCTTTGTGTTGGGTTGTTCATTCTCCTTTGAAGAGGCATTAATTGCGGATGGCCTTGAAGTACGTAATATCATAGAAGGGGTTAATGTGCCGATGTACCGTACCAATATTCCCTGCCGGTCTGCGGGGCGATTTAGCGGCAATATGGTCGTTAGTATGCGCCCATTTTTAGCCGCAGATGCCATCCGAGCAACGCAAATTTCTACCCGTTTCCCCTCAGTACATGGTGCCCCTGTGCACCTGGGAGACCCTTCTCTTATTGGTGTTAAAGACATTAACAATCCTGATTTTGGTGATGTGGTTACTATTGAGCCTGGAGAAATACCAGTGTTTTGGGCCTGTGGAGTGACGCCACAGGTAGTGTTGGAGCAGGCAAAACCACCGTTGTGTATTACTCATAGCCCGGGTTGTATGCTTGTGACCGATCTTCCAAATAGTCAATTAGCAGTGCTTTAAATTCAGGTAAAATTTACAACGAGAAAAGCCATGCCGTTACTACTGAATTGTGATTTAGGTGAAAGTTTTGGTGCCTGGACCATGGGAATGGATGAGGCTGTGATGCCATATATTGACCAGGCCAATATTGCCTGTGGTTTTCACGCGGGGGATTATTTGGTGATGCAGCGAACCCTAAAACTTGCTGCTGAACATAATGTGATGATTGGAGCCCATCCTGGGTATCTAGATCTTACAGGATTTGGTCGCCGTTCTATCAGTCACCCTCCGGAAGAAATCAAAGCATTAATGCATTATCAGATGTCTGCGCTAGATGGTATGGCTAAAACTCAAGGCTTGGGTATGCAATATGTAAAGCCGCATGGCGCACTGTACAACGATATGATGGCTGACCCTGTGGTTCGTCGTGCAGTGATGGAAGCAGTTGCAACATTTTATCGCCCTATAAAACTGATGTTACTCGCTACAACACAAGCAGATGAACATAAAGCAGAGGCCGAAGAAGTTGGTATCGAATTATGGTTAGAAGCGTTTGCTGACCGCTGTTATGACGATGATGGTGCATTGTTATCGCGCGGTAACAATTCTGCTGTACATAATAAAAACAAGATGTTGGAACAAGTGGCTGAATTAAGCCAGCAGGGTACAGTAACTTCGGTAAACGGCAATAAATTAAAGCTTAATGCAGATACGCTTTGTGTACACGGTGATAATATTGAAGGTGTGCAGGCCATTTCCGAAATCAGGCAGCTTCTTCATACATGAATATTACTGTTGCCGGTGAAAATTCTCTCATCATTTACTTTGACCAAGAGATTGGTTTAGATGTTTCTGCCGGGTTCTCTGTCGAAGCATCTGCAAAAGTTCATCAAGCTGTTGAAATAATTACAAATTCGTTGGGTGATGTGCTCGTTGATTTGGTGCCATCCTATGCATCTTTGTTGGTCATTTACGATGTTTTTCGAACAGATTTACACAGCATCAGACCACAAATTCGGGAACTGCTGACTGATATTGATCAAGCTGAAAAGTCTGAAGGTCAATTGATAGAGCTCCCTGTCTATTACGGTTCAGAATCTGGTCCAGATTTAGCGTTGATCGCGAACAAGGCAGGTTTGTCTATTGAAGAGGTTATTGATCTTCACCGGTCCCAGGAATACCAGGTTTATGCCATAGGTTTTGCTCCAGGATTTGCCTACCTTGGTGAAGTGGATGAGCGTATTGCTGCCCCCCGATTGGCAACTCCTCGCCAACAGGTTCCTTGCGGTGCTGTGGGTATTGCTGATCGCCAAACAGCAGTTTATCCATCGGTTTCTCCTGGTGGCTGGAATTTAATTGGTCTTTGCCCCCAGCGAATGTTTGATCCTGAAGCGACACCGACAATGCCAGTAAAAGTAGGGGATAGAGTTCAATTTAAAAGCATTGATCGTGAGACTTTCTTGTCTTTGGGGGGAGAGCTGTAATGTTATCTACAGCAGTTTCTCTGCCAAAGGCCGGTTTTCTAGTAAAACAGCCAGGCCCTCGAACGTTGATACTCGATATTGGCCGCTATGGTTACCACCATCTTGGTATGACGACTGGTGGCCCGGCAGATCCCTTAGCTTTTCGTTGGGCCAATCGCCTGTGCAGAAATGATCAAAATACCACAGCACTAGAAGTCGTTGGTGGTTTGGTTTTGGAATCTACGATTACTACCCAGTTGGCCGTTTGTGGTGCCAAGACCCCCTTGACTATTAACGGGCGTGTTCGTGGGTTATGGCGTAGCCACAGAGTTAAACCGGGTGATGTTGTTGAGTTGGGGTTTGCTACTGAAGGTGTAAGTGCTTATCTCGCAATATCGGGAGGTTTTAAAATAACACCATCTTTCGGCAGCACGGCCACCGTTGTTCGTGAGGGTATAGGCGGCTTGAATGGTAATAAGTTGGAAGTAGGAGACTGTTTGCCCTGTGGCTCTTATGAGAATAGTGAAGACAATCGATGCTTGAAGTTACCTAAAGGATATCGTCCAGTCTATGGGCATCATGCAATGTTGCGAGTGATTCCGGGGTATCAACAGCATGATTTTAGTCGATACCAACAGCGACGTTTTTTTAGTCATGAATACAAAATTAGTTCCCGCTCAGATCGTATGGGTTGTTGTCTTGAGGGGCCAGAAATTCGGCCAAACATAGATGGAATTTTGTCAGAAGGTATTTGCTTAGGAGCGATACAAGTTCCTCCAGATGGGCAGCCCATCATACTGATGAATGATCGGCAGACCATTGGAGGTTACCCTAAATTGGGTTCAGTATTGTCTTTAGACCTTGGGCAGCTGGCTCAATTAAAGCCCGGAGATACCGTGTATTTTGAGCCCATTACTGTAGATGATGCCCATAACATACTTCATTTGGCAGACAGTTATTTTAAGAAAATAGAGCTACTTGTTTGTTAAGGAGAGTTTGTTAAAAAGCTTTATTAAGAAAGGCGGTGTTAAATCACTGTTGTTGAAAGATAAAAAGGATGTTTATGTAAAAAATGATCACATGGGGTGAACAAGTTATGAGTACAAACGATGATCTTGTTCTTAGCCAGCAGATAGAAAACTTACTGGTGGCAAGCAACCCACGCGGGATGCAGACAATTCAGTCCGTATTGCAGCCAGGTTATTGCCTACGTACCGCACAAATGATGGCTCAGCTTAGCGGTACTGTACTCATTGCTACTGGGTTTCCAGTTAAAGGAACATTTGAGACAGATGGTCCCGTAGGCGCGGCGGCATTGTATCGGGTGCTATTAACATTGGGTGGGAACCCGGTCTTAGTTTGCGGTGAGCCATTGGCGAGTGCAATTCAAAGTGATTATAGAGTCCACCGTGTATCTACTGGGCTTTCGGGTGAAAGTGAGGCTGAAATTCGGCTCCATATTCTGAACCAAGCCCAGCAAATACTTAGTACTTATGAACCAGAATTGATCATTACGATTGAGCTACCTGGTCGTGCTAAAGATGGCTCTTATTACAATATGAGAGGCATCAATATCAGTGATCAGGTGATGAGTTTTGATGATGTTTTACTATTAGCAAATTGTCCCAGTATTTGTATTGGCGATGGTGGCAATGAAGTGGGCATGGGAAATATTGCAGATAGCTTATCCTGCTTGGATATTATTCCCTGTGTGACGAAGTGCGATGAATTGATAATTGCCGATGTTTCTAATTGGGCAGCACACGGAATCATCGCCATGCTGTCAAAGTTAATGAAAAAAGATTTTCTGGGTGAGTGGGATAACCACCGTTGTTTGGAGTATTTTGTCCAACATGGCAGTGTCGATGGCGTAACGGGTGAAAAAACCATGACAGAAGATGGATTGCCTTGTGAAGTGACGGATTCTGTGATTGCTCAGTTGCGACATTTAAGCGGGTTTTGTTGAGCTTTTGTTGGGCTATAGTAAAGGTAGTGTGAGGAAAACAAGTGATTAGAGGCATGTTTAAAAAAACACTGCGAAATATGCCAAGAAAAATTTAGAGAAATTACATTGGTAAACTAGAGAATTAGCTTTGCCTGTTTTTGGCCTCACTGATAAGATTTCCAGCCTTCTTCGGTAGGAATTTATGTTGTTTTACGTTGAACCCAATAGGTAGCGTGAGCAGCAACGGTAATTGGATAATTTAATGAGCATTGTTTACCTAAATAACAGCTACATGCCTATGGCAGAAGCAAAAATATCCCCTATGGATAGAGGATTTTTATTCGGTGATGGTATCTATGAAGTAGTGCCTTCTTACCGTGGTCAAATGGTGGGTTTTGCGCCACATATTGATCGTATGAATAATGGTTTGGCCGCTGTTGATATCAACCTTGGATGGTCGCATCAGCAATGGAAAGAGGTTTGTGACAACCTCATTGAGAAAAATGGTTCAGGTAATTTGGCGCTTTACTTACATGTTAGCCGAGGAGCAGATACCAAGAGATTTCATGCCTATCCAGAAGGTATTGAACCAACAGTTTTTGCTTTTGCTTTTGAAATCCCTCCCGAACCTGTTGCTGACAAGTCAAAAGTCACGAGTTATAAAGTTGCGATCCATAGGGATCTTCGCTGGGAGCGCTGCCAAATAAAGTCCACTTCACTGTTGGGTAATGTGATGCATTTTCAGCATGGTTATCAGCAAGGTACTAATGAGACATTGCTTTACAATGAGCGAAATGAGCTGACTGAGGCTAGTGCTTGTAATGCCTATATCGTCAAAAATGGTGTGGTCATTACGCCGTCAAAGGATAACCAGATTTTAGCGGGAATCACTCGACATATTTTGCTGGATTTGCTTCGAATAGAAGGCTCTATTCCCGTGGAGGAGCGTGCCGTTACTATGGATGAAGTCTTCGAAGCAGATGAAGTTTGGGTTACCAGCTCTTCCAAAGAGGTTGTACCAGTGGTTGAAGTCGATGGTAAGGCTATAGGCGATGGTGAAATTGGTGATGTTTGGTTGGCCGCCCAAACCATTTACTCGGCAGGTAAATTAAATTACTAGCTGCTTAGTTAGGTATACTTAGCTAGGTACATTTAGTCAGATATAAAGGCCAGTTATTATAAGGGCTAGCTATTACAAGGAAAGTCCCTCTCACTATGTCTCGACCCGCTAAAATATTGATTGACCTTGGGGCGTTACGCCACAACTGCCAGTTAGCAAATGAGTTATCACCGAAGTCAAAAACCATGGCGGTTATTAAGGCTGATGCCTATGGCCATGGTGCGGTTCAGGTTGCTCGTGCATTGGAAGATTTAGTTCCAGTTTTTGGTGTGGCCTGCATAGAAGAGGCTCTAGAGCTTCGGGAAGCGGGGATAGACACGCCTATTCATTTGTTGGAGGGTGCATTCTCCAAGGATGAAATACACACTGCGGCCAACAATAATTTCAGCCTTGCTGTGGTTAATTACGAGCAGAAAAAAGCCCTTCTTGATCATCAGTTTGATAAATTAAATCAGCAACTAATAAAAGTTTGGCTTTGTGTAGATACAGGTATGCATCGGCTTGGCATTCAACCTAGCGAAATGGCCAGTAGTTTCCATGAGCTAGCAGCTTGTAGCCATATTCAGAATGACATAGTTATTGCCACACACTTTGCCTGCGCAGATGATCTGGAAAATGATTTTACCTCAGAGCAGTTCCGTAGGTTCCAAAAGGGAATGAATGATTTAGGTTCACAAAACCTTTCTCATTCCGTTGCTCTTAGTCTAGCTAATTCAGCCGCATTACTAGGTTGGCCGAAGACGAGAGCCGAATGGAATCGGCCAGGGATAATGCTGTTCGGTAGTTCTCCTTTCGCTGCGCCACATCAAGAGGCTGACAAGCTATTACCGGTAATGACCTTCAAATCAGGTGTTATTGCTTTGCGTGATATTCCGCCCGGTGAAACTGTTGGTTATGCCGCAACCTGGACAGCAGAAAGACATTCCCGTATCGCGACAGTGGCCATTGGTTATGGAGACGGTTATCCTGTTCATGCTCCCACTGGTACGCCTGTGTTAATCAATGGTCACCGTTGCCCTTTGGTGGGTAGAGTCTCTATGGACATGATAACGGTTGATGCTACTGATTTGCCGGATATATGCCTGGGTGATGAAGCGATTCTTTGGGGTGGTAGCTTGTCCTCTTATTTATCTGTTAATGAAGTGGCTAATTGTGCGGGTACGATCAGTTACGAGCTGTTAACTCGTATGCCTCGGCGTACACCACGAGAGTATCTTGGTTAAAGGGTGCAGGTTTTTAGGCTAAGTTAGCCTTACGGATCAATGTGAAGTAACTGCTGGACTTTTTTAACCATCTTGTCGGATGGCTTCTTCACATCAGATAAATCAATTTTCTCAGATAATCCTTCAATGGTTTTAGTGAGTACGGTTACGCGAGTGTAGTCTTTGTCATTCGCTGGAATAATTTGCCAGGGGCCAAAACCTGAAGAGGTTCTTTGGAACATTTCTTCAAAGGCCCCAGTATAGTCATCAAATTTAGCATGGGCTTTTAGGTCATCAGGGGTTAATTTCCATTGCTTATCTGGATTAGTCCAACGACGTGTAAAGCGCTCTCGTTGTTCTTCTTTGCTAATGTGTAAAAACAACTTAATGAGAATAATACCGTCATCCACTAACAGGCGTTCAAAATCATTGATCTCACGATAAGCTCGCTGCCATTCACGCTCAGTGGCAAATTTTTCAACGCGTTCTACCAATACGCGCCCATACCAAGAACGATCGAATATACCCAACTGTCCATTCTTAGGAATACGCTGCCAAAATCGTTGCAAATAGTGGCGTTCAGCCTCAGCGGGAGAGGGCGGGCCTATGGGGTAAACCCGAAAACCACGGGGATCCATTGCATGAATCATCCGACGAATAGCACCGCCTTTACCGGCAGCATCCGTACCTTCAAAAACAATAACCGCACGTTTTTTTTGCTGAAACAATGCAATTTGAAGTCGTGCTAATTCTTGCTGAAGCAACGGTAGCTGCTCATTACATTCTTTATCTGGGAGAGAGGGAAAGGTGAGATCACTAAGAGCATTCATAACGAAGTCCGGATATTCATGATACTAACAAGACAGCTATTAATTCTGAGACCTCAAGTGAACCATCAATATCAAGGGAAGGGCAAGCCTTGTTATGTGACCAGAGGGGAGGGGATAGGGTCTATGCCCCAGCAGATTCTGGGACAGTTTTGATATAGAACGCTATTTAATTAACCCAAACTCTTTCTCGAGTATTTCAATAATTTCTGCTTTGGGATTTTCTGACAACTTCAGTTTTGTGCCGATAATTTTTTCCGCAATGGCTTGATAGGTTGCTGATACTTCCATCAGTACAGATTCTGGCAAAGCGTTATCTCTGGCCAGAGCGAGGCGCTCTTCCATTCGATCTTTATTCAACAAAATATCTGGATCGGGGAAGTGGTTCAGTAGCAATTGGCGAAAGCTTTCTTTTGAATTTTCAACGACATTACCATCGCGGTAGCTGGGGCCATCCCAAATGCGTGAGGAGTCGGGTGTACCCACTTCGTCCATATAGATAAGTTTTTCATTCCCTGATTTGTCGGTGACATAGCCAAATTCAAATTTGGTGTCGACAAAAATTTGGTCCAGCTTGGCGAGTTCGTTACTAATGACATCAAACCCTTCTTTGAGTAGCTTTTCGTAAAGGTCGATACCCTCAGGATTACTGAAGTTAAAGGCTTCAACATTGTTTTCTATATCTGTACGGGTAATGTTGACATCGTCAGCTTCGGGTACGCCGGCAAGTCCGGTCAAAATGCCTTTGGTGGAAGGTGTAATGAGTAGTTCAGGTAGTTTTTGATCTTTGGTCAAATCATCAGTGAGTTGAATACCACAGAATTCACGTTCACCTTTTGAATAGGAGCGCCACATGGAGCCTGTAATATATTGGCGGCATATAGCTTCGATCATAACAGGCTTGGCTTTTTGAACAATCCACACAAAAGGGTGGGGGATTTCTAGAATATGGCTGTCTGCTAATCCTTGTTCGCGGAATAGTTTGAACCAGTGGTTGGAGATAGCATTAAGTGCGGCGCCTTTGCCTGGGACACCATTCATGTCACCTTCACCGTGCCAGATACAATCGAAGGCAGAAATACGGTCGCTGATGACCATAATGGCAAGGGGTGCATCGATGGCTACGTCGTAGCCTCTCTCTTCTATCAAGCGTTGGCTATCTTCCGGGGTTAGCCAGTAGACGGAACGAACCTTGCCGCTATGAACGGGGCCATCGGTGCGGATGGGGAGGTCGTTGTTTACCGCCAATACTTTGTCTGCAAGACTCATTTTAAACAATCCTTCTTTACTGGATAACTCAACTAGATAGCCGAAGACCATAAGTTGTAGTTCATGGATGTTGACCACGGGTTATTAGCAACCAAGTCGCAAGCTTGGTTTTTAAGGAGAGGGATATTATCAGATTAGCTTTGAGTTTCCAGTGATGCTTGCTCTGACTTCTATAGAGTTGCACCGATTTCTTGGTCGTAAACTGGCTTCAATGTATCATTGCGCCCTAATAACAATTGATAACACGGCCAATGGGCCAGCTTGTGGAGATGTGAATGATTATCAAACCAAAAGTTCGTGGTTTTATGTGTATAACAACCCATCCAGTAGGATGTGAAGCCAACGTTAAAGGACAGATTGATTATATAAAGAGCCAACAATCCATTGATGGCCCAAAGCGGGTCTTGGTAATTGGTTCATCCACAGGTTATGGGTTGGCGGCACGAATTGCGGCAGCTTTTGGTGGCGGCGCATCTACTTTGGGTATCTTTTTTGAAAAAGAAGGTACAGAGAAAAAAACGGGTACTGCCGGTTGGTATAACTCGGCGGCTTTTCACAAGTTTGCTGAACAAGAAAGTCTCTATGCGAAGAGTATTAATGGGGATGCATTCTCGGATGAGATCAAGCAAAAAACCATTGATACCATCAAAGAGGATTTGGGGAAGGTGGACTTGGTGATATACAGCCTGGCATCACCAAGACGTCAGCACCCCAAAACCGGTGAAGTTTTTAATTCCACTCTTAAGCCCATTGGTAAAGATGTAACCTTGCGCGGTATTAATACGGACAAGGAAGAGATACAAGAATTTAGCCTGGAAGCCGCTAGTGAAGAAGAAATCTCTAATACTGTTACTGTGATGGGTGGTGAAGATTGGCAAATGTGGATGGATGCCTTGGCCGACGCAGATGTTTTGGCAGATGGAGCAAAAACTGCGGCATTTACCTACGTGGGTGAAAAAGCGACGTGGGATCTGTACTGGGACGGCACGATTGGCCAAGCCAAGAAGGATCTGGATACAAGAGTTGTTGGTATTCGTGAAAAATTAGCCACCAATGGTGGTGATGCCCGTGTAGCTGTTTTGAAGGCTGTAGTGACTCAAGCGAGTTCTGCCATTCCGATAATGCCTTTGTACTTATCCTTGCTGTTTAAGGCGATGAAGGAAGATGGTAGTCATGAGGGTTGTATCGAGCAATTGTATCGCCTTTATAGTGAATGTATTTACAGCGACAATCCTCGTCTGGATGAAGAAGGTCGACTTCGAGTTGATGAGTTGGAACTACGCCCTGAAATTCAGGACAAAGTATCAGCGGCATGGGCCCAAGTCACTACGGACAACCTGAGTGAACTAACGGATTTTACCGGTTATAGACAGGAATTTCTCAAGCTATTTGGCTTTGGGCTTGGCGGTGTTGATTACGATGCAGATGTTGACCCTGTAGTAAAAATCAAGAACTTGGTATAACGGCTTTGTAAGCCTTAAGCCCATTTGGTTTTTTCAAGCCAGGTGGGTTTTGTCTTTGATGCGGCTTTAACTCTTGGTAATTAATAGTTTGGTGATTAATGACTAATCATGAGTTCCAATGGAGCTACTTACATCCTCGATACTGGCTTACTTGGTTTGGTATGGGCGGCTGGAGGCTGCTGGTGTTGTTACCTTACCCAGTGATGATATGGCTTGGAAAACAGCTAGGTCTAATGTTGCATACCTTGGGTGGGTATCGCTATCAAATAGCTGAAATTAACTTGAAGCTATGCTTTCCCAACATGTTGGAAGCCGAGCGCCAACAGTTATTACGTGATAATTTTATTAGCTATGGTATCGCCTTTTTTGAAGTGGGTATGGGGTGGTGGTGGCCCACAAATAGGCTGAATAAATATACTCAGCTTGAAGGTGTTGAGCATCTTGATGCGCTGGAAGAACGTGGTGCACTGTTATTGGCAGTTCACTACACCACGCTGGAGGTAAGCGCAGCTGCGTTGTCGGCAGGGCATTCCATTGATGCTATGTATCGCCCCCATAAAAATGCAGTTTATGACTACCTTCAAAGTAAAGGGCGTCGAGCACGTGATCCTGCGGGCGTGGTTTATCCCCGAGAAGATATTCGTGGGATGTTTAAGGCGCTACGCAAGGGTCGAGTAATCTGGTATGCCCCAGATCAGGACTATGGGCGTAAGCAAAGTGTATTTGCCAATTTTTTTGGAGTAACTGCCGCATCGGTAACCGCTACAGCCCGTTTTGCTAAAATTGGTAATGCTGCAGTCTTACCGTTTTCCCATGTGCGGTTACCGGGTAGTCAAGGCTATCGTATTACTGTTCATCCGCCGTTGGAAAATTTTCCTGAGGGTGATGATGTGGCTGATGCAGAAACGATTAATCGCCATGTTGAAGCATTGATTATGAAACAGCCTGATCAATATATGTGGGTACACCGCCGCTTTAAGACTCGCCCTGAGGGTGAAGAGCGCCCTTATCCTAAAAAGAAAAAAAAAGGGCGTTAAGGTAACGGACGATAAATCAAGGCCTAGAGGGCAAACACCTACAAAACCAGCACCAAATACTTGTGCCTCCTAGCATGGGTCAGTACCATAACGCCCCTGGTAAATTCAGGTAAGTTTTTTAAGCGTGGCTTTTTAAGTGCTCTACGTTTATAAGTATTCCACATTAGGTTAAAAATAGAGGCTCTAGATGATCACCGGCAGTATTGTTGCTTTGGTAACCCCCATGATTCCAGGTAGTTTGGAGGTGGATTGGGATGGCCTCAAAAAATTAGTGGAATGGCATATTGAACAGGGCACAGATGCTATTGTTGCTGTTGGTACCACGGGAGAATCACCCACCCTCGATGTACAGGAACATATGGCAACCATTGCAGCTATTGTAGAGGACGTACATGGGAGCGTGCCTGTGATTGCTGGTACTGGTGCAAACTGCACTCGTGAGGCCATTGAATGGACTCGTCGGGCTCAACAAGCCGGCGCAGACGCCTGCTTACTGGTTGCACCTTATTACAACAAGCCAACCCAGGAAGGGCTTTATCTACATCATAAGACCATTGCTGAAGCCGTAGATATTCCTCAAATTCTCTACAATGTGCCGGGCCGTACAGCCTGTGATATGCTCCCTGAAACGGTAATTCGACTGTCTGAAGTCCCTAATATTATTGGCATTAAAGACGCAACGGGCGATTTGGAAAGAGGGCGGGAGCTTATTGACTCTTGTCCAAAAGAGTTTGCTATCTACTCGGGTGATGATGGTACAGCGCTTGAGTTAATCCTAATGGGTGGACATGGTGATATTTCAGTCACTGCCAATGTTGCTCCCAAATTGATGGCAGAGATGTGCCGCCTTGGGTTAGCGGGTGATGCTGAAGCAGCTCGTGAGATTAATGCTCACCTTAATCCTGTTCATGAAGTGATGTTTGTGGAATCCAATCCCATTCCTGTGAAATGGGCAGTGGCTGAGATGGGATTGATGCAACAGGCCATTCGTTTGCCACTGACAGAGTTATCTTCTCATCATCATGACTCAGTGAGAACAGCGCTAAAACAGGCTGGATTACTGGGGTAAGCGGTTTGGCAAATATATTTAGTCAGTAATAAATAGCCTAGTAAGCAAATAGTAACAGACAAACACTACGACAAAAGCAGCGGAGTACATCGAATGGTGTCAAAGATAAAACTGGTGGTAGCGATAGCAACAATACTTTCTATTGTTGGTTGTGGTAATTCACAGATTCGCAACCGCAGTAATGATTACCTGTACTCTGAAGCTATACCCCCAATGGCGGTCTCTGAAGATAAAGATGCTGAGGCAGTGGGTGAGTTGTATGTTGTTCCGGAGATTCCCTTAGCCGGGGCAACTGCCACTACGTTTAATGTTCCAAGACCTCAGCCTCCATCAGAAAGTTTGTTTGAAGAATCGGTAAAAATACAATCTTTTGGTAGTGAGCGCTGGATTGCCGTAAATAAGCCACCTGAGGAGGTTTGGCCTCGACTTCGTAATGTTCTCACACGCAGCGGTGTGCCTGCAGCGAGAACAGATGCTCCTAATGGCGTACTAGAAACTGGTTGGTTGCAGTTTAAGGATGATACTAATAACAGTCATCGATTCCGCTTTAATATTGCACCGGGTGTCGGGGTTAAAAGCACTGAAGTTAGGTTAATTCAAATGGAAGCACCTTTGGGCAATGAAAATGCTGTAGGTGGATGGCCTGAAAATTCTATGAGTGATACTCGAGAAGAAGAGTTTACAAAGATTGTGGCAAATGCCATGGCTTCCGATATTAATAGCGGCAGTGTTTCTCTGCTGGCCCAAAATATTGGTGGAGAACCAAAGGTCGAAGTGGTTATACCAGCTGAGAATGAGACGCCCTATATTGCCATGAGTTTTGACTATGATCGTGCTTGGGCATCAGTGCTGGATTCATTATCCGAGGGTGGCTTCTCCATAGTTGATCAAAATCAGTCCGATGGTTCTGTATTGGTAGACTTTAATGACACGCCAGTTGCCGCTGATGACGATACTTTATTTGGGTTGATTTCTTCATTCCTGAGCAAAGAAGGTGATGAAACACTTGAGACACTTGAATATAAAGTGAAGGTGATTCAGGGTGAGGAAGCTGTAGAAGTGAGTATTACCGATAGAAGTGATCAGGTGTTGGATGCACTGTTGGCAACCAAGCTGTTAAAAGTTATACGTGGTAATTTATCTTAAGAGCTTACTTTATAAGGACTTGCTTTAAGAGTTTGTCTTGTAGAGAACCGTCTTAAGAACTTATTCTAAGAATTTAACCAGAGAGTACTGTCCTGATTTATGCGTTTTAGTTCATTAGGCAGTGGCAGCAAAGGTAATGCCACTGTTGTCCACTATGGTGATACATACATTCTAATAGATTGTGGTTTCTCGGTTAAAGAAACTGAAAAGCGCCTATCCCTGCGTGGTCTCCAGGGTAGTGATTTAGCCGCCATATTAGTCACCCATGAGCATTCAGACCATATTCGAGGCGTTCTCCCTCTAGCAAAGAAATATCAGCTACCTGTGATGATGACAGCGGGTACTAGCAAGTCCTTGGATAACAATAGTAATAGCAATGCCAATATCAATTTCTCCTTATTTGAAAGTGATTTAACGTTTCATGTGGGTGATTTGAAGATAGTGCCCGTGTCTGTAGCACATGATGCGCGAGAACCCGTTCAGTTTGTCGTTAAAGGCGGTGGTATGACACTAGGGGTGCTTACCGACTTGGGAAGTGTTACTCCTCATGTGTTGGACAATTATTGCTGTTGCGATGGTTTGTTGGTTGAGTCTAATCACGATACAGCTATGCTGGCTAGTGGCTCTTATCCACCTTCGCTAAAACAACGGGTAGGTGGGGATTGGGGACATTTGAATAACCAGCAAACACGGCATCTACTGGAAAATATTCAGATAGAACAATTACAGCAGTTAGTTATTGGTCATATTAGTCAGCAAAATAACCACGTTGATTTGGTTGAAAAGGAGCTTTCTAAGCTGTGTAGTGAGTTATCTTCGGTTCATTATGCATGCCAGGATAGCGGTTTTTCATGGATAGAATTGAGTGTGCAGGGAAGCTGAAACAGAGAGTTATGTTGCTCTAACTCGTTATAAGAGAGAGGCATTTTTTTGACTAAAAAGAGTACAACCTGATGACTGATTATTCAAAAATAGTTTTCTTTGGCGCCAGGTTTTCCACAATTACATTAAGAACCTTAAGGAAATACTCACAATAGCTTGTAAGTCATTGATATTTACTCAATGTATTTGCAGTATACTGATTTTAAAGGATATTTTGTTATTGGTTAAAAAATGACCAATTTGTTGGTGCTACCCTATTAAGTGGATTTGATAGAGTTTTAAGAAAGTCATACACAAAGTTACCCACAGATTTTGTGGGTAACTTTTCTAAAAATTCTCCGAGTATATTTAAAATAATTTGTCAACCAAATTTGTTGGAGTGCGTTTATCTAGAACAGTGAACGGGAAGTTTGACAGAACCATTTACCTGATTGGCTAGCTGTCTTCCATCGCTGCAATCGAGGTGCTTATTAGTTTCAAGGGCAACCATTTGTAATTGTGAGAGGAAGAGCAATGGTTTGACCTGTACCAACTTGTTTCCACTTAGATTGATGTGAGTCAAGCTGGTAAAGATTTCGAGGCCCTTCAGTTCAGAAATACCAGCATTCGAACAGTTAAGATGAGTCAGTTGGTTAGCACGGGTAACAGTTTGATCGAAGATAGCTTGCTCAGTGCAGGATTTAAGAGAAGAGTCTGATATATCGTAGCTTGAGAATAGTTCTGGCGAAGTGAAGATAGGTTGTTGGTTTAGGGTATAGGTATAGTCCTTGCAGCCTGTTAGTCCTAGGGTCAGAACAGTTAGAGCAAAAAGGGTGGTCAAAGAGTAATATTTCATAGGGTGATTGGCCTCCAGTACTCAAAGTGTGAAGAAAACGGTTTTAAAAGCTTGTTTGTTTCACCAAAATAGCAACAAGCAATTTTTATTATTGGGTAGTTATAGGTTTTAACTAATACAACCCATACCATTATTATAGTGTTCATTACGAGGATATGAGATGAATAAGTTTTTAATTGCAGTAGCAGTGTTTGGATTGGTTGGGTGTATGTCAACGGATCCTTATACAGGCCAACAAAAAGTAAGTAATACCGCTAAAGGTGCTGGTATCGGTGCTGTAACAGGCGCTCTTATTGGTGTGGCTACAGCCAGCGATGAAGATCGTGGAAAAGGTGCTCTCATTGGTGCTGCATCTGGTGCTGCTGTTGGCGGAGGCGTTGGCTTCTACATGGATCGTCAAGAAGCTGCATTAAGAGCCAAACTTGAAGGTACCGGTGTCAGAGTAGTACGCGAAGGCAACAATATTAGATTGGTTATGCCAAGTAATATTACCTTTGGTGTTGATCGGTATGAAGTGCGCCCAGAGTTTTATAGTACATTGGAGTCAGTGGCTATTGTGTTAAAAGAATTTGATAAAACCAATGTTCGTGTTGCAGGCCATACTGACTCAACGGGTAGTGCTGAATACAATCAAACCTTGAGTGAGCAGCGTGCCAATAGTGTGGGACAATTACTAATGAGCCAAGGCGTTGCCAGTGGACGTATTTGGAGTACGGGTTATGGTGAGCGTTATGCTGTTGCCAGTAATGATACAGACTTTGGACGACAGGCTAATCGTAGGGTAGAGCTTGAGCTTGTCCCCACCCAGCAATAAAAAAGTCTAAAGCTATTTATTCTAAAGATATTTATATAGTCCCTCGGCCCGGTTATGAACACCGGGCCGAGTTACTTTTGTCTGAGCTTAAATTACCTATTATTACCTTTGAACAATCAAAAGATATTGTTGAGGGGTTAGCGGTTGTTGTTGATGATCTTGGTTTTTCTCTCCAACAACTAGGCAAAAATGCTCCGGGTCCTGTGCGATGTGACTTTGTCGCTGGAGCAGCAAAGCATCGCCGTTTATTTGGTGGTGGTAAGGGGCAGGATATTGCCAAGGCTGTAGGGCTTAAGCACAAGGGGTTTAAACCTAAGGTTTTAGATCTTACTGCGGGACTGGGTCGAGATGGTTTTGTTCTAGCATCACTGGGAGCGTCTTTGTTGATGCTGGAGCGCGACCCGATAGTTTTTATCTTACTTGAGGATGGGCTTGCAAGGGCCAGAGAGCATGTTTTAGATAGAGCGTTCGGAGATATTGACCAAGAGGAACTGGCTGATATATTGAGCCGGATTTCTGCAATAGGTGAGGATGCAGAGACGTATTTACAGCAGCTGGATGGGCGATCAAAACCAGACGTTATTTATATAGACCCAATGTTTCCTACCAGAGAGAAATCGAGCAAGGTCAAAAAGGAAATGCAGTTATTTCATAAGCTGGTAGGTACAGATGATGATAGCTCTGAATTACTTCCTTTGGCTCTAGAGAAAGCAAAATATCGTGTGGTGGTTAAGCGACCAGCCCATGCCCCTTTTTTGGCTGAACACAAGAAGAACATACAGCCAGGTTATTCACTAAAAGGAAAGTCTACTCGATTTGATATTTACCCTATTAAGAAATTACCTTGAGAGTTTGCTTTAACCCAAAGTACTGAAAGTTCAAGACTCTTTATTAGTAAGTTCTAGTCTATTACCAGTTATATCCTACAGAGATAACCCATTCATGGTCGGCATGTTGTTGCCCACTTGCGGGCTCGCTTACGTGGTCAAAGTCATAACGAATTTCACTAAAAATACCACTGAATAGGGGTATCTTAATGCCAGTGCTTGATTCCAGTTGGTTGTCGTCAACTGCGTCTGCAACCCATAGTAATTCATGATGATGAAAGGCTGTTATTTTACTGTTAGGAAGAGGCCAGTCTAGCTTCAATGCCCAACGGCCAGCGATGTCCTTATCAGTAGAGCCTTTCTCCGAATCACTGCTGGGGCGTTTTGTTGTTAAATAGGTTGCTCCAAGCTGTGCGTTTACTTGTAGGTCATTCTCTAAGGTTAGTCTGTGTCCTAACCCAGCACCTATCTGGTATTGTTCTTCAATAGCACTAAACCGATTTTTTTCATATTTTGCCTGGCCATAACTGAACCAGTGTTCATCAAAGTCATAGTTGAGCTGGTAGTCAGCTGTATACTTCTCTTCGGTCACATCACCTTCTGCCGAGTCTGATTCTGCAATCAGTGCTAGCTCATGACGAAATAGTTGTTGTATCCATTGGGCTGAAATTTCTACATCTAGTTCTTCGCTATCAGTGTTTCCTGATTTTTGGTTATAGCCAAATTTTACGTCGCCTTTAAAAGGCGGAGGCGCGGGCTTTGCCTTAATGGTCACAATGTTGTCTAGAGACAGGCCTTCTTTTTCTCCGGTATCACATAGTGCAGATACATGTTCTTTTAGCCTAAAGGAGCAATTGCTTATAGCATCTTCGTCATACCCTTGGGCATTGCTTATGCTTTGATTAGCATCGGCAATACTTTCTACAGCCAAAGTTTTTGGGGACAAGGCTTTTAGGGGCAAGACACTGTTCGATGTGAGTTGTGCAATCTGGTCTTTGGGAAGTTTTATCTCTCCAAAAATATTTGATGACCAAATAATACTGTCCTTTTCGATAGCCTGAAGCTCACCGTGTATGACATCACCGTTTTTTAGGGTTATTTCGCCGGCTGATAACACAAGTGAAGTAAAGGTAGAAAAACAGAAAACAAATAGCTTGGACGGTCTCATTATAGGGCTCCAACAAAATGCGCGTACCCTACAAAATGTCTTACAAAAAATCTATATTTGAAGGTGCTAATTTATCTAGATTAGTAATTTTTTAAGTATTTGTTGGTATATTTCACTCAAGCAATCTATATCCGAAACACTGGCGCACTCATCCACTTTGTGGATGGTTGCATTGACAGGACCAAGCTCAACAACTTGGCTACCGTGGGGTGCAATAAATCGTCCATCTGATGTCCCTCCGGCAGTGGAAAGTTCCGTTTCTGTTCCTGTTATCTCACGAATACTTTCAACAGTGGCTTCAACAAGTGCTCCTTCAGGTGTTAAAAAAGGTACGCCACTGAGATTCCAGGTTAATTCGAAATTCAGATTGTGCTTATTTAGGATTGCTTCGGTCCGAGTGATAAGTTCTTGTTCTGTCAGTTCTGTAGAAAAACGAAAATTAAATAAAATTTTCGCATCCCCTGGTATGACATTGGTTGCCCCAGTACCACTTTGGATATTGGATATTTGAAAGCTGGTGGCAGGAAAGAATTCATTGCCTTGATCCCAAACTTCTGTTGAGAGTTCAGCTAATGCTGGAGCAACTCGATGAATGGGGTTTGCTGCCAGCTGAGGATAGGCCACATGCCCTTGAATGCCTTTGACTACCAGTTCTCCGCCCAGTGATCCTCTACGCCCACTTTTGACAACATCTCCAATGGTCGCAGTACTTGATGGTTCTCCAACTAAGCACCATTCTGGAATTTGATCATGTTCTACTAGCCATTCGACAACTTTTACCGTGCCATTGATGGCGATGCCTTCCTCATCGCTAGTTATGAGAAATGCGATTCTTCCATTGTGTGAGGGGTTGCCTGAGATAAAATTTTCTACGGCAGTGATCATGGCGGCTAGAGAGCCTTTCATATCCGCAGCCCCACGACCGTAAAGCATGCCATCTTCAATGACGGGTTCAAAAGGTGGGTGTTGCCAGTTTTCAGGATCACCGGTGGGGACGACATCGGTGTGGCCAGCAAAACAAAGTGTTGGGCCTTGATTGCCCGGAGAACCTTCTCGAACAGCCCAAAAATTTTTGACGTCCACATGGGGGCGAGGGAATATATGGAAACCTAAGGCTTCAAGGCGTTCGATCATTAACTCTTGGCATCCAGCATCTTTAGGCGTTACTGATGTCCGGCGAATAAGCTCGCAGGTTAATTCCAATGTTGGAGAAAGAGGTGCCATAAACTTACGTCCAAATAACTTTTGTACATGAAAAAAATAACAGGGGCGTAAGTTTAGCGAGGTATGGGGTTGTTAGCTATAAAAGAGAATAATTAGTCAGGTGCTCTCATTTAGCTAGCTATTCCCATTTAGTCAGATACCCTAGTTAGCGTATTACCATCAGTATGATCAAACTCTTTGCCGTAGATATCCAACATAGTAGATTGTGAATAGGTCAGCGTATCACCGTCCACAATTACTTCGTGACTGTAAGCTTTAGTTTTAGCATTACTATCCATAAACGGTGTTTGCGCAATTGCCCAGTGTGGGTCACCTGCTTTTGAGGCAACATTCAATTTAACGGTGCCATTTGTTTGTAATGCAGTACCACCGGCAAGAAGGCAAACGGCACGTGGAATGGCGAGTGATTGTGTCACCTCTTGCTGTTCTGCATCCCAGGTCCAATAGCCTATTTGATCATGGAACACTTCATTGTCAGCTTTCCTTTGCACAACCTGGTGATAGCGTACTACCCACAAACGTTGTTTTTTTGCATTGGTAACATCACCCACCGCTTCAATGGTTAATGTCTCATGGTAGGGGATATGTTCACTGTTATCTGGGGTTGGTGCTACGTCTGTACCTTTGTCACCTTTCCAAACACCGATAAGGGCAGTTAGTGGCCCAAAGTTGTCATCGTTCATAGCAGCTCCTTTGAATCATTATTACTTCTAAGTTTAATAACAATAACCCATCATTGTGAAAGGTGAAAATTAATTCATAACATGGCCCTGATAGTTATTTTTTAAATAGATAAAAAAAGCCTCCGTAACTACTAATTACGGAGGCTTTTGAGTGAAGCAGAAGATCTTTTAGTTCTGGTAGCAATTATTAGTTGGAAGCGTGCAGTGCTTCGTTTAATTCCACGGCTGATTTATTGGTGAGGCATTCCACAGTTCCTGTGGTGGAGTTACGCCTAAATAGTAAATCATCCTTACCTGCTAGGTCTCGGGCTTTGGTTTGGCCAACCGTTTCTCCGTGATCATCCAGCAAAGTAACCTTTGTACCCGCGGTGATATACAGACCTGCTTCTACAGTACAACGATCACCCAGTGGGATTCCCAGTCCAGCGTTAGCACCGAGTAGGCATTGATTGCCCACGGTAATAATGATGTTGCCACCGCCGGAGAGTGTTCCCATGGTTGAGCTGCCGCCACCTAGGTCGGAACCTGATTTTACAAATACACCTTGAGAAATACGGCCCTCAATCATACTGGTGCTCTCAGTTCCGGCATTAAAGTTAACGAACCCTTCGTGCATGATAGTCGTGCCTTCGCCAATATAGGCACCCAAGCGAACTCTGGCTGTATCGGCAATACGCACCCCTGTAGGCACCACGTAATCCACCATTTTTGGGAATTTATCGATACTGTCGACAGATAGAGTTAGCTTATTCAGTCTGGCCCGTAACTGGCGTTCAGCTAATTCATTTATATCAATCGCGCCTTCGCTAGTCCAGGCAACATTGGGTAGAACACCAAACAGACCGGTGAGGTTTACATTGTTGGGTATTACCAGCCGGTGGGATAGGAGGTGTAATTTTAGATAACCTTCGGGAACTGTTGTAGGGTTATCGTCACGTTCCAAAATAGTTGCTACAGCGGGTTTTTCACTGTGTTTGAATTGGTCGGCAATAGAAGACAGTGTTTTTTCACCTGCCGCTGAGAAGGCATCTGCTAACTTTTCAAGTGCTACGGAATCCAGGGTGATGGTTTGATTGCCACCGGTATAGCCCAGTGCTTCCTCCAATATGCTCTTTACTGCGTTTCCTGGGTTCAACTGGGGTTGTGGGTAAAACACTTCCAGCCATTCGCTATTGTTATTTTGGGTGCCGATACCAAGGCCAAAACTAAAGAGTGCAGTCATTTTGTACTATATCTCCGAATAGGATGTTGTTAATTGCTACAGTAGTTGGTGTAGCTTGTTGACGGTTATGAGTTAAAAATTTCGTGGTAATTATCGGCGTTAAAACCGATAGTAATCGTTCCCTTTATATCTAGAACAGGGCGTTTGATCATTGCTGGGTGCTCTAATAACAGCTCAGTCATATTATTGGCGCTAACATTTTCTTGAACTGTAGGATCCAACTTTCTCCATGTGGTCCCACGTTTATTAAGAACAGTTTCCCAGCCAGCAGCTTCAATCCAGCGTCCCAGGATATCTTGATCTAAGCCGTCCGCGCGTACATCGTGAAAGCGGTGGGTAATACTATTCTCGTCCAGCCACTTTCGGGCTTTTTTAACGGTATCGCAGTTTTTGATGCCGTACAGAGTAATCTCAGTCATATTATGGTCATAAATTAGAGTTAAGAGTAATTGAGGTAGCCCTGAGTTAAAACTTGAGGCTAAAAAGAGTAACCCAAGTTAGCAGCAAGTAGGATAGCAAAATTGAGTGGGGCATTCACCGTACGTTACTTAAATAAATAGCAATAAGAATAGGTAGCCATATGAGGCATCAATGAAAACACTTACTTTAATTCGCCATGCTAAATCCAGTTGGAAGGAATCGATGTTACAAGATATGGATCGCCCGCTTAATCGTCGAGGGCAGGCTAATGCAGCCATGATGGGAGAGCGATTGCACTCTCTACTTAAAAATAATATACCTAAAAAGATTTACAGTAGTCCTGCTGTCCGAGCAGAGGAGACAGCGTACTTAATGTCTGATTCTTTGAGGGTTTCTGCTAGAGCCATTGAGTTGATCCCTTCCCTGTACACCTTTAATTATGAGGAGCTGTTGGAGTGGGTGCGTGGGCTAAGTCGAGATGAAGGCGATGTGTTTTTAGTTTGTCATAATCCGGCGATTACAGAGTTGTTCAACATTCTTACTTTATCAAATTTAGAAAAAATTCCTACCTGTGGCATTGCTGTTCTTGAGCTGGATGTTGTTGATTGGCGCCAGGTAGGCGCGGGGATGGCTAGAGTTAAACATTATGATTTCCCTAAAAACAACATGCCCACAAATAACAGTACTCCTAAAAATGATAGTACTAGGTGATTTAGGCTTTTTTTGTTTTGGCAGGTTTTTTACGGTCTGGGTAGCAGGTGGTACAAATTTCACAGACTCTGCCATCACATCCTCGAGCTGAACAGAATTCACGACCGTAGTAAATAATTTGTAGGTGTAAAGCGTTCCAGGATTCTTTTGGAAACAATCGTTTTAGGTCCTTTTCTGTTTGAACAACATTTTTGCCATTGGTCAGTCCCCAACGTTGGGCCAGGCGGTGGATGTGTGTATCTACGGGGAAAGCCGGGTGGCCAAAACCTTGAGACATAACAACACTGGCAGTTTTGTGCCCCACACCGGGTAGTTTTTCCAGCGCTGCCATGTCTTCGGGGACGTCTCCTTCGTGCTGTTCTACTAAGATTTGTGACAATTTAGAAATAGCTTTAGATTTTTGAGGTGCCAGGCCACAGGGGCGGATAATGTTGTAGATGGTTTCAACTGGAACATGTTGCATGTCCTGTGGGTTATCTGCCTCATTGAATAGTGCGGGGGTTACCTGATTTACCCGTTCATCAGTACATTGGGCTGAGAGCAGTACGGCGACTAGCAAGGTATAAGAATCTTTGTGGCTTAATGGAATGGGGGTAGTTGGATAAAGCTCATTAAGCTTATTCAGGATATATGCAATGCGCTGTGTTTTTAACATGGTTGTTGAGACCGTCTACTAAACAAAGATTGATTTATGAGCAAACAAACTGTCTGATTCTTTCTGCAGCTTCTCGGCATTCACTGACAGAAGTAACTAGAGCCATTCTTATTCTATTTTCTCCCGGATTCTCTCCTTCATTTGTGCGCCCAAGATAACGACCGGGCAGTACAGTAACATGCTGTTGAGCAAATAATTCCCGGGCAAAGTCTTCATCGCTACCCTTGTTAGCTGGTTCAGTATTGGCCCAGAGGTAAAATCCGGCTTCTGGTATATCTAGGGGCAAAATATCACCAAGTACTTGCTGAAAAACCTGAAATTTCTCTCGGTATTTGTCCCGATTTTCTTTCACATGTTGTTCATCATTCCAGGCGCTGACGCTGGCCAGTTGCGTTGTTACTGGCATAGCAGAGCCGTGGTAGGTGCGATAGCGTAAAAATGATTGGAGCACTATTGCATCGCCCGCTACAAAGCCTGAGCGCAACCCGGGGAGGTTGGAGCGTTTGGATAAGCTATGGAATACCACACAGCGGTCATAATCATCTCGCTGCATTTTTGTACAGGCTTGCAATAGCCCCGGTGGAGGGTTGCTTTCATCACCATAAATTTCTGAGTAACACTCATCACTGGCAATAATAAAGTCATGTTTATCTGCCAGTTTTATTAGCTTTTGTAAGGTTGAAATATCTAATACAGCACCTGTTGGGTTGCCAGGAGTACATAGGTAAATCAGCTGGCATTTATCCCATACCTCAGGTAGAACGGCATTAAAATCAGGAGCAAAATTCGTATCTACCGTGCAGTTTAAAAAATAGGGCGTGGCTCCTGCCAGTAGCGCTGCACCTTCATAAATTTGATAAAACGGATTTGGGCTGAGAACCAAAGCATTAGGAGAGCGATCTACCACAGCTTGAGCAAAGGCAAAAAGTGCTTCACGGGTGCCATTGACAGGGAGAACTTGAGTTTCTGAATCCACTTTCTGTAAAGTGAAACGATGCGTTAACCACTCGGCTATGCTTTGCCTTAATTCAGGGAGACCCCTGGTAACAGGATAAACGGCCAATTTATCCAGTGATGAGATAATACTTTGTTTTACAAACTCTGGAGCAGGGTGTTTTGGTTCACCAATAGATAGGGGGATATGGGGCAGATTATTGGGAGGAGTTATGCCTTGCTTGAGTTGATTAAGTTTCTCAAAAGGGTAGGGGTTTAACTTGTTAAGGTCAGGGTTCATCGGAATTATCTACGGTCAGTTTATAATTTATTAATTTTCTGGTTTTTGAATTCTTGTGGTTGTTAGTTATTGCCATAGCTTCATTTTTTGAAGTGGTTCGCCCTCAATATCTTCTTCATTTCGGCTGTCGAGTTCACTACAAATAGCGTCTCTTAATTGTTCGCAAAAATCAGGGTTACTTAAAGGCTGATAATCCATATCTACTAAGTAAAAGGTATCCTCAACTCGTTCCCCCATGGTGGAAATTTTTGCACTGAGAAGACGGAGGTCGAACTGGGCAAAAATACGTCCAAGGTTTGCCAGCAGGCCTGGGCGGTCGGGTGTAATCACTTCAAGAATTGTTGCATTTTTACCAATGTCGTTACTTAGGCAGGCAATGGTTGTCATCGTAAAGTGCTTAAGGCGTCGTGAGGTTCTACGTTGCACCTTAAGACTGTATTGATCCGAATTTTTTAGGGCCTCGATGAGGGTCTCTTCGATGCGAGACAGCATTTTTGTATTGTGTCCGAAGGGTACACCTTTTTCGTCGACCACATAGAATATGTCGAAGGTGTTTTCCTGGGTGTCACGATGAAGGCTTGCATCGAGAATGGTCAATTGCAGTTGATCAAGTGTGGCTGCAGTGATGGGGAAAACATTGTCTAGGCCATAGGTGTGGATAAATATCTGTGTTGCCACTGGAATTTCTACTCCGGCATCCTTAATCAGGATGACGGGGTCGGTGGCATTTCCCTGATCGATAATGGCATTGGTATATCTGGCAATATCATCTGCATTTTCCCGGAGAAAAAATTCATTGTCTAAATTGCCCCAAATATTTTGGGCTTGGGATGCAGTAATACTGTTTTCAGCCAACTTGACGATAGTGGCTGCCTTAGTATTGCTTATCCAGCTATTGCGGTTAGCCGGATTTTCCAGTCCCCGCTGCAATGCCAATTTAGTCTCGCCATACAACTGGCGCATGAGAGAAGCCTTCCAGCTATTCCACAGGGTGGGGTTGGTGGCAGTAATATCTGCAACGGTCAATACCAGCAGGTAGTCGAGACGCAGTTGGTTGCCAATATGTTTGGCAAACTTGTAAATTACATCGGGGTCAGAAATGTCCGAACGTTGAGATGTACTGGACATGAGCAGATGATTTTCTACAAGCCAGGAAACTAGGTTGGCCTCTTCGTCTGACAGGCCATGTTTATGACAAAAATCTTTTGCATCAACGGCACCGAGTACTGAGTGATCACCACCTCGGCCTTTGCCCATGTCGTGATAGAGCCCTGCGATAAATGCCAGCTGAGGCTTCGGAAGTTTTTTATAAACATAGGAAGATACAGGAAATTCTTCTGCTACTTCTGGTCGATCAAATAGACGCATATTTTTAATTAATTGTAGGGTGTGAGCATCTACGGGGTAGCGGTGAAATAGGTCATGCTGGGTTTGGCCTATAATTTTTCCAAATTCCGGTAAGTAGCGTCCAAGTATTCCGTAGCGGGTCATACGCTGGAGTTGGGCGCTCATTTTATAAGGACATTTCAACAGCCGTAAAAATAGAGCCTTATTTTGAGGCTCGTTGCGAAAGGCATTGTCAATTAATTTACGGTGTTGGCGAATCTGGCGAATGGTAGTTGCACGAATACCTTTAATGCCTACGTTTTCACCCAATAGGCAGAAAATTTCAAGTAGAGCAGAGGGATGTTTGGCAAAGATGTATTCCCCCACAGTTTCAATGTGTTCATCGCGGACTTGAAAGCGCTCGTTGAGTTCATAGGTTTGTTTAACTTTATCCTTGCGCAGAATGACTTCATCGAGGTATTGCAACATCACGTCATTCAATTCACGCATGGAGAGCACTACTTGGTAGTAATGCTGCATAAACTGTTCAACGCCCAAGCGCTCATCACCGTCATGATAGCCAAACATCTCTGCAATTTTCCGTTGATAATCAAATTGCAGCCGTTCTTCTGGGTGTTCGGCTATAAGGTGAAGTCCATAACGAACTTTCCATAAAAAGGACTCGCCACGTTTCAGTTGCAGATATTCTTCCGGGGTTAGGAAGTCATTGCCTACTAATTCTTCCAGTGATTCTACGTTGAAGTGGCGTTTTGCCACCCAGTTGATCATTTGAATATCGCGCAAGCCGCCAGGTGCTTCCTTAATATTGGGTTCTAGGTTGTATTCAGTATTCCCGTGCTTTTTGTGACGCTCAATTTGTTCATCCCATTTGGCACGAAAAAATTCTTTGGAAGGCCATATTTTTCGTACCCCAGTTTTTTTCAACATGGACAGCTGGAGTTTCTCATCACCCCATATGGTACGTGTTTCGGTGAGGTTAGTGGCTACAGTGATATCAGCCCGAGCTTCGTCAACACATTGGGATAGGGAGCGGACACTGTGACCAATTTTGAGCTGTATATCCCAGAGAAAAGTAAGAAAACCTTCGATACATGGTTGGTACCGCTTTGGGTTGCCGCGACGTATCAATAGCATTAAATCAATATCTGATTGGGGGTGTAATTCACCCCGACCATAACCACCCACAGCTAATAAGCAGATATGTTTGTCCCACTCAAATTGATTCCAGGCATGGCGTAATATGACGTCAATAAAAGCGGAGCGTTCGACTAGAAGATTCCAGGTTTGCTCGCCTTCATGGAATCGGGAGTTAAGATGTGTATTTGCCGCTTCAATGGCATTTTTAAATACTTTGATGGGGTTGTTTGTTTCCAAATCCTTCAAGAAACGCTGTTCATCAAAGAAGAGTAGGTGTTTTTCTTGGATCATTGCTTTTTCCGCATCATGAGCTCTGTAAATTACGATTTTTTAAATTATGACTTCTCTCAAGTGATTAAAAGCATTCTTCATGGCGTGCTGTGAGGACTTCAACACCATCTGAAGTTACCGCCAGAGTGTGCTCCCATTGTGCGGATAAGCGCCCGTCTTGGGTCTCAACTGTCCAGCCATCTTTTTTCAGTTTGGTTCTGTGTTTGCCAGCATTGAGCATGGGCTCAATGGTAAAGGTCATTCCTTCTTTGAGGACTAACCCTGTGTTGGGCTGCCCAAAGTGCAGAACTTGTGGATCCTGGTGAAATTCAGTTCCGATACCGTGCCCACAGTAATCTCTCACCACACTGTAGTAATTACTTTCTGCGTGTTGCTGAATCACGTGGCCAATATCACCAAGGGTAGCGCCGGGCTTAACTATTTCAATGGCCTTGTAGAGGCTTTCCTGACTTACCTGCACCAGGCGTTGTGCATGTTCACTTACATTGCCAATACAAAACATTTTACTGGTGTCACCAAAATATCCATCTTTGATCACGGTGATATCAAGGTTGATGATGTCACCATTTTTAAGAGTTTTTTTCTCCGAGGGAATGCCATGACATACCACTTGGTTGGGCGAGGCACAGATAGATTTGGGGAAACCGCGGTAATTCAATGGTGCAGGAATGGCTTTTTGCACATTAACAATATGATCGTGGCAGATTCTATCTAGCTCAGAAGTAGTTATTCCTGCCACAACAAAGGGTTCAATTATTTCAAGAACCTCTGCTGTAAGCCTCCCGGCAATGCGCATTTTCTCAAGCTCATCGGCATTTTTTAGGTGGATGGCCATAAGTTTATTCCAGGGGATTAATGTAAAGCGGGGCATTGTAACGGATTGTGGCTAGCAGTGGCATGTTCTATTAGCGGTGCATTACATGGTTGTTTGGACTATTTTCTCTTCTACGAAAGATAGTTTTATGGTATAAAGCGCACCGCTTGGAAGCAATGTGCTCCGAGCTAATTGAAATCTAACGACACACACATATCGACACACTTGTTCAGGGTGCTCGTACTGCGGGTTGATCAGTGGGATATGTGGAGGTTTAACCCTAATTAAAGGAAAATTTATATGGCTACTGTAAGCATGCGTGACATGTTGCAGGCTGGTGTTCACTTTGGTCACCAGACCCGCTTTTGGAACCCAAAAATGGATAAATTCATTTTTGGCGCTCGTAATAAAATTCATATTTTGAATTTGGAAAATACTGTTCCAGCATTCAATGAAGCACTTGATATTGTTCGTCAAGTTGCAACCAATGGCAATAAAGTTCTGATGGTTGGCACCAAGCGTGCTGCTCAGAAAATTATTGCAGAGGAAGCTGAACGTTCAGGCATGCCTTATGTCAGCCATCGCTGGCTAGGCGGTATGTTGACGAACTATAAAACCATTCGAGCTTCAATTCGCCGTTACCGCGAGCTGGAAGCACAGGGCAAGGATGGTACGTTTGAGAAGCTAACCAAGAAAGAAGCTCTGATGCGGACTCGTTTGATGGAGAAGCTTGAGCGCTCCATTGGTGGTATTAAAGATATGGGTGGTTTACCCGATATGTTGTTTGTGATCGATGTGGATCATGAGCGTATTGCTATTCAGGAAGCCAATAAACTGGGTATTCCCGTTATTGGTATTGTTGATACTAACAGTAACCCTGATGGTGTTGATTATGTTATTCCTGGCAATGATGATGCTATTCGCGCCATCAAGCTCTATACCAGTGCCATTGCTGACGCTATTCTGGAAGGAAAGTCAGAAGTGAGCAACGCGACAAGCAAGGATGAGTTTGTCGAAGTGACAGAAGATGTTGCAGAAAAGAGTGTTGAGCCAGATGTAAAGGCTGCTGCTGAATAAATAGTGAGTAGTGGTTATCACTAGGTAGTCGTGTTGTATTAGAAATATGAAAGGGGGCTATGCCCCCTTTTTTCCAACCTAATTGAAAGAAAGACTGAGAGGAATCGACAGATGGCAGCAATTTCTGCATCTATGGTTAAGGAACTGCGTGAGCGCACAGGCCTCGGCATGATGGAGTGCAAGAAAGCTCTTGTGGAAGCCGATGGTGATATTGATAAAGCAATTGATGATCTACGTAAATCTAGTGGTATGAAGGCGGCTAAAAAGGCTGGTCGTACTGCTGCTGAAGGTATCGTTGCTATTAAAGTGGCCGATGACAACAGCTATGGCGTTATGGTTGAAGTGAACAGTGAAACTGATTTTGTCGCTCGTGATGATGGATTCCTGGCATTTGTTAACCAGGTAGTAGAGAAAGCTTTTTCTGAAAAGCAAACAGATGCGGCAGCTTTAGCGGCTAGCATGGAAGATACACGCCAGGCATTGGTTCAAAAAATTGGCGAAAACATTAATGTTCGCCGTGTAGAGTTGATTGAAGCGCCGTTAGTTGGTGTCTATGTTCACAGTAACAACCGTATTGCGGTGTTAGTCGCGTTGACTGCGGGTAATACTGAAGTGGCTAAAGATATTGCAATGCACGTGGCTGCGGTAAATCCTCAGGTGGTTAAGCCTGAAGATATGCCAGAAGAAGTTGTAGCAAAAGAGAAAGAAATTTTTGTAGCACAGGCTCGTGAAAGTGGTAAGCCTGAAGAGATCATTGAAAAAATGATCTCAGGTCGTATTAACAAATTCCTGTCTGAATCAAGCCTGGTAAACCAGCCTTTTGTTAAGGATCCAGAAATTAAAGTAGGTAAGTTGGTTAAAGATGCGGGTGGTGATGTTCAGTCTTTTGTCCGGTTTGAAGTGGGTGAGGGTATTGAGAAAGAGGAAGTGGATTTTGCTGCTGAAGTGGCAGCCCAAGTCGGCGCAGTAAGTTGATTTGAAAACGGGGGCTTAGGCCCCCGTTGTTATATGCACTGGAACATATTTTAATAAGCACCATTATTTAGAAACATGATTTTAGAAGACATGGCTTTAAAGAAGTGGTTTTAGAGAAATAAAAAGATCCAGAAAAAAAAGCTTCGGAGAAATAGAATGCCTGCCACGGGTGATAAGAAATACAAGCGCATCCTGCTCAAGTTGAGCGGGGAAGAACTGATGGGTGAAGAGGGCTTTGGTATTGATCCCAAAGTTCTTGACCGTATGGCCCTAGAAATTGGCCAGCTTGTTGGTATTGGTGTCCAGGTTGGCCTAGTAATTGGCGGTGGTAACTTGTTTCGTGGTGCAGCATTGAGCGCAGCCGGGATGGAGCGAGTAACCGGTGATCATATGGGTATGTTGGCGACTATGATGAACGCCCTAGCCATGAGGGATGCTCTTGACCGAAACAATATTTCTGCACGAGTGATGTCCGCGATTCCTATGAGTGGTGTGGTGGATCATTATGACCGTCGTAAAGCATTGCGTCATTTAGATAGGGGTGATGTGGTTATTTTTTCGGCGGGTACAGGAAACCCTTTTTTTACTACTGATTCTGCGGCCTGTTTAAGAGGTATAGAAATTGATGCTGAATTGGTACTAAAAGCCACCAAAGTTGATGGTGTCTATTCTGCAGACCCAATGAAAGATCCCAGTGCTACTATGTATTCCCGCCTGACTTATGATGAAGCTTTGGAGCAAAAGCTTGAAGTCATGGATTTAACTGCAATTTGTTTATGCCGTGACCAGCATATGCCGTTGCGAGTTTTTCGTATGTCTAAGCCCGGTGCATTGTTGAATATCGTTGTAGGGGGTGAAGAAGGTACCCTGATCGAGGAAAGCCAAAATGATTGAAGATCTAAAGAAAGATGCTAATGGGCGCATGGCTAAGAGTGTTGATGCACTGTCTCACGCCTTTAATAAAATTCGTACTGGCCGCGCACACCCGAGCTTACTGGACGGTTTGACTGTATCCTATTATGGTTCTGATACGCCGTTGAGCCAGGTGGGCAATGTATCGGTATTGGATGCGAGAACATTGTCTGTATCTGTGTGGGAAAAATCCTTGGTTCCTGAAGTGGAAAAGGCAATTCTTAAGTCGGATTTAGGATTGAACCCTTCAACTTCCGGTGAATTGATTCGTATACCCATGCCAGCACTGACGGAAGAAACTCGTAAAGGCTTCATTAAGCAGGCCCGTTCTGAAGCAGAATCTGCCCGTATTTCAATTCGAAATATTCGCCGTGACGTGTTATCTGACGTGAAAGATTTATTGAAAGACAAAGAAATTACAGAAGATGAAGATCATAAAGCACAGGATGAGATACAAAAAATCACTGATAAATATATCAAACAGGTCGATGAGGCATTAGCTGCCAAAGAAATTGATCTGATGGAAATATAACCCAGCTTATATCTTATGTGCCTATACCTTGTGTATAGGGGGTTAAATCTACTATCAGGGATTAAATTTATTTAATGATGAGTGCCACCTCGAACGAATCATCCATTGTTCATCCGTTGCGCCATGTGGCGATTATCATGGATGGGAATAATCGTTGGGCAAAACAACGTGGTCTCTCTGGGACGGCAGGGCATGAGGCGGGTGTCGAGCGGGTTCGTGATGTGCTGGACGCCAGTGAAAAATATGAGATTGATGTACTGACATTGTTTGCTTTCAGTAGTGAAAATTGGAAGCGACCAGAGTTAGAGGTTAGAGCTCTGATGTCCCTGCTGACGTCTTATCTAAAGAAAGAAGTAAAGCAACTCAAAGAGCGTGGTGTACGACTACGCGTCATAGGTCGACGAGACCATTTTAGTGACCGTCTTAACAAGCTGATTGAAGATACTGAATCTGCTACTGCCAAAGGTGTAAGGACACTGGTGTTGGCCATTGATTATGGTGGCCGCTGGGAAATTGCAGAGGCAGCAAAGGAGCTGGCTCGTCAGGTTCAGCGCGGCAGAATCCGCCCGGAAGATATTTCTGAAGAGAGCATACAGCAACAGATGTGTATGCCCGAATTGCCTCCTCCTGATCTTTGTATTCGTACCGCGGGGGAGCAGCGAATCAGTAATTTCCTGTTATGGCATATAGCCTATACAGAATTCTATTTTGCCGATTGCTACTGGCCAGATTTTGATGGGCCAGCCTTTGATATGGCAATTCGTGACTATCAGCAGCGCCAACGTCGTTTTGGTAAGCGAGAAGAATTGTTGCCAGAAGTGGCTGCTGCAACAGGGATAAATAGTGCTTAAGCAACGTGTGATTACGGCGATTATTATCGCGGCGTTATTCCTTTCAGCCCTGCTATTTCTAAGTCCCCATAACTTTTCTCTTATGACGGCAGTTGTGGTGACCTATGCTGCTTGGGAGTGGGCCAACTTAGCCAGTATATCGAATAAGGCTGTTGGGCTGCTTTATGCTCTGAGTGTCGCTACGTTGTTGGCACTTTCCGGCTATGTATTGGGTTTGTTTACACCCGGTTCTGTGAGTTTAGATACAAGCAAGTCACTAATGGCTTGGTTAGCCCCTTGGTGGGCGATAGCTTTGCTATGGGTGCAAGGATATCCCAGTAGTGCCGTAATTTGGGGCAGTTGTTGGGTAAGAGGTGTTATAGGGTATTTGGTACTAGTTCCGGCTTGGTTGGCGTTGGTGATTTTGATCCATGCTGTTCAGGGTGAGTGGTTGATCTTTGTCGTTGTGTTAATTGTTGCATTGGCAGATATCGGTGCTTACTTTTCGGGGCGAAAGTTTGGCAAGCACAAGCTGGCACCCCATGTCAGCCCCAAAAAAACCTGGGAAGGTCTGTTTGGGGGGGTGGCCACAAATATATTATTGGTTGTTGTGCTTGGAATATTGTTGAAACTAGATCCTGATCAATGGTTGATGTTGCTGGGCATGGTGTCGATAACTGTGTTGGCTTCGGTATTGGGAGACTTGCTGGAGAGTATGATCAAGCGTCATCGCGGTATTAAAGATAGTGGTAATATTTTGCCTGGACACGGTGGTGTTTTAGATCGAATAGATAGTCTCACAGCGGCCTTGCCGGTGTTTACTTTGATTTTTATCTACAGCAACTTTCAGTTATAAAAAGAAGCAGTGATAAAATGACGCAGCAGTTATAGATTATGCAGATGCTTACAATACTTGGAGCAACCGGTTCCATTGGTCTCAGTACTTTGGATGTGGTGGCCCGTCATCCAGACCGCTTTCGGGTTTTTGCTCTCAGCTGTCATTCCAATGTGGTTGATCTTGCTGAGCAGTGTCGACAATTCAAACCGCGCTATGCAGTTGCTTCTGATGTCACAAAGGTTGATCAGTTAAAACAATTATTAGAGAAAAATTGCCCCAATACTGAAGTTTTATCCGGTGTTGAGGGGTTATGCCAAATAGCCACAGATCCAGATGTGGATACAGTTATGGCAGCCATTGTCGGTGCCGCTGGATTATTACCTACACTAGAAGCGGCAAAAAAAGGTAAGCGGATTCTGTTGGCCAATAAAGAATCGTTGGTAATGGCCGGGCCTTTGTTTATGAATGCTGTAAAACAGGGTGACGCGACGTTATTGCCTATTGATAGTGAACACAATGCAATTTTTCAGTGCCTACCATCAGGTTATAGCTCCAACCAGAAGGGTGGCGTCCGCAAAATTCTACTGACCGCCTCAGGTGGCCCTTTTAGGCAGGTGCTTTTCGATACATTATCATTAATGACACCTGAGCAAGCGTGCGCCCACCCCAACTGGGAAATGGGGCGTAAGATATCAGTGGACTCAGCTACCATGATGAATAAGGGCCTTGAGTTAATCGAAGCCTGTTGGTTATTTTCTGTTTCCCCAGAAGAGGTTGAGGTCGTTATTCATCCCCAGAGTATTATTCACTCTATGGTTGAATACGTGGATGGCTCTGTGCTGGCACAATTAGGCAACCCTGATATGCGCACACCCATTGCCCATGCTATGGCTTGGCCTGAGAGAATTGATTCTGGAGTAAGTAGCCTAGATATAATTGCTACTGCACAGCTGGATTTTGAAGCGCCAGATTTAGAGCGCTTCCCCTGCTTGGCATTGGCGATGGAAGCTGCTCGATTAGGGGGTAGTGCTCCAGCAGTATTAAATGCGGCCAATGAGGTGGCGGTTGAAGCCTTTCTGGATCGCAAAATTATATTTACACAAATAGCAAAGATTGTGGCTGAAGTATTAAGCCAGTTTGAAACTACTGAACCCGATACACTTGAGGCTGTCCAACTGTGCGATCAGCAAGCCCGGCAGTATGCGCTGGATCTTGTGTCGACGTTAGATTAGATATTTAAGATAGATGAGGAAAGTTCATGGAGTTGTTGCAGACAATTTTTTATACGCTAGTGGCCCTGGGTGTGCTGGTGACTATCCACGAGTTTGGTCACTTTTGGGTTGCACGTCGTTGTGGCATCAAGGTTGTTCGTTTTTCGGTTGGGTTTGGAACGCCACTGTTGCGCTGGAAAGATAAAAAGAATACTGAATTTGTTATTGCTGCATTGCCACTGGGCGGCTACGTCAAAATGGTGGATGAGCGTGAGGGGAATGTTGCAGAGGAAGATTTACCGTTTGCCTTCACACAAAAGTCAGTATGGCAGCGTATGGCTGTTGTGGCCGCTGGCCCAGTGGCCAATTTTTTATTAGCTATCGTATTGTACTGGGGTATTTTTCTTCAGGGTGTTATCGGTATTGTGCCGGTTATTGAGTCATTTGAGCCGGATTCTGTTGCTGAGCAGGCTGGGTTGCAGTCTGGCCAGACAATTGTTGCTGTAGATGGTAATCCAACACCCACATGGCAGGTGCTAAATGAGCAGCTGGTAGGGCGATTAGGTGAATCTGGCCCAATTCATTTTAGTGTCAAAATGCCAGGTGATTCATCAGTGTACGAATATCAGGGACAGCTTCAGAATTGGCTTGCTGATGCAGACCAACCTGACCCTATTGGTGGTATTGGCTTGGTACTTTACACACCCAAGATATTAGCTGTAGTTGATGAGGTGGTTGCTGGTGATCCTGCAGACCTAGCTGGCATGTTGACGGGAGATATTGTTAGTTCAGCAGATGGTGTGCCCATGCCAGATTGGACTACTTGGGTTGAATATGTGCGCGCAAGGCCAGGCCAGCTAATTACTATTGAAGTGGCAAGAAATGACCAGTTTTTTGAGACCGCTGTTACCCCCAAGCAGGTTGTAGGCGACGATGGGACAAAAATAGGTCAGGTGGGGATGACAGTAAAAATTCCCGAGTGGCCTGAAGATATGATTCATAAGGTTGAATACAGCCTTATGGGTGCCGGGTTCCATGCTTTGGAGCAGACTTGGAATACTTCCATTTTGATTCTGGGTTCAGTTAAAAAAATGCTGGTGGGACTGATTTCAGCAAAACACTTGAGTGGACCTATTACCATTGCTAAAGTGGCGGGCGCATCAGCCCAGTACGGGTTAACTGCTTATTTGAGCTTTTTGGCATTTCTGAGTGTCAGCCTTGGTATTTTAAACTTGCTGCCTGTTCCAGTGTTGGATGGTGGTCATTTATTGTATTACATAGTTGAATTGGTTAAGGGCTCTCCAGTATCTGAAAAAATTCAGATAGCGGGGTTCAAGGTAGGGACGTTTTTCATCATTGGCTTGATGTTGTTAGCTTTATACAACGATGTGATGCGGTTGTAGTGCTTTTAATAGGTGCTTTACTAGCGAAAAAATAAATATAAAACAAGAGAAAACCGATCTCCAATGAAACACTTATTTCTATTACTGTGCTTTGTATTACTTTCTGTGGCTGTTCGAGCGGAAGTGTTTCAGGTGGAAGATATTAGGATAGATGGACTGCAGCGGGTGTCCTCTGGCACTGTGTTTGCCTCCATGCCTTTAAGTGTTGGTGATTTGGTGGATGGCGATACTATTCGTCGTACCACCCGAGCTTTATTCCGCACAGGTTATTTTGACAATATTAGTATTTCCCGCGACGATGGTGTGTTGATTGTTACTGTCGAAGAAAGACCGGCAATCGCTGAAATTACTATGGAGGGTAATACCGCAATTCCCTCTGAAGAGTTACTTAAATCCCTGCGGGAAAACGGCTTGGCAGAAGGACAAATTTTTCGTCAGTCCATTTTAGAGGGAATGAGTCGGGAACTGGAGCGCCAATATGTGGGCCAGGGACGATATGGTGCGAATATAGAAACGGAAGTTCAGGAATTACCCCGCAACAGAGTGTTGGTAAATATTAAGGTGGATGAAGGGGATGTTGCAGCAATTTCACATATTAATATTGTGGGTAACCATGATTTTGATGAAGATGAGTTGACGACAAGGTTTGAGCTTAAAACTACAGGCTTGTTATCTTTCTTTACCAGTGATGACAAGTACTCTCGTGAGAAATTATCGGGCGATATTGAAAGGCTGGAGTCATGGTATTTGGATCATGGGTATCTAGATTTTTCTTTAGATTCTACCCAAGTGTCCATCAGCCCTGATCGTGAATCTGTATTTATAACCCTCAATATTACCGAGGGTAGCATTTACACTATTAATGAGATTGAATTGGCGGGTGACCCGGTAATTTCGCAAGGTGAAGTGCGTAGCTTGATTATTCAGAAGCAAGGCGAAACATTTTCACAGGTTTTGATGACCCGCAGTTCTGAGTTGATTGCAAGTCGCTTAGGAAATGATGGGTATACTTTTGCTGAAGTTAGAGGTGTTCCTGAAATTAATAAGGAAGATCAAACAACTAAGCTGATTTTTTTCATTGATCCCGGTAATCGTGCCTACGTTAGGCGTATTGAATTCCGCGGTAATACCAAAACAATGGATGAAGTACTGCGCCGAGAAATGCGCCAGATGGAAGGTGCTTCAGCATCCAGTGCAAAAATTGAACATTCTAAAATACGATTACAACGCACTGGGTTTTTTAAAGAAGTTGAGCTAGAAACCCTCCCTGTTCCAGGTGTCAGCGACCAAGTAGATGTTATTTACACCGTAGAAGAACAGCCATCGGGTAGTGTGGGTGCAAGCTTTGGTTTTGCCCAGACCTATGGAGTTACTTTAGGTGCTAGTATCGCAGAAAGTAATTTTCTGGGTACGGGTAACAGAGTATCCCTGTCACTTAATCAAAGTGGTTTCCAAACTAATTTATCTTTGAACTATACCAACCCTTATTTTACCAAAGATGGTGTTAGTGCTGGCTTTGGCGTATTTGCTCGGAAGCAAGATTTTGATGAGGCGAATGTTTCTAATTACACCACTGAGAGTTTTGGTGGATCTACATCATTTGGGTACCCTATTTCTGAAATAGAGAGCCTTGGTTTCGGTATGGGTTATGAGAATTTAAAAATTGATTCAGGTGCTTTTCGCTCCACACGCATTGATGATTTTCTTGATGGCAATGGCGATAACTTCAATATTTTGACGGCAAATGCGAGTTGGGGTAGGTCAACGCTAAATCGTGGGAAATTGGCAAATAGGGGTTCATCCCAGAGTGTGAGAGCTGAGGTGACTGTTCCAGTGGGTGATTTACATTATTATAAATTAACCTATGATGCCCAACGGTTTCAGCCCTTGACCAAGAAATTGACCATGCGTTTCCATACCAAATTGGGTTACGGTGATAGCTATGGTTCAACCTCTGAGTTACCATTTTTTAAGAATTTCTATTCCGGTGGTTTTGGGTCAGTACGTGGGTTTGAGAAAAACTCTTTAGGTCCAAGAGATGTGACGACATCTATTGATCCACGGTTTACTGTTGATAGCGACCCTGAACCTTTCGGAGGAAATGTTGTTTTAGAGGGTACGGCAGAATTGATATTCCCAGTTCCCTTTATTAAAGATCAGCGAAGTGTGCAAGCTGTTATGTTTGTGGATGGAGGTAATGTATTTTCTACCGACTGCGGTAATATCAACGAAGAACTTTGTGCAGAGCCAGATTTGGGCGAGCTACGTTATTCCTTTGGTTTTGGTGGCACTTGGCTTAGCAGCTTTGGCCCCATAACCATTAGTCTTGCTAAACCTTTCAATGCTGGTGAGGAGGATGAGGAAGAAGTATTCCAGTTTTCGATGGGGCAGACTTTTTAGGCGTAATTATTTTTGGGTATAGCTATAGGCTATACCAGAATTCAAAGTACCAGAGCCTCAGTGTATTATTAGAAACACAGTTAATTTAATCAATGGAGAAGTAGAGTGCGTATAGCAAAGACATTATTGTTTACATTGGCAACATTATTTGCCGTAGCAGTAACAGCTGAAGAAGGAAAAATTGCAGTGCTAGATTTTGGCAAGGCAATATTTGGCTCAGAAGTGGCTAAAACCCGGCTAAAGCAAATACAAGGTGAATCCGATTTCGCTGCCTTGCAGGCCAAGTATGAAAATACAGTGGCTGATATGAAAGCACTTAAAAAAGAAGTGGAAAGTAAAGGCATGACTTGGTCTGCTGAGCAGAGTGCTGAAGCACAGAAGAAGATGGAGTTTCTGCGAGCTGATCTAGAACTGACTACACGCAAAGTACAGGCGGAACAGAAAGCACTTCAGGGCAGCATTGTTCAAGAGTTGCGTCCAAAAGCTGGTGAAGCACTACAGGAATTGATTAAAGAGGAAAGCATTGTTCTTATAATCAATGCTGAGGCTGTGATTACAGTTGCTGCTGAGTTGGATTTGACGAGTAAGCTCACTGACAGACTTAACCAAAAAACCAAATAATTTGTTGGGACGGTAGACGAAATATGCCTAGCTATTCTCTTAGTCAAATCG
>Ga0209345_10000871_pt1 | contig 38740 bp, 40 predicted proteins | sample Cruoilmetagenom7_FD_187294 | JGI IMG/M metagenome (GOLD analysis project Ga0209345, IMG submission 187294) | Oil polluted marine microbial communities from Coal Oil Point, Santa Barbara, California, USA - Sample 7 (SPAdes) (version 2) | ecosystem: Environmental > Aquatic > Marine > Oil seeps ...
TTGAGAAAACTTGGGACCGCCTAGATTTATCTGTTGCACATAGCCATAGAGTCAGCGTATATGCGCGTTCTGACGGCTTTGGTCGAGGACGATTAGCTCAGCGGTAGAGCACTACATTGACATTGTAAGCTTGCACAATCTAGCCAATGATTACTAACGCTGATTCCAGTGAGTCCAGATGGACTTCCCATGCGAGACGGGATGCCGTTTCGGGGTTATTCGTTTTGATCGCGTTGATTAAAGCTTTCCACTTCTCATACGCCGTTTCCCGAAGTGCTAATGTGGTGAAACCAAGCGGGCCATAAAAATTCGGTGCACCAATGCGAATATCCGTCAAGAATACAGATAGACGGTCACTCTTCGCGGCGGCCACAACAGCGACACCAATCCGAACTGTTTGCTTGAAAAACTCTTTTGAGTTCTGTTCTTGACGCACCATTATTTCCAGAATTTCCAATTGCTGTTGCATCTTCGCAAACAGCTCTGGATCACACCCGATCGATTTTCGTGCAGCAAGACCGAATAAGGCTGCTGTAATTTCTACGGTATCTTGAAAGTCTTTGTCACTTAGTCGGCTAACATAAGCCCCTCTCATGGGCTCGATTTTAACCAGAGATTTTACTTCAAGTGCACGCAGGGCTTCTCGTACCGGACCACGGCTAACGCCGAACCGATCAGCCAACTCTTGTTCGCGTAGGCGATCACCAGGTCGATATGTCGCACTCTCTAGCAGAAACAGGATTTCATTGACTATATCCTCGACTGAGAGTCGTTTGGTGACGGAACTTGATGTATTTATGCGTTCTTGTTCTCGACTCATACAATAAAACCTAACGGCAATGACACAAACGTTTCGATGATTATGGTCTATGACACCAAAATCAAGAGACTTTCTGCGTTCGCAATCCAGTGAAAAACACTCCGGCTAGTGCACAGAGTTAAACACTGCCCATCTGGCCTTCGCTACTGCACACGCAGCGCCATTCGATCCGAGAGCGCATAATGATGCAGTAATGTCACAATTACTATTTGTCTTCAATATTGTCAACAATAATTATTTTGTCCTCAAAATTGTTAACAATTAGGTAGACAAAATTGATTTAGCGTGTATAAATTTATCCAAACAATAATCAAAGTAAATTCTAAGGAGGGACAAATGCAGAAACTATTTACAACAACTTCTATCGTGGCGGTCTTGGCGCTAAGCTTGGGCGTAGCGGGAAGTGCCTTAGCGCAAGATACGGGTGGTGAGGTGGCTACACCCGCTCCTGTTCGGGATGAAATTATCGTACAGGCACGTAAAACAGGCGAGAACATTGATGATGTCCCGTCAAGTATTAGCGTGCTGAGTGGACAGGATGCTGAGCTTTTAGCGCTGGACGGCATTGCCGATTATATTCGCCAAATCCCCAGTGCGATTCTGGTCAATGGTGGGCCAGAATATCTCGCTGATATTTCCATTCGAGGGCAAGGCGGCGGACGCCAAGGCTTTTCGGAGTCTGCAACAGGGATTTACCGTAACGGCATATATATAGCCGGCGGTGGCTTTGGCGGCCGCTCATTCAGCCGCCTCGACTTCTTCGATGTGCAAAATATAGAAACCTATCGCGGGCCTCAGGGTGCGCTGTATGGCCGGAACGCAGTTGGCGGAGCCGTAAACGTTGTCAGCAAACGCCCAACTGATGATGCCACTGGGGCATTGAAGTTTGGTTATGAATCGGGCGATCGTCGCTCTGGGTCCGCTATCGTCAATGTGCCTATCAATGATGCTGTTGCTGCACGCTTAGGCGCTTTCTACATCGATCAGAAAGAGGGATTTATAGGCGATGTAGCGACCGGCGAGGGAGTCAATGAACAAAAATATCTGGGACTTCGCGGCCAAGTACGGGCGGACATTTCATCGAATACAACGGTGAATGTGACGGTTGAGTATTTTGACAGCACGGCACCTGCCTTTGGGGTACTTGGGCATCGTACTGTAGGTCGTACGGCCGCCGGACAAACCGGTGATGCCGAACAGACGCCATTTATATCAGCCGATAGTCGCAAAGGTGTTGTCGATATAGATTCAACCGCCGTCTTCGCAGAGTTGAACTCCGATCTTGGCGTTGGTGATCTGACGGCGGTATTCTCTTACAAAAGCCGCGATGGAAACCGGTACAATGAAGATCTCGATATGTTCCTAGGATTTCAGGGTGTTGATCTCGGGGGAATCGAAACCGATATTATCGCCGCACAATCTGAAGATTTTGAACGGGCTGGTGGTGAAATCCGCTTGGCGTCAAAGCCGGGGAGTGAAGTTTCCTGGCTTATTGGGGCTGACTACGGCACGCACACGTCCGCCGCTATTCAGCAAAATAGCGGAACCTCAGGGCTTGGCGGCTTAGCCTCTCTGGCCAGCCGGCGGGATGACTTTGTCGAAGATCTGACATCTATTTCAGGGTTTGGTTTAGTTGAGTTCGGCGTCGCCGAAAAAACAACCCTTACATTGGAAGCTCGGGTGCAGAATGACAGTAAAGATTTCATCTTCACACGTACCCAAGTCGGCAGGCCGAGCCTCGCGACCGGCAATATCGGCGAATCGTGGACTCGGTTTTTGCCAGCCGCAACATTGAGCTATGACCTAAACGACGATCAACTCATCTTCCTACGCGGCGCCAGCGGGTATCGCCCTGGTGGGTTCAATACGGGGTTGGATGCGGCAAATGCTAACTTCGTTCCATATGACCCGGAAACTGCTTATTCAGCCGAATTAGGTTGGAAAGGCACCGTCTTTGATAATGTACGGTTCTCACTCAACGGGTTTTACACCAAGACAGGAGATGTGCAGGGCGTGTCCGGGCTTTCGGAAATAGACCCAACAATCGCGCTGCAAAATGTCGGCGATTCAAGTATTTATGGTATCGAAGCAGAGGTGTCCGGCGTGTTGGACCTGGGTCCAGGTCGTATGCGGTGGAATGCATCGGCGGCATCAACCAACGGCAGTTTTTCAGATGGTTCCACAATTACAACCAATGGCGGCGGCCTTGGGGTTGAAGTCGTGGACTTGTCTGGCGCCCGTGTGAACCGGACGCGTGACTATATAGTTGCGGCGAATGCACGCTATACAGCCCCACTGACACAGTCGACAAGATGGTTTGTTGGCGGAAGCTTTCAAGCTGAAGGCGGCGGTTATGCTAATGCGTCAGGCGACACTACGTCAATCACAGGCCGCCCCCTAGATCATTTTGCTATCTTTGATGCGCGGGTCGGCGTGAAGGGCGATAATTGGCAACTTAGCGTCTTTGGTAAAAACTTGGGGAACGAACTATATGTCCTTCAACAAGTGACGCTGAACGATTTCTACAATGATCCGCGGAAATGGGGCGTTGAACTCAAGGTCAATATTGGTGGCTAGAGAGCATGTACTGATTAAGAAACGGCGGTGTTATTCCTTCTCCGCCGTTTCCCAATTAATTTCAGACCCCATTGATTGCGAAAGGAGGCCAGGTTTTCCGAACGCGCGAAGGTTATTGAGGTGTTACGCAGGCCCCTTAGCGTTTGGATTTCTAATTCTCGCCTTACTCACGGCTTGTAGCGTGCATGCCCCCACCGAACCTTCCATAACAAATGAACAACCGCAGTTGGTTGAACGCCAGATTGAAATCCATGGCGTCACCCGAACGTATCATGTATTCAATGGGGGCACCGAAAATGCCTCGCCGATTGTTATCGCGCTGCATGGCGGCGGTGGTAATGGCCTCAAATTCGCCGACCAGGCCGGATTGATCGCAAAAGCAAAGGCTGAGGGGTTTATTCTGGTTTTGCCAAATGGCGCCGCACGGGTCGCCCACCGTGGAACATGGAACGCCACGGGCTGTTGTGGTTATGCCGTCAAAGAAAAAATGGAAGATGTGGCATTCGTCACAGCGACCCTGAGTGAAGTTGTGGAGACATATCACGCGGATCCAACTCGCGCCTATCTCATTGGGATTTCGAACGGAGGCATGCTGGCCTTCAAAATTGCAATTGAAAAACCCGAAACCTTTGCTGCCATTGGCGTCGTCGTAGGTGCGATGTTTGATAATCGAGAGGTTCCAAAACTTAGCCAGCCGTTAATAATGATTACGGGAACCAATGATGCGCTTGTCCCCGAAGCGGGGGGGATGAGCCCAAACAAATTAGTGCGTTCCGCACAAACTGCGCCTTTCAAATCGGCAGCCAATGCTCTTAAATTCTGGGCCGCAGCAAATGACTGTGTTGGACCGCCGAAAATCACCAATATAAATGGCGTGATAAAGGCCCGATACGGGAAATGTGCGGGCGGGAGTGAAGTTGTACATATCAGCCTCGATAAGGCGGGGCACGCTTGGCCTGGCGGGCGTCCCTCAGGTTTGGAAAATGCCAATACAAATCAAGCAATAAATGCAACGGATGTGCTGTGGTCATTCGTAAAAACTAAACGCTTGGTCCGTTAATACTAGATGTCTGGATCGTAGCATCTGCTGGGCACATCCAAGAAAATTGAAGGAAAGGGTACTGTTATGAAAAATTCAAGTTCATTCAAGCTCACTATGAAAACTATATCGGTAAGTCTAATTCTTGGGCTTAGCGCATGTGTAACGCCCACCGCGACGTCATCTGCGGAAGATCCAACCCAGATATCTGCAAGCACCACGAGTAAATATGCCGAATCGGGCGTTTTTTCAGTCACCACAGCTTATGAAACATGGCGGGATATCGAACGTGGTCGTGACATTATGGTTAAGCTATACAAACCAGCTGGAGACGCTGCCGCTCCGGTTGTTGTCTTCTCTCATGGGCTGGGCGGCAGTGTTGAGGCTGCGCCGTATCTGGGGAAACACCTAGCCTCATGGGGTTTTCTCGCGGTTCACGTGCAACATCCCGGCTCCGACGCGGAAGTCTGGGCAGGCCTGAAGGAGCGGCGCGCGATTCTTGGCGCACTGAAGCAAGCAGCCAAAGATCCCAAGAACGCAATTGACCGATATAACGACATTCCCTTCGTGCTTAACGAAATTGAACGACGATCAGCCTCTGGGGAATTGCATGCAGATTCGGATCGTATGGCGTTGGCCGGTCATTCATTTGGCGCGCACACCGTTATTGCTCTGGCGGGCCGCCAGTATAAAGTAGGCAAGAAAACAGTAAGCTTCAAGGATACTAGGTTGCGGGCCGGCATGGCTTTGTCACCCCCTTCCCCCCAAAAGAAGACATCACCAGCCGATTATGAGTTCATATATGGGTCAATTGACCTTCCATTGCTGCATGTTACCGGAACCGAAGACGGCAATCCATTGGATTCTGGTGATGCGGCAATCAACAGACAGATTCCATTCTCTCAAATATCAAAAGCGCCGCAATATTTGCTCGTCTTTGACGGCGCCGATCACACTGTGTTCGGTGGTGGTGGGCGCCGCCGCCGGTCGCCTGACTGGTACCCGCAAGTACAGGCGCAAGTTGCCGAAGCGGCGACTGCATTCTTCTTGGCATACGTAGTCAAAGATGTTGAAGCGCGAGCCTTTATTGACGGCCCGTCATTTATCGCTGTGTTCGATCCGAACGCAGAGATTAAACGCCACTAAAACGTTAGTTGAAATTAATAACTCGACGTTCAAGCCTTATCCGGTGATGGCGTAAACATGCCGCAAGTCATCGCGTCTTGGTTCAGCAATGCGTCTGGCATATCTTCCTGCCTCACCACGAAACGTCGCACCAAAACAATCCCGGTCGCGGTCGGCGATTCAACGATGATCGCGCCTTCAGGCGCATTGAGCTTCCTGCCAGTCGGCGTTATAATGACATGGAAGGTGTCGCTTGGAAGCTGGCGGTCGTTAACCACAAAAATATTATCAGTATTGTGTTGGTATACTGATAAAGACCAATAGTCTGGCCATGTAAAGCCGCTCAACTCAACGGGTCCTGTTGATACATCATATGACATTGATGTTACAATCGAGTCCGGATTGGCGCGGGCAACGGTGCCAAATCGTGGGCCATAATTTCGGTTGTGTCTGCAGGCGTTAAAGCCGCCAGCGACTTTCGCAATGCGACCTTCTATTTGTGCCATAACTGTTTTCGGCGTCTTATCTACGACATAAGCATAACTGGCAAAATAAGCGATTGCGACCACAATCACACTACAGCCTAGAACAATCATAAGGGGTTTCTTCAGCATGATGTATTCTCCACCCTTGGCAGCGCAATATTAGGCGCCTTGGCGCGCGTTTCTTCGCTGGGATTGTATAGTCTTAGTAATAATTCGATTGGTTGGTTTGGTTCCGCCTGGGATGGCAACCATTGCCCGGTAGCGGGGCGACTTGGCGCAATTGTAAATCGCCAGGTCCCATCTTCTTCGCGGCCCAAGGCCACGCTGTTCCAACTAGAACGGTTATCCTCATTCTTGATATAGTCTAATGTCTCCCCATCATAAACTGTGACCGACCACCACCGGGCATCTAAGTCAGTACCTGAAACTTCATAGCTGCAAGAGGAATTAAGCGCAGCTCCTTCATTATCATCATTCTTGAGAAAATAGATGGTCTCGGACGCAGCCAGACCAAGCGGTCCGCCAATTGCAATCCGTGCGCGCTCCAATGCAGTGGCTTCAGTGGAGCCAATAGTATCAGAATACCCCCATTGGCCCGGCAGAGTTTCAAATTTTTCGCTGACATCGATGACATTCATGACTGCAGTTGTCGCCTGCTGAGATCCTAACCAGACGCCAGCAACGCCAGCCACCAGAACCGATGTCGCAATAATAATTTTCAACATAGAACCCTCATAGATATTAGCCTTTAAGCATAGCAACCCACACTGAAAATGCAACATGATATTTAGCTGTGATGGCCCTTATGCGCATCAAATTAATTCGGAGGGACACACCGGCGAACCTGCGCGCAGGTTCGCCGAGCGCAAACAGGATCAGCCGATGGCCCCTAACATTGCTTTGCACAATGCGTTGAGGGGCGCATACAACAAATCGCCGGACACGCAGTTCATTCTGTCGGCCATGATGTGGTGAAACCTGTGTGATGCAAACATACCGAATAAGTTTTTGTACCCAGCTTGATTGATGGTCTTGAGTTCACCTGCGGCAGTCTTGGGGGTTAGGGGGTACACATGCTCCAAGCCAGATAACCCGCTGAACGCCTTGGCTACCGAAGGGAGGGCCGAGGGCGATGCCAGCATAAATCTTTGCGGATCGGCTGTATCAAGCGGGAACAGACCTATCGTTGTTTCATGCCAGTCGCGCGCCGCCCAACCGGCGCCAAGATGCACCCATAAATCGACCTGCTCCGGCGGGGGAGCGCCGCTTGCCAGAAAAGCCTTGGCACCCAAATGCCCAATTTCGTGACCGCTCTGCGCCGATAATATAATGGTGTGCTCTCGAAAGGCCTGCGGCAACCAGGAGGATAATGCGCGAAGCGCCGCAACGCCTGGGCCGCGCTCGCCGGCGCAATGAGTCCATCCACTCGTTGGCGTGCTGACAATGATGGTTCGAGGGCCGCGCGTCAGCGTGCCAATCACGTTTCTCGCAGTCCTCTCAGCTAAGGATACGGGTGTGAGGAGCTTCGCCGTGCGTCCGCGCAGGGCTGCTTGCCGGAATTGGTCAGCGTTGTCTGGCGCAACCAAAGCGGTCAGGGGGTATTTGCGATGCAAGTTGATATTTAGCGTGGCGGCCTGACTGGTCGGGCCGTTGGAAATAATAAGCAGTGCTTTGGCGTTAGCCTTTAGTGCGAGGTCAGCAAGGGCTCTAAACTCTTTCGATTCATAACTTGAAGGCCGCCCATAAGGGGCGTCGGCTAGAATAATTTTCCCAGAAGCATCGCCAACCAGTCCGGCCGGCCCTGCATAGATAAGCGCTCCAGTGACCTCATTTTGGGTGGCACTTTTGAACGGGGGTTGTGACAGTAGGTCCACCCTCGCTTCGCCGATCAGAAGTTGTGCATTCAATGAATCATTATTCGCTACAGGAAAAGCCTGCTGGCGGACGTCATATCCCTGACTACAAAAATGATCCGTCATCCAATCTGCGGTCAGGACGTCAGCTATTGAACCTGATCTATGAACGCCAAAACCATCATAGGTTTGTAAGTCTTGGTGAAGCTGTTGTGGCCTGAATGCAGCATAATCCGGCCCTTGGTAATTTGAATGATTGGTTGGTGTTGTAAGGCTTGTGATGGTTGTGCAGGCTGGCAACACCGTACCCGCCAACAGAGCAGTGAGCGCAGCTCGGCGAGTTAGCGATGATTGTATTGTGTGATCGAAGTCGATATTTACCCTGGCCACATTGTCCAATCGTTGGGCTGGTTTCCGGGCTCAGGCGGTTGCGGGTCAGCATGGACTGGAATCAAATAGGTGGGTCCCCATGCTGGTGATGATGGCCAATCCGCGGTTATGTCAAGAAATTTTGCTTCAAGTTCAGCAGCTCGCTCTGCTTCTGTCGTGATAAGATTATTCTGCTCCAGTGGATCATCAGAAATATTGTACAACCAAGACTTTTGGCGATGCGCATCGATGATGAGTTTCCAGTCACCGTCCCGGATTGCCGAAACCGTATTGTTCCGCCAGACCAGCGCCCTTGATGCATCTTGGGCTGGACTGCCAAAAAGCGACTGGCCGTCGAGACCTTCTATGCTAACATTTGCGGCATCAAAGATCATCGGTGCAATGTCGAGCAAACTAACCGGCCGATCAATCTTTGCCGAACCGCCTTTATCAAACGGATTGAAGACGAGAAGCGGAACCCTTATGCCGCCCTCCCAGAAGTTGGCCTTGAAACCTCTGTAGGGTGCGTTCACATCTGCAATGCGAATATAGCCCGCACCGCCATTATCACTGGTCAGAATGATGATCGTGCGCTCGTTTGCACCGCTCTCTTCAAGCGCCTTCAAAATTTTACCAATGCCAACATCCAGTGATTCAATCATGGCATAGTAGACCCGTTTTCGCGCGGGGAGGTATTCGGGCTGATTGTCCACCAATTCGCGTGGTGCCTGAAGCGGGGTATGCGGCGCATTAAACGCAATACTCAGGAAGAAAGGCGCCTCGTCTGAACTTTTAACATACTGGGCTGCGGCGTCGGCGAAAACATCGGTCTGGTAGCCGCGTTCAGATTGCGGCTCACCATTATGCTCTAGTGAATAAGGTAAGCGGTTCCAGAGAAAATTATCTAATCCACTCCAAGGCAACGCCGCCCTTACGACGTCTTTATTATCGAGTTCGGCAAACAAAGATGCGCCGCCTAAAAAACCATAGAAATTATCAAACCCTTGATCAAGCGGCGTGTACCCTGGAGCACTGCCCAGGTGCCACTTGCCGATATGCGCCGTTCTATACCCGATCGCTGAAAGGCGTTCGGCAAGCGTTTCGGCCTCCGGCGGCAAGCCGCGTGCGGCGTGATCGGGATCATCTGGTAGGGCTGGCACGATCTCCGCACCCGGGTCATCCTCCACAGTTTGTTGGGCGAGCAGCCTCGGACTGGGGTTAGATTCCATTCCAAAGCGCTGCTGATATTGCCCCGTCAGCAACCCCGCACGCGAGGTTGAGCAAACTGGGCTGCTCGCATAGGCAGTCGTGAACTCGGCCCCTTTTTTGGCCAATGCATCAATGTGAGGCGTCCGCACCGTGGAATTTCCATTGTATCCAACATCATTGACGCCAAGATCGTCTGCTACGATCAAGATGATGTTCGGTTTGCGCTTGTCGACACCTTTCGGCCCTTGCGTTGGGTAAGACGCGCACCCTGCGAGCACTGCGGCCATCGCAACCAATCCTCCCAGAGTTATTTGATGCCGTTTTGTCATTCAGTCCTCCGAACCATCTAGCCTTATGTTGCCGTTTTGACCTTGTCGTATGCACTTTAACTTTAATACTTATGTCGCGACTATCAATAGATTAGACTGATGGGTTAACTCAGAAAGTCAAGAGGAATTATAGCAGTATTCGGTCCGACGTCAACGCTTATGGCAAGGCGTAAGAAGGCGAACTTCGTGAGGAACTGAGATTCGGTAGAGTGATATAAAACTTAAGTAATGGAAAGTGTGGAAAATTACTTTGGACATATAAAGAAACCGCGCAAGCCTATCACTGACAGTGCAAGCTTTGCGAGACTTAGTGTATAAAGGTCGCGGCTCAAAAGTGACACGTATGGGACGGCATACATTATTTCGTCCAGCCGATGTAAGGGAATGGGTGGATGAACTGGCTCTTCACTCCTAAGCAACTTAACCATATTTATCTAACCCAGCAGCTAAGCGTGACGGCTTGATGGTCATATAGCGAGCAAGTGATCTCGTACTTGTATGTCCGACCTGCGCCATGATAAGTGTGATTGGCATTCCTGCTTCTACTTTCCGCGAAATAAAATCATGACGCGTATCGTGGAAATGAAAATAGGACATGTCTAATTTTTTACGGATGCGTTTGAATGATAACTTAAATGCATTCTCGCACATTGGAAATACGTGGTCACCATTTTGGGGAAGTTCCTGTAGTATTTTGATTGCCTTGGTCGATAATCCTATCGTTCTATTTTTGATGTTATCTGGGTTGCGGGTGTTCTTTACGTCCCTAAACATCGCGGATGGAATATCTAAATTTACATCTTTCCAACAAAGTGAGAGTATTTCGCCGCGCCGCGCTCCTGTTTCAAAACCCATTTCAACAAATGGCCCTATCAAATTATTCCTGACTTTATAGCATGCCTCTATCAAACGTCGCATGTCTTCATCTGAGAGCCGTACATCACGCTTATCATTTACGGCAGGTCTTTTCACGTATTTACCACTTGCTGGATTGTAAGGTATTCCAAGCTCGATGAAGCGGTGCTGAATAATGCTACAAAGCAAAGACAATTCCCGAACAACGGTACTCTCTGCCATCGTGCAAGATGTACCATCCTCACGCTTTTTATACGGTGCGGGCGTTTGTAAGCGCTTGTCACGGTAGGTCTCAAAATGACGCGGTTTAAGCTTATTAATGGTCAAGGTGCATAGGTCACGTTCTTCACGTTGAATGCGCCGAATAATGAAAGTATCAACTTCAATTGGTTTCGGCTTGCGCTTCTTTGCGGTCACTTCTTCGAGGTATCGCTCTATGAGGTCATCAAATGTGGTTGATTTTGCGGTGGACTGATCCATGAATAGTCCACGATCCATCTTGCTTTCAATATCACGCGCCCATGCTTGGGCTAGTTTTTTAGTAGGAAAAGATTTTGATTGTTGCGGCCATCCTGCCCTGCGAATGACGGCCTGATGGTTTTTTCCTTTTTTCCGTATAGTAGCCATGTGGCACTCTCCTTATTTGAAGTGTGCCCAAATTGTGCCCGAGGACGATTACGCCATTCCTCGTGAAGGATTTAAAATATCTGAAAGGGTCGACTTTGCGCTTGCAATCCCTATGTTACAGGGATAAATCACGCTCACCAATATTGGCGAGGACGATTAGCTCAGCGGTAGAGCACTACATTGACATTGTAGGGGTCACTGGTTCAATCCCAGTATCGTCCACCATCCTTTCATTTAGCATATTTTTCTCCTTTTTGGTGTTGCTAAGTCTTTGTATTATTTGAAAAGGTAGGCTGTTTTGAGTGGTTCTATAACCCTTATTTCGGTCATAGGAGAGTTGCCATGCAAAGGCTAGTTTGACCACCATGCGCTTATGGCTAATTTGCGAAGAATGCCATAAAAAACAAGGGTTTGTGAGAAATGCCAAAGCGGTTCTATAAGCGGTGTTAAAATCTGGTGGAATTGCGCCATTTTGACCATTTAAACGCTCTATTTGCTCACTTGTCGCTATGCGTTGATTTTCAAGTTTGACCAATTCACCTTCATAGGCCGTGATCAGTTTAGGCTGAGAGGTTGCTACAATACGGTTGACCAGATTATCAATCTTTTTCTCGATACCACCAAGCGTATGCTTTGCAGCTTGCTGGCGGCCTTTAAAGGCACTCATATGCTTATCCCAAACGGCCTTGAACATAACGGCGACAATTTCCAATAGTTCAGGCGCAGGGCGAAGCGTTGTGAGCAAGGCTTCAAATTCTCCCTCGACCTTATCCTTTTTGATGGATTTGCCATAGCTTGAGCATTCTTTCGTATGACAAGCATAATAGTGGTAATAACGTGAACGCCCCTTGGAACGACCTGCTCGCAGGGGAATGCCGCATTCTGCGCAGTTCACAAGCCCGCGCAAAGGAAAGTCTGGGTTGATATCAAGACGCACGGCTTGCTTGCGGAGCGTGCCGTTTAATCTGTCTTGTATCTTGAGATAGGTCTCAAAGGATATAAGCGGCTCATGTTGAGCTTTTGTGAGCGGTATGCCGTAGTCTTTATGTTCAATATAACCTGCATAGACGGGCAGCGTCAGTAGGCGTTTAACGCGGCTTTTACCGATCTTGCCAGAAGCCGTTTTAGGAAATTGCGGATGGTCTTCAAGAAAGCGTTTCACTTCAACTTGTGAACCCAAAATACCAGAGGCGAACTTCTCAAGAGCTTCTTTCACAACGGAGGCAACAGGTTCATCTCTGACAAGCACACTGCCTGCTTTTGATTTCTCTTTGGTATATGCATATCCCGTTGGCGCACGTAATGCCCAATAGCCCGACTTCATACGGGCTAACGTGCCTGCCTTACTACGGGCGGCAGTTTCAATGGCGTAATGTTCCTGCACAACAAATAATATCTTTTCTGGGAGTTGCGCTTTTGGATCATCAGAGAATTCAATCGAAGGCGACATCAACACGCCCCCCGCTGCACTGATTTCAGAACGCAGTTCAATATGTGCTGGAATACTCCGCGCCAAGCGACTCACATCAAATATCAAAACGGCATGGGGTTCAGACGTTTTACGCAAGGCATTCAGCATCCGTTCCATATCAGGTCGATCTTTTTTTGTTCCCGTCATTGCATCACAGAAAATCCCAGCGACCTCTAGGTTTTTATATTTTGCATAGTTCTGCAACGCTCCGATCTGCATATTCAGGCCATCACCGTCAGTCTTTTGTTTGATTGAAGAAACACGAGCATAGATAAAAGACTTGGTGGGCTGAACAGATTGATGAGAATTTTGTGTCAAGAGCGGTGTCATTAGTTAATCCCTTTCTTGCGGTTAGCCTGCGGTTCACTGGCAGCGCGTTTGAATGTTGTCTGTGGTTCAAGCTGTAAGTTTAGCACGGAATCTACGCCTTTGGGTGCTGTATTTTTCTGATTTTTCAAGGCCACCTGCACAGGATCAACACCAAACTGGATTCCGATAACGGTTTCGCACAAGTTCAAAAGAAAGTGGATAAGTTCACGCTTATCCGTTTCGGGAACACCGTCAAACTTTTTATCCATCATGGCCAGATAGGTTTCAACATCATCGCCATTTGGCGCAACATCGGTTTGCCCCAGCAACAAGGGGAGAAGGTCTTGTAAGTCAGGAAACTCACCATCATTCAAATCAGTGGGTGGCGGTTCTTTTTTTGGTATGGTCATTTTTTATCAATCCTATCTATTATTTTGGTTTATACGCATCTCCATATTGAGGGGAACATAACAAGAACTATAGGAAGATATGCCTATAAATTTTCCGACCCGTCAATATGAATTTGCGTCCGCAATATTTATGCGGGGGATTATTGTTCAGGGGAATGTTGCTGCGTAGGTGTGGCAACATTATTGCTTTTTTCAGGCACAGTTTTATTAACCATTGCCGCATCCCGTTGTGCTGCCAGCCCTGTTTGCTGTTGAGTTTTAGCTTGTGGGATTTGGGGTGGCTGCTCTTGCATCTGATACCCCATTGGGGTTTGTTGCTGTGCTTGCGCTCGATTTATCTCTTTATTGCGCTCATTCAGCATTTGAATATGTGGACTAACCTGATTGATCAGAAGCGGAATTTCACTCATTTCTGCCAATGTAAAGGAGTTGGAGTTTTTCCATTCTCCCGTTTGCTTGTCCTTATAGCTTTTTGAAAATGTCGTTGTGTAGAACAGCCGACCATCTGCGGCCTGCTTTTCCCATACCGAGGCTGTGACCTTATTATACGGAATGCGTTTGATAGGTTTTTGGGTTTGGTTTAGTTCACTCATAATAGTCTCCTGTGTTTCGAGTGGGTGGAAAGCCGCATTATTGCGGCGCTATGATTAAGGCGTTTGGGTTGGACGTTGTTGAGGGGTGAATTTTTGACGAAGTGATTTATTACGCGCCGTGCCGTTTTGTTTTTGCGCCTCTGTTATATTGGCGAAAGTGGCCTGCTGTTGTGCCGAGAGCCATTGCCAGCGACCGCCTTTGGAAAAGCCCGCCCGCGTATGCGGCGGCGGTTTTAATTCTGGTTTAGGTTTATCGGTTTTTCGTGTCTGCTTTTTGGCAGGTATTTTTCCGCTACCAGATTGCTCCCCGCGTCGCTGGGATTCTGTTTTGCCAATATCATCGAGCTGGCGGGCATAGAGCGGATCACGCGCCCGCGCGAAATCATGACCCGCGCGGGGCAATGAAGCTTGCGCTTGGGCTTTGAGCCAGCCACCTTGCGCTTGATTTGAATATGATCTTACCATAGCGGCGCTTTGCGATAGTCCCGCGTATCAATGATACGGATGAGAGGGCATGACTTCGCGCTGGCGTAAATGATCCCGCGCGTCCCGACATAGGTACAATCATAATTTATGCGCAAATGAGGACTAATGGGCGAGAGGATGCACAGCACAATAACAATCTTGACCCAGTGGTCACAGATATTGCGCAGCAAACGGCACAGCCATGCAAGGCGGTGCAATATGAGTTTCAACGAGGTCATGATTTATCCTTCCTACGGGCAAGGTATTTGCGAAGTTTGATTTTGATCTTTTGAATAAGCACGGCAGGCATGAACGGGGCGTAACGCCAGATAATCAATTTAATGGGGAGGCGGTATTTCTTGCCGTAGAATGGGCTGATGCCTTGCCAGTGACGGAAAGGCCAGATGGCAGCGATTGAACGCAACCTTACGAGGGCTGGCTTTTTGTTGCCTAGGAATAAAATTCCGTGGCCGTCTAATTGACTTATTTGATTCTTTGGCATTAATGGCTTGGATTACTCAGAAATATTGTAACTCGTGAGAGCGCCATCACCTGTGCGATTGCCGCTATTGGTGACAGAGGTATATGAAGATGTTCCCAACGCCGATTCTAAATCCTTCAGCGTTTCAGGGTCAGTTTGATTGGGCAAAAAAAGGGTAATTCCCGATTCAGATTGAAGGGCTTTTCTCGCAAATTTTGAGTGCTTTTGCTCGAACCCAAAGTAGTGCTGAATATATACTCTAAGATGTATTTTATACGCTCTGCACCAAGAGAACAACTCTCCTATATCTGGCCAATCGGTGTTATTTATCTCGTTGAGATAAACAGTAATGGGTTTCTTTATATTTGGATGCCGCACCCATTCTTTTTGCGCATTGGAAAGAACCGTTGAGAAAAGTTTTGCGTCCGCTTTTGCTCGCGTATTATCCCCGACAATAAATATGGAGACATCCTCACCTTCATTCTTTTGATCTGAAAATCTAAAACTGCTTTTGATTGTCTTTTTGTAAGCTCGCGTGGCAATATTCAGGGTGTCCATCTCATTCAACGCTCCTGTAATAAACTGGTCAAATGTTGTCTGGGTCTCGCCCTGTATTATCTTGGCAAGGTCATTTCCCATGCTTGCAATTTGCTGAGAGAACCTGAAAACATCCTCAGGGTCTTGAAATTTCATCCACTCGGATTCGTGTATAGGGATTTGCGGGTAGGCTTTAGTCATTAGCGGCCTCATAAATTGTGTGAATGGGTTGTGCGGTTTCTGACGCAGGTTTATCGTTCAAGCGACCTGCCGCCCAGAGTGCGTAATCAAGGAGTTTGTCACGATCTTGAAGGAGCGCTAAGACCATACCCATATTGGCATTCCTGCCTTCAATCAGCACGGTCATTGCTTCTGCAAATTTAATCAATCTACGGCTTCCATCGCGGAAGAATACATTTGAATTACCGCTGTCAGATTTAGGTTCAGGGTAAAGTGTATGGGCGTCTTCTACGAGGTCGCTCATTACATCCAATATGCCGCCCTTGCGTTCAAAATTATCAAGTATCAGATCAAGTGAGTTATATGTCGCAGACTCGCCATGTCGCTCAGTCAGCTTGTCATTAACATCAAATCTATGAACAATCTCGCCGCGCTTACGTAGACGCTCAGCCAACTGATCATAAAGGTCAGCTTTAAAGTCGAGGATCAATTTCGATCCTTCTTGTGACATCACATCAATCATGAGGTGCGTAGAATCTTTACCTGACCCCGTAGAGCCGATCACCGTGGTCACAGCAGGCGGGTCTACAAATAAAGGTTTTCCCTCAAGTTCACCCCAATAGCTCCCGTGACCTGTTTTAAAAAAACTAGGATGTAACAGGCTTGAATACAGGTCTTGATATGTTGCCCAAGACGCATCGCCTTTAAGTCCCGTGTTTATATTAGCCGCCCAAATATCGAGCTTTTGCGCGGCCTTGTTAAACCCATATGACAGGAGCGGCGGCATGCTAAAAATCAATCCACCATAGGCCGCACATTCAATAAGGTCATAACCACCAAAGTAATAGGGCGGAGCTTCGAACAAAGCCGTAGCACTGACCGCCGCAATGATAGCGGCCTGTGCTAATGGCTTCTTGGGCGGCGTATGTTGTGCTTGTGCGACCATTTACTGCCCGCCACCATGACGCAAGCGGGTGACTTCAACATTGGCGGCACCATTACCCTTAAAATAGGCAGGCCACCATTTGCGAATTTCATTGTTGGTGCAATACGGCAATGTTGCTTGTGGCAAAGAATAACTTTCGACCAACAAGAACTGCACATCTACACCAGAGAATGAGCGGGGTTCAATATGAGCGTATCTTCTTTGGGTTTTGAAAATACTAAAGGGCGGTAAGTCACCTTTTACGGAACAGAACCGTGCAATCTCAGAATTTTGTATGCCGTCCGAAATTACAGATAAGCTGCGGTGCGGACTGGTAAAGCCATCATAGCGAGAGATGGCTTGTAATTTTTCCAATATGGGAGAATCGTGCGCCGCTTTGGATGCATCCTGAGCGTCACGTAGAACTTGCTCTACAATGACATTATATTCTTCTTCGGCTTCCACCGCTTGACGGGCAAGATAAGGGGCAAGCTGTGATGGTGCGTCCAGAGCATCTTGTTCCGCAACGGTCGCAGCAGGTTTACAAATTGACACAACAGGTTTTGGCAGTGATCTGTTTGTGTCGGACGCCGTTGTAAAGATAGAAATACGGGCATTAGCAGGCGCATTTATATATAGCTGATCAAACCCCGTTTGGTAATCACGGTATTGTTGCACCGATAAGTCTTGCTGCATTGAGCTATCAAGAAATATGGCGGCTTGGTGTTGGTCTTTACGAGCGTAGCAATAGTCTGCGCCCATCTTTTCAATTTTTAACTGCTGGCTCATGATAAACCCGCCAACACCCAATACAATGATTGGCATGGCGGTTAGGAACAGTATCTTTTTAAGATTACCGTTCTGGGGCGCGTTACGCCCACCGCGACGACGGTTACGGGATGGTTTGTTATTGTTGGAAATAGCCATGATTAAACTCCTTTAGGCTCGTGGGTTGGTGAAAGATTGGGTTGACTGGTGCGGTACTGGGTATGCGCCACCTGAATTTTGCTACGTGCATCATCAAGGGCGGCTTCAAGCTCACTCACCAAAGCGCGTAGCTCTACGGCTTGCGCCGCGTCCGCATCGTCATAATCAGCGTCACTGATAAGGGGGAGTTTTAAGGCGTCAAAGGCATCCAGCCCTAAATCTGGTACGGCATTCACTTTTACGCCTTTGACTTTCTCATAGTGGTCAATGGCTTGGCGTTGATTTGCAATGAGAGTGTTTTTTGCCGTGTCTATCTCGTGGTTAAAAAGGCGGCGCGGCGTATTTATCTTTGCCAATATGTCTTTACGTTTACGCTCGACTTCCTCAATGTTTTCCAGTGCGTCATAAGCATCTTCAAGGGTGTTCTCGATACGGTCTGTGATCATATCGTCCGTATCTAAGACATATGTTTCAACGTCCGCATTGATTGCATCCGTTGCAAAATGTTGGGCGTCAGATAATCCCGCAACAGGGTCAATCATATAGCCCTTGTAAATCGCGATAAAACTTGATGCGCTCGCAACGGCAATTATGACGATTGCCATCGCATCATTGAAGGTTTGGAAGAAATTAACTGAACTGAAATCCAGTATAGATTCGTGATCACCTGTTGCTCGTACACGTGCCGCCACAAAGAATAAAAACACCAAGACGCCGATCAAGGTACGAAAAGAAAACTTTCCACGTCTCCTGATTTTCTCATCGCGTGGGGTTTGAATAGAGCCATTTATTTTATAGCGGGCATAACGCAGGCAGAAATAACCTGCGATCATGCCAACAATGACATTGATGAGCGCAAAGATCATGCCGTAACTAAAACCTGCTGCGACCCCCATATGCCCACCAGCGATCATCAACATACCGACAATCACACCTTCAAAAAGCGTAAGCGGCATGGTTGCCAGCAATGTATCAATCCAGCTATGACGCTTTGGTGGTGTGGTGACGCCGTGCTCACTAAGAACATTCAACACATGCTCCGCAAGCTTTCTGCGCTGCTCGACAAATTTTGAAAGTTGCTCCGTGGATTGCCCCAAGGTAAGTGCAATCCATACCATCATGCCAGTCAGCGTTTTAAGAAGGCCGGAGATATCGGGATATTGTAGTTGAGACAGTAAATCTTGTGCATCAGCTTGAAGCTGGACACCTTTTTTACCAAGTTTATCGAGAAGGTTTTCACGTGTGTCATCATCATCGCTCATAGCAATTCTCCATTTGTTGCAGTTGAAATATTGGAAGATTGGTTGGTGGTTGGCTCTTGACACGCCCAAGCAAATGCCGCGCTTGCGATAATCAACACGGCAAACGCTTTGGCATTAAATGGCTCGCCCATTGCCACGCTTAATATCTGCGTGGCTAGTAATGTGCCAAGTAAGGCAATAAACGTGGTCGTGGCAAAATTTGTGGCTGCACCGCTTCGGTAGAGTAAAAGCATACCGAAACTGGCGCAGGAATAGAGAACAAGACTAAGGGCAAATAAAACCCAATTCTCACTATCCGCGCCGTGTTTCAGGATAGCTCCCGCTATGGCGGAGGAACCGCAAACAGAAATAATTAATGCCAAAGGTTGGATATGTGCAACAATATCCATCAGAACGGCATCTCGTCATCAAGGTCAAAGCTGCCATCATCTTCTACACTAGAAATGTAGTTCGCTTGCGCTTCACGGATTGCCCGCAGTGCTTGGGCTTTAGATTCGTGGATGCTTTCGATATGACGTTCCAGATGGCCGATATGAACAAGCACTGGCAGAACATATAGAGATACGGGCTGGCAGGACGTAGCAAAGTCTTTGAAAGCTGTGCTGTGATTTTCACCATTTTTTGATGCGGCGACCTTGGAAGACTTTAAGGCGTCATCAATGGCTAGATGATCTTGTCCTAAATCACCCTGAGCGCCAACGCACGCTCTGAGCTGTTCATAATAGGCTTTGGCATGCTTGTGTGCTGTGCGGTAAGGAGTCAGAATTTTTTTGGCTTCGCGGGCGATGGCATCCCTCGCAGCCGCTGTAAGAACGGCTACATCATTTTCAAAGGAAGAATATGGTGTGTTGGGTTGAGCACCGATATTAGTCAGAAACTTGGCACTTGCATTCCAAGCCACCTGATGCTTATCCAAGGCATCCATATAAGGTAAAACAACCACGCCAAAGTCAAGGATCGGCTCTTGCGAGATATCCACTTTGGCAGCAAGCACGCCGTTTACGATTTTATCTATTTTAAATGAATTGCGTTTTTTCATTGTTATCTCCGTTGTTAATTCGGAGATGACACACCTCAGCTTTCGCACCCAGCCGGTGCACCTTTCGCATGAGCTTCCGCACTCAATTTATTTGATGTTTTCGAAAGTAATTTTTGGTGCGCATGTATTATTTGCAATTATAAGGGGTTGTTTGCTATGATAGAGAATGATTAGGGGCGAATACGAAGAAACATTTTCTGTGACAATGAAACTGGTAGATCAGCCGCAATATGGCGGTTTTTGTCTTGTGGAAAGATGGAGAACGAAAAACGGCCTACTTTACCGTCCCGGTGATTTACCCTCTACGACAGCCTACGACCCAAACACCGGACGCATATTGCAGCAAGAATGGACCCAAAAAAATGGAAAATATGGAGTGCGTCCGGGCAACAAACCATCAATCATAGCAACACACGAAAAACAACCCGAAATGGTTTGGTTCGGTGAGGATGGTAGTCAAAAATTCATAGCAGAGCCAACAGATATTATCCGTGATCCTGAAACAAATGAAATTATAGAATTCGTTTATGAAGCCCCGCCTAGCGTATGTGGACCCGAAAAACACGATCTGCCGGTGCCATCATTGGATATTAGATATACTATTTAATTCGGTTGACCGTTCTTTTACACGCTATATTACACAAGTGTGAATAAAGATAACTTTGAAATATTCAAGGATATTGCACAAGCAATCTCTAACGCACATCAAGAGGCTCCAAAGGGTACCTCAGGTGATGCGGTCAGGAGTGCTGTCATTGATTTAGCTAATGAATTGAAAAAGGCAGTCATCGCTTTAGCTGAAGATAGTCCAAAAATTAATAATCGTGCAAGAACATATAAAAAATCCCGTACTTCAATAATATCCTGTAGTTTTGATTTATTGCCCAGAGCACAAATAGAAACAGAAGCTGATGCTTCAATTTCATCAATGTTGAAAAGCAGCTTTGTAAAAAAAGAAAAAGGCAGATTTAAAATAATAGGTTCAACCAAACATATGCCGATCTTGATTGCATGGCTCTATTGGAAACTGGACGAAAAAGACGCCAAAGAATGGCACGATAAAATTCAGAAAATAAGCAGCCGGAAATTAAAATTTTTAGACTACAAGCCGGACAGGGAATGTTCTGACGAGGAAATAGATCAGCTTATTGCAGATTATATCCTTAAAAAAAGGCATAAAAAAAATGCGGTTTCATTACATGGTGATCCTTATCGGGCATGGAAATCATTATTAAAAAGATTTGGGCAATTCACTAGCGTTAAGCTTCATGTTTTCAAGCTAATCTTTTTAATTGCTGGACTAACTAGACAAGAACCCACTGAAAAGCAGACTGTAGCATTGAATCAGGAATTTTGGTTTGAAATTACTTGCCCCTTTGACGGTTTTATTATTGGATTTCAGGAATACAAAGGCTTGTACTACCGACTTCCCTTGTCGGAGGTCGATCCAATCGTATCTGTCCAGTACGGAAAAGAAATTGTGCCGATTAATGCTATAGGTAAACTATTACCGCTGTCCGAACCACATGATACAGGTTTGCATGGCTTTATATTTTTGTTAGTGCAGTCCACGGAATTGATAGAAATTCTGCTCAAACTAGACGAGGCAGAAGAAATAAAACCATTTGAATTAAACTCTCTAGCTTCGAAACTAAGTAATTCCCAAGGAAAACAATGGATCATTAAGCGGATAAATGTCATGTTTACAGCAGAGTCTTAGCGGCATTCTGAAAACTTGAAAGGTTCAAGGTCTTTATGCAATTGTTCAGTATCCACCACAATACGGTCAAGCATATCTTGAATTTTCGAGTTTTGCATATCACGTTCAAGGTTGGTGCTGCTATAAATTTTTGGTATTGACTGTCGAATAGCATCAAAGGTCTGATAGGCTTCCGTGTTGAGGCTCTCAAATCCATCAATATGTTGTGGTAGATTTTTTTTTGCAATTCGGAAAAGATTATGAAGCCGCATGTATGGCGCAGGATGAGTAAGGTTATTCTTCACGTCCAGATATGCTCGAAACTCTTCAAAAAGCCATGTCATGGCATAGGTTCCAAATAGTGTTAGTTTCTGGCTGATGGTTTTACCGAGTCCAATAATCCCTTGCATGTTCTCAAGATTGTCAGACTGGATGCGCAGGCTTGCCCAAAATGCAGAACGGTCAGCCTCATATTCCAGCAATTGAAGGGTTTTGAAAGTGCTGTGTTTTTTATTATGAAAGCCTGCAACCGATAAACCGTCTTCCAATTCATAAAGTCTCAAGGCAATGTTTTTTTGCCTTACCAAGCCAAGATGACCGTTGAAACAATGTGCCAACTCATGCAACCAGACAAAGCGGATCATAAGTTGGGATAAATAGATTGAGGTTTCGTACCGTATCGGGCATTTGGGGATAAGGTGTGAACTATGTTCATCGTTCACACGTTTGCCTCTACTGGTATGTTGCAACAGCCAAACCCCTGGTGCATGTCCATCCAACGGTTGTGGTGACACTTCTTTTTTGGAGTCCCCAATATCAGGGAAGAAGCCTTTTTGCGCAAAGGCAAACATTGAAAATTCTGTAATGCTGACAAAAAGAGCAACATTCATGGCCATATAGAAATTGAGATCATCTTTGTCGGCAGCCGCATTGGGAGACATAACATCCAGAAATCCGGGAACAATGTTAAATAAATGCCCATATTGATTTTTTGCATCATGCGTCCATTTAATCAATGCGTGGATGCTCTCAAGTGAAGCGGCAAAAAGAAATGATTTATCCTTTTCAGGGTCAGCATAAAAAGCAGATGCTTTAGGTTCTTGTGATAAGAAAAAGTCTCTAAACTGTTTGAACTCCAAATCCATACATTGATCCTATTAAGTGCACTATTATAGAAAATAGCAGGAACACATCAATCTACCTTAAGAACCACCTAGTCAAGACTTCGGCTACGGCGCACTAAAATCAGGCGTGAACTCATTGCAGGGAGCGAAGTCCTCAGCATGGCAGAAGATGAAGCCATTATGAGCCACCCCAAACGGTTACTGCGAAAGAGCGGCTAGAGCTAATGCATAATCGCGCTCGCCCAGAACCGCAGTAGCATTTGCGGCCTAAAGGCATAGATCACGCGGCGATACAGAGCCCGACCGAGAAATGGCGCGAGCGCCGTATCACTCATATTGAGACACGTCTCGCTACTACATTGATTACGAGAAAATGGCGCGTAACCTTGAGATCAATGACGTATTGGCCATTGAAGCAGGTCGAAGCGTTCATGTGTTTTGGAAGCTTAAGGGGGTGACCCACTTATCCAAAAATATATTGCACCCTCTTCAAATCATAAGGCTCTAATGGTGGGATATATTCACCACCTCTATTCATTAACAGTTTTTGGTATTTGTGATAGTGGGGGTGAGAAAATGGCACTTTTCCAATAATCTGGTTATCGGTCAATCGACCCGAGAACCATTTTGCATCAACTTCAATCATCCTATCAATTTTGCTGATATTGTCAGACTTCACGATTTTATCCAAAATGACCATTGATGCGAGCGGGTTACCTTTTGTGCTGCTAGTTCGCATCATAAGACCAACGATAGTATTTGTTTGTTTGCTGATTGGAGTTTGGAACATTAAGTTGCGAATGCTATAGCCCATTTCCGTATTTTTTGCTCTCTCACTAACGAAAAAGAAGAATACTCTATCTCTAATAACGTAACATTTTCCTTTATATGGGTCCTCATTTTCTGTAACTAAGTGGCAAATAAAATCATCTGAATTGAAAGAAATTTTAATATAATCAGAAACCATTTTACCAGTAACCGAGTTGTATCGCACTAATCGGTAGTTCCCGACAATTCCTCTAATGTCCCTTTGATTGAAAATATCCTTTGGAAGATGCTTTTCTGCCACTAAAGAAAAAGGGTCGCTGTAAATTTTTCTGTTTGGCCTATTCTTTTCAATGCGTCTGTCCAAGTATTGAGTTATTTCTGAAAATTCCTTATTCTCCTGATGACCATAATTTTCCCTTAAAAACTCTTTGAGGAATGTCGCCGTTCTCATGTTTGGAGTGGTTGAGTGATTGGCACGCCAATTGTTTATAGTTTTGGGATTGATCGCGAGATAGTGCTCCCTAGTCTGGGAAAGCGACTTGTTGAACTTTTTCAGTTCACCCAATGCATGGCTTTCGCTTTGCTCAATAGCGTCACAAAAAATGGAGAACCAATTTGGAGAAGTCATAAAAGCCACAATAGAGAAGTTTTTTTAAAAAAGAAAGAAATTTCCCGTTTTTTGTGCTTTTTCTTCCTCGGGACTCACTTGAAAACTCTGATACAAGTCTCATTTACAACTTGAAGCAATAAAACAATGCGTCAGTACACTATTTAAGGTAAATTCTTACCAACAAAAGCTCTTTTTTTGAAAAAAATATTTAATAATCTGAAAGCAACATGACCAAAATTACACAAGAAGACTTGCTGCAAAGACTGAAAAAAGAATTTCAGACGCCTGGTTGCGAAGTTATAAACGACGATATCGCTAATGACGACGCCTATATAAAGCATATAAAAGATAGGCTCAATAGCGTAGGAAACCATCCATTTGGAAGTATTCCGGCAGGATTGAAGGCCAAACCTAAATTATCTTCCGAGGAACGCACTTTCATTCAAAATGCTGCGAACTCAATATTTGATCCCACCCCCCTAGTTTAACATATATATTATACCCTTGATTGAATTCTTGAGTTATTATATGGTTTTTTTGAAATAATATCGACATTAAAGTTGATATCTGACAATTTGGGGGGGGTTATGGAGATTGGTTTTGATGAACTCAAAAACGTATGTGTTCAATGTGCCGACGAAGTAGGCAAGTATTTCAAAAAGAAGATTTACCTCGACTCAACAGTTTTACGACAATGTTATGAGTCTGCCGTAGTGAGTGAGAATTTTCACGGCACAATTGGTACGGTCAACCACATTCGCAGAGCCAGTCACTTCATGTTTTGGTTAGTGAAATTAAAACCTTTTTTGTTTTCAGATACTATAGTAGAAAAAGTCTTTGATACTTTGGAGCCTACGCTTTCAACTATCGACCCGACTATGAAAGACCGTCGACAGGCCGCATCAGAAATTTTTCTCAACGAGTTTCTAGCGTTACTAATTGGAAAGATACTAATCTTACGGGGTTATATAGATATAAAAAAGAAATTAGTCAGAGCATTAGCAGACAAAAAAATAAACAAAGCAGATTTACAAGGTTTTGAATCTTTACTGGCGTCGAATAAAATAAAATTTCAAGGACTAATACCCGAACTGACGGATTCGTTCAGAGATCATAATTACTCATCGCGCGGGTTGGCTACAATGATGATGTGTACATTTTATACTGGGTTTGAAAATGGCATCCAGTCAAGGTGATCGCCAGAAAATTACAACAATTCGAAAGATCTATTTCCGTTCATACTTTATACTTTTTTTAATTTTTATTTTTTCGACGGTGATTTCTGCTTTTATAGATATAAGGAAAGACTGCACGGGTTTATACATATTCGTCACAGGAACTGTTTGTGTTTTGATTTTTACGGCAATGAATGCCCTCATGAAACTTCCTAGTAAGCCATTATCTAATGATTTAAATAAAGTTGCAGCCCGAGAAGTATGGGCAAGGCGATTTAAGAATGGGGATGGAATGAAATCTTTGGAGCAGGAAAATGAATTGAAATCTGTAGTGCTTCCAAAGGTATTCATCACTTTTGCGTTTGGGGTTTTAGTAATGTGCGCTGTATTGTTTAGAATTTATTATTTAAAAAGTATGTTTTGTACTTGAGGCTCGTATGGTGATTCTACAGATTATATAATTTGCCCTTTCTTCCATATTGTCAAAACGTTAACCGAAACACAAAGAGGAGATACAGCTAAGACTCATCCCGTGCATCAAAGCCCCAAATATCCCACAAGCCGATAATCCCCGTTCCACTTCGTTCTGCGCAAACGTCCGACTTCGTCTACCGCAAGCTGTGTACGGTATGCTCCGCATACAGTACGCTTGTTAAAAGGGGGAGGTTTCCCCCGTTTTAAAAATCCCCCTCATATGGCGCAAAATAGACGCATGGAGGAGCCGCATCATCTTTGCACCATGAAGCCCGTATCGCCGTGCAAACATCACTCGCAGGGTGTAAGAGCGTAACCTGCTCCTATCCTGCACCAACCATGTTCAATCGTTTGCCCGTTTAATCCGCAGTTATGAGCCTTCAAGCTCCCAACACCCATGATGAACGGCTGGACGTTCAAACCCCCCATTCAAGAGGGTTCCTGCCCTTAAACAACCTGACCAAAGCATTGCCTTGGAACCTTTTACCCACATCATTTAACGGGTTGGAAATCTGCTTTTATTGACCCGTGCGTAGCTTACTTAACACAATGTCCTATGACCCGCGTTTCCATCACCCCTGAAATCAAAGCTAAGCTTCAACGCCTGAAAAAAGAAACAGGGGTGGGCGAAACGCTCCTGCTTAGGGAAAGTCCCGACATTCCGCACGGCCTCACCGCCGAACTGATTAGAAACTGCCTTGTCGGTAAGCAACAAACCATGAGTTCGGAGCATTTTGAATGGGTAACTTATGCATGGGAAAATGTTGTAAAACGGATATCGCTCACGCCTGATATTAAGCGCGAGATTAATGTAGAGCGTCACCGCACTAAAGTTGGCTCCAGAGGGGTTTTAGAATCTGCACACCCCATACCTGATGGGTTAACCTATTGCACTCTTGATCATTTTCTAGGCGGTCAGAACAAAACCATTCGGGCAGATCATCTGGAGGTTATTTTAAAAGCTTACGCCGCTTTACCAAATGCCGACCCAGCGATTAAAACCATTCGCAAGCGGCCAGATACGCATGTTGCTATTACGGAGGCAATCCGTAAGGAGCTTCTCGCTTTGCAAAACCAAACACAAATCAAACCCACGCGCTTGCTACGCGGTGCCCCCAATCGGCCAAAAGGGATAAATTCCAGTATCATAAATTTCTGGCTCACAGGCGAGGTTAAATCGGCAAATGAAGACTATTTGATGTATGTGCTTGAATTGTGGCGAAGTCGCTCCAAAACAAAACCCGCAGAGCCGTTACCCTCGATTGACAAAGAACAGGGCAATATTGATCCGATAATCCCTCTGACAACAGATATGCGACAAGCCTATGTAAGTGAGATAGAGCGTACGGGTGTCAAGCATACAACGCTCATCCGAATGCTTAATGCTAGCGGCATAGATATGAAACCAAATATGCTCTCCAGCAGGCTTTCAGGGCGGATAAAATCCATTGCCAAATCGGAATATGAAACAACCCTTCAAGTCCTCAAATCCCTGCCAACGCAATAGATACAATTTTATTAAACTTTTATGCTATTTTCATAATATCTTAAACGGCCTCGTTTATACTTAATTAAGCATCGAAACAGATAAGATTTCGAGCGAATTAAGGGGAATACGGGGCAATGGCACATCTGCCAATAAAATTCGAAGTCGCAACTAATGTATCTGCATACGAAGAAATGCAGAGCCGTTTTGGTGCGCCTGACGATAAGGCGGCAATTTTTGCGAAGCAAACAGCAGATAATCTCAATATGAGCGGCGTTGCGGGCGAAATAGGGCAAATTCAGTCGAATACGGGCGCGACCCGACAAAATGAATACAACAACATTAAAGACAGTGAAAAACGTAATGCGCAGTCACGCGAAGTGCTGGATGCCATGCGCCGTATTGCTGAAATCGACAAGCAATTAGCTGAATTATACAAGATCGGTGAGCAAATCGATAAAGATATTGATGCAACAAAAGCCCGCATAAAGGTTTTGGATAACGCTATCGCTGACCCTGCGAGTATCGAATTTGATGAAGATGGCAACATTAAAGACCCCAAAATAGCAAGTGCTGTTGAAGACTATAAAAAACGCACGGGCAAAGATGTTGATGTAACCGATATGGCAGATTTGCAGGCCGTATTGATTGCGCAACGTAAGCATGAACAAGACATATTGGGCGGCCATCAAAACCGTAAACAGGACAATGATAGTAAAATTGATGGATTAAAACAAGATCGTGGTCGTCAGGTCAAAATCATTGAGCAGGAAAATCCGAATGCCAATGTTGAGGAATTGGTGGAGAAATTCAAAAATAACAAAGGCGGAATTATAGTAGAGGCTAAAGGAAGTGGCGCTGCTTCTAGTGTAGTGAAAGAAGCTGCCGAACAAAGCGCAACGAACTCCATTTCTACTGTTTCAGATGAGGACGATTTTAGCTTTGATGATTATGATGCTTTCGCGGATTCAATTGATAAACCAACAGAAACGAAAGTGGCGGAGAACAGTACGCCCGAACCCGATACTAATGTCCAAGTGGACTCAAACCAATCAATGAGCTTCCCAACACCGAGGTAATTTAATCCTGGGATAAATCCGCAAACATTGCTGTATTGCCATCACCTAAACTCGTCTGTTTAGATTTGGCTGCTAATCGTTTGCGCATTATCGGTGCATGTTCTTTAAACATATCAGCCGCCTCAGGAACATGTTGTGCAGCTTCTTTGACATTCAAAAAATCTTCGCTTGTCAATGATCCATCAACTAGAAACATGACTCCAGCCCCGTATTTGTCAGGAAGGGCTGTCCAAACGCTCGTTTCAATAACGCCTTTATTTTTGAACATTTTCTGGTATCCTGCACCTAATTGTTCGACGGTGTAATTTTTATTGCGGCCATAAATGACGATTGCGACTTCTACATTTTCCTTAGAATGATCTTGAGCTTCTACCCAAACTTCTTGGTCTGGCGCTGGTGTTGTCGTCATGGCAACAGGTTGCGGAGTCGATGCGATTTTATAAGCTTGTGCCTCACCACCTGTTCTCACAGGAACAATAGGCGCGCTACGCCCAGCATCAGCAACCATCTTTGTTGCAACGGGCTGCGGTGGTGCAGATATATCTGACGCCGTATTATCTTGTGCGCAGGCGGCAAGCGGCGTCGCTATTAAGATGCCCGTCATCATCGTCGCACGTCCAAAACGTCCAGTAAGTCTTGAAAATCCTCGGTTTGAGCCTTTATCGTCTGCTCTGTGACTAATATTGCTATGCAATAAAGTTTCAATCTCTTGGGTGTTGCCACTTTTAAAACTGCCGTCAGGGTAACAAAAGTACGGGATAAAAGCAAGTTTTAGTCGTTTGTTGCTTGCGCCAAGGCTGTGCAAAAAGGATCGTTTATGAGTGTGGTACTCACATGTAAATATGGAAAAACTAAGGCGCAATATGTTCAAGGGTTTAGCAAATAATGTGGCGAAATTGGACACAGATTTTAGCCAATTTCAAAAACGATCCTTTTTGGAAAGGCAAGGTTGAAGATATGAAAAACATTGAAAATGGCCGTAGCATTGGCTATGCGCGGGTTTCCCTATCGGGAATGAATGAGGCGCGGCAAACGGATCGACTAAAGGCGGTTTGCGATAAGGTGTATGTAGAAAAGTTATCTGGCGCGGCCAAATCCCGCCCTGTGTTTGAGCGTGTCATTAAGAGTTTAAAGCGCGACGACACATTGATCGTACTAGATCTTGATAGGGCATTCAGAAGCACAATAGATGCCTTACTCACTATGGAAGCGCTAAAAGCACGCGGCATAAATCTGAAAATTCTAAGCCTAAATCTTGACCTATCCACCGAGTTTGGCGAAGTGGTTTTTGGTATTCTCGCCTCCCTCGCGCAGTTCGAGAGGCGTATCATTGCAAGGCGCACCAAAGAAGGTTTGGCAGCTGCGCGAAAACGCGGGGTGACGCTTGGTAGGCCGAGAAAGCTTTCAAACAAAGATGTGACATTGGTTAGGCAAAAAATCTCTGAAGACGTTCCTATTAACAAATTAGCGCTGATTATGGGTGTTTCCTCTCAAACACTACGACGTGCTTTGAAACAACAATCGGATGTAAACTTGAAAGCTGCTTTTCATTTTTGACATATCTTACAATATTCGCTGTGAAATTCTCTGCAACAATATTTCATTATTCAGAATAATTTCATGAAATTCATAACATAATTGACATTAAGCGAATCGTTCATTATATATATTTTTAGTGAAATTCATAATGTTTGGAAGACAAATGGCAAAAGAAGATAAAAGAGAAAAATTTGTGAGGCTGGCAGAAGGCAGAACCCAATCAGCATTGGATGCAATTCGCAAGCTTGGCAATCTCTCAAACCAAAGAGCCTACAGTTATGATGATAACGATATAAAAAAAATAATTCGGGCATTGCGAGAAGCAACGTCTGAGATTGAACGTAAATACACTTCATCATCTGGTGATGGTGCTAACAAATTCAAATTGTGAGACAAATAGATGAAAGCCGAACCACTAAACATTCGCGATAAGCGTTTTCTTGTTAATCGTCTGATTGAACAAGCCCCTAAAAGCACCATGATACGGGAATTTTTTAAAAATGCAGACGAGAGCGCTCGTTCTGCTTCAGAGGGCAATCGCCGAATAGAAATTTACCCCGTTAACATTGATGGTATCCCAAAACTAACTTTTTGGAATACTGGAATTGGGATGGACGGTGAAGAACTTCGTAGAGCCACTGATCTCTCATCGTCTATTAACAAAGAAATGTCGCTTGATGGAAACTTTGGGATTGGAGCCAAGGTGTCTGGCTTAACAATGTCCCCTGTTGGAATTCGTTATCGTTCCTGTAAGGATGGCTGCGTGAATGAGGTGACTATTGGATACGATGAAGATGCTGGTACATATGTCCGATTTCCAGTAGAACTTCCAGATGGTAGTTCAGATACGGTTTATGATGTTACTCAAATTGTACAAACTGATAAAAAAGACACTTCATATGATTGGACAGAGGTGGTTTTATTTGGCGAAACGAATGATCACAATACCGTGGCACAACCTTTGGGCAAGGGCAAGTATGCCGAACGCAGCCATGTGGCATCAAGTATTTTTCGCCGGTTCGCCGCTTTCAGCGATGGCGTTGAGGTGAGAATTGATGTGGCCATGACAAAAGGTGGTGGTAAGGGAGAAACTGGAAAGTTTCGCCAACTGAAACCTCTTGAAAATGTTTTAGAGGCGCTACCAAATCATCAACGTGTTTCAATTGATGATGGTGTAACCGTTCATTATATCCATGATCCCAAACATGAGAAACACAGCCACACGCTTAGCGCTCTCGCCAACCCTACTACAAGCTCCACTACTTTTTGCGCTATTGTACACAAAGGCGAACGCTATGATTTGAAGTCTAAAAAGGCATGGTCGGCTGTTGCTCCAAATTTTGGAATTCCTTTTGGTTCAAAAGTCTTATCTATAGAAATTGAGATTGAAGATTCTATGGCTATGCCAAATCAATATAGAGATGGACTGACATGCCCAGAAGATAGGGCGCCTATGCTGGCTAACGAATTCTCCGAGCATGTACGAGAACTCATGCCAGATTGGGTTAAAGACGTAATACGCTCACAATCGCCTAAATCTGATGACAACTTTGATGATCTACAATCAGATTTACAAAAATTATTGGATGAGTTCCGTGTTCCCACAGTTACTTTAAGTCCATCACGAAAATCTTCAGCCTCGCCAGTCACTGATCAAGCTGGAGGTACTGATACATCTGACCCATCAGATGTGGATACAGACTTTGATATTGAAATTTCCAATGCTTATGGTGAAGACAACAATAAAGAACCTACGAATACTCAACGGGCAAAGAAAAAGAAGGTAAGAAAAGCTCCAGATGGAGCTAGGCCATCAGCATCGACTATTGCTCTTGAGCGTGTCCCAGAAATAAAAATTTTGACTGATCCAACTGACGTTCAAGAAAAGAATTTAAAAGGACGCGCAGGACGGTTTTACAAAGAAACACAAACTCTTTTTATCAATGGACTTTATTCTGTAGTCGACAGAATGGCCGTCGAAATGGATGCCGAGATGTGTAACCTTGGTGAGCCAGAAATAGTACGTGCTGCAATTCTAAAATCTGCCCGGCGTTTCATGGCCTTTCGCGTAGGTAAAGCGACATGCTATGCTATCAGCAAACGATTAGCGGATGATTGGTCAAGTGATGATCTTGATAGAGCAACCTCGCCAGAGTCGCTCTCACTAGCCGCCGATGATTATAAGCAAAGTTTAAATGCAGCAAAAAAGTGGGCAAAAGACATCATTAAGAGTGAACAAATTCAAGTTGAAGATGCGGCTTAATTTGTCAACATTTGGTAATATCCCTATATATTGATAGGTGCTCATAAGTAGGGTGTTCTACTTAGCTTTGATGCGGAAAACCCAATCTATTTTAACCAAGGATTTTTATATGACTGGACTAATATACGAAATTCAACGTGATGCACTCGATAATGATGTACCTATCGATTCTTTGCTTAGAAGGATGAAGCTGGCCGTTGCAAAGTTACGGCTTGAAAATTTAGAGGCGTGGGTTGAAAGTGAGCTCAATGGTTATGTAGATAATCCTCCCAATTATAGGTCAGTTTTTGGACAACCCTGTGCATGGAACCCTTATAATGGCTGGATTCCGATTTATGCTCCCTCTGAAGAGCTTATGGAACTTTTTAGTACAGCAAACATACGTCAAAATGTGTGTAGTTTGGAGGATTTAATTAGAAACAGTTCACACGGTACGTTGGATTTGCCGATGCCACATGGAGCTACTAAAATAATTAACGAAATGGCCAATTATGAATCTGCAAGAATGGTACATAAGATTTCCAGAGGAACTATCGTCTCTATTCTTTCTATAGTCCGTAATATGGTGTTGGAATGGGCAATAGAGATGGAAAAAACAGGCGTAGTAGGTAAAGGGTTATCATTTAGCACTGAGGAAAAAGAACAAGCGAGAGACAAGATGGCAACTATAAACATTGATACATTTACAGGAATCTTAGGCTCCCACAACACCTCTGGCAATATCAATTCTGGCAACATCTCAATAGAAAAAGTAAACGAGGAAATTCAAAAAATAAAACAAGCATTACCCAGTTTGGAAAATACAGGCGTTGACACAAATGCACTATCATCAGCTGTCACAAAAATTGAAAAAGAGACAGCAAAAAGAAAGCCCAATCAGGGTAAAATTCGAAAGCTTCTTGAGGATGCAAATCAAGCAGTGGTTGGGGCAAGTGGAAGCCTGCTAGCAGATGGTGTAAAAGCGGCAATTTTAAGCCTAATGTCCATGTAATTTGAAAACCATCCACAATGAATTATTAGAGTGCGGTAGGAGCTTTAAAAGCTACTTAATGTATATTTTGGAGGATGCATTACCATCATTTGTTTGGTTGACCTAACTCTCTGACATTATCATTCCCAATCCATTTTCCATTTTCGTCAAAATAATTGCAACGGTCGCGATCATCTGCATTCCAAAGAGCATCTAAAACGGGACGCATAGCCTCGTAAATTTCAAATTTATTGCCAAACTCCATTATATCTATTGGAGGGAGCAATGCATCGTTGCGTCCAATAGTTGGAATTTCGTCATCATCAAATCCCCACCGATTATTATAGGTCGCAAAACGACAACCTTTTACGTCTAAAAGAGAAACATAAACCCTGATCGGAGCATGCAAGCCAAGTTCATTTTGCAAATGTAGGTATCTCGTTATACCGCTAAGCATATTGATAATTAAGCTTGTACCAGCGATAATTTGTTTCCCAGAATCTTGCGGGAATTCACGGGAAATAGAACTGACTGTGGCTTCAATTGTTCCATTACGGTAAAGCTGTGTGTAGGAGTGGTTTTTTGCGCGGAAAGTTACAAAACCATCAATATTATATCTATGATTCCACCCCGATCCATTTAGTGGCCTGAGGTTCGCCCTTAAATCATGTGAGGTGATGTCCAGAGTTTTAATGTTTTCTAAGGCTTGTAAGGGAATAAGTTGGAGGAGCATAAATCCATTAGATTCTGTTGGCATGACAACAGGTGTTTCTTCTTGTCGTACCCGATTGATATGTTTTTGGCGCAATGCTTTGAATTGGGCTTCTTGTTCGATTGATGCGTTAAACATTTTCTTTAATTCCGTAACATCTGGTTCATATACACCTGCTGAATTGCGCCGATAAAAACGCTTTACTCCCTTAAAGTTTGTACGATGAGGAGCGCTCCAACTTTTGGGGACTTGGACCGCAATGATATTTCCGTCAGGTTCAGTTTTTATACCCCGTATCTCAATATCAGCAACTCTTGGCTCAATTGAGCTTTCAATTATCGCATTTATTCTCTGAATTTCAGTATCAATATTTTCTGTGAATGGAACAATACTATCAGCACATCCCTCTACTTCATCAATTCCGACAAACAGCAACCCGCCGTTTGTATTGGCAAGTGCAGATACATCTTTCAATAGTTCTTTTTTGTCCGCGTCCGCGTTGCCATAGGTCTCACGTTTGAATTCTAAGGTAGATGATTCTGATACCTTGTTGTCTATAAGGGCATTCAAATGATCGTGCGTTAGATCAGCCAATGAGAGTTCAAATAAATTCATATCATAAACCATATACGATGGGTCATCACACTACAAATGTTAACCGCCTTCTAAAGCCCACTAACCAATACATCCTGTTGCGGCTCATGGTTTGCTTTTATTGATAACTCAATTTAAATATCACCTTTGCAGTTTCACTGCTTGCAACGCAGTTTTTTCAACCACATAAGTTAAGAGTTTTTATATGGTTTATAGGCATCCAAGCCGCGCTCTACGGCTTTGCCGCCAAGCCTGTAGTCTTGGCCTATTCAGGTCACGATCACTGATGCAAGACTTAGGGTGACTTCCCTCGGCGCACTTCGATAAAAATAGACGAGGCCGTGGCTCGACTTCGTCTGCGCCCGCACCAAAACATCATCGATTTTCCTCTACCGTTTGCACACCCCGTTTTCAGCCAAAGGGCAAGGTTGCATGTGCAACCTCTATCCAAAGGAAAAATAAAATGGGAAATCAAGAAAGTGAAATTCGTATCTATGTAGCGTGTTTGGCAGCTTACAATAACGGTATATTACATGGGTGGTGGATTGATGCCATGCAGGGGGAAGATGGTATTTGGACAGATGTAAAGGCAATGCTCAAAAGCTCGCCAGAAGCAGATGCCGAGGAATGGGCGATTCACGACTATGAAGGTTTTGAGGGTGTAAATATTTCAGAATATGAGGGCTTTGAATCTGTGGTAGAGATTGCGGGTTTTATTGAGGAACATGGAGCATTAGGCGGCAAGGTTCTTGAATATTACGGCGACCTAGATTCTGCAAAAACTGCCTTAGATGATAACTATGCAGGTGAATATAAAACCGTTGCGGATTTTGCCGAAGTTATAACAGAAGAAACAACAGAGATTCCAGAAAGTCTACGTTTCTATATCGACTATGATCACATGGCGCGTGATCTTGAAGTCAATGATATTCTCGCTATTGAAACAGCGTTTCATGAAGTTCATATCTTTTGGAGCCATTAAAATGACTTATCAGGTATATAAATTTGTCTGGCAGGGCATCGAGATAAAGGCGCGTTATACGCCTAAGGATTTTCACAAAATTATTGCGCACCTCGAAATTGAAACTATCAATCCGCCTAAGAGTAGACTGCCTATCACCGAGACAGGTTACAAGTCACATTTTCACCCGATAGGCGCTATTGAACGAGATTATGGCGGTGATGTTATCGCTTGCGTTACAGATTGGCTGAATGACAAAGCGAACGATAAAAACTGGAAGCGATACGTTGAAGCCTCAAAACAATTAGAATTATTTTAATGGGCGTGTACGTAAATTTAGCCAATAACGTGTCGAACGACCGCCGCCCGTAACCGTGAATGCACCGAGTTCTATTAAACTTTGCAAATCGCGTGTGGCTGTTGGTTTTGAGGTATTGGCAATGGTGACGTATTTTTTTGTGCTCATACCGCCCTTAAATCCGTCTCTGCCTTCCTCAAGCATACGCCGAACAACCTTTGTTTGGCGTTCATTCAGGCGTTCTTTATAGGTATCAAAAAACTTCACCTTGAGCAGTGTAAATTCAATTTGTTCCTCGGCGTCAGTTTGAGCATATAAGCAAAGGTTTAGAAAATAGAGTATCCAGTCCGTTATATCATTGGTTTTTTGCGTCGCTTTTAGAGCCTCGTAATAGGCTTTTTTGTCAGACTCGATAGCTTTTGACAGACTCAGTAAAATGGGGCGTTCTAAACCTTGCGAGAGGGCTTTTTCTGAAAGCGTGCGCCCGATACGCCCATTTCCGTCTTCAAAGGGATGTATCGTTTCAAAGTATAGATGTGCAATTGCAGAGCGGACAGGTGCATGGGCGATAGGCATAGTACCTTGGGGCGCAGTATTGTTAAACCAGTCGATATAACCCCGCATCATATTTGGCACATCAGACGAGGGTGGTGCTTCATAGTGAACAATCTGTTTTCCGATAGCACCCGATACCACTTGCATAGGCTCACTGTGCGTGCGCCATGCGCCGATTTTAACACGCAACGCACCACGCATGAGCTTACGGTGCCAGTCAAAAAGCATGTCCTCACATAAAGGGGCTTGGTACTCGCGCCGCGCCGCCATCACCATATCGGCTACACCCTCTGCGCGGCTGTCTCCGACTTTTTCAGGTGTGTCCGTCAAATTCAGGTTATTGCGAATAGAGGACATGACGTCTTGGCGGCTTAAATATTCGCCCTCAATTTCAGAAGTTTTTATGGCTTCCGATACCAGAATATCGATAATTGTCGCATCCCGCGTATCTTGGGGCAAGCCTTGGACAAGGCCGCTTACGCGCCCTGATTTTTCACTGAACGCCAGTAATGCGTCCATGATAGAGGCGCTATCATAGGAGAACTCAAGCCAGTCATTTTGTTGCCAATTATAAGTCATGAGCCGAATATAACATATATTCGCATCAAATTACAAGCATATATGAGCCGAATAGGGCGGTTATTCGGCTCATAATTTTGCATGATTATGGTTCAGGTGCGTGTGAGGGGCTATAATTTTGTCTATCGCGCTGGAGTTCATGGGTAAGACTCTGCACCTTATCCCGATACCTAAGTTTAAATATCTCAATACGTTGTCGTTCGCGAACATGTCTAAATACCAACTCATCGCTCGCCTGTTGGTCATGTTGACATTCTGCATAGGCTTCATGTTCATTTTGTGTCTGAATGCGCCTGTGTTCACCGCGTACATAATCCCACAACGCACCAAGACCTGCTCTAAAGCGGGCTTGGCGAGTTTTATTGGCGGCAATGCGTTGTAAGCTCTGCCTACGCTTGAGGGTTTCACGCTCCGCTTGTTGCTTTTTGACCAATGCTTTACGGCGGGATTCAAAACGCAATTGCGCTGTATCTGATCGCGTATCTACATTCGATTGCAGACCCGACAACATGGTACGCATATCATCCCGTACGGCGTCTTGCGTTTCTTCTAAACTCGGTAAATCTTCGGGGCTACCAAGGCATTTTTTCAGAATAGACGGACTATGACCAATCCATTTTGACAGGGAGTAATGTTTCAATTTGTGATCGACGACCAAAAACCCGCGCCTAACGCCCCGCGCTAGTTTAAAACCGCGTTCTTCAAGGGCGTGGATAAAGGCAGTTTTTGAATCAGAGATTGCCCACGCATCCTGTAAGGCAATTTTAATTGCTCGCGGGTCTTTGCCTTGCCGCTTGGCCTGTTGCCATTGCACAAGATTAAAGTTGGTTGGGTTGCGTTTTGAGGATTGAACCAAGCCCTCAGGCATAGGCCATTGACGCTCAATAAATATTTCACGGGTGAGCGCGACAAGTTTTTTTCTGTCATGGGAGAGATTCACTGCCGTTAATGTGTCAGCTTTTATTCGGCTCCACACACAATGGGCGTGGCGGCGACCTTGTTTTTCATGGAAAACTATAACACGGGGTTGTCCCTTTAAGCCCAACCGTTCTTCTGAACGGTCAATAAAAGTGATGAAATCCGCCGTGGTGACGTTCTGGTTCGGCGGCGGATTAGCGGACATGCTGTACATGAACTGCTTGCATTGTGTGGCTTTGGATAAAGCATAGGTTTCGTTCAGTGCGCCCATGACGGTACTGGAGACAAAACCGCGTATTTCATGAACATCTATATGCTCATTCTCTTGCTTCATGAGATGTAAGGCCATATCCCGCGCCCCACCACGTTGATTGCCTTTTAAAATAGTCATTTTACGACTGAACCTTGATACCAAGGGCTTCAATCAGGTCATAGCGTATCGCAATAACTAGGGCGCAGGCATTTCTCAATTCTTCGGTCAACTCGCCCGTGACTGGTAGTGCGCCCGATTCCGCAGCATCAGCTATACTTGCCAAGTTCGCTAATACGCCTGATTGCCCCAACAATCCCAAGATACGGGCGGCATTTTTCTGACTGGGTGTTACGACTTTGACACGGCGTTTGCGGCGCGATTTCTTACGCAGGGCAGATTCGCGTACATATTCACTGACGCTTTGCGACCCCGCCAAGGCTTTAATCTCGGCACGTTCGGAATCAGTGACGCGGAATGTCATGGGCATCAGTTTGGATTTAGGCGGCGATGCGGGTTTTTCGTGAGCAGATGGCGTTGATACCGTATCGAAATGTTGTGCAACGGAATGGTTCATGGCTCCATTCCCCAACCCTGATTCCAATCGGGAATATCTTCAACATTCAAGGCTTGTAGGTGGGTTTCCCACTCTGCTAAGGTATCGAAAAGTTGGTTCAAGGACGCACCATCGTCGTCCACCATCCATTCACCCAAAACATCCTGTACTTCATCCCTCTCCAAAGAGTGCCCTAGTTTCCGATACTTAGCAGGATATAAATTGGGTTGTAGATCGAGAGAG
>Ga0209345_10000872_pt1 | contig 38686 bp, 33 predicted proteins | sample Cruoilmetagenom7_FD_187294 | JGI IMG/M metagenome (GOLD analysis project Ga0209345, IMG submission 187294) | Oil polluted marine microbial communities from Coal Oil Point, Santa Barbara, California, USA - Sample 7 (SPAdes) (version 2) | ecosystem: Environmental > Aquatic > Marine > Oil seeps ...
AAAATCTTTTGGGACGACAAGGATCGCTCTTCATTTCTGGTGTGACGCGTACCTCCTTGATATCACATGATATACTCCTCCATCATTTAATACTCTTTCTTTCAATCTGGGCTCAAATTCTTTGTAGGAATCCTCAACATCACAGAATAATTTTAATATAGATGTCATCTTCCCACCCCCCAAACATGTTTTGGTTAAAATTGTTCCACCTGTGCAGTTGGTCGGAATATGACCTGAATGATCTTTGACGAACCTTCTTGATTCATTTTGATAAAGATTCTCAGTGAGTGAAGCTGAAAATTGCAGATTGTTTGAGGGAGCTTGCGACCGAGTTGTCTGCAATTTAGCGTAGTGTCCATCCATAAATGGCTATTTTCCGCAATCTCTGCGTCAGACTCAGATTTTAATCCTCAAAATACTCTATGTATTCCTGCGGTTAAAATCTTCGTCTTCCTTGACCTTGCAAAAACTATCTCATTTCTGGATGGACACTAGCGTAGCGAACTTAGAATCTTCAAAATGAATCAAGCAGTGAGGAGAAGATTATTCAAGTCATAGGCGCTATTGTTGAGTAACTGCACAGGTCGAAATTGTTTAGGGTTTTTATACGCTATATCGGGAAGAATGTTCAGTGTTTTCTTATGTCGAACTCACGTTAAATACGTCTGTTAACCCCTCCAACGCATGCCCGAGCCAATTATTTATATGCGTCTGTGAACCTCGTATTGCGATGACAACTCCGCCATCGTCATATCCTCCTTGATCGCTGCCACTGCTACCTTTGCCATAAATTCCGGACTGAAACTCTTTCGCATCTTCGGACCTCCTCTCTACTTCTTTCTAACACAAAGAATGGCTCTCAACTAGTGGTCTGGAAAATCCAGTTCATTATACTTTTCTATGATAATGGCTAAGCTCCGGCTCATCGACAAAAAAAACTTGACAGGAATAAAAGTTGTGGGATACACTAAGCTATAAGCTTAAGAAATTATCAACGTTCCTAAATTATCTATTCTGATTTTTTAAAATTATCCTAACTAAAGACAATAGGATTTCTCATCCATCTCACTTCTTTGAAACGTTTGGAAATCAAATTTAAATGAATACTGCATGGGAAGCCATGCTTCGAACGTATCACATCATCCACTTGCGATCGTACTGCTGAGCATAAAGTTTCAAAACTTGGTTGGCGAAAGTTCTCTTCTCTCATTTACTCCAGTTTCTAAATATATAAAAAGCACTCTTTTTAACTTATTGTTGAATCGTTTGTTTAATAATCATGTTGTTGAAATCTAAAAGAGTGATTTACGCAAAATCCATTCTTTATTGTTAAGGTAAGCAAAAAACTCGTGTATGACATATATGATTGAGCTCTGGATAAATTCGCGATCATTTGACTGACTTGGGGAGAATCGAGGATGTTAGCAAGTGCACGCTACAAGCGAGTATTTGCTATTTTTAACATCCTCCGGCAAAAGTGCCGACGAATTATTCGGAGTTTTGGTTGAGTCTGCTGCTTACTCAAACCCCTGAATAAATCCCCAGGCATCCCACACGAACATTTCTAGTCGCCTCAGAAGCAGACAGGCCAAGGCTTCTGTGCCCTTTAACCGCAATTATTCGATCACTGGCGGTGTGCAGTTTAGCCAAAACACCGAAAAACCTTACTAAAGAGGGAGATTACATTTTGTCAATGAATAATGATTTAAAAATAAAAAAAGGAAAGGAACCTATATTTATCGACGGTGGTTTAGCCATAGATGATCGAGGTGAGTTAGGGTTCGTTAATGGATTTGACATGAAATCAATAAGAAGATTCTATACTGTTTGCAATCATAAAGCACAGTTTGTCCGGGCCTGGCATGCACACAGAAGGGAAGAGAAGTATGTGACAGTAGTGAATGGGGCTGCAATTATTGCAGCTGTTTGCATTGATAATTGGGAAACCCCATCAAAGGACCTTTATATTTATCGTTATGTGCTGTCAGCGCAGAAACCGGCTGTGCTCTGTATACCCAGGGGCTTTGCCAATGGGTTTATGAGCCTATGCGAAAATACAAAAGTACTATTTTTTTCTACAGCGATGTTAGAAGAAAGTCAAGGAGATGATATCCGTTACGATGCGGATTACTGGAACCCCTGGGAAGTAGTTGAACGTTGAGGGCATTTTTTAGATTAACCCGATAGGTTATATAGAGGGTTAACGAAACAAATGGGTAGTTTCAGTCCCAAGACACAGGCACACATCTCTCGTTTGAATCCTGTATATTAAATGCTTTGGATTGCAAATAACAATTACATTCTATTCCAATTAGTGTTTAGCCAGAAATGAGATATTTTTTGCAAGGTCAAGGAAGGCGAAGGTTTTAACCGCAGGAATACATTGGGTATTTTGAGGATTAAAATCTGAGTCTGACCTGTCTGCGTGCTACGCACAGGCAGGCGCAGAGATTGCGGAAAATAGCCATTTATGGATGGACACTAATTAAGGGAAGTGTAAAAAATGAAGGTACTAATAGTGGGCGGAGCTGGTTATATCGGTGGAGCTCTTACAGATGTGTTAATGAATATGAATCATGATATCTTTGTATATGATCTATTGCTGTATGAGGAATCATACCGGAAAAATGTCCCATTTGTTTATGGCGACATCCGCAATGAAAAGAAATTAAAACCATATTTAGATTGGGCGGATGTTGTTGTTTGGCTCGCTGCATTGGTTGGTGATCCTGCTTGTACACTAAACGATACTCTTACAACATCAATTAACAAAAAACCAGTTCAATTTTTGAAAGAAAATTTTAAAGGTAGAATCGTTTATATGTCTTCTTGTTCCGTATATGGATCCGGAGATGACGTTTTAACTGAAAATTCGGAGTTGAGTCCCCTCTCGTTATATGCAAAGGGAAAGATTGAAGCTGAAGACATACTCGCTGATTCGGAGGCTATATGTTTCAGGCTGGGCACTCTTCATGGAATAAGCGATTGTTTTTCCAGGATCAGGTTCGACCTTGTTGTCAATACACTGGTTATGCGCGCCGTTCATCATAACAAGATTAGTGTCTTCGGAGGAGATCAGTATCGTCCACTTCTACACGTATGCGATGTTGCTCAGGCGATTTCTGATGTCTTGGATATGGAAAAGACAGGCATATACAATCTGCATGCCGAAAACATGAAGATAATTGATGTGGCGAAACGAATAAAAAAACACTTCCCATCATTAGAGATAGAGGCAACTGAGACTATGTTTCAAGACAATCGAAATTATAGGGTTTCAAGTGACAGGGCCAGGAACGAGTTGGGCTTTCATCCAACCGTTATGCTAGATGATGCTATCATGGAACTGAAAGGGTTGCTAGAAGGAGGGAGGGTAAAGGACTCGTTTCTTAAACGGTTTTCTAATTACCAATATCTTAAGCCTCTAATAGATGCTTACGGTTCCCCTTTAGGAAGAGAGCTTAAGTTAAGCATTTGACGGATATTATAAAGGAAGATGACGAGTTATGAATGAACTTTCTGTTATTGTGCCTTGCTTATCACCCCTCGATACGCTTCCTGAATTCATAGATGAACTGGCAAAGTATCTCATGGGAAATCCGGGCGATATTGAAGTTATTGTAGTGACTGCGGGCTATTCCGATTCAGGTACATCGATAGCTGATTATGTCCAAGACAATTATCCATGGATGAAATTCCGAATTCTCCAGAGATTAGGGGAATCCACCAATTACGGGGCATTAGCTCGGTTGGGTTTAGCCTACTCAACCAGTCACTACGCTGTCTTGGTGTCACCATATGGGGAAGACGATATAAGTATTATCAACAAAATGTTAGGTATGATCAGAAAGGGATCTCAAGTGGTTCAGGTTACCCGATATTCGACACCAGAGGATTCCGAAACCGTCCAACTGAGATTTCGAATGTATCAGTACTTTTATCGTATCTTTACGAGACTTTTATTAGGATATACAATTAGTGATTCTACATATGGTTTTAAGATGTTTGACAGGATATTTATCCAGGCCCTTGGTCTTACACAAAACACTCGTGCTATTTCTCCTGAAATTACAATAAAAGCCCTCCTGGCTGGAGGAAGAATTGAATATCTGCCATCAGGCGTAAGATCTGCACAGATTGGTGGTAAATTTAAATTGCATAAAGATGGTTTTGGATATATTTGGCTATTGGTTAGAGGCTTTGGGCACAGAACGAAAATAATACTCTGGTTTTGATTTATTGCGAAGATTTATGTTATGAGAGCTTGCATTGTAATTCCAATGTACAATGAAGAAGAGATTGCTAAGAATAGCATTGAAACAATCATCAGTTATACAAGAAAACTCCCCCCGGTTATAACGGTCGTGGTTGTGAATGACGGGTCTCAAGATGCCACCGAGAGTATTGTTATGCAGGTTGCTAAAGAGCTTAAAGACGGCGAACTTCGATTGATATCACATCGTGAAAATCATGGATATGGTGCCGCACTGGCTACCGGTACCCAGTTCGCTATCGACAACAACTACGACTATGCTCTTTTCATGGACAGTGACCTGACAAACCATCCCAAATATTTACAAAGGTTTTATGAAAAAATGGTTGATGGGTATGACTACATAAAAGCAACACGTTATGGAAAAGACTGCGCTGCAGTCGGTGTACCGTTGCAGCATAGAGTTCTATCAGCCGTGGGGAATAAGCTGGCCCAGGGTCTTTACGGGTTGCCTTTAACAGACCTGACAAACGGGTTTCGTGCTGTGAAAGTAGACATCCTGAAAGAAATGAATCTTTGTGAACCTGGGTTTTCAATAATCATGGAAGAGCTGTATTATGCAAAATGTTTGGCAAAGTCCTTCTGTAATATCCCTTATGTTCTCACCAGTAGAGATGATCACCAGGGAAAATCAAAGTTCTCATATGGCCCCAGAACATATTGTCAGTATCTTAAATATGCTTTGAAAAGTTTTCTAAAGAGGGTTTAAGTTTAAATAATGTGCTGACAATAATAAGTCCCTTATTGAAAGGTTAAATTATCTGACAGTGATCAATCAAAACTGCCCCATTTGTCATTCGTCCCAAGTCGAGCATTATCTTCATCTAAAATCAAATAATCTCATTGCACAGAAGTACAAAAAATGTGGCCATGTTTTTATCAAAAACTCTCCCATAACCTCCGATAAAATCTCTGATTATTATACTATGGAGGACTTTAGGGGCAAGAGAACGCTTCAGAATGAAAGATGGTATACGGATTACTATTCGGACTGTTTTGCTAATTATGAGCAAAGGTTAGGTTCCAGTTTAGTCTTAAAACAATTTCAAGAAAAAGCGAACTATCTTGATTCAGAGTTTCCTCAGGGCGGTAGGCTTCTAGATATTGGCTGTGCAACCGGTATCTTCCTTAGTATGATGCAAAACAGGGGCTGGGATGTGGAGGGAATAGAAATTTCAGACGAGCTGGCTACCTATGCTAGGAAGACCTTTTCGCTCAAAGTGCACGTCAGAGACATAACTAGAGAGAATATTGAATGTGAGCCTTTTCACGTCATAACCCTGTTTGATGTTATTGAACATATCCCGGACCCCAACCTTATGATAAGCGCCTGCAAGTCACTTCTTGCAGAAGAAGGCATATTGATGATTCGCACGCCTACTGAAGAAAGCCTCCTCAGGGACATTGCGAAAATTCTGCATCGTATTACACTTAGAAGGTTTGAGTTCCCCTTGCTTTGGTTTTACAGTTTTGAACACTTACATTCTTTTTCGTTGAATACCCTGAGTATTATGCTTGATAAGCATCAGATGTCCATATCAGAAGTCTTTGGAGAAGAGGAAAGTCTAAACAGGCTAAGCATCCCATGGTATGTGAAGAAAGCGATGAATGGCGTAGGAGTCGTATCATCACTCTTGAATAAGTCGCATAAAATTGTTGTTGTTGGGAAAAAGCGGAACACATAATTGGAGGTTTTATCTTATGACCCGGACGGTCTGTCGAGGATGTGAGAGCAACGAGCTTGAGAAATTTCTTGATCTTGGAGAAATGCCTCTGGCTGGGGGATTCCTATCTAGTGTCGATGCAATCGATGGTGAGAGATGCTATCCATTGCCCGTACATGTGTGTAAGGAATGCGGCTTGGTCCAGATATTGGAACCGGTCGATCCTGATATCCTTTTCCAAGACTATTCATTTTCATCCAGCACTGTTCGTCCTTTAGTGAAGCACTTCGAAGACTATGCTACGTGGATAAGAGACAAGACACATCCGAAGTTTGTTGTGGAATTTGGCTGCAACGATGGAATCTTGTTAAGGCCCCTTGAGAAATTGGGTATTAAGGCAGTCGGAGTTGACGTTTCAGAAAACATTACTGAAATAGCCAGGGAGAATGGTCTTGAAGTTATCACCGGCTATTTTGACTTGGAAACAGTCAAGCAAATTGAGAGGAAAGTGGGCCAGGCGGACGTGGTGACGGGCAGCAATGCTTTTGCCCATAATGACAAACCCGAAATAATACTGGAGGCAGCCAGACATATCCTCAAGCCAGATGGGTACCTATGCCTGGAGGTAATGTACGCTGGTGACCTCTTGGAGTTGCTACAGTGGGATACTTTATATCATGAGCATTTGACTTTCTATTGCCTTTCTACGCTTTCAACCTTGCTGGAAAGGTATGGATTCAGAATAGTCGATGCGGAGCGAGTACCGATGCACGGTGGGTCTCTTCGGGTAGTAGCGGCTAAAGATTCCAATCTGGTACAGAAGCGGAGTGTGGTGGAGATCTCGACTTATGAAAGGGAAAAGTCTCTGTCTGACCCTGAGACTTGGCTTGCTTTTGGACGAAATATTGGTCGGACAATAGACGTGGTTAGGCAGACATTGGACAGGTTGAGAAAGAACAGCCGTATATGGGGATACGGCGCAGCCGGCAAGGCCACACTATGGGTCAATGCGTGCCGAATGGATTACCTGGAAGCTATGGTAGACGCTTCACCCCTTCGGGCCGGCAAACTGATGCCGGGAGCACATACACCGATTGTGTTCCCGGAAAAACTGAAAGAAAATCCCCCTGATTACATCTTTATTACTGCCTGGAATTATGCAGAGCAGATTCGATCGAATGAAGAGTGGTTCAATGGAATTTGGATTACCCCATTGCCTGAACTGAGGTTTTTTTAAGAGATAAGAAAGGGTATAGCTTGAAGTGCTTTGTTTGCGGAGAAAAAAAATGGCGGAGGAAGTTTAATCGTCTTGAAGCAGATTTTGTGGAATGTATGGTTTGTGGTCTAATTCGTACGGAACCTATACCATCCTTTGATCAAATCTCTGACCACTATGCAAGGAAGTTCGTAGCCGGGAATTATGAACTGCTTCAACGATACGATTCGGATTACGAAGCTATTTATAAACAGTTCCTCCAATTCACGACACTCTACTCTGGGGATCCTGTAGGGCAGAGATTGCTCGATATCGGTTGCTTTACAGGACGTTTTCTAGATGTTGCAAAGCAGACTGGTTTTCTCACCTACGGAGTTGAGTACCAGCCTGAAGCTGCTAAAATCGCGAATGAAAAGCACATGGGGCGTGTGCACTGTGGACCTATTGAAAGCTATTCTGAAGCATCATCAGGTTCTTTTGATGTAGTAACACTTTTCGGAGTGATTGAGCATGTCACCGCACCTGACAACACTTTACTAACAATTGCTAAGCTAATCAAGAAAGGTGGTACCCTTACCATTCAAACTCCAAACACGGCCTCGGTTCCAGCGCGGCTTTTATATAAATGGTGGCCTGCCTATGCCCCGGTGGAGCATATTTATTATTTCTCTTCGCGAAATATCAAAATTCTCTTAGAGAGATATTCATTCAGGATAGTCAAGCTCACTAGCCATTGGAAAAAGCTTCCTGGTGCGTATGTATATCGCCAGTTCCAGAATTTCGGTCCGGAGTATTACAGGCTCCTTAGGAAGGTTGTTCCTCTTATTCCACAAAACGTCCTGAATCTGAAACTTCCTTTTTACGGTGGCGAAATGTTGCTTGTTGCAGAAAAAACTTGAGCTAACAAGAGGGCTGTTTGAGACCTTTAGTAATTGCCCAGAAATTTCAGTTGGTTGTATGTCTAAATCAAAACGAGTGCTCATTCTTGGAGGCAAAGGGATGCTCGGCCAAATGGTCGACCATGTCCTTTCAGACTCTAAAAAAATAGTCGTTAATCACACATGCAGGAGGCAAGAGGCTACCGCTTTCCATTTCGATGTGGAAGCCGGAGTGGATTGCTTAAGACAAATAATGGAACAAAACGGACCTTTTGATTATATAGTTAATTGCATAGGGATTCTCAGCAGCATGATTAACGAAACCGACTCACAGTCTGTAAGACGTGCTATTCATCTAAACGCTAGGTTCCCTCATGATCTGTCAGTCCTGGCTGGGGAAACAGGAGCCAGAGTTATTCACATCTCCACTGACGGTGTATTTGCCAGAAATGCAGGCATATGCTTGGAGGATACTCCACTTGACTGCCATGATATTTACGGTAAGACAAAGAGTCTGGGCGAAGTGATTGCACCATGTTTTTTGACCTTCCGCTGTTCGATTATCGGCCCTAACCCCATGAAAAAGCGGGGATTGATGGAATGGTTTCTTAATCAACCGCAAAGCACCGAGGTGTATGGCTACACGGACCAGATGTGGAATGGGGTGACAACACTTCAGTTTGCAAAACTCTGCCGTAAGCTAATAGAAGAGGACCTCTTTGATCAGGTTCGATTGGAGTCACCGGTACACCATTTTTGTCCCAATGAAGCGGTATCGAAACATGAACTATTGCAGCTATTTCAAGGTACTTTCAGACCCGATGTGACTGTTAAGCCGGCTAAAAGTCGAGATGCGCCTATAGCTCGAATCTTAGACACACGATACCAAAGCCTCAGACGATTATTCGGTTACGGTTTGCCGATGCTAAGTGGAATCAAGGAGCTATCAAGAGAAATGAAAGGAGACGTATGGTTAAGAAACGACTTGCAATAGTTTTGGGGATTAGACCGGATGTTATACGAGCAAGCCTGATCCTCAACTCAATTCGTCCAGTAAAGGAATTTGACGTGAAATTTATCTGGTCCGGTCAACATTACTCGGACAACCTGAAAGACGTATTCTTTCGAGAATTAAACGTGAAATCGCCGGACATAGAACTGGGCGCGGGCGGCCATACGGATGCAGAGACCTCAGCCGCTGTGATCTCGCGCCTTTACCCTGTCTTACAAGAGATGCACCCCGAAGCAGCAGTCTTTTTAGGGGACACCAACACGGTTATGGGATGCTTGGCAGCCGCTCAACTCAACATCCCCATTGTCCACATCGAAGGGTGCATGCGTTCATATGATTGGCGCATGCCTGAAGAAAAGTATCGGGGCACAATCGATCACCTATCTGATGTAATCTACACGTATTTTGACGAATACAAGCAACAAGGTGTGGCAGAAGGACTGAACCCGAAGAGCATCGTTCTTGTTCAGAATTTGATTGTGGACGTATTGAACACGTACTACTTTGCCAGGAAAGATTCATACGATCAACTGGCAACAGACGAATTTTTCAGACAACGAGGTCTTGAACGAAACCAATATTATTTAATGACCTGCCATAGGCGTGAGAATGTACACATCCGTGAGTCTTTTGAAAATATTCTGGCCCTGCTTGAAGCAACCGACCGGAAAGTCTATTTTACAGCCAGTTATCGGACTCAGAAAGTTCTCAGAGAGGAGGGGCTTTCACTGCCGGCCAATGTAATCATGGTTGATCCCATTGGGTACAAAGAGATGCTTGTATTAATGGTCAATTCGCGTGGAGTCCTGACCGATTCGGGAACTGTTGTTGAAGAAACGTGTGTATTACAGGTGCCGTCTCTGCAAATTCGCAAAGCCACAGAACGACCGCAGGTGTATGATGTGGGTTCAAGCGTCAAGTTCGACCCTGATCAGCCTGCCGACTATCCACATGACATTGTGTACGAGAAACTGGAAGGTCTGTACGGCAAGACTTGGGAGCACAATTTGGGTGATGGTAGAGCATCTGAACGTATAGTGAACGACTTGTTATACAGGCTTCGAAACGACGGCTTTCGTATGCACAAACCTGAGGATTACCATCTTCAAATTGCACGTTCTTACAGAGAGGATGGGCTGTGAAAATATTTGATAAGTTGATAATTCCTGACCCAGGGAATGTAATTTTTCAGATTTTCTCCAATATTAGATTTGCCTAATGGGCTAAAGTTAATGCGTATGGAACATGAGATGTATATCTATTACTTATTGGGAGTTTTGTCAGTTATAGGTACTAGTATAACTGTTTTTTTTATCTCAGTTCGCAATAAATACAAAGTCCCTATCTGGGTTATATATTCATTATTTTTTGTATCTGTGTATATGCTAGTTACTCAATACTTGAAGTATTCAAGTTTGCATTTCTATGTTGACTTTTCTCATTGGACCCAACTTTTTTATAATATTTCAGATCATGGAAGGCCTTTTAGCCAGAATGTAGAGCTTTTAAAACCTGGGACTCTGAATTATCTATCTGTCCATTTTGTTCCGTTTGTCTATATCTTGGCTGTACCTTTTAAAGTCTGGCCTTATAGTGCAACAATAATTGTCCTTAATTTTCTACTGATGGCGTCAGCGGTAATTCCTTTGTATAAACTTGCCTTAACATGTAACAAAGACAAACTGTTTGCTCTATTCGTAGCAGTGTTATTGTTATGGTATCCCACCTTTCAGTATGTGGTTTTATATGAATTTGAGATGCTGAGATTTAGCATTCCGATTATTTTGTGGATGTTATACTTTTGGCAAAAGAAAAGAATGGCAATGTACTACTTATTTGTAGTCCTGGCCGTCTTTGTGAGAGAGGAAGTGGGACTCACGATTATGATGTTTGGCTTGTATTTGTTTTTTATTGAGAAGCAACGAAGAACTGGATTTACATCGTCTCTTATCGGGATGGCAGCCTTCATTATCATAACACAAATTATTATGCCGTCCCTCAGAGGAGGCGATGCATACGAGCACATCGCCATCGGATCTTTCAGTGTTTTTGGGAATACTATTAGTGAAGTCATAATAAATGTATTTAAGAAACCCTTTTTGGTGCTTGAAACCATTCTTCAGCCTATCAAGTTGGCAAATGTTTTTATGTTATTCCTTCCATTATTGTTTATACCTTTTGGGGCTTCTATGGTACTGATAGCAACTCTCGGTAATTTTGGCGTCGGACTTCTGAGCCAATCAAACTTACATATTTCTTATATGCTATTCTATGTATCTCCCAGCGTCCCATTCATTTTTTATGCCTTTATAAAAGGTTGGCCCAAATTCTTAGTATTGTTGGAAACCTTTTTTGAGAGGTGGGTTCCTACACTCAAGAGAGGTAAAATTGATTCCTCAGCTAGGGCGATGGTATTGTCTGGTATCCTGGTTGCTAATGTGTTCTTTGGGCCATCCCCTATTTCACTGCAATTTTGGTTCAAAGATTTAAGACCAGCTCCTTTTGAAACACAAAATTTCCACTACTCTGTTTACAAAATTACAGACCATCACAGGGCAGTCGACGAATTTGTCAGGCCGATCCCGGACTCGGCGATAGTTGCTGCTCCATATCATCTTCATCCCCGATTATTCAAGAAAAAGGGATCGATCATTTTCCCAAGATTCAATGCACATGATGACATACAAAAGGCTAACTATGTTCTAATAGACAAAACGAACAATGGATTAACGGAAAGCAGCACTGTTTACAGGACGCAACGTGATTTTGACGTGGTTGAAAAGGATAAAGAAACTTGGGAACTTGTTAAGTCAGGGGATGGATATTTCTTATACAGACGAATTGGGAACATGAAGAAGTTGAAAGGGGAGTAAATGACGCCTGTAGAGCGAGAAAACCAGCGATATTCAAAAGGCTGTCAAAATCCTATTGATATGGAAGAAGAAATTATGTTTCGCCATCTGCCTCACTTGAACAAAGGCAAGTTATTAGATGTTGGTTGCGGTGAAGGATCTGTTTCCCTTGAATTGCAAAAGCGTGGGTTTGAAGTTGTTGGCATAGACTTTTCGTCTGTCGCTGTCAAGAAAGCAAAAGACAAAGGTATTAATGCATTGGAGCTTGATGTTGATAAGGATGGGATCCCTTTTGAAAATAATTTTTATGACGTGGTATGGGCAGGTGATGTTGTTGAACATGTGTTCGATCCAATATTCTTGCTCAAAGAAATCGAGCGTGTAATAAAAAAAACTGGGATTATACTAATTACAGTACCGAACGAAATGAATTTGACTCGAAGAGTTACTCTTTTTGTTACAGGGAAATCCCCCCAATCAGACATTTACAGAGAATTAAATCAATGTAAGCATCATACTTTTTTTAGCTTAGAATTTAATTGAGTATATGTTGTGTCAAGCTGAATTATCTTGGAAATATATAGGCTTTATTATACGTCTTCCCAAAATCAAGACGCATAGATTTTCAAGAAATCATATGCTGGGCAGACTATTTGGCAAGACAATTCTTGTAGAGGCTTCTAAGAAGCACTAATGACTTTCTGGGAAAAGTATCATGGCATCAATTAGGGAAAGAATCTTGACACGTTCAAAATGTGTAATGAGATGGTATAACCAGTCATAGAGAGAACTTCCAATCATTCACAGGGGCACGTACACATCTGATTGGCGACAGAAAAGATAGGTGTGAAGTGACTCAGGAGATGCATTCAATTTCAGAATTTGGTGACACGCTCAAAAAAAAGGTTATAGTCGGAAGTTTTTGGTTATATGCCCTGGCCTTGGTGTCCAAGGGGTTAATTATAATCCAGACTATTGTCTTGGCGAGACTACTTGCGCCAGAGCATTTTGGGATAGTAGGAGTCTTTCTGATTGTTTCCGGCGCTTTAGAGAGCCTTACCAATTCAGGATTTAGCAAGGCATTGGTGCAGCAGAAAGTCATTGACAATGATTTTCTTGATACTGCCTGGACAGTATCAATAGTAAGGGGGGGTACCATCTTTGTTTTATTATTTCTGTTGAGTCCGCTAGTCGTTGGATTCTTTAATACTCCCAAGGCTCTTCCGGTAATCCGAGTGTTGGGATTGAGCCTGTTGTTCAAGGGTTTCACCAACAGCGGGACTGCATATTTTTCCAGGAACCTCGAATTTCATAAGCAGTTTCTGTGGCAAATCAATGGCTTCATCGCAAACTTTCTTATAAGTATTCCCCTAGCCTTCATCCTTCGTAATGAATGGGCCATTGTTTGGGGATTGCTAGCATCAGACGTTGTTGGTCTGATATTCTCTTTTGTTCTTCATCCATACAGACCAAAGCTAAAATTTAATTTTCAAGTGTTTCGGATCCTTTTCGGATATGGTAAATGGTTGTTATTTTCATCTATCGTTGTTTTTTTTTCCAAACAAGGGGACAGGGTATTTGTGGTGAGACTTTTGGGAGAGGTAGGTCTTGGTGTATATACAATTGCCTGGCGTTTTGCGAGGATGCCGGAAATCCTGACGAGACCCTTGTCGAAGGCGTTGTTTCCCGCTTATTCTAGATTTCAAGATAACCCTCACGCTATTAAGGAGAGATATATTAAATCTATTAGAGTCATTGGTCTATTCTCAGTCCCTTTGGTAGCGGGGATCATTGTGTTGGCTAAGCCGTTTATTTCTGTCTTTCTCGGCGATAAATGGGTGGCAGCGACATTGCCAATGCAGATCCTCACCCTTGCCGTGGGCATTGATACGATCACATATGCGAGCCTTCCTCTGTTCAACGCAATGGGCCTGACTGTCTTCAGTTTCAAAATCGCCTGTGTAAGATCCTTAGTTCTAGCTGTCCTGGTTTTCCCATTGATCAAATATTATGGTGTCACAGGAGCTTCATTGTGTTATCTCGTCCTATCCTTGGCAGCCTTTGCTGTCTGGAAGGTGGAGGTATACAGACTTCTCAAATTGACATTAGCTGAACTATATTTCCTGGTCTTGCCATGCGTAAGTACGTTGGTCATGGTTTTGGCACTCTTGTGTTTTGGTTTAATGATCCCAATGAAGCAAGCGAGTAATATCTTGGCTGCTTTGTGCTTGGGTGTTGTAGTCTATTTCTCTGTTGGGCTCGCCATTGAAAGACTAACCAACTTTGGCTTTCTTCGAGATTTCGTCGAAATTATTCGTGTATTGAAACCCACACATGGAATCACTAAGGAACGTACATGACCATCCTGAGCCAGTCCCCTAACATATTGCGTGGCTACTCGCCTCTGTGTCAATATGGGTGACACAGAGGCACCTCGGAGGATTTTGCATACAATTTTCATGGAAATATGCTGGTTTGGGTGAGATCTTTATGGAGGGATGAATCACTTCATGGACTGTTTGAGACGTCTTTTCGTCGAGAGAAACTCCTTGGGAGTTGTGCTATTAGTATTTCTGCTCCTATTTGGGACCATGTTTTTCGGTGCAGACTGGTCTTATGTGGTAGTTCTAGTCCTAATCGTTATGCAAGTGGAATTCTCCATCATACTATACCGATTTATTAAGACTGGGAGTCTTTACCCTGGATCCTTGTTATTATTGCGTATGCTTGAGCATGATGACCTAATGGGGTACAATCTAGGAAAAGACTTCTCCACGTCTCGCCTTTGGAAGGGGTCGGAAATTAGAAGAAAGAACCTTGAGAGCTATGTAAAGGGGTTGGGGAACAGCATTTCGATTAACTCATTGCGGTACCGTGGCAGATCACTGCCTCTGAAAAAAGCTGAGGAGGTTATTAGGATCGTGGTCTTAGGTGATTCCACGACATTTGGTCTTTTGAACGATGATGAATTTGTGTGGTCATTTCTTTTAGAAAAGGAGTTGACCCAACTAGCTGAAGGGTCTCGTAAATTTGAAGTATTGAACCTTGCAGTAGGGGGCTATAGGTTTGAGCAGAGTGTTCAGAGGTACCTAAGGGACTATCTTGAATACGATGTTGACCTGTTCATAAATGCCAGTTTCATAAATGACTTCAAGTACCATGTTGTCTACGAGTCCCAGGCTTATGGAGGTTTGAACAGCTCCAATGCTCGTATCAAGCAGTTCTTTTCACATAAAAGGATGACCCATGCCATGAGGTATCTATGGAATAAGAGTTTATGCCGCGCTTTGGTACAGAGAGTTAGTGCCGGCTTGCTTGACGTGCTTGCGTATGTTGAACAGAAAAAGGACAGAGGTGTACAAACAAAGCCAACAGTTAGGGCTTATGGAGACTACTCTGTCTGTCTTGATAAGTACCGCGAATTCTATCGCGAAGACCGAAGGTGGATAACAAACTATCGTTCAAGTTTTTGTCTGCTATACAACCGAGTGAGGGAGAGACATCCGTCCTGCAAATTCTATCTCATCGGTTGGCCGGTTCTGATGAGTAGTCACGAATTCTACAATAACACTGAGGGCCATATCTTGCCCGATTCCCTGTCATACAACCTGTACAATGGGCGATCTTACGATTCCTCCAATCCTGATATGGTAGAACATCATGCTAAGTATCTGGCGCATTCATTGCTTTTTGCGGAAATTTTAATAAAGCTAGCAAGGGAGCATGATGATTGTAAATTCATCGTACCTTACGAAACCATCTGCAATGTTCCTTTTGAGAAACGTGATTCAATATTCTGTGATGAGTATCATTTGACAAATGAGGGGTGTGTGATATTTGCGAAGGAAATGGCACAACTGCTCGTTACTGATATCAAGAGGAGTTAATGGCAAGAATGTTGTTTTTGAAAAAGACATTATATGTAGTTGCGGAAGTGGCCAATGCTGCTCAGGGTGTCGTTGAAGACAATTACCGCATCATAGATGCAGTAGCTGGTGCAGGGGCGAATGCAATCAAGTTTCAGTTGTACAAGTTTGATGAACTGGCAACACCGTCGTATGAAAAGTATGAGGTGTTTAAACGAACGTTCTACGGTTTTGAAGAAAGATCAGGGTTTATTGAGCAGGCTAACAGATCGGGGCTTGATGTTTGGGTAGACATTTTTGACCGATGGGGACTTGATTTGGCAAGAGAAAACCGAGATAAGATTGTAGCGGTAAAGATTCCGCCCACAGTGATTCTGGATAACGAACTCGTAGAGCAGATTTTGGGTTTGAATTGTCCCACGGCCGTGGGCGTAGGTGGATACGAAGATGAAGACATTGACTTCGTTCTCTCCCAACTCAAAGGGCATCACAATGAAATTCTATTGATGTATGGATTTCAGGGATTCCCTACGCCGGAGGAAGACACTTCTTTGTCTCGAATCGGGTATCTGAAGGACAAATACAGTTACCCCATTGGCTTTGCTGACCACGTTGACGCAGATTCAGAAATGGCGTTTAGGATGCCCGAATATGCATTCTTTGCAGGCGCTTCGGTAATTGAGAAACACATCACGTTAGACCGTGCCGCAAAAGGGTTGGATTATTACTCTTCGTTGGAACCGCATGAATTCAAGAAGATGGTAGGCAACCTCAAACGGTGCGTCCGTATACATGGTACGGCTCAGATATCTAACATTCAAAAAGATTATCTTGTGCATGCCACTCGTGCGACGACCGTTCGATCTGTGAAGGCAGGTGACCTTCTATTCCGGAAGGATGTGAAGTTAAGGCGTACAGATAACTCGAAGGCGCTGTTTCCAACGGAAATGAATGACTATCTTCCTGGAGTCGTACTTCAAGATATCGGTAAGGATGCCGGGGTGAGTAATAAGGATGTCAGAAAAGCCATAGCTGGTGTTATTGTCGTTTGCCGTTTGAACTCCAAAAGGCTTCCCCGGAAGGCTCTAGTAGACCTGGGGGGAGTTTCGGCTATAGAACGCTGCCTTTTAAACACGTTGGCTAGCAGGCGTTCTTCTATGACAATATTGGCAACGTCCACACATCCAGAGGATGAAGCTTTAAGGGAACATACGCTCAACGGGAAGGTGGAGTTCCTTCAGGGCTCGGAAGATGATCCTGCGGCCCGGATGTTAGAAGCAGCAGATCAGTATGGACTGGATTTTATTGTTCGTGTAACCGGAGACAGTCCGTTAATATCGTACGAACTGATTGATGTATTATTGGATTCTCATTTTAGCACAGGTGCTGACTTCAGTTACCTCAAGAATGCGCCTATGGGAGTCAGGCCTGAGGTCATAAGCAAACAGGCCATAAAGAGATTGAAATCTATGACCAATACCGATGGTTACAGCGAGTACTTAACGCTGTATTTCAAGAATAACCCTGAATTTTTTCACCTCAATGAAGTCATTCCGCCTGTACAGTATCGATTTCCGCAATACCGACTGAACTTGGATTATCCGGAGGACTTGGAAGTTTTGCGAGCGATTTTCGATAGACTTAAAGTGGGGTGTTACGCGCTCCCCCTTTCACAAGCACTCGATTTCCTTACGAATCATCCTGAAGTAGCAGGGATTAACGCCTCAGTTAAACCCAAGTACCAAGATAGTGATCTGGCAGAACAGTTGAATAAGGTTACAAAGATCAGAAAATAATTGAGTATTACCATAACAAAAGACAAATAGATCAATAAAAAGTGAAAGTGATATTTCAATGGCTTTACATAATGATACATCCTGTCAGGACATAGACGTAGGCGGAGGCAAGAAGATTGGGAAGAATTCTTCTGTCTTCATCGTGGCCGAGGCAGCCTGCAATCATATGTGTGATATGGGGTTTGCAAGAACAATGATTGATAAAGCAGCCAGGGCTGGCGCTGATGCGGTAAAATTCCAGACATATAAGGCGGAAAAACTGGTTACCAGCAGCGCTGTTGCTTTTTGGGGTAAGGAGACGATTTCTCAACTAGAATATTACAAGAGATTGGATCGTTTTGGAAAAAAAGAATATGCGGAACTTTTCGCGTATTCTCAAAGTAAAGGTATTGTCTGTTTTTCTTCACCTTTCGATGCAGAAAACGTCGAGATGCTTGCGGATCTGGGCATGCCTTTGTTCAAGATTGCCTCTTGCGATATCCCCAATCTAGAATTAATCAAGCAGATTGCAAAGCTGCGGAAACCGATCATGCTGTCTACCGGTGCATCAACGCCGGAAGAGATCGAGAGGGCCGTCGATACCATCTGTAATCAAGGAAACGATCAACTCATATTGCTTGCTTGCACTCTAAGCTATCCAACAAAAAGCCAAAATGCAAACCTTCTTCGCATCCGAACCTTGAAAGAACTCTATCCGGATATCATAATCGGACTTTCCGATCACACCGAACCTGATTCCAATATGATAATCCCGTCTCTGGCCGTAGCCTTGGGAGCAAGAGTCATAGAAAAACACTACACCCTTGATCGATCGATGACAGGTTCAGGTCATTTCTTTGCTGTGGATCCCCACGATCTGAAGAAGATGGTTAAAAACATAAGGCTTACAGAGACAGTTTTGGGAGACGGTGAGTTGGGGGTGGCAAATGCTGAAATAGATGCCTGGGAGAGTGCCCGTAGAAGTATTGTGGCCCAAAAACCCATCGATAAGGGGACAATGATAAGATCTGAAATGCTGGCCTTGAAGAGGCCTGCCAAGGGTCTCCCTCCCGACAGACTGGATAGAGTAATAGGAAAGCGTGCGATAGTGGATATCCATCCCGATGAGTTCATTATGTTGGATATGCTTGCAGATGATGAAGCCGATGGTATAAGAAGTTGAAATACTATAAGAGTCTTTCCTAACAGTTAAGGTAAATACAAGGCTGAGAATAGGTATGGGAGTAGATATTCTATTGACGAAACATCTATTTGGGGACTTGAATATAGACTCTAAGGATCTAATCGGCATCTACGGCCCAAGAAGAATTGAAAAACCCGGCCTATCAGATGAGGATATCGCTGAGTGCATAAGGGCGCCCATAGGCACTGCTCCTCTCGGAGATTTGGTTAGAGGAAAGCAGAAGATATTGATTGTGACGGATGATAACACCCGGTTGACACCTCTGTCACGGCTACTGCCGCCCATACTTTCTGAAATTGAGAAAGCTTCAATCAAGAAGGACAACATTACGATATTGATCGGTTTGGGGACCCATAGGCCTATGTCAAAGGTGGAGATTCGGACTAAATTCGGCGCTGAAATATCGGGTTCTCATAGGATTGTCAATCACTCCTGGAATGATCCTGGCAGTCTGGTATCACTAGGCGTCAGTGATTTGGGATATGAAATAGTGATCAATCGCTTGACCCAAGAGGCTGATTTTATTATGTCAGTCGGAACTATAGTGCCTCATGCGACTACTGGGTTTTCCGGTGGGGGTAAGACGGTTATGCCTGGGATTTGTGGAGCAAGAACTATCGAAGAGACTCACTGGACGGCCCTCAATTACAGCATCTCGGAACTCCTTGGTAATTTTAACAACAGAGTGAGAGACACCATTGTCAACATCTGTAGAAAGATCAATCTGGATTTCATAGTAAATACGGTTCTTCTCAGTGAAGGTTCTATCTATGGTTTGGTAGCCGGTGATGTTGAAGATGCACATCGTCTCGGTTCAGAAATGTGTCGGTCTATCTACGGTATAGCAATCCCTGAAAAGGCCGATATTGTTGTTGCTGAGGCTTACCCGACCGACATTGATTTAAGGCAGGCAATCAAAGCCATTTGTGCTTGTGACTTGGTGTGCAAAGATAGAGGCGTTGTTATTCTAGTTGCTGATTGTCGAGAAGGAGTTGCACCCCAGTTCCCCAATTTTTCAAGATACGGTTTTTCTGATCCGGAGCAAGTCTATAACGATGTGGAAACAGGAAAGTTTAGAGAAAAGCTCTTGGCTTATACCTTGGTGGCCATTGGCAGAATAATCTCTAAAAGGGTTCGCGCCATATTGGTTTGCCCCAATATAGACCGTGAAGTTACAGAGAGACTGGGATTTCTATGGTCGTCCGATCTTTCAACGGCTTGGGACATGGCCAGAAAAATCACAGCGAGCGCTGCCAGAACTATCGTTCTTAAAGAGGCAGGCGAGCTATTGCCTTTATTGAGTAAATCTTTCATATAGCCAAGAATGGTAGAGAAAAGAACCTCAGCCAGGCAACTTGTTTTTGTTTCTATAGATTTTCAGATATTAAATTTCACAAGGCCAGAGGGAGGAGTCTGAGTAAGTCGTACATTTAGTATGTCGTCTAGGATTCCGACCGATAACGCCGTGAAAGTTAATATCTGAAAATCTATATCTAAAGGGGAAGAGATGAGTAAGGTATCAGTGTATATCCCTTGTCACAATTATGGCAGGTTTGTCGAGACAGCCATCGAAAGCGTCCTCAAACAGACTATGTCCGAATGGGAATTGATAGCCATCAATGACGGATCAACAGACAATACATCTGATGTGCTTCATCAATACGGGGGCAACCCGAAGATTCGCATTATAGACCAGGAGAATAGGGGCCTTAACGTCACCAATAATATAGCGTTGAGGCTGTCCAACGGTAAATATATTATGCGTTTGGATGCGGATGACTATCTCGATGAGAACGCGCTACTGGTCATGTCTTCAATCTTGGATTCGAGGCCGGAATATGGTCTGGTTTACAGTGACTATTATCATATAGATGAGAATGGCGAGGTCATGGAGCTGGTCCGACGCGATAAGATCACAGAAGAGGTCCAGTTGCTGGATTTGCCTGCCCATGGCGCGTGTTCGATGTTTCGGAGAGACCTGTTACAGCAGATCGGGGGGTACATTGAAGATTTTTCGTGCCAGGATGGTTATGAACTATGGCTCAGGTTCATTCGAAAGCATTCTCCCTGCAACGTAAACACCCCTCTCTTTTATTACAGACAGCACTCTAAGAGCTTGACAAAGCACGTGGGAAAAATCCTGGAGACCAGGCGGAGGATAAAGCGCCGCTTTGTAGAAAAGGAATTGGATGGGGTACTACCCAAGGTACTTGGGATCATCCCGGCCGTCAGGAACAGTGTCTATGTTCAAGGCGATCCGTTTTGTAATCTGGCTGGCAAACCGCTTATTTGGCATACTTTAAGTGAAACTCAGCGCTGCGCTTCCCTCGACAGGATCATCCTCTCATCAGAGGATGATGAAGTTTTGAGGTATGGAGCGAGATTTGCTGGAGTTGAACCACTCAAGCGTGAGGCAGAATGGGCGAGGACAACCACTAAGATACAAGGTCTTGTCGCCCATATCCTTAATGAGTTAAAGGATTCGGAGGGATATGTTCCGGATGCGGTCTGCACACTGTATATTACCACACCCTTAAGGCGTTGTTATCATATAGACAAGTCGATCGACACGATGGTGATATTCGATGTAGACTCTGTCATTTCTGTTCAGGAGGAACTGGCCCATTGTTATCACCACCGAAGGTTCGGCCTTGAGTCCATAAATGGTTTGAATAGAGGCATGAGGGTTGAGCGGAATGCAATCTATAGAGAGAATAGCGCCATCTTTCTCAACAAGGTAGAGGTCATTAGGAGCGGTCAACTTGTCGGGAAAAGAGTCGGCCATATTATCATGCTTCCTGAAGAGAGCATTAAGATTAACTCCGAATACGACCTTTGGCTTGCTGGAAAGATTATGACAGAGTGGAAGAAAGAATGCTGATTTCAAAACCTAAAGAGATGCGTATCTATGAATTAATGATTCTATTCATTTCGTTTATTATAACGGTTGAGTTATTCTATCAGCCCAATATTGATCACCTGAAGTCGATAGGTGGGTGGCCCGTTTTTAGTGTGTTAGGTTTCACATTGTTAGGTTCGGAACTCTTGGTTTTTAGTTTTGTTGGCCTAGGGATGTTGTATGTTATGGAAAGGATACGACGTTCTGGAAGAGTCTATTTTGGCCCAAAAATTTATTCACCCCTCCCTTTTCTGATATCCTTGTGCATATTGTCAAGTTTTATTATGGGTGTTTTCAACGACGGGTTCCTCATACAATTTAGAGTAATGCTTTTACCGGCCATCTTTTTTATCGTTTATATGAATATGAACATTTCACTGGTTTGGGAAAGGTATTTCTTTAAGATCATTGTCATAGGACTTATTGGATTGACTGCCATCTCTTTAATGGATTATTTTGGGCTTGATTATCTAAACAGTTTCAGAGGACAATCGTTTGCAAGTATGATTGATAGGCGTCAGTTGACGATGGTGACCGTTTTGACGTTCGATGTTGCCGCAGCGCAGTTGTTGTTTTCAAGATTCAGCCTCAGATGGTTAGCCGTTTTATGTCTCAGCGTTTGGAGTTTTAGTTTATTTATATACATTAAATCAGCTATTCTTGCCGTTCTCGTTTCCTGTGTTGTTATGTTCTACATTAAGGTAAGAAGTAACCGATATGGCGCTATAAAGGTAACGATGATTATTTTTATGGTAGTACTGTTAGGTTCTGCGATATTCACGAAAACCACCAAGCCTTTCAGGGACCATGTGGCACGAACAGTTGCGGGGAGATACTTCAAAACTGATCTTTACGCCAGTGAAGAATTTACTTTACATGCACTTAGGTATGATTCAACAGGAGATATAAGCTCAACGAGGTTTGACATTTGGAAAGCCTATGCCAGGGAGTCGCTAAAGGGTTATGGTTTTGCCCCTTATGGATTTGGCTATGGTGGTATTTTCGGGATCGAAGTGGATAATCAAAGTGGCTATGTGCAGGGGGCCCATAACATGATCTTATTTTTTGCGCTGAACTCCGGGGTAATGGCGGCATTGGGTTTGACCCTGTTGATAATACGCTACACATATTTGAATATGGGTATTTTGTCAAAACTCAGGCCAGGATTATATGATCAATTTACGAGAGAAGATCTCATAGCAATATTTTCTTTTACTGTATCCATCATTGCTGGCAGTATGGTTGAGGGAAGTATTCGTAATCTGCACGTTGCTTGGACTTTTTGGTTTTGTGTTGCTGTACTGTTGAAGAGATGGAATATAATGAATAACAGTATGTCGCACATGATTGTGAAGAAACCTTTGTGTTCACCGTTGATTAAGACTATGAGTAATTGATTTTCGTTTTGGCTGTAAAGTTATTGAGCCGGCTTGACGAAACTTTCGCATGCATAAGCAAAGAAGCAATGTTTTTCTATGTAACATTTCAGGAGGCGATAATTTCAGTCGTAAAGAAGGGATATAGCTTAACATCATTAGGTAAACATGTGAAGACGGCGACAATGTATAGGGACAAGGTAACAAACGGAGCAAGTGAATCACCGAAACCAAAGGATACCTCCTTTGAGTATGGCATGAAATATCAAACAGACCAGATAGATAAATTCAGAAACAGGAAGAGAAACCATTGGAAATCCAGAATAGAACTAGCTCATAATCTTATTGAACGATATGCTCTTCCAGAGCATTTAGGGAAAAACAAGAGGGATATAGTGGTCGTTGACATTGGGTGTTCAATTGGTACATTCGCAATAGAATTTGCAAAGCTAGGATATAATAGCTATGGTATTGATTTCGACAGATCAGCTATAGAGATTGCAAAGCAATTATCCATTGAAGAAGATGTGACACCTGAATTTGTTTGCGGAGATGTTTCAGATTGGAACAATGCGTTGCCCCCTGTTGATATAGCAATTTGTTTCGACATATTTGAGCATCTACATGATGATGAGCTAGGCTCTTTGCTTTCCTCCCTCCGTACCCAGTTTTCGGACAAAGGAGTTCTCATTTTTCACACATTCCCGACACAATATAATTACATCTTTTTTAATAGAAGGCGCTACATGAATTATCCTCTCATCCCTTTTAGGAATGTTTCTGAACCCAGTTTCAACAAGATAGTCAAGTTGTATTCTGCCTTGCTTGATGTGCCATTTCTGATCAAAGAAGGAAAAACCTACAAAGAGACCCTCAAGCTGACAAGCCATTGCAATGCCTTAACCTGTATAAGGTTGACAGACATTCTAAGTAGAGCCGGCTATAAAACGCTCTTTATAGAATCAAATAATCTTTACCACTTCAAACGTTCAGTGCAGAAACTATTTTGCAAACAACCTATTTCATTCAGAAACCTGTATGGAGTAGCTGTAGCTGAAAAGAGATGAGACTTTTTTAAGTGAACTCTTTTGTTTGTTGACTTCAAGAATTCATTGACGTGTATGCAAGCACATGTAAATAGGTTGTATTTGTGTCCCACCCTATAGCTTAGGGCTTTTGACCCATAATAATTGAAATGGGGAGATGACTGTATATGAAAAAAGTATATGTTGGAATGGCTGGCGACTTGTTTCATCATGGACATATAAATATCATCAACGAGGCCCAAAAACTGGGTTATGTCATAATTGGCTTGGTTACGGATAAAGCAATTGCCAGCTACAAGAGACCTCCATTGCTCACATATGAACAGAGAAAAGCCATTATTGAGAATATTAAGGGTGTTGATGAAGTCATACCTCAGACCACTTTAGATTATGTTCCCAATCTTTTTAAAATAAAACCTGATTATGTTGTTCATGGTGATGATTGGAAAGTCGGGGTACAAAAGGAAACACGCCAAAGGGTGATTGATGCTTTGAAAAATTGGGGTGGGCAATTGATTGAACCTAAGTATACTGAGGGGATTTCCTCTACGAAGCTAAACGCTTCAATAACCGGAAGAGGCATAACTCCTGAGAAAAGAATGAAATCTTTGAAGCGGTTACTGGATGTAAGACCGATCTTAAGGGTACTTGAGGCTCATAATGGCCTTACTGGACTCATTGTTGAAAATGCCAAAGTTTATAAGGATGAGAAGACTGTGGAATTTGATGGGCTTTGGGTGAGCAGTCTGACTGATTCTACAGCGAAAGGGAAACCGGATATAGAATTGGTGGACTATTCTTCTAGGTTTCAAACAATTGAAGAGATCCTTGAAGTTACATCAAAGCCTATTGTCGTGGATGGAGATTCAGGTGGAAGGATTGAACATTTTCGATTTCGAGTCAGAACTTTGGAGAGATTGGGCGTCTCAGCGATCATCATTGAAGACAAACAGGGAAACAAGAGGAATTCCCTCTTTGGTACAGAAGTCAACCAAAACCAGGCCTCTGTAGAGGATTTCTGCAGAAAAATAAGTGAGGCAAAAAACTCATTAGTAACACCGGACTTCATGATTATTGCAAGGATTGAAAGCTTAATACTTAAAAAGGGTATGGGAGATGCATTAAAAAGATCAAATAGTTATATCGAGGCTGGCGCTGATGGAATCATGATTCATAGTAAGGAAAGAGATGGTAGAGAAATAATGGAATTTTGCAAAAACTATCGGACCTTTGAGAACAGGGTCCCTTTGATTGTAATCCCATCAACCTATTCCCATATGACTGAGGATGAACTTCAAGGACTGGGCGTTGATATAGTTATCTATGCCAATCACCTTCTGCGTGCTGCCTATCCTGTTATGAGAGATACCGCTTTATCAATCTTAACTAATGGGCGGGCTTGGGAAGCTTCAGAGCAGTATTGCATGCCAATCAAGGAAATAATAACCCTAATCCCTGGAGACTATTGATGAGCATCTCTCCTGTTAGATTCTACGCCCTACTAGAAAGCAGAGAGGTAGATTTTTTCACGGGAGTCCCCGATTCGATTCTCAAAGAATTCTGTCTTTGTGTTGATGACCATGTTCCCAATGAGAAGCATGTCATAGCCGCCAATGAAGGTAATGCAATTGCTCTTGCTGCTGGATACCACCTGGCTACCGGGAGACTACCTTTGGTATATATGCAGAATTCGGGGTTGGGAAATGCAGTTAATCCATTGTTGTCATTGTGTGACCCTGATGTTTATTCAATACCGATGCTGGTAATGATAGGTTGGAGGGGAGAACCAGGTGTCCCAGACGAGCCGCAGCATGTCAAACAAGGAAAGGCCCAAATTAGCCTTTTGAAAGCAATGGACATCCCTTATGAAATTATTATCGGTGATGATCTATTAGTTGGAGAAAAAGTATCCAGGTGTGTTGAGGGTGCTATGAGAGGGAAGACCCCTTTTGTCATGTTAGTCAAGAAAGGAGCATTTTCTGAGCATATTCATCTATCTTTAGTTGATCATAGTGATTCAATGCTTAGAGAAGATGCTTTGAGCGTAATACTAGATAAGTTGGGTGATGATAGTATAATTATATCTACGACCGGAAAAACATCAAGGGAGATTTTTGAAATACGAGAGAGAAGATGCGGTCAGCATTTCAGGGATTTCCTCACTGTGGGATCGATGGGACACTGTTCTTCGATTGCGCTTGGAATTGCAATAGGAAAGCCTGGTAGAAAGACATTTTGTGTCGATGGTGACGGGGCGCTAATTATGCATATGGGTAACCTGGCCACCATAGGAAAAGTGAAACCTAAGAACTTCTATCATATACTTATAAATAACAATGTATATGAATCCGTTGGGGGACAGGAAACCGCAGCTAGATACGTAGACATTCAGGGCCTGGTGAAATCCAATGGTTACAATACTTTTTACTTTGCCGACAGTATTGATCGTCTAATGTTAGTTGTCGATGGGTTTATCGAGAGTGAAGGCCCGAGCTTTTTGGAAGTAAAGGTCCGACCAGGTTCAAGAAAGGATTTGGGGCGTCCCACGGTTACCCCGACAGATAACAAGAACGCATTTATGAAATATATACAAAGGGGGGGGGAGCCCTCTTCTAAGAATTAAAACATTAGCCGGAAATTTTGAAACTCACTTGAGTTATGCCTTTAAGTCATTGTCAGGGGGACTATTCGTTTACTTCTTATGAACTACTCTGGCATAAGGTATTCGTTCTTGGTGTAATAGTGGCTTATCTGTTAGATAGGGGTTTGCGACAAGGCTTTACGTGTAATAAGTAACCGAATAGCCCCCCTGACAATTTGTATAGATTTTCATATATTAAATTTCACGGCGTTATCGGTCGGAATCCTCGACGACGTACTCAATGTACGACTTACGCTGATTCCTCCCTCTGGCCTTGTGAAATTAAATATCTGAAAATCTATAGCTCATAATTGAGTTTCAAAATTTCTGTTAGCCGATTTTGGTCAATTGTCTGTTTAGCGATAGCATACGTTTACTTAGAGGCGATCTGTTACCCTATGAGTACTATGGACGAAAAAGGATACTATAATCCAGTTAGAGTAGTACAAACATCAGGCTGGTTTGAAGCATGTCGGCAAGGTTTGGAAACCCTTGGAATCGAGTCACCGTTGATCGTGGCTTCTGATGGAGGAGTGAAACGCCTTGACCTAGCCTCAATATTTTCTTTAGATTCTATATTCAGTGCTATAATGCCCAATCCAACTTTAAGAAGTTGCCAACAAGCGATAGATTTTTCTCGAAATAGAAGTTTCGATGGAATCATCGCTATTGGTGGCGGTTCCGTCATGGATACTGCAAAAGCAGTGAAGGCAGCTATCGGAACAGACTCGTTCGATATCGGTGAAATCCTGCGTAATGAAAAGGTTTTTCCTAATAGTGTTCCATCCATTTTCATCCCAACAACACACGGTACTGGCAGTGAAGTGACAATGTGGGGTACGGTTTGGGACGATAGGCGGAAAAGGAAACGTTCTGTCAGCTATCCTGATCTTTATCCTGACATCGCGATTCTGGATGGTTCTCTTACCGCGAGTTTACCTCTTGATATCTCTTTAATAACCGTGTTGGATGCTTTGAGCCATAGCTTTGAAGCCATATGGAACAGGAATAGAAATTCAAGGTCGACTGGATATGCCATAGACGCGATCTGTATGATATTGGAAAATGTCAACGAACTGAAGAGTGACTTGTGTAATGTTGATGTAAGAAGAAGACTATTGGAAGCTGCATGCGTTGCCGGCCTTGCCTTTTCCAACACCAAGACAGCTGCCGCGCATTCAATCAGTTATCCTCTTACTGCGTATTTCGCTATTCCGCATGGGATAGCTTCGTCATTGCCATTGATACCCCTCCTTAAGATTAATAAGACTGCCGTAAAAAATGAAATGGATAGGATTTATGAGCGGTTAAGACTTAAAGGATTCAGCCATTTGTTGGAGATCATTGAAGACATCCCGGGCGATTCAATTAAGTACAACCTTAAGGACTGGGGAGTGAAGTTTGATGAGATAGATGAATTGGTGTCTCGATCCTTTACGCCAAGGATGGATTACAATATAATTGACCTAACAGAACATGATGTGAAATCTATACTTGAAGATATATATGGAGATTAGGAACGGAAAGTAAATCAAATCCGTTCCTTAGTAAGTTTAGAGAGGTAGTTGTATGAGGTTAAAAGGAATCTTTTTTAATAAGCCAGATATGCTGAATACGTTTAAGACGAATATCGAAAGCTTTGGAGTTGTCTTGAAGGGTAAATCCATAGAAAAGCTTCCCAAGGTGTCAAATGAGTTCGATGACTGCTTCATAGTCAATAATTTTGACAAGGAGATAGACATAGTTGGTGACAGTCTCTTGAACAAGAAGATCGTCCATTTTAGCAATAGAAGCCACTTAACCGCACCGTTGAAACCCGAGAACTACAATAAGCTTAAGATAAGAGAGGTACAGATGTATAAGCCTCGTGTAATTTGGGATAAGACCTTTTGGTACATAGTATATCATTATGAGTCATTGGGGTTGAGAGCAGTCTTCCTCCCTAAGCACCTGATGAAGGTCAGTGTAGACCTTTTTGGGGCCGAGTTTGCAAAGAAGTTTCCTAGCACAGGACTTTTGGCTATTTATTATGCCTTGGAGATCATCAAACCCCGTAATCTTTGGATTGTAGGTCTTGATTTCTATCAAAGCGATTATTTGGTCCGTAGAGCGTACAATACGCCCATCGATGTTATGCGATCAAAGATGGAACGGACTGATGCCCCAGGAGCCGTGAACAAATGGATCAAAGACCATAAGGACGTTAACTTCCATATGGTAACATATTTTGACGGGTTTGATTCAGAACCTAACTTGGATATTCTGTGACAACACTTGATTGAAGAATAGCGCCTGCTAAATAAAAGAAGAAGGTTAGGTCAACGCTTTATGGAAGGAGAAACTTGTGCAGCCCAATATTCTGATGATATATGTTGATGGATTTCCTGTATACAGAACAAAGCTTTATGGAGGTTTGATTGAAACCCCGCACCTTGAAGGCTTGATTGCCGAGTCGACATTCTATTCGAATGTCATTTCTGCTGCTCCGTCTACGGCAATGAGTTTGACATCGATGTTTACCGGCCTCTTTCCCCATGAATTCGGAAGGAGGTCTTATGCGCCAAGCGATGGAGGCTTACCCCCTAGTACAATATCGCTCTTCGTTGAATTGGAAAGGATGGGGTATAATACCCATGTCCTGTGGGATGAAATAATGGAGAACAAACAGCAGAAATCCAGAATTAACGTTTGGCAGGGGCAAACAACAAAATTTTTTGTTAATTATAAGAGATCCTCCAATATGTATGTTAGGGCTGTCTTGGACAAGAAAATCCTAAAGCGACACGGTAAGGTCTGGGAATTAAACCAGGCGCTATCCTACATCGATACGTTGGAACCTCCATGGGCAGTAATGGTCAGATTTGGGCGAGAGATAGGTTCCGACTTTGTGGGGGCTTCAAAGCATATTACGAATGAAGAGTGGGATGATGAGCTTTTTGAGATTGACGATGTGATAAAGCAATTGATGGAGCATTATCCGGACAACACAAGATTGATTCTGTCCTCTGACCATGGATGCATGTACGGGGAGCAGGGAATTTGGGGGTATGCCTTTAACTTGCACGAAGGCACGCTGAAGGTTCCTCTTGTAGATTACAATCCTAATGAAAAAAACGGAAAAACCGTAGACGAGCTTATCAGCTTGATCAATTACAAGAATATTATACTCAATAGAGAGATTAGAAAGACGAAATATCTCTATGCGGATACAGCCTATGCTGATCAATGGCACCGGAAGACCATGGTGAGGTATGATCGTTGGAAATACGTATACCACAGAGACGGGTGGCCGTGTAAAGAGCAGTTCTTTGATCTGAAGACCGACCCACATGAAATGATTAACCTGGCAGCGCCAAGATATGTTGACCCATATAGAGACAGTAAGTCTAAAGGGGATACAGTGGACAAAAGAAATAGCCCATCAGCACTGAACATTGACGGAAAACCATTGCGCGAGGTATTGAAACGTAGAAATTGGGATCAGATACTGGATATCCTAAGCGAATTGGGGGAGGAAAGGAGAAAAATCTGGGAAGCACAGGATGTATATGAATGATGTTAATTGATGTTCAAGGAAATTGAGGTCGGCTGTTGATGCCAAGGTCTGCTAGATGAACTGAGACAAAGGGTATGAATATGAATAGCGATTCAGCATTGTTTACGAAAAAAACAAATAAGAAAGAAACAGTCAGGGTTCTTCTTGTTGAGGCGAGTGCTGAGATGGAGATGGGCATACCTCCTAATGTTGCAATTTTAGTTTCCGCTCTTAAGGTTGCTGGTTTCGATGTGGAAGTTTTCTCTACGAACGAATATAAGCAAGATGGTGCAACAGGAGATGAAGTGAGAGTAAATACACTACAGGTTCCGCCGGCTATATCGGATGGAACATCCATAGAACCAAAAAGAACCGATATGGTGCTGGATTTTGAGGAAAAAGTGGATTGTTACAAACCTCATGTTGTTGGTTTTTCAACTACTGAGCCGACTTATTCACAAGTCTTGAGATTGCTGGAGGCCACAAAGGATCGAAACATCTTTAGGATAGTGGGTGGAGCATACCCCACATTATCCCCTGAGAAAGTGATCTGCGAAAATTCCGTAGATGCTGTTTGCATTGGTGAGGGAGAAGGCCCCCTTGTTGAACTTTGTCAGTCTATCCAAAGAAACTCTTTAGATTATGGAATAGAGAATCTTTGGTTCAGAGTTGACTCAGAGATAATAAAGAACTCCATTAGACCACTCAACAATATTGATTGTTCCCCTTTTCAGGACTGGTCGCCGTGGAAGATTCCTCCAAGGGCGAAGAAGGCTATGGCCGGTGAGATAAGAACGACTGCCTTGGTTGAACTCTCAAGGGGGTGTCCGTTCAGGTGCAGTTTTTGCGCAAATCAGTATTTGAACCAGAACTTCAAGCATAATTATAGGGAGAGGAGCGTTACACGCTTTATTGAGGAAATCAATCATCTGAAAAAGGCATATGACTTAAGGTTTATATATATTGCTGATGAGACTATTCTTACGACTTCTGAAAAGCGGTTTGTTAGGTTAGTTGATGAATATGCATCTGTTAGACTACCCTTTTGGTGTCAGTCACGACCCGAATCCATAACCTATGAGAAGGTTAAGCTTTTAAAGAGTGTTGGTCTACATGCTATCAATATAGGCATAGAGAGTGGCAATTATGAGTTTAGGAAGACCGTCCTCAATAGAGTATCCAAGGATGAAGAAGTTATCGGAGGAATCAGGGCTGCAGGACAGGCTGGTGTTAGGGTCGGAGCAAATGTTATTATTGGTTTCCCTGGAGAGACCAGGGAGAACATATTTGAGACCATTGAATTGGTGCGAGAGGCTAACCCAACATCCACTATGATTCACCTCTTCCAGCCATATACCAAGACACTGCTGAGGGAGAAATCCATTGAGATGGGTCTGATTGAAGATGATTATGTTTGTGGGGATTACAGAATTGAACCGATAGGCACAGGTATTCTTTCAGTCACTGAGCTTCTTGGATTGCAGAGGACATTCAATCTATATGTAGACTTCAGTAAAGACCGATGGGATGAGATAAGAGAAGCCGAGTCTTTTGATGTTAAGGGTAATGCAAGATTTGAGAAGTTAGCTCGAGAATACCAATTGAAACATTTTGGTAGGGCATCCTTCTAGGAAGACGCCCTGGATGCAAAGGACCTTTTAACTTAACTGTACTATCCCCCGGGGTAAATCTTTATGCCTGGCAATAAGAAAAGAAATCTCTTGTTTTTAAATAGTATGTCCTTTGAAATGATGAATAAGCAAGGTCGCATCTGGGAAGTTAAAAAGAGGGGGCTTGGAGGATATTGTGAAAAGAGCTGTTCTGTCTTTCTTGGGACAGGAGAAGAAAAAATCGTGGAAATAGAACCAGGAAGAAATATCTGTTACTGCTTACGGAATCCCTCCCTAGAAATGAAGATGTCGTTATTCAGGCACCTTCATCGAGCATTTTTCTTTGTCTCTCTCACATTACGATTGAGGAGTATTTGCAAAAAAAATAACATAGACGCTATAGTAAGTCAGTCCAATGCGCTCAGGGAGGTTGAGTTAGCATCACTTGTTGTGTCAAAACTCCGTGGGATACCTATGTTAGGTTATATAGGGAGAAATTATACTGCTCTCAAAACAAATAAGAATTTGTCGGATAGGATTGTCCATCAGATTGAATCGACAATTCTCAGCCTTGTTGATAGGGTTATTATGAGACCAGCCTCAGAGGAAATCTTGTCCAAATATTACAATATAGATTATATGAAAATCGTCACTATACCCCATATGACAAAGTTTCATGAATTCAATGGATCTTCAGAGATTTTAGAACCCCTTAATGAATGGATCTTGAATAGGCGACTTATTCTTTATTATGGAAGGTTAGAAGATGATAAACTGATCGAAGATATGATCAGGTCATTTCACTCACTAATAGAAAACACCTACAATATCTGTTTTCTACTTATAGGCTTTGGACAGGATAAGCCCAAGTATGAAAATCTGGCAGGTGAACTTGGAATAATTGATTCAATACGGTTTGAGCCATCAATGTCTCAAGAGGATCTGGCCATTATATCTAAAAGGGCAGATATAATCATTCATCCTACAGGAGGCAAAGGGCTTCTTGAATCTGCAGTGTTGGGAAAACCAGTCATAACGTACGACTCTCATTCGTATGATTATGGGCTGGTAGAGCATATGAAAACAGGGTTGAAGGCCAAGTTCAGAAGTGTCCAAAGTCTGGCTGAGTGTATAAGCAAGTACTTGGAAAGCTGGGATTTGGGGTTACGGCTTGGAGAAGCTTTGAAAGATAAAGCCTTAGCACTAAGTGATTCAAGTGCAGTTTGCAGGAAATTTTCTTCAGCAATTGAAAAAGCAATCATCGATAATAGAAACAAAAAAAGATTCTTCTTTTTTTGAATTTAGAAAGGTGGTCTCTACTTAAATGAGAATCATATACTTTGGACATGGGGTACGTGGGCTTAAGTGCCTTGATGCATTGATGGATGATGGACAGGACATAGTTGCCGTAGTTGGACATCCTGGCAGAAAGTCAGATGTTGTCAAATGTGCTGAAGAAAGGTGTGTTGCTGTCTATCAACCTGAAAAAGTAAATGACTTTGCTTTTGTTGACGAACTTCGTAAATGGAGTGCTGAGCTGTTTGTTCTTTCAGGGTACAATCGTATCTTAAGGTCACAAGTAATAGGCGTACCTTCTAAGGCATGCATCAACCTCCATGGCGGAAAGTTGCCGGAATACAGAGGTTGTGCTCCCATAAACTGGCAGATAATCAATGGGGAGAAGATAGGAGGTTGCTGCATTATCTTTGTGGACGAAGGTATTGATACCGGTGATATCATTTCCCAGTCATACTACGAGATTTCAGACACAGATACTAGCCAGGATATTGTAAGGAAGCAACTATCATTGTTCCCTGACATGTTGAAGAAGGTAGTTCGAGATTTTGAATCCGATACAGTTAAGGCTAATCCTCAGAACAAGAAAGAGGGAACGTACTATACAAGGCGGTATCCGGAAGATGGATTGATACAATGGGACATTTTGAGCGCAGGCCAAGTGTGTAATCTGGTGCGTGCCCTTGTAGACCCATACCCTAATGCATTCAGCTTTTACAAAGATAGAAAGGTTCGAATACGTAAAGCGTTTAGGATCTTGCCTCCTGTTAAAGGTGTTCCTGGAAGATTGCCTCTTAAGCAAACTGAAGGAGTGGTAGTCTGTTGTAGAGATGAAGGAATCTTGGTGACAGAGGCAGGTTTTGACGATGTTGGTCCATCTTTCAACCCAAGGGACGTCTTCAAGATAGGAAGTCATTTCGTTTCTTTATAAGAAGGAGAGGAACATTGAGGAACTATGCGTTCATAACAGGGGGACTTGGTTTAATAGGCTCTATGATTGCCCAGAAACTCTTAGAGGAAGGTGTTGTTGAGAAGGTTGTTTCCATGGATCATTATGGTCGATATATCTCCTCGACACATGAAAACTTTGTCGATTTTAGAAAATTTCGCATTAAAGGCATAGAAGACAGTGTTATTATTGAGAGAGGGGAGGCTAAGTATTCTCTCCTAATGGCAAGCCTATTGACAAAATACCAACCAAGATTCATTTTTCACCTTGCTGCACTGCCCTTAGCTAAAATCGACAATCTAAACTGCGAAGAAGCGATAGAAGGAAGTGTTCAATCGACAACTAATATACTTGAGACATGTGGTACCCTTAAACATACTATTGGGTACGAACCTGAGCGATTCATTTATGCTTCATCGAGTATGGTCTATGGCGACTTTCAATACGATCCTGCAGATGAGGAGCATCCTACTAATCCAAAAGAAATTTATGGAACCATGAAACTAGCCGGTGAGATCATTACAAGGGGTTTGGCAGGATTTTATGGTATCAAGTATTCTATCATTCGTCCCTCTGCGGTATACGGTCCAACGGATATGAATCGTCGTGTTTCCCAAATATTTCTTGAGAAGGCAATGAATGGAGATCTTCTGAAGATTAATGGAGAAGATGAAACTTTAGATTTTACTTATGTGGAGGATACGGCAAGGGGATTTATCCTCGCTGCCACCATCGAAGAAGGTGCTGGACAGACATTCAATATTACGTATGGCAAGGCCCATACTTTGCTACAGTATGTCATGGAGCTAAAGAAATATTTTCCGGAGCTTCAGTATAAAGTCATTGAAAGGGATTCTTTCAGACCAAAGCGTGGTACACTTTCTATAGCTAAGGCCACAAAACTATTGGGATATAGACCAGCTTTTTCTCTTGAGGAGGGCATCAAGAGACAAGTAGTGTTTGCAGAGAAATATCACCCATTTTTTAGAGGAAATAATTATGATCAAGTTGTGCATTCCGGATATTAGGGAAGCAGAAATTGCTGCAGCCATCAAGGCTATCAAATCGGGTTGGTTGACTCATGGCCCATGCAATAAAGAGTTTGAAAGAGTTTTTTCTGACTACGTAGGTGTCAAACATGCCATCACATGTAATTCTTGTACGTCGGCCCTTTTTCTGGCTCTTAAAATCCTTGACATAAAAGGAGAAGTCATAACCCCAAGCTTTTCATTTACTGCAACGGCGAATGCTATAGTTACTGCTGGAGCTACTCCTAGATTTGTAGATGTTGATTATGATACCTGTAATATTGATCCTGATAAGGTGAGAAAAGCGATTACTCCAAGAACTGAAGCTATTATGCCTGTCCATTTTGCAGGCCAGTGCTGTAAAATGGACGAGATCATGGAAATTGCAAAGCAACACAGACTTCATATCATAGAGGATACAGCCGAGACTATTGGGGGTACCTTTAAGGGGAAACAAGCAGGCAGTTTTGGTATTGGCTGTTTCTCGTTTTTTCCCACAAAAAACATCACTACAGGTGAAGGTGGAATGCTGACAACCAATGATGATAACATAGCTCGTAAGGCCAGGGCACTTATTGGTCATGGGTTTGATTCCACGACTCATGAGCGGGAGAAAGCGGAAATGCCCTGGTTCCGAAGTGCTGTTATGCCCGGTTACAATTTTCGTATGTCCAATGTGCTCGCGGCAATAGGGATAGAGCAGATGAAGAGGATCGACGAAATGAATCAGGCACGTATAAGTAATGCTAAGTATTTAGTTAATGGCCTTATAGACTTGGTTGGACTAGAACTGCCCCATTCTGTTGAAAACTGTGAACACGTTTATCAGATGTTTACCGTGAAACTAGTAGAGCCCCGAAGTCGTAATGCTTTTGTGTCAATGCTAAACAGGAAGGGGATAGGCGCTTCTGTTCATTTCTATCCGGCGATCCATGAACAGGCTTACTATGAGACCCACACCGAATGGATAGCTGATTCATTAGAAGTTACAAAAAAAATTTCTAGAAGCATTGTTACTTTGCCTCTGTTCCCTAGGATGACTATCAATGAGCTGGACCATGTGATTTGTAAGGTAAAATCTTGTTTGGCGCGGCTTGATTGAAGGCTGGAACATTTACCCTTAGATTTCTCAGTAGCACACTCTAGGCTTTACCTCGGAAGAGAAATTATGTTTTTGATGAAGGATAGATACGGTCTGAAGCTTTTTATCACTATCGGCATGAAATAGATGTTTGGCCATTTGGGCCCCGATTTTATAACTAAATATAGGACTATGCCTGAGATCACTGTATTGATGAGTGTTTACAATGGAGAGAGGTGGATAATAGATTCGATTAATAGTGTATTGTCTCAATCAGAGGATGATTTCGAGTTTATTATCATAAACGACGGTTCAACGGATGATACAGCCTGGATTCTTGATTCTTACAATGACGAGAGATTGGTCATTATAAACCAGAATAATGTAGGCCTTACAAAATCATTGAATACAGGTTTAAGCATAGCAAAAGGTAATTTTATAGCACGGATTGATGCAGATGATATCTGCATGCCGGACAGGTTGTATGAACAGAAGAAGTTTCTCGTTGATAATCCGGATGTTGTTTTGGTTGGATCAAATGCAATACTCATTGATGAGAAGAACAATGAAGTTGGACACTCAGTTTATCCTGTATCCTCCGTAACATTAATCGAAAGGTTAAGAAGCTTTCAGCCGGTTTTTCCTCATTCGTCTATCTTTTTCAGAAAAGAGATTATAAATAGGGAAGGGGGATATAATCCCTATTTTGAAAGGTCTCAGGATTTTGAACTGCTTTTAAGATTGTCTGAAAAATATTTGATAGCAGGGCTGGATGAGTTCTTAATAAAATTTAGGCTGAATAATAACTCTTTGTCTTATGGAAGCAATGACTTGCAATTGAAAATGGGTATAGCTGCTCTGATATGTTATTACAGACGTGAAATAGAACTTAAAGACTTTTCAATATCCCACTACGATGATTGGCTGGTCTTTTTCAGAAAGGTGGAAGACTGGTTGGTTACAAAAAACTTTAGCAAGAGACGCGAAGCTAAGAAGAAATTCAGACATTGTCGAATGCTTTTCAGACAGAAGGAGTTTTTAAAAGCTTTATCAGCCCTGTTCGCTTCTTTTCGGAGTGATAATACTTTTTTCTTATATAGGGGCATAAATCTCAATAGCTCAAGGGATTTTGAGCCGTTCCTTCATCAGTTATAGTAAACGATTTTGGAGGAAGAAAATCATTTAGCCTAAAATGACAGTGTGTCTTGAGACAAAGACCAATCGGATGACCGAACAGAATATTTTCAATAGTATGAAACTGTAATGCTGGATAGATGATTTCACGGACCTTCAACATATGAAAAGAGAACATCTCAAATATTATCTGTGCCCGGAGTGTAAGGGTGATCTCATATTAGACGGAATAGAGGACGAAGAGCCTCATACCAACAGAATTAAGACAGCCTCCATCAGGTGCTCCAAGTGTACCAAGATGATTCCTGTCATTAACTCTATCCCTAGATTTGTTAATGAAAACAATAGTAATTATTGTCAATCCTTTGGGTTTCAGTGGAACCGTCACAGACAAATACAACTAGATAAATACAACGGGTATACTTTTTCTCATGATAGATTATATAGTACCACAAAATGGTTCCAAAATACCAAGAATGACTTTGTCCTTGAGGTGGGCTCAGGAGCCGGAAGATTCACTCAAGTCCTGTTAGAGACCGGGGCTAAACTGTTTTCTTTTGACTACAGCTTTGCTGTAGATGCTAACCTTGAGAATAACGGAATTCCGGAAAATTTCCTTTTGTTTCAAGGCGATTTACATCATTTGCCGTTTCATGCCAAAACATTTGACAAGATCCTTTGCCTCGGAGTTTTACAGCATACACCCGATCCGGAAAGCGCTTTTTTATCCCTTCTTCCTTTTTTGAAGAATGGTGGTGAAATAGTTGTAGATGTATACAAAAAGACATTACCCTCCATGATACAGTGGAAATATCTTCTTCGTCCTCTTCTTTTAAATGTAGATAGAGAGAGATTGTATAATGTCATACAAAGAGTCGTTTCAGTAATGCTCCCTCTGGCCATCATATTGAGAAAGGTTGGAGGACCTATTGGGAACCGTTTACTTCCTGTTGCCAATTATAGTCATTTGGGCATCCCTTACGAAATGAATAAGGAATTTTCTGTTCTTGACACTTTTGACATGTACGCTCCTCGATTTGATAATCCACAGACTCTTCGCGAGGTAAAACGGTGGTTTAAAAAAACAGGCCTACAGGATGTTCATGTTCGCTATGGACAGAACGGTATTGTGGGGAAAGGGACACGTATAGGCTGAAAGCATCCTTCAAAACCTTTTTCCTTAACCAAATTTCAATTCTTGATCACACTATATTCGTTCCCCAAGATTTCAAGCTGTGCAGTTACTCAACAATAGCGCCTATGACTTGAATAATCTTCTCCTCACTGCTTGATTCATTTTGAAGATTCTAAGTTCGCTGCGCTAAATTGCAGATAACTCAGTCGCAAGCTC